>Ga0209636_10005078_pt1 | contig 13449 bp, 12 predicted proteins | sample DeeMarSWOR152_54_FD_187464 | JGI IMG/M metagenome (GOLD analysis project Ga0209636, IMG submission 187464) | Marine sediment microbial communities from White Oak River estuary, North Carolina - WOR-1-52-54 (SPAdes) (version 2) | ecosystem: Environmental > Aquatic > Marine > Intertidal zone >...
TTTACCCCTGATACTCAGCGGGGCAGGCATCGTCTGCTCCATAATCGGAGCGCTCTCGGTCAGACCAAAAGATATAGACGCCGAATTTGATAAGCAGGTGGCCATGGCCCATGGTGCCATGAACCGGGGCGTTTATGTGAGCAGCATCCTGATGATAATCGCCAGCTTCCTGATTATCTGGTTCTACGTTGGCGAACTGGGACTATTCTGGGCATTGGTAGCGGGTCTGGTGGCAGGCTTCCTGATTGCGCAGGCGACCGAATATTTCACTTCAGCGGGGCATATGCCGACGAAGAGACTGGCCCGGGCGGCGGAGAGCGGGGCGGCGGTGACCATCATTGAGGGAATGGCAACCGGGCTGATGAGCACGGTGATTCCGGTCCTCCTGGTGGCGATAGCCACCGTACTCGCCTATCTATTCGGCGGCCTACTTGGAATTGCCGTTGCTTCTATGGGCATGCTCATTAACCTGGGGATGTCACTGGCTATGGACTGCTACGGGCCGATTGCGGATAATTCGGCGGGCATCGCGCAGATGGCAGACCTGGGACAGAGGGTCAGAGAGCGCTGTGAAGCCCTCGATTCCGTGGGAAACACCACCGCCGCGCTGGGCAAGGGATTTGCCATAGCTTCTGCAGCCCTCGCCTCGCTGGCCTGGCTGGCGACTTATTTTGAGGTTGCCGAGGTGGAAATTGCCAGCCTGACCAATGTGGCGGTTATCGCCGGGCTGCTTATTGGCGGTATGCTTACCTTTATCTTCTGTGCTCTCGCAATGCGCGGTGTGGGGGCGGGCGGTTTCGCCATCGTCAATGAGGTGAGGCGACAGTTCCGTGAGATCAAAGGGCTGATGGAAGGTGAAGCCAAGCCCGATTACGTGGCCTGTGTGGATATCGCCACCAAGAGGGCGCTGAAATCAATGATGCTGCCGGGCATTCTGGTGCTGGCCGTGCCGTTAATCCTCGGCTTTACTTTAGGCCCGAAAGCGGTGGCCGGGCTGCTGGCCGGGTCGCTGCTCACCGGTTTCCTGATGGCGGTGATGATGGCCAATGCTGGTGGTGCCTGGGATAATGCCAAGAAGTTCATTGAGGCCGGCAACCTAGGCGGCAAGGGCAGCGATGCGCACAAGGCGGCGGTCATCGGCGATACGGTCGGCGACCCGTTCAAGGATACCGCCGGGCCATCACTTAACATACTCATCAAGCTGGTGGGTAAAGTGGCGGTTATCTTCGGCCCGGTCTTCATCATGCTGGTGGCGCTGTAAGTTACAGGGCCTCTGTTATTACGTATTCAGGAACGGGTTGCTCTGGCGCTCCGCTCCAATCGTTGTCTTCGGGCCGTGGCCCGGGTAGACGGTGGTCTCGTCGGGCAGAGCCATAAGTCTGGCCTGAAGGCTGTTCATAAGCTGAGTATAATCCCCGCCGGGCAGGTCGTAGCGGCCGATGCCGTAATTGAAAAGGGTGTCCCCGCTGAAAAGGACGCCGTGTCCAAGCAGGCAGATGCCTCCCGGAGTATGCCCCGGCGTGTGAATCACTGTGAAATGCAGGCCACCGACATCTACACTATCGCCATCGCTGAGCAATTTGTCCGGGGGAGGTGGGGCAGGGCAGTTAAAACCGAAGGCGAGGGCGAGAGCCCCTTGCTCAGGGTATCCGGCGTCATCCTTGTGCACCATGATTTCAGCACCGGTAGCTTTTTTAACCTCCTTCAGAGCAGCGATATGGTCGGGATGTCCGTGGGTGAGGATAATGGACCTTATGGTTAACCCGAGCTCCGCAACGCTCGACAAGATATTCCCCGCTTCATCCGCCGGGTCAATGATAACTCCCTCTTTGGTGGCCTCATCGCCGACAATGTAGCAGTTGGACTCCAGCGGTCCGACAACCAGTAATTTGAGAATCATCGCGCTTTCACTATTGACCATAATATTTAAAAAGCGTCAGCCTTCACTGACGCCGACTCTGCATTTTACCACTAAAGCCGGCTCTTCTCAAGGAAAGGTGCTTGTTTTTCAAGTCTCAGATACGTTAAACTGTGTATGATTGCTCCGCCATGTTACCAACAAGACAGGAACTCCATTGATGGCTGATGTTCGTCCTTTTCGCGGTGTCCATTACAACCAGGGGACAGCGGGTGACCTGGCACAGACAATCTGCCCGCCCTACGATATCATCTCCCCGCATATACAGTCGGAGCTTTACGCGCGCAGCGATTACAACTTCATACGGCTTGAGCATGCAAAAGAGCTGCCCCAAGATACCGCTTCCGAAAATAAATATACCCGGGCGGCAACTACCTTGACACAGTGGCTGGCACAGGGGATTCTTATCGCTGATGAAGCGCCGGCTATTTACCTGCACGACCATTATTTTGGGTATCAGGGGAGGGAATATAGGAGAAGGGGAATCATCGTGCTGGTCAGGCTGGAAGAGTGGGAAAGCCGGGTGATACGCCCTCACGAAGGTACGCTGACCAATCCTAAAAGTGACCGCCTGACTTTGTTGCGTGCGCTCCGGGCCAATACCAGTTCTATTCTGGCCCTTTATGAAGACCGGCAACAGCAAATTGCCTCTGTGCTGACAGCCAAGGCAAAGGGCGAACCCGTTGTTAATTTCCATACTGCCAATGGTGAAAGACATTTGCTGTGGGCTATCAGTGATGCGGGAATGCTCGAACAAATGCAGCGAACTCTGATCCCCCAACCCCTCTATATCGCCGATGGGCACCATCGTTATGAGAGTGCACTGGCCTACCGGAGAGAGCGGCGCCGGAATCAGGCAAAGCCTTCTGGAAGCGAGGGTTTCGATTTTGTGATGATGACGCTCGTTGACTTTGCCGACCCCGGTCTGGTTATCCTGCCGCCACACAGGGTTGTCCGCGGTTTGCCACCGCCAAAAATAGAAGACATGGTAAGCAAAATAAATCCCCTTTTTCAGATCGAAGAATTATCTCTGAATTCGCCCGATGTCTGGCAAAAAGTGGCTGTTTTTCTTAATGAGGAGGCGGGTCAGGGGAGAATCGCGCTTTGCCGCGCCAGCGAAAAGAATATGCTGCTGTTGAAGCCGCATAATTTAACATCAATGGAGAAGTTCATGCCCGGTTCTCGCTCGGAACACTACAAAAAGCTGACCGTCAGCATTCTGGACCACGTTATACTGGAGAAGCTGCTGGGCCTGCGGAGAGAACAGGAGGCGGAGGCGCTGACCTACAGCTATGACAAGTTCGATGCGGCAAATATGGTTCTCAGCGGAGAATATCAGCTGGCCTTCCTGATAGGCCCGGTCAAGGCAGAAACGATTAAAATGATTGCTGACGTCGGCGACAGGATGCCTGGAAAGTCAACCTACTTCTACCCCAAGCTGCCTTCGGGACTGGTATTCTATCGAATGTCATAATGTTCACACACGGTCAAAGCATTATGTTTCGTTGACGCTCTGGCCTGGCCTGTGTTACTATGGAGACATCCTAGATGGCTTATTATGGCGGGGTTTGCAGAGAGCCCCTTTTTATTTTATCCTTGTAGTAGGCTAGGGGTAAGCTACAGGCAATTACTGACAGGGAGAGGCTATGTTGGTCGAGGAAGAGCTGGCCCGGTTCTCACCGAAAAAGGATACGCTCCTCACCGTCGGTGTCTTTGATGGCGTGCACCTCGGCCACAAGCATCTGATTTCACAGCTGGTGGGTAAGGCGGAGCAGGAGGGTTTGCTGAGCGGAGTGGTAACGTTCCGGCAGCATCCTCAGGAGGTGCTACACCCGGCGGTCAAATTGCCGTTTCTCACTGATCTTATGCAGAGGGAAAAGCTGCTTAAGAATGAAGGCGTGGGCATCGTAGTTCCGCTAACCTTTACCGCTGAGACTGCTCAACTCAGTGCACGCGATTTTGTCGGTCTGCTTATAAAATACCTGCGCATGCGTGGTATGGTAATCGGACCTGATTTCGCCCTGGGCCGGAAAAGGGAGGGAGACGCGGATGCGCTCTGCGCACTGGGGCGTGAGCAGGGCTTCAGCGTTACCGTGGTGCCTCCGGTGGTAATCGATGGCGAAATTGTGAGCAGCACCGCCATCAGAAAGGCTCTGTGGGACGGTGATGTGCACAAAGTGAGTCGGCTGGCTGGCCATGGCTTCAGCCTTCATGGGCATGTTGTTGTTGGTGCCGGGAGGGGGGTGGCGCTGGGGTTTCCTACCGCCAACCTGGATATCGATTCAGAGCAGGCACTGCCGGCGGATGGGGTCTATGCCGGCTGGACTGATATTGAGGACAAAATTTGGCCGGCAATGATAAATATCGGCACCACCCCCACCTTCGGTGAAAGGCGAAGGATGGTGGAGGTCTATATCGTTGATTATCAAGGCGAACTCTACGGACATGAAATACAGGTGGAATTTGTGGAAAGGCTGCGTGCTGAGAAGAGATTCAACAGCGCGGAAGAACTGAAAAGGCAGATGGCCGAAGACGTGGCAAGGGGCATCGCCATATTAAGCGCCAAAACTGGAAGGTAAAATGAAAAGCCAGACAAGGAAGATTACGGAACCGGAAATGAATTTCCTGCTGCGGCGGGGGGTGGCCGAGGTCATAGTCGAAGATGAGCTGACAGAGCTACTGCGCTCCGGTCAGAAGCTGAGGTTGAAGGAGGGATTTGACCCCAGTTTCCCCGATATCCACCTCGGACACATGGTGTCGCTGCGCAAGCTGCGCCAGTTTCAGGAACTGGGACACCAGGTGGTGCTCATCGTTGCCGACTGGACGGCCCGGATCGGCGACCCGAGCGGCGTTTCGGCAACCCGTCCCATGCTCTCCCTGGAGCAGGTGCGGGCCAACGCCCGGACCTATATGGAACAATTCTTCAAGGTGGTGGATAAGGCAAGGACCGAAGTGAGGTGGCAGAGCGAGTGGTTTGACAGGTTCACACTCACCGAGGTTATTCAGCTGACCAGCAGATTTACCGTCGCCCAGTTTCTGGCGCGTGATGATTTTAATGTCCGCTACAATAACGGGCAGCCGATTGCCCTGACCGAGTTCATGTACCCGCTGCTCCAGGCTTACGACTCAGTGGCCATAAACGCGGACGTGGAGTTCGGCGGCACCGACCAGAAGTTCAATTTCCTGGTGGGAAGGGAACTCCAGTCCATGATGGGGCAGCGTCCACAGCAGTGCTTTATGACGCCGATTCTGGTGGGCACTGACGGAAGTCAGAAGATGAGCAAGAGCCTGGGGAACTACATCGGTGTGGCCGAGCCGCCGGAGGATATCTATGGCAAGACCATGTCCATCCGCGATGAACTGATTGTGCAGTATTTTGAACTGGTGACCGACGTTCCTGATACGGAACTGGAGGAATTCCAGCAGGCGCTGGACAATAATGCGGTAAATCCGATGGAGCTGAAAAAGCGCCTGGCCAGGGAACTGGTAACCCAGCTCTATGATAGTAAGGCAGCCGGTGAAGCGGAGGCGAATTTTGAGAGGGTTCATCAAAAGAGGGAGATACCGGAGGAGATACAAGAGTATCACCTGTCTTTTAGTGAATTCGCGCCCGACTTATCGCAACCTGCGAATATAGATATTAGTCGACTGCTGGTGAAAATAGGACTGGCTAAAAGCCGTAGCGAGGCAAATCGATTCATTGCTCAAGCAAGTACTACTATAGCTGGTGACACAGTGACTAGTCATATAGCGGCAGTTGATAGTGGAGATATTATAAAAGTAGGTAAACGCCGTTTTGCTATAGTGATTAATACTGATATTGAGAAAGAGGAAGGTAAATAACAATGGGACAGTTGCGTATTCCGGGGCCTACGCCGTGCCCGCCCGAAGTCCTGCAGGCGATGGCTTGGCAGATGATTAATCACCGCGGGCCGGAATTCGGGGAGATGCTGCATGGTGTTACTGCCAAACTGAAACAGCTATTCCAGACCAAAAATGACCTGTATCTGCTGACAGGCTCCGGGACGGGAGGACTGGAGGCGGCGATTGTTAACACTCTCTCCCCGGGGGATAAGGTCCTTTCGGTTACGGTGGGGGTATTCGGGGAGCGGTTTACCAGCATTGCGGAGGAGTTCGGCGCTGAGGTCATTCCGCTCCGTTTCGAGTATGGCAAAACGGCTGACCCTGATGAAATCCGGCGCGTATTGCAAAAGGAACCTGAAATCAAAGCCGTGCTGATTACGCACAATGAAACTTCCACCGGCGTTACCAATGACCTGGCGGCCATAAGTTCCATAGTCAAAGAGCTCGATAAACTGCTGCTTGTCGATGCCATCAGCAGCCTTGGCTCGGTGGACCTGCCGGTAGATAAGTGGCGTTGCGATGTAACCGTGACCGCCTCTCAGAAGGGATGGATGGTGCCCCCAGGCCTGGCGATGGTCAGTGTCAGCAAGGAGGCTTGGCAGGCCCACGCTAAAGCCAAGATGCCCCGCTTCAACTGGGACTTTGCCAGAGCCCAGAAATATCTGGAGATAGGGCAGACACCCTGGACGCCGGCGGTATCGATTGTGTTTGCGCTCTCAGTAGCGCTGGATATGATGTTGCGGGAAGGGCTATCAAATATCTTTGCCCGCCATGCGAGGGTGGGCGACGCGGCTCGTGAAGGGGTGAAATCGCTGGGATTTTCTCTCTTCGCCGATGAGAAATACGCTTCCAACACGGTTACCGCCGTTTCCGTCAAGGACGGACTGAATGTCAGAGAAATGCTCAGAATACTGCGCGAGGAGTATCAGATAGTGCTTGCCGGCGGCCAGCAGAGCTTGCAGGGCAAAATATTCCGCATCGGTCATCTGGGCCTGATAACGGAACAGGATATCGAAGAGATAATCTCAGCCCTGAATGAAGTGTTGCCCCGGGTAAGTACTTAGCATTTCGTGAGGTAAATGACAGCGAAGAACCTGTGTATACTGGCAGCAGTGGGGCTGTTAATTGCGGTGCTGGTATTGCCGTGTGCCTGTGCTAAAGAGGAGAAGGCGGAAGGCCAGGAGCAGAAAATCGAAGATATCCAGCTTGAAGAAGCGTTTGCCCTGATGGAAGACAACCGGGACAACGATGATTTCGTCATCATTGACCTCCGTTCCGCCAAAGAATACGCCAACGGTCATATAGAGGAGGCAGTTAATCTGGATTACAGCGCCTCCGATTTTGCCCGGGAGCTGGAAGAACTCGACCGCGATATGGCCTACCTCCTCTACAGTTGTACCGACGATGTCAGCGGTCAGGTTCTGGATATGATGGCTGAGCTCGGCTTCACCGAGGTTTACAACATGCTTGGTGGGATGGAGCAATGGGAGCGAGTAGGCCTGCCAAAGGTACAGTAAGAAGCTGCTTGCGGGAAGGGTAATCACTGGGGGCAATGCGCCCCTCTTTTTATTTCCGGAGCTCTATTTCAAATTGACTTAACATATAGGTAATGCTATCATAAGCACATATGGCGGAAGGCTGATTTATTATGATTGTTTGGACTTTTGAGTGAATATGTCGACACTAGATGAGCTTAATCAGGAAATTGCGCGCTGTGTGCTGTGTGAGATAGCCAAGTATCGGACCAATACCGTGCCTGGGGAGGGGCCGGAGGACGCTGCCATCATGTTTGTCGGTGAAGCTCCAGGCTGGCATGAAGACCAGCAGGGACGGCCTTTTGTTGGGCCAGCCGGGCACTACCTAGAGCAGCTGCTGGCATCCATCGGCCTGACACGTCAGCAGGTCTTCATCGCCAATGTCATTAAGTGCCGTCCGACAAACAACCGTGACCCGCTGCCGACGGAAATTCAGAACTGCCGGAAATGGCTCGACCATCAGATTGAGATCATCAAGCCGAAGATTATTGTTACTCTGGGCCGCTATTCTATGGCCAGATTTTTCCCGGGCAAGAGCATCAGCAAAATTCACGGCACTGCGGTCAGGCAGGACAATACCATATACTTCGCCATGTACCACCCAGCAGCGGCACTGCACCAGCAGAGCCTGCGGCAGGCAATAGAGGCAGATATGAAAAAGATACCGGCCGTTCTTGCCGAGGCCAAGAGCGTTCCCGAAACTGAATCTGGACCCCAGCAGTTAAGCATGTTTTAGGATCGGTTAGATGACCAAAGCGAAGTTGAAGCTCATCCCCCTTGGCGGTCTCAACGAGATCGGCAAGAATATGATTCTGCTGGAATACGGGAACGACATTTTGATTATTGATGCCGGACTCATGTTTCCAGGGGAAGAAATGCACGGCATTGACCTGGTGATCCCTGATATCAACTACCTTCTGGATAAGAAAGATAAAATAAGGGGCATTGTGGTCACCCACGGTCATGAGGACCATATCGGTGCACTGCCCTATGTTCTAGCGCAACTTAATGTTCCCGTCTATGCTACCTGCCTGACCAGTGGCATGATAAGGGTCAAACTCAAGGAACGGAGAGCGCTGAGCAATGCCAAACTCAAAGTGGTATCACCAGGCGAGCAGATAACGTTGGGAGTATTCAAGGTGGAATTTTTCCCCGTCTGTCACAGTATTCCCGACGCTGCTGGCCTCATTATACATACCCCGGTTGGCGTGGTGGTACACAGTGGCGATTTCAAGCTCGACTACACGCCGGTCAGCGGCACGCCAACTGACCTTTCGCGTCTGGCTCAGTTGGGGTCACAGGGGGTTTTGCTCCTCCTTTCCGACTCCACCTATGCCGAGCTTCCTGGCTACACTCCCTCGGAGAAAGCGGTTGGAGAGGCTCTGGACCACATTATGGCGGATGCTCCGGGGAGAGTTATCGTTACCACCTTTTCTTCACTCGTGTCACGCGTCCAGCAGGTGATCGATGCGGCGGCCAAGCACGGGCGACGTGTCTTCATTGTCGGTCGCAGCATGAGCGATACGGTACACATGGCCCTGGAGCTTGGTTATATTCAGGCACCAGAAGGAATCTTGGGAAGAGTAGATGAAGCCCGCGGTCTCCCGCACGATAGAATCGTATTCGTTACCACCGGGAGCCAGGGAGAGCCGACCTCGGCGCTGGTACGTATGGCAAACCGTGATCACCCCCATGTTCGCATTCATGCCGGAGATACCATCATAATGTCGGCAACACCGATACCCGGCAACGAGGCCATTGTCAACCGCACCGTGGATAACCTTTTCAAACAGGGGGCGCGGGTGCTGTACGACAAGGTGGCGCAGGTTCATGTCCACGGTCACGGCAGCCAGGAGGAACTCAAGCTATTGCTCAATCTGGTCAAGCCAAAATTCTTCATGCCCATTCACGGTGAATACCGCCACCTCAGCCTGCATGCTAAACTGGCCGCAGAAGTAGGTATTCCGGAAGAGAATAGTTTCATTCTGGAAGATGGGGATATCCTTGAGCTCACCGCACAGTCGGCGAAGAAAAATGGCAAGGTCGGCTCGGGGAACGTGTATGTGGACGGGTTAAGCGTTGGCGATATCGGCGGCGTAGTGCTGCGGAATCGGCGTATGCTCGCCAAAGATGGCATCGTGGTGGCCATCATTGCGGTAAATCGGCAGACGGGCAAGCTGGTGAGGCGTCCTGACATTGTGACACGAGGCTTTGTCGATACCAGAGAGTTTAAAGAAATGATTGATGAAAGTCGCGACTTGCTGGCCAAGTCTCTGGACCATAGCAGCGGCAAGGTTGCCGAGTGGAGCTTCATCAATGCCAAGGTGAAGGATACGCTGGAAAAATTTTATTATGAGAAGACCAAGCTTCGCCCGATGATTCTGCCATTTATGGTCAGGGTATAGCTGAGATGCCCAAAAGAAAGCCGAGAGACGACAACGAATTCTTGAAGGGATCAGCGAGAAGACGGCGGCGCTCTTTCTGGGGTGGGCTGTTTCATTTCTTCTGGCTGCCGCCGGTGCGCTGGACCATCCTGCTGGCGATTATCGGCCTGCTGGTCTGGCAATTCTGGGGAAACCTGTTTGGTTTTTTTGGCTGGGGACTGCTTTTCCTTGCCGCTGCCATTATAACCATTATCGTTCAGATGAAGCGGCGAAAGCTGGCCTCGTTTGTTCTCCGCTTCAATCGCTGGCTGGGAGCCGTTGCTTTTGTTCTGGCGGTCTGGGGGCTGCTGGCAATTTTCGATCTGGGGGGCAAATTCGGCGACGCGCTTATCATGGAACCGACCCCAGTAGTCGATATTCTGATAGTGGCAGGGCTTTTTATCGCTGGTGTAATCCTGGTCGCCCCCAAAGCCTGTATCAAGTTGTCCGCCAAGTTCTTAGCGTGGCTGGGGAGACAGTTCCAGCGGCGGCCGGAAAAGGTTCCCAAATATCTGGAAAAGCAGCTTGACGAAGAGCGCCGGGCAGCACCGTCCCATGTAGAGCTTCATCCCAGGCCGCCCCTTGAGGAAAAGCCCGCCATGCCGCACGAAATGGAGCAACCTGCCATGAGGCCGGAAAAGCTGATGCCGAAATCGCCGCTGATGACCCCTCCGGAAAAAGAAGCTGTGACCGGAGCAGCAGCGCCCACGCCAAGCGCGCAGGAACTCAGGCAGGTCGCGCAGGAGGTATGGAAGAAATATGGGCAGTCATCGGACCTGGTGGTGGTCGATGGCTGGCGACTGCCGCCGATAGATATTCTAGATCGGACGCCGGAGATTGAGTTCAGTGAGGCGGATAACGTCCAGAGGGCGAAGATAATCGAGGACGCGCTGGCCAGCTACGGCGTGGAGGCCAAGGTAGTGCAGATAAACGCCGGTCCCACGGTAACCCAGTTTGGCGTGGAGCCGGGTTGGGACAGAAAGCTGAGGGAGAGGAAAGAGAGAGATAGGAACGGCGAGGTCACGGTGACGCTGGAGGAAGTTTCCAAGACCAGGGTCAAAGTGGACCGCATCACCTCTCTGGCCAATGACCTGGCACTGGCGCTGGCGGCGCCGAGCATTAGAATCGAGGCACCGGTGCCGGGCAAGTCAATCGTGGGCATTGAGGTGCCGAACACGAGCATCGGAGTGGTTGGCCTGCGCAGTGTTATCGAGTCCAGCACATATCAGAAATTGCAGGCGCGGTCGAAACTGGCGCTGGCGTTGGGCAAAGGTGCCGGCGGCGAGGCAATGGCGGGGGACCTGACTCGGATGCCTCACCTGCTTATTGCCGGGGCTACTGGCAGCGGCAAAACGGTATGCCTCAATGCCATCATCAGCTGTTTGCTGCTCTACAATACCCCGTTTGATACCAGATTTATTATGGTTGACCCCAAGCGCGTTGAGCTCACGCCGTATAACAGCGTCCCCCATCTGGCCACTCCGGTTATCGTTGATACCACCAGGGCCTTGAGCGCGCTGCGCTGGTTGAGCCAGGAGATGGACCAGAGATATCAGAAGCTGGCCACGGCCGGCGCCCGCAACATCGAGGGGTACAATAGGAACCGCGAGGGCGCCGACAAGATGTCCTATATGGTGCTCGTCATCGATGAGCTGGCCGACCTTATGATGACCAGCTTTGACGAGGTGGAGCATACGCTGTGCCGCCTCGCCCAGCTGGCCCGTGCCACCGGCATCCACCTGGTGGTGGCCACGCAGCGCCCATCGGTGGACGTGGTTACCGGGCTGATAAAGGCCAACTTCCCCACCCGCATCAGCTTTGCCGTTACCTCTCAGGTGGACTCTCGCACCATCCTCGACGGCGCCGGGGCGGAGAAGCTGCTGGGTCGGGGCGATATGCTCTACATGCCCACGGAGGCCTCCAAGCCCAAGCGGCTCCAGGGTTGCTTTGTCTCCGATTCCGAGGTGGAGCGGCTGGTCTACTTCTGGAACAGCCAGAAGGAGCAGCAGGCGGCGCCGATTAAAGTCCAGGAAATGGTGCCACCGGCGGCTATGACCAGTCGTGGCGGGCAGCAGGCAGACCCGCTTCTGGACTCCGCCCGCGAGCTATCGGAGCAGCACGAGCACATCTCGACCTCTTTCTTGCAGCGGAAGCTGCACATCGGCTACCCCCGCGCCGCCCGCATCATGGAGCAGCTCCAGGAGGAATTGGGGGGAGACATTGGTGGGGGAGAGGAAGAGGCGGGGTAGAGAAGAAATAAGTGTAAGACTTCTAGTCAAGTGTTCACAGGGGGTAGAGTGATGAATTATTACATGGTTGACGAATGCGTGAAATGTAATAAGAAAGCGTGCGTAGTAGTATACGAGAGTGCAACACAGGTTGTATTAGACGCTGATGTATTTGTTTGGAGATGCCCGGAATGTAATGAGTTGAATAAACTACCAATCGCCAAGACAGCGAATGCTGTAACCGCAGACGTAGCAGAGAAAGAAAAATAATTTATGTAGCTTATCATCTGTTCCCTGACTCACTTGAAGGGTTGGCTTAGCTCTTAGACTTGTCTTGCTAACTTTCAGACTTAGGGAATTGTTAGGTGTGATACTCTCTTTAATCACCCGACCATTTTTCCCAACCATCAAATTTCAATTCCATCGCCTTAAGAACCCGTTCCTTCTGCTCTTTTGACTGAGCTGGGAAACCTTGGGCCTCTAGTGCTTTATCCATGTAATGAGTAAATTGCAGGGCACGAAAATTCATAAGTCCTTTTAATCTTCCTGCATCTAAAGCGATCATGTAACAAAATCCTTGAATAGACTCACAGCATATTTCTACTCGCTTTCTTGTGCTCTCAGACATGTTAGCAAGTGCCTCATTATCAAAAGCAATGGCTCTTATGCTCTCCATCTCAGATGCGTTAGGATTTCTGGATTTAGACTCAGGATATAATACGGCAACCTCTTTCGCTAATCGCTGAGCTTCTTTCATCATATTACGTTGCATAAACCAATTGATGATTCCCATATCAATCACCTACTCTTAATCAGCTGCTGTAGGTTAAAGCTCTGCGCTGGTTCACCTCTTCCCCCTCAGCCTCTTTAAAATCGCGTCCATATAGACCCGTGCCAGGGATTTGCCGTGCTTCTTCATCTGCTCTCGCTTTTTCCTGAGCTTTTCCTCGCGGCGCTCCTGCTTGGTCGGGGGGACTTCCTCGCTCATCTCTTCACCGGCTGGTACTCGCCCAGTTCCCTTCTCAGCTCTATGATGCGATCGCGCAACAGTGCCGCCTTCTCGAACTCAAGGCCTCTGGCGGCGGCCTTCATCTGCGTCTCCAACTCCTTGATGAGCCGGGCAACGTCCTCTTTCGATACCGGGGCCTCGGCCACATAGGGCGCACGGGCCTCCGCCACCACCTTCACCCGTTCCGTGATATCGCGGATGGCCTTTCTGATGCCCTGCGGGGTGATGCCGTGCTCCTTGTTAAAATCTTCCTGAATGTGCCGACGGCGCTGCGTCTCATCGATGGCGGCCTTCATGGAATTGGTGGCGGCATCGGCGTACATGATAACATGCCCGTCAACGTGGCGCGCCGCCCGGCCCATGGTCTGGATGAGGGCCTGGCTCGACCGCAGATAGCCCTCCTTGTCCGCGTCCAGAACGGCAACGAGGCTGACCTCGGGCAGGTCAAGCCCCTCGCGCAGCAGGTTGATGC
>Ga0209636_10005080_pt1 | contig 13447 bp, 11 predicted proteins | sample DeeMarSWOR152_54_FD_187464 | JGI IMG/M metagenome (GOLD analysis project Ga0209636, IMG submission 187464) | Marine sediment microbial communities from White Oak River estuary, North Carolina - WOR-1-52-54 (SPAdes) (version 2) | ecosystem: Environmental > Aquatic > Marine > Intertidal zone >...
TATGCCATCCTTATTGATAAATCATAAGGAGCAATAGTTGGAAATGATGGCTTAATCTTTTCAAAGAACAGGGGGTGAACTGTTACAAATCCTGAAATGCAGCCAGAAGATAGTTTAAAGAAGATAGATTTAATCCCAGTATTCTCACCAAAGATTTTAGATTTATATGGTGAAGATAGAGTTCGAGCCAAAATTGAGGTAAAGCCTAAGAGCCTGATGAGGATTAAAGCAGAAAAAGCAATGAGCAATGATTTTACGATTTATGGAATCGGCAAAATTAATTGGGCTTATGGAGAGGATCAGGCAGCAGCATTTGTCACTGCTGAAGATCCAATAATAAGAAACCTTGCTTTAGATATAGTACGGCGAAATCAAAATCAACCAATTACGATTAATGAGCCAGTTACTTATGCTCATCACATTTTCAATTATTTGAAAGGTTATGGTATTGGCTACATCGGGGACAGTAAAAGCACCTATGGTAAAATTCCAATAGATAATATTTATTATCCTCGTGAGTTGCTCGCAAAGAAAATGGGTGATTGTGACGATGCAGTCGTTCTTCTGGCTTCACTTTATCAGAGTATTGGCATTCCAACAGCTTTTGCAAGTATTCCAGAACATATTTTCATGATGTTTGATACAGGAATCAGTAAAAGTAATAGACTGAAAATGTGTCTGCCTTCAGAAATGTATTGCATAAATGATAATAAAGTTTGGGTACCTGTTGAAACGACATGGATGGATAAATCCTTTATTAAGGCCTGGGAAAGGGGAGCTAATCTTGTAAAAGAGCATCAAAAGGCTAATGAGTTAAAAATTGTTGAAGTAAATAATGCCTGGCAGAAATATAAACCAATACCAGTGAGTACTCTTGAAAGAATAATTACAGCCCCAGAGGTTATGGCAATCATTAATGATGAAGAAATAAAACAAGATAAAAATACGATCGCGGAAAGACGAAAAGAACATATTAAAACAATGGAAAATTCAGTAGCTCAATATCCAGATAATTTACAGATTAGAAATGAGTTAGCCACAACCTACGCTATGATCGGAAATCACCAGAAAGCTAAAAATCATTATCAAATAATCTTAGAGAAAGATTCTTTAAATTTTAATGCTCTAAATAACCTTGCCAATACCTATTTTATGGAAGGAATTTTAGATTCCGCTCATGTTGGTTATATTCATGCCTTAGAAAATGCACCAACATTTAGAGATTCCAATGGTGTTTATTTAAATATGGGAACGCTTTATGCTGCGATTGATTCCAGCCACATTACTTATGAGATGTACGCCAATGTTGTCAGAGATTTAATGGATACAGAAAAAGGAGAAAAAACCTTCATATCAAGAGTGGAAGAGCTGATCGGATTATCTTTCGAAGAAATTGAGCTTACGAAAGCGGATAAGGAGAAAAAATTGAAAAAAGTCTCCCCCCAAAAAATCAAAAAGTTAGTTAAAGAAACGATAACGAAAAAAATAAAACCGAAAGGATACAAAGTTTCACGTACCAGCGCCACCAAGCAGCGAAGACCTAAGGAGGATATTGAGGATGTATTTTTCTGGGCCTACTAATTTATTTTTTAATGACTCCAGTTTTTTAGCTAAAGGCAAAGTATCTTTAAGATAAATTGTAAGTACATTCTTCTCTAACAAACAGAATTAGATTCAATAATACGTTTACCTTTAGGTAAGCATGTTGAGCTAATACTCACTGGGAGATATAATACTATGTCACGATTACCTGATAAGTACTTGTACGGTGTGCGAAGGTTTCTCATTGGATTGTTTGCTGTCATTCTTGTCATGTTTCTGTTTAATTTTATAGATATTTTCAAGGCGTTTGAATTACAAGTACTAGACCATCTGTTTAAACTGAGGGGAAAAAAACATGTCAATGATAATGTCGTCTTGCTTACAGTAGACGACAAAACTGTTAGAGAATGCGATTGGCCATTACCAAGAAGATACTATGGAAATTTAGTAGAACAATTAAATTCTTCAGGAGCAAAAGTAATTACATTCGATTTTCTGTTAAATGATCGAACCAATCAATTCGATGATTCTATGCTCGTTTATTCAATCGATGAATCTGGAAATGTTATTAATGCTTTTGATTTCGAGGTTTGGTCTGGAGAACAAAACTATGATTCTAATATAAAAAAGTGCGAAGAACATTTTTATTCCAAGTATACATTTAATGTGTCTACTGATAACAAATCATATTTCTATCGTGCTTCAACGGCTTTATTTCCGCATGAAGATTTCATTGATTTCTTCGAAAAAGCTGGACATACAACATTAATTCAGGATTTCGATGGTCATTTCCGAAGAATACCATTAATCATTTATTTTGATGGATGTTACTATCCATCTTTAAGTCTCAAAACTATTTGTGAATATTTTAATATACCCGATGATAGTGTTAGCATAAAAAATAGTATTTGGGGTAACAATCTTTTACTTAAAACGACTCAAGATGTCATAAAAATTCCTATTAATAAAAGAGGGCAAGCTCTCTTGAATTTTTATGGTGATTTAAGTATCTTCCCTCAATATTCATTGCTTGATGTTTTACAAGGTCGAATATCAACGGAATATTTTAGGGATAAGATTGTATTAATTGGAAAAACAGTAACTGGTGATAAAGATACTTATACAATTCCTTTTTCTGCCGATTTTCCTGGAATCGGATTTCATGCCACTTTGATCAGCAATACTATAGATAGAAATATTATCAGGGAGATACCGCATCTAATCAATTTTTTAATTTTATTTTTCTTGGGCATGTTGATAACGTTTACCCCATCTAAAAAAAGTCATAGTTTACTTTTATCTTTATTTTATGCACTTGGAATAATAATTGTTGTTAATATTATTGGCGTTTGTTTATTCATATTTTTAAAATCTGGAATCTGGGTAAATTTAATTCAGAGCTTAGCTGTTGTACTATTCGCTTTCATTGGAGTATTAATTTTTGAGAAATGGGAAGCGTATAAGAATATTAAAAACATAAAGGAAGAATTAAAAAGAAATGAGCAAACCATTAAAGAAAAAGAAAATGAAATTGAAAGTCTGGAATCAAGACTTGAAAACCTTCAATTATACGTTGATAATAATGAATCATTAAGAAAAGATCTTGATAAGATTCAAAGTTTAGTTTCGGCGGACGTTAAAGAGTACTTGGAAAACATTTATAAGCGTCAAGATAATTTTAAAACAGCTATCCAAAAACAAACTAAGAATATAAAAATATTGATAGATAAACGAGAAAAAGAGATTGAAGAACGAGAAGAAATGAGTAGTGTTTACAATCCAGATGAAAATGGAATTAAAAAAGTAAGTATAGGAATTTTTGAGTCCATTGAGATTTTTACAAAAGAGCCAAGAATAATTATTCATGGTGATAGTGGCAGTACTGAGAAAATTAGATTTGCTCCTCAACACTTGGCTTTTATATATTATTTAGCTAAAGCAAGATTTTGCAATGAAGATAATGAATGGATTGAAGGAAGCGAAATTACCAGGAAAGATGTAGCAATGGAAGCAAGCAAATTATATAATCATATAGGTATAGTTGGTTGTGAGTTTGTCGCAAAAGGGAAAAAATATCCAGAATCGAATAGAAGTGTTGTAATGGAAGATTTTATAGCAGTAGATAACGAGGTACGGAAGAATTCAAGTCAAATAAATAAAAAAATAAACAAACATCTAATTAATGGAACGCCACTCATCCGAACTCCCAGGAGTGAGGGAGCGTGTGATGGCAAATACTATTTAGTAAAAACTATTAAAAAAGTTGTCATACATGAAGATGTAAATCAGTAAAATAGTAAATTAAATTAACTTAAATTAAATTAAATTAAATACTTTACTTCCTCCCTTCAAACTAAATTTTCAATAATTTTGTTCAATATTACCCAATTCCATTCTACGTAACAAAATTTCATACTGATAATATTACCAGCATGGCATTTTATATCCAGCTTTGTTATATTCATATATGAAGTTTACAAAACACAACTTCATCTCCCTGTAATTTAGAGTTTAATATTTTTTATGAGGAGTAAGAGATGTTAGCTGGATTATTAAGCGATTTTTGCGTAGAGATTTTAGTGGCTTTACTCATTGCTATTTTAGCAATGTGTAGAAGGCTTTGGATCTCTTTACATGCTGTAAAAGCGGAAACAGAATCAATTAATATACTTAATTGGTCTCCCGATGGACAAAAAGTTTGTTATGTGATTGATCATAAAGGGAATCGTGAAATTTTTGTTTATGATTTGATTACAGAAAACAAATTAAACTTGACAAATTCCCCTGCTGATGATTTTTCGCCTGTATGGTCTCCAGATGGAAAAAAGGTTGCTTTTGTTTCAGAGCAAAATGGAAAACGAGAAATTTACATAGTGAACGCCGATGGTTCAAATCTACAGAGAATAACTAATGATCCTGCTGAAGATATATGTCCTGAGTGGTCACCAAATGGCGAAAGAATTGGTATCATTTCAAGAAAGAATGTGGACACAAGAATCTCGAAAGTAAATCTAGAAAATTTCATAATTGATTCTACAAATTAAAAAGCCAACGGTTTTGATTGTTGTTATTACTGAGAGCTCCAAAAATATAATGCATAAATATTAATTCTTTTGAGATCGTGTTATCTAAATGTTACCATTTAACTATATAAATAGAGAAAAACAGAATAAAAAACATTAGTTAAGTAACAAAATAATAAAAAGTAATAAATATAAAACAATGAACTATAGATTACTTCAAGTCCATCGGTTAGATTTAAATAAAAATGACCGATGGACTTTATAATTTTTGAAAGCGCGATAATATAAATGATTTGGTAATCGTTTAAAGAAAAATTGCCGCGGAATTGGATTCCCACAGTAAAGTTAGAATGAATATCTCTTTTTCTGTGGGATTCCATTTCTGTGTGAGTAAAGTTTTATTTCCCAAACAACGAAGCCAAAAATTCAAAAAGTCTACCTAACAAACCACGCTCCCTGCCGGATGGAATATAGACATCATCGGTTTCATCGAGATAAATAATGCCATCGCCATCTTCATCCACTAACTCTCCACCACTTGAGCCGCCGGAAGGAACATCGGTAACGGGAACCGAAACAGAGGAAAGAGCCCGTTTAAACCGATCCCAATCAAACATCGGTCCCGGATCTGGCTTCCAGGGTGATATTTCCTCATGTCCCCGGATTAAATCAACCGCGATATTGAATTTTTCCATCTTCTGTTTAACCAGCCAGATCAGCGCCTCATATTGAAAATCGGTGTACTTCACTAAATGACCATCACCCTGTAATTCGATACCAATGCTCCATTTATTGATACTTTCTCTCATTTCATCATGAATCTCCCAATTGCTTTTTCCTGCATGCCAGGCTGTATCTTCATCCCTGACCATGTGGACGATCGGGCGTTCCTCACGAGCGATAATGTAATGCGCAGAAGCCTGATTCGTCGAACGCCAAACCGCTGGTTTAAACCAGTTTATCGTACCTTCAAAGCTATTTATCATGCCATTGGTGCTACCAGTATGATGAACAATGATCATGTCGTTGGCAATTTTGCCAGGATCAAAAAATTGACTTTCTATCCATTCTATTTCCATCGGAAACCTCCTGTTCTACTAATTTGTACTTTTTATGGTATTTTCTACCTTCATTTTATTGATAATTGAGAGATGTAATGTCTGAACGAAAATCCCCGTTTCTAAGAGTTACTTGTCATTGCGAGGAGCGAAGCGACGAAGCAATCTGTTGTTTTTAAAGGGATTGCTTCGCTATCGCTCGCAATGACATTTTCAAATCATTAGTTTTTGTTCAAACACTATGTAAATAAATCGGAATATTGGAGTGTTGAAGTATTGGAGATTTATTTTTCCATTACTCCATAACTCTAATACTTCACCTCAATAATAACTAATTTCGCCTTGACTCGATATAAAAGTACGAGACAACCCAAGTCATGCCCCAAACAACTTGGTAATCTCGTCTTGATGATATTCAGGCAAATCCATCTCCCTATCATTTACAATAAGCTTTACACCATATTCAACTGTCATAACTTTGCCGATGTTTCGACTATTAATTTGATTTTCTTTAAATACTTCAATAATTCTATTGGTATAATGCTGATCTGCCACAATTAATAGCGCGCCTGAAGCAATTGCTCCCAATGGATCGATGTTATACTGATCACAAAGGAGCTTCGACTCTGGCAAAATCGGAATTTCATGTTCGAAAATTTTCAATCCAACACCAGCAGCCATTGCCAGTTCATGTAATCCCATCGCCAGTCCGCCTTCGGTTGGATCGTGCATGGCGTGTACACCGCCGACCTGGATAGCCAACCTGGCATCCTGCAATATACTAATCCCCGGTTGATGAATGAAGTTTTTACATTTTTCGACAAGATCATCAGAATAAATGTCCGATAGCAATTCTCTTTTTTCCCGTGCAATGATCGAGGTCGCTTCGATGGCGATTCCTTTTGTTAATAAAATATCGTCTCCCGGCTGGGCATTCTGGCTGGTGATCAGGGCGTTTTTCTCAACGACGCCTAACATCTGCCCGACAAGAATAGGGCGGTTAATTCCGTAAGTGACTTCGGTGTGTCCACCACAAAATAAGATGTCTAATTCCTTACATGCTGCATTTAATTGTGAAAAAATTTTTTCTACTATCTCTGTTGTGGTTAATGCCTCTGGCAAAAGGATGGTCACCAGAAACCAGCGGGGGATGCCACCCATGCAGGCAATATCATTGGCATTGATGGTAATGGCATAATAGCCGATATTGTCAGTGACAAACGTGATTGGATCTGTTTTTGCAATCAGATAAAATTCTCCCTGATCGATAACCGTGGCGTCTTCACCGATCTTCGGACCAACAATGATGGTCTCATCTTCAGTGGTATATTTAGCAAGCAGTTCTGAAAGAAATGCTGGGGATAATTTTCCTATAGGCAAAGTCGGAATAGATTCGTTCATTTCATAATCTCCACTTCAAAAATAACGGTTCCACCACCAGTATAAGCGCACGGATCCAAACACTGAAGGAATGCCCTGTCTTCGTCCCTCTTATTCAAACCAATAGAGGTTGGAGCAACGTCATGAGATAGAGCCACATGGTATGGTAAAATCGATGCCAGTGAGTGCATGCAAAGTCGACAGGACTGATTTGGGTCCAGGATATATCCATTTTGCAACAAAAACGAATCACCTTTTCGATAAACGGGACAGGTTCCTTTGATTTCAATGACAGTTATTTTTAAATCTTTGCCCATATTTAGCACAATCTTTTTCGTTCACATAGAAATTCTTTTTGGTAATAAAGCAAATGCCTATTTGATTGCTATTTTCAAACATATTTTTATTAAGTTCATTTCTAAAATCGATTTGTTCACGATTTGTTAAACGTTGCATCCACGCAATATGTTCAAAATTTTTAAAGAGTTCGAAAAGCAATTTTTATATAGTTCTTAAATAGTATAATAGCAAATTAAACTCATGATTCGTTCAATACTTTTTAAACAAGACACCCTTGAAAAACAATTATCAAATATTTAGGAAATGATATAAGTTATCTATTTTAACTTCATAAGTTCATATTTCTTGTACTAATAAAATCCAAAATATCCAGGTTGTTTAATCTCAACTCCTTATACATTACATTAATTCCGAATATACCATTTATTAAATCCCTTCGACCTCAACGGTATTATTTTCTCTATTTCTATCGATTAAGATTAAGTATGGATCAATGCCTGCCCGAACTGGTTTTTTATCCACTACAATTTCAATAGCCATTCGGTTTATTTCTATTTTATGTTTTTTCAAGTACAGGTCTTCATTGTTCTCACCAAAAATACCAATATCCATATAATCATTTACTGGTATTTCAGTTTCATTCCCCCTTCCATCAGCCCTTAATTTTTTACTGGAGATGGTCAGGTTTACCTTGAATTTCCCGTTACCCAATTTTGTACAGGTTGCAGATTCTGCTTTGTTTTCATGCAGTGTAATGGTTTCGAATAAGTCTGTAATGATATATCGTAAGCTATCAGGCGTTACCGATCTGAATGCTTTAATTAAATCAAAGCTTGTCGGATAAGGTGCTTCCTTAAATCCGTATGTTCCTACGATGCTTTTTAAAGCTGTGTTCACAGCGTCTTCTCCAATATAGTCCTCTAAAGCATACACGGCAACCACGCCTTTACGATAACTTAAATATCCCTGTCCTTCGGAATAAATTAACGGCTGCTCCTCAATTATCTCACTGCCTCTTGATCGCAAATAGTCCATCATCTCATATTTCAAATATTCCCGAGTTTTTTCCAATCCCTGTTCTCGCTGCATGCACATAATCTGTACCCACATTGCCATTGTTTCGACGACAAATTCAGCGCCTTTAACAGATGCTGGTCTCACTGTATGACCCCACCACTGGTGCGCCATTTCATGGGCAGCAATTGGGAAAACATTGTCAGGCGCAATTTCATTATTAAGGTCGTCAATAAAACCTGCATCTTCACTCCATGAAAAATTAGTGGGTGTTGACAGAGCACCTCGCAAAAATGCCCAGCAATTTGGCACTTCCACTACTCTTAAATCTTTGTAAGTGTAGGGGCTAAAATTCTTTGAACAGTAATCATAAGCGCTTTTAACGCCATCAATTATTCGGTGGATGTTATAAGCATGATTTTTATTGTAATAGACTTCAATATTTAAACCGTCATAAGTTTGTTTCATAACCTGGTACTTTCCAGAATGTATAACCAGCGTATTATTCATTGGAGAGTCAGTTTGATAGTGGAAATAATTTCTGTTATTTTCTGTCCATGATTTTACCAGTTCTCCATTGGTAACAGCTATCTGCGATTTGTCTGTGCTAATGACTGCTTCATAAGTTACTAAATCACGAAATGCAGTTGTATACAATCCAATGCTATCATCCAGAGAAATATGGTGATTGTGTACATGTAAGCCGTATTGTTCTCTGCCATAATGATTGCTCAATTCCAAATATTGATTATAACCAATTTGGGGTAAATATTCAGGTGGGAGGAGCGGAAAATTTGTAATAACCATACCATTGTGCGCCAATTCATTTTTGGGATTGTTTATGGAAAAGCCTTTGGTGAGAATCTCAAAATCGAAATCAAATCTTAATTTTGCACCTGGTAATAATGGTTCTTGAAGATGATATATAGAAAACCAATGCTCCTTATCTTCTAATATAAGTTCTATTTCCGATGAAAAAGCGAACTTATTAATCTTGGTAATCTTTCTATCGGAGAGTCCTATATAAATCTCGTTAATTGTATTTTGCGTTTTGTTTTGTAAAATATAAAATCCTTTAATAAACACATTTCTGTCCTCTGGATGTAATTCCGCCTCAAGATTCACATGAGTGACACCTGGTTGCGGAGTGTTTTGGTATTGTTTGTACTTCTTTTCATAGGTTGCCAGTTTTAATTTTTGCTCGCTCTCGGTAATGTATTTATTAAGGACGTGGTTATTATAATAGATATAACAGCCTGCCAGTAGCCATAAAATGGTTAAGACCGATAATGTCAGTCTATATTTCTTGTTGAAATTGTTTGCTGCATTCTTCATTCTAAATTTCAGACTTGTTTCGTTACTTCTACGCCACAGTATAGTTGAAATAACGACAATGATACATGCCAGACAGAGCCAATATATTTGGTACCAGATCAGTATTGCTGTGAAGTGACCGAATCCATTAAGATTAGAATAAATATAATCAGGGAGCTTCCCATATAAAAATAAACTGATATCAGAATCAATATACTGAGGGATTATAGCACCTATCACCATTATGAGGACACTCACTAAGTAGCCAACATATTTGTTACTGGCAAGATTTTGTACGAAGATAAATAATACAGCCAAATAAAAATAACGAAATAGTTGGATGCCGATCAGCGATTTAATATAAAGCCCTAATTCAATTTTCGTATAACCATAAATAACGACCTGCGTAAAAATCCCTAATAAAATACAGAGAATTAAAACACTCAATTGCATCGTTATAATCGAAACAAGTTTAGAGAAATGCCTCATCCAATCAGGTAAAGCAATAATATCATACAGCTCATTCGATTGATAGTCTCGTTCTCTCCAAATAACGATTCCGCTGAAAACCAACGTAATTAATATAAGAAATATATCGACGTTTTTGACATGATCAAGATATGTCGATGTAATCGGATATTTGATACTTTCCATCACATCATGCCCGGTAAAATTGATATAAATTTGAAGCATGGCTACAATCGTAATAAGAATGAAGGCAGGATGAAACACAATTCTTTTGAACTCTATAATTATAAGACGTAAACATTTTTCTAGCTGACTAACAAACGAATCATCAATTGCGAACGAAGGAATACGATCATAACCCTCAACTATTTTGGCTTCCGAAGCTTCCTTACCTATCGAAATTAGTTTTTCTTTAGGGCGTGGGAAAAAATAACTTCCATATTTTATAAAAATATTTTTTGTTTTTGTTAATGGTAAAATAATAATATATTTTATCTTATTGTTTCTCACCCCCTTAATCTCCAATACAGAGACAAATTTAAACCTGCTCCATGTAAAGATAAGAACTATGATGCTAATGGAAAGCCAGATGATTCGATTCATAATGATAAGCTTATTAAGGGGAACCAGGTTGTGGTTAATTTCTGCAATCGTCCAATATTTTGATACAACTTCCAAAAATCCAATTCCAAACGGATCAGCAAGCGTCTTGAAAGTTTCATGACTTGTATCGGCAATGCCAAGGGCAACAATAAAATAAATCATTAATAAAGCTACTCCCATAACATAAGTAGATATCATTTTACGAGTAAGCGTTGCTAAAGAGAAGAAAACGCTCCCGATAATCACTATGTTTGGAATAAGAATGAGAAACATTGTAAACAAATAAGCAGATAGTTGATGTGTGCCGACGTATTTCACGTCAATAACTGAACAGCCAATAACAATTCCCAAAAAGGCTCCAAGATAGATAAATGTATTCGCCGTTATCCCTGCAAAAAACCTTCCACCGAGGTAAGCTGCTTTACACATCGGAAGTGTAAAGTAGAAATCGTGGATATTGGCTTGAAAATCTTTGGTGACCGACCTTCCTACCATTCTCACAGTAAACAACAGGGTAAGAACAGACATAATTGCCATAAATCGAGCGATGAATACTGGAGCATTGTGCAGCGATTGTCCATGCTGGATAATGATAACCATACCCGGGCTGGTATTTGATGCATTTAAATAGGCGATACTAAACAAGACGACAGCGAATATATAAAAAGATATACTTTTAATGTTTTCTTTTAATTCATGTTTATAAATCGTCTGGAACATCTTATTGTCCTTTTATTGGATTAATTCTTGTTTAAGTGATAAAAATAGCCATCTTCTAATGCAGGTTGACATGGGGAAAACCCATTGTCAGGATTTTCTTCGTTATAGATGCGAATGAACGTTTTTCCTGAGAACAATCTTGTGGAAATGACGTTGTATTTTTTCTCATAATCAGAAAATTTCATTTTTTCTATTTTCTTCTCCCATATCCTTCCTTTTAAATCTGAAAGAACATTAAGCGGTTTTTCTTGTAATACAATTTCACCTTTATTGATAACTGCCATATTTGTGCACAGGACACTAACGTCTTCAACGATATGGGTAGAAAGTATAACCACAATGTCTTCACCAATTTCACTTAATAAATTGTGAAATCGATTTCGTTCAGCAGGATCCAGGCCAGCGGTTGGTTCATCAACAATAATTAATTGGGGATTTCCAAGTAAAGCCTGTGCGATACCAAAGCGTTGTTTCATACCACCTGAAAAAGTGCCTAATTTTTGCTTCCTGACGTCCCAGAGATTGACTCGTTTTAGTAGATGTTCTATGACTTGTTTACGATTTTTTCTATCCTTTATTCCTTTAAGCATGGCAAAATGATCCAGCAGGTCATAAGCTCTTGCCTTTGGATAAAATCCAAATTCCTGTGGTAAATAACTCAAAACTTTTTTCAACCTGTTCTTTTCTTTCCGAATATTGATGTTACCAAGATGAATATTGCCACTATCAGCTTCCAACAGGGTCGCTACTATTCTCATTAAAGTGGTCTTGCCAGCGCCATTGGGGCCTAAGAGTCCAAACATTCCCGTTGGGATATCCAGGGATATGTTTTTCAGAGCAATAACGCCATTAGCATAAGTTTTTGAAAGATTTCGAACTTCTAAATTCATGTAGGTTCCTTTTACAATAAATTGAACTTTATCGAATGATTAATTAGATGAGAAGAAAAAGACTAGGCCCAAAATTACCAGTATAAAGGATATCAGTCCCGCCAGGATTACGGTGGTCAGGAATATTAACCGTCTGGCTTTCTTGTATGCTTTCATTTTATCGTCCTCAGTAAGCGGAACAGGAACATCTCCCGGTTTCTCCATCGCTGCTAATTGCCTGGCGATGTTAGCGAGTTCCGGATCGGTCTCTAAGTATTCTTCAACAAGGGCACGTGTATCGGCACTTACTTCATTAGCCAGATACATTGGTAGTAAATCGAGAATAACATTCTTGGTTATTTCCATAATCAATAAACCTCCTGATCAATACAAGTAGCGATCAACTTTTTAAGAACGCGGTGTATCTTTACTTTGGTTGATGTAAGGGATAGCCCAAGGACACGAGCAATTTCGGCATAGGAGAGTTCATGCTGGACGCGTAAGACAAAAGCCGTACGGTCGATTTCTGGTAAAGTCTGAAGAACACGCTGCACCCTCAGTAATTCGAGCTGAGATTCGACCACTTTGTCAGGTCCAGGATCCGGATCAGTATAAACATCATCAAGGGCAACCTGATGCTTTCTCTTTCTCTGATGTTCTAAGTAAACATTTCTTGCGATTGTGAACAGATATGCCTTAAGCGTTTCGGTGCGAATAGTGCTACTCCTTGTCCAAGCGCGTATAAATGTCTCAGAAGTTATATCCTCTGCCTCGGTAATGTCACCCGCAAGCCAGAGGGCAAAGCGATAAACTTCAGTGCCATAGGAATCGTACAAGTCTTCGAATTTTAGCATAAGTCTCCTCTGACTATAATATGCATAACGAAGTGAAAAGTTACAATACATTCCAGAAAGATCGAACATAACCGACTAAAAGGAGTTGGCGGATAAACCTGTCATGAAAGAAGGTCTTTCCCATAAGAAAGTGAAGCTTGAAGATAAGGTTCAGAAGTTGTCCAGAACTTAATTATAGTGTCTGTCGAATTAGCTATAATTAATTATAAAATATTTAATTACAAACAAAAACAACTTGACATTTTTAATTAAATTTCTTATATTTATCCTCCATATAACTAAGTTTAACTTTTTATTAAATA
>Ga0209636_10005081_pt1 | contig 13447 bp, 14 predicted proteins | sample DeeMarSWOR152_54_FD_187464 | JGI IMG/M metagenome (GOLD analysis project Ga0209636, IMG submission 187464) | Marine sediment microbial communities from White Oak River estuary, North Carolina - WOR-1-52-54 (SPAdes) (version 2) | ecosystem: Environmental > Aquatic > Marine > Intertidal zone >...
GTACTTCATCGTCTGGATCAGGTCCGCGCTGCTATCCTTCATACCCACCACATTATCCATCTCAGCCAGTGTCACCACGGTTTCCACATCAATGCTCACGCCTGTGCGCATGGGATTGTTGTAAAGCAACATGGGCATGTCGCCCGCCGCTTCAGCTATAGCCCTGTAATGGTCAGTAAGTTCCTTCTGTGACGGCTTAATAAAGTAAGGCGTGATAACCGAAACGGCATCGGCACCTGATTCCCTTGCCAATTTCGTCATCTGAACCGACTGGGCCGTTGTGATCATCCCTGTCCCCACATATATAGGAACACGTCCGGCTGATGCCTCCACCGTTGTTGCGATAACGCGCTTCTTTTCTTCCAGAGTCAGAGCAAAAGACTCCCCTTGACTGCCCAGGATGAAAATCCCATGCACGCCGCCGCTGATCACGTGATCAATTACCGCGCGTAATCCGTCCTCGCTTATGGTTTCGTCCTCGTTCATAGGCGTGATCAGAGCTGGAACTATTCCTTCGACCTTCAATGATTCGTAGTTCATAGTTCAGGTCCTCCCAAGAGCAAGCTGAAAGTTGATTGCTGATGGCTACCATTATCACACAATTCTCCAAATTTGTCAAATGCGCTTCGCTCCATACGTTTGGAATAACAATTTGACAAAGTGGCTCTTCTGTGATATAATTATATACATGAAGCTGTGCTTGGGCAGCGTTACAGAAAACTTGCTGCGAAATTGACTGTTTGAGTTTCCATCTTACCGAAATTCCTCTCTTTTTGCACACCAATTTTCTATAACAAACACCTTGAGCAAAACTTCACATTTAGCGTGTTTTCAGCGATTACACCTTAAGAAACTCAGTATACAGCAAATTTAATCCAAGATGACTATTTTGGAAATCCTTTGCTCATACAGATTTTCCTGAGATCGTTGAAAATAGGTTCAGCGAGAGATACAGGTAGTATCTCTCTATATCAGTATTAGTGCGACTGACTCTACATGTGATGTTGAGCAGATTCGCCATCTATTGGAGAAAGGGTACAAGATAATGGGAAGTAAACTCTACGTTGGTAATCTCAATTTCGATACGACTGATCAAGAGCTGGAGCAATCATTCTCTGAACATGGAGAGATTGTTTCCGCAACGGTCGTTAGGGACCGAGATACCGACCGATCAAGAGGATTTGGATTTGTGGAGTTCGCTCAACAGGCGGATGCACAGAAAGCTAAGGAAGCCATGGATGGCAAGGAACTTAGTGGACGCACGCTCAAGGTTGACGAAGCGAGGGCTCCAAGAGAGCGGAATCGAAGCTCCGGTGGCTACAACCGCAGATCGCGACAGTGGTAAGCCAGGATTTCTTACATCCGCCATGGACATATCCTCTGTTGTCTGCACTTGAGGCCTCGATATAGAAGACGGAAGGCCGAGTGCGACGACGAGTATAGAACATGCTGCCGGCTAGTTACGAACTAGCCGGCGGCTGGTTCTGGATCTTTCCCTCCTACCACGATATACTATGTGCTTGTAGTTGAAACCTATATCCCTCTTAGACTCCCAACCCCATTACGGGTTACCTGATCATGAGCCGTACCTGTCCACGATCAGCTTTATCAGGTTTTGGGTGGATTTTCCGCGGGCACCGTGTATCAGGCGCAGTTCTCCGCCCAGAGATTCCACAGCTTCCCGCTCGATGACCTGATCCAGGCTGTAATCTCCGCCTTTCACGTGTATGTCGGGACGCAGTTCGCGCAGCAATCGAATGGGATCAAGTTCGGAAAAGATCGTCACATAATCCACACACTCCAGAGCGGCCAGGATCTCAGCCCTTTCATCTTCGGATACCAAGGGCCGCTTATCGCCTTTGATGGCTCGGACAGAATCGTCGCTGTTTATCGCTACCACCAGTATGTCCCCGAGTTCTTTCGCCTTCTGCAAGTACCTCAAGTGACCTACGTGGAGAATATCAAAGCAGCCGTTAGTAGTAACGATCTTTTTCCCTTGGCGACGAGCCCTACAGATCTCCGATTTCAACTCCTCCCGCGTCTTTATCTTGCTTGACATTTTTGAGTCCGATTCTCCAGATAGCATTTTGGATTTCAGATTGTCGGAGCAAGCGTACGTTTCAGTCAAATCGAAAATCCAAAATCGCGAATCAGAAATTCCCTTATGAACTACACTTGTGTCATATACGCCACTTATGTGTGTCACGCTGCAACGCTGCCCCGACGATCTATACCACAACATTGGTGAATAGTCAAGCTGGAATTGCCGCGAAACTACAAGGGATAGGTTTACTGAGTATGCACGGCCGGTTGCCCCGATATGAGACTGGCAAATTTCTTGCAGTATAAGGAATTAGACCTCACTTCGGATTAAGGAATGACCGACGACCAGGTGAAGATATAATTCATAAATATGGAGCTTGAATAGCAAATGGGAATGAACCTCGCCACACCTACCTCAGCCCAGCGACCTTTGCCGTGGCTCTCGCGGAGCGGAAGGTTCACGGCACCGGCATTGGATCTACCTAAGACGGCGCTTGCACAGGGAGATCACCCATTCGGTGGGTTCTATAATACGGTTCAGCGCTACCTGTGGGATCTGAAAAATCTCATGCGTGTCCAGGAGAGCCTTTTGCCTGAGCCGCCGCCTGTGCTGGCAGGGGCGGATATAGCCGTGCGTTACCTGCCCATGATGGGTGTTTCGGGGGATTACTACGACTTTCTGCCACTCCGCGAGGGGCAGGTCGCCCTGGCAACAGGCGACGTGTGCGGCAAGGGGATGCGAGCGGCGCTGTTGATGGCATCTGTGTGTGCAGCACTTCGGGCGGAGGTGCAGGCAGGCACGGGGACGACCGGGGAACTGCTGGCCCGTCTCAACCGGGCTGTCTACCGCGATACGCCAAAGAACCAATTCGTGACTCTCATCTATGGGATCTGGGATACAATTGCCCACACGTTCACCTATAGCAATGCAGGCCATCCACCTGTGTTGCACTATCAAGCTGCAACAGGACGTGTGCATGAACTGAGCGTCGGTGGCGTCGTCCTCGGTGTGTGTGACAGGGTAGAGTATCCCACAGAATCTGTGTCGCTGGGGACGGGGGATGCGCTGGTGTTATACACGGATGGCATCATCGAAGCGAGTGACGCCTCTGATGAAGTGTTTGGCATCGATCGCTTGAGCGAAGTGGTGGCAGAGCATGGGAAAGAATCGTCCGAAGCGCTGGCGGCGGCTATCCTGGCCGCCGCTTCACAATTTGCCCACCAGGGATGGGAGGACGATGTTACTCTGGTGGTCATAAAGAAGGTGGACGCGTGATGCAACAGACGTGCTTGCCTTAACGGGGAACACAAGGTTTGCCCCTACGAGAGGAGGGAGATTAATTGGGAACGGTGCATGTTGGTAGTATATCGCATATGGAGCGTGCCATGTTGGTGGAACGCTTTCAAAGCGGCGATCCCGGCGCTTTCGATGAAATAGTTGATAGATGCCACAGGCATGTCTACAATCTGGCTTATCGCTTCACTCACAACTGCGAGGATGCCCATGACATCTCCCAGGAGGTGTTCATGAAGGTCTTCAGGTCGCTGAGCAAGTTGAAGAACAGCTCCGCCTTTGATGGATGGCTGAGAAGGGTCACTGTAAACGCTTGCATGGATTATCTTCGACAGCAGCCCAATGAACAGGCGTTGGACGATTTTTTCTACCTCAACCACGAATATATTGCAGGTAGCAATAATAGCCTCCCGGATGGACCGGTAGAGACCGGCGAGTTGCGGAGAGTGATCTCCAGAGCTATAGACCAACTCCCCAAACGACAGAAGCGGGTGTTTATACTCCGCCATTATGAAGGTCTATCACTGAAAGAGATAGCCAAAACGCTGAACTGCTCGCTAGGCACAGTGAAGGCGCATCTCTTTCGAGCCACTCGCAGGCTCAGAAAACTACTCCTGCCCTATGTGTCGTAATCCTATTGACAAATCCTGAGAAAACTGTATAATAACATCAGACCAAGAGCAGCACTTCTGCTTTGGAAATCAACAGGTCGAATTCGGAAGTGTCTAACTTTGCAGGAAAGGAGAGAGAGTCTATGTTGTGGAGGATGCTGTTGATACTTTGTCTGGTTGCTATTCCACTGGTGAGCCATGCACAGGATGCACAGGTCACGAACCTGGTGCTAAACCCTAGCTTCGAAGACGAGACCGACATTGTGGATAGCAATTGGATACCGGGCGGATGGGTTACCTGGGGTGAGGGGATCGGATTGAACAGCGTTGTGGAATTCGATGAAACCGAGTTCATTGATGGTGAAATAAGTCTCCGTGTTGAGCCTGTAGGAGATATCAACTGGCATTTCATGGTGATCTACTACCCAGTAGCGCAAAGCATGGGCGAAGAATATACCGCCAGCTTTTGGGCCAAAGCTGAGGAACCACGCCCCATCTCAGCCAAGATCAAGGCGACGGACAACTCCGTTGATGTTATTATAACCGATTTTGAACTCACGACCGAGTGGGAAGAGTATGCATTCACCTATAAAGCCGGGGCAGCAGAGATAAAGTATGAGATATGGGTATCTGGGTCTGAAGTCCCACTCTGGCTGGACTTCGTGCATATCTACGAAGGGGAATACGTTGAGGGAATTCTGCCCTCGGGAGCATCGAAACCCGTAGAACCCGCTGGTAAACTGCCAGTCACATGGGCAGCGCTTAAACTCCCGCAGTAAACGCTGCATTGCTTCAGAAGATCCACCTACGGCAGCATCTGCTAGTATGCTGCCTTTTCTATTCAGTTGTCAAATCTCGTTGCATATTACGGATCAATCGGCGGTCGCATCGATCTGTCGTGTTGTTATCTGATTTAACTCCGCCCCCAAAGAGTCCCTTTCGATAAGGGAGAGGATGAAAGGTGGCATTTGGCGGCTGACGAAGCCAAGAAAAGGAGGGAGATAGAAACGATGGGAGAACTGGCAATAGATGGAGGAAAGCCGACTGTTCAGGAGGAGTTGCCTGGGTGGCCCTGGTTTGATGAGGAAACGATAAAAGCAGCCATGGAACCTCTGCGAACCGGTAAGGTCAACTACTGGACAGGTCCTATAGGGATGGAGTTTGAGAAGAGGTTCGCCCAGTGGTGTGGCGTGAAATACGGGATCAGCACAACAAACGGCACCAGTGCTCTACATACGGCTCTGGGTGCTCTAAACATCGGGCCGGGAGATGAGGTCATCACCACGCCTTATTCTTTCATCGCCACTTGCTTCTGTGTCCTTCAGGCGGGTGCGGTCCCCGTCTTCGCTGATGTCCGCCGGGAGGATCACTGCATCGACCCGGATGAGATCAAAAAGAAAATCACCGGGCGCACGAAGGCCATTATTCCTGTTCATCTCTACGGCAACGTTTGCGAAATGGACGAAATAATGGCTATCGCGAAGGAACATGGGCTTTCGGTGATCGAGGATTGTGCAGAAGCGCACGGCGCAGTCTACAAAGGAAAGAAGGTCGGTTGCATCGGTGATGTCGGCGCGTTCAGTTTTTGTCAAAACAAGACCTTTACGACCGGCGGCGAAGGTGGAATAGTTATTACCGATAACGAGGATGTAGCATGGGAGGCGCGTTCATTCCGCGACCACGGCTATGATGTCAGAAAGAGGATGAGCCTGCTGGAGATGGAGGGCGCTTTGCCTTACATTCACCGTCGCGTCGGGTTCAACTACCGAATGACCGAGATGCAGTCGGCTATTGGGCTTAAAGAGCTGGAAAAAATCGACACGTGGAACCTGCCCAGACGACGTAGAAACGGCGAGATCCTGATTGAAGAGCTTTCTGGTTGTCCTCAGGTGAAATACTTGCCTGTCCATAGTAAGGAAAAAGTGAACGGCTTCTATGTTTTCCCAATCGTGCTGGATACCGACAAGCTCTCCTGTGATAAGAAGGCGTTCCTAGAAGCGGTGATAGCTGAGGGAGTTCCAGCTTGGCGCGAGTTCTGGCCTCAGAGCTATAAGGAGAGAGCTTTTGTAGAACATAACGGGTTTGGCAGGTTCAAATTCCCGTTTCGCAGTGGGGAATACACGGCTCCAGAGGCGGTGGAATATGATAGAGTCTACTGCCCAAACGCAGCCTGGCTGGAGGAGCGCACGTTTATCGTCCACGTCTATCCCACATTGGAGGAGGAGCATATCCGGCTCTTTGCAGAGGCGATCAAAAAGGTAACCTCTCACTACACGACCTTTTCAGTTATGTAGGGGCAGGTTTTATTACGCCAGTAGATGTCCATTGTAGGAACGGCTGTCATTACGCGAATGTAGCATGTACTGGACCAGAAAACACCAAACCTGCCCACAAAACCATCGTTCCGCTGCCTTAACTGAAAAACTCGTATCACTATGCAAAATAACGGAGTAGCAAGCTTACGAACATTGAGTAGTTGGTCGGGTAATCCCAGTTTCGCATTAGACGGGCCGTCCCGATCCATGTCATTCTGAGCGAAGCGAAGAATCTCTATGAGGACGGTGTCTTTCTTGAGAGATTCTTCGCTTCGCTCAGAATGACAAAAATGTTACCCGATCAATTTCTCAATGTTCATTAGCTTGCGTCCCTATAGACTTATTGACCTATAGACCCATAGACCTTTTGAGGAGTGATAGCAATGATCAAATGGGGAGTGATCGGTGCGGGAGGTATCGCTCGACGTCGCACCATCCCTGAGGGGATTGTTCCCGCCGGAAACAGCGAACTGGCGGCAATAATGAGCCGCACTGAGGATGTGGTCAGGGAAATTGGGGAGCAATTTGGCGCGAGAGCTTATACCAGAGAAGATGATTTGCTGAATGACCTCGATGTGGAAGCCGTATACATCGCCACTCCGGTTCACGTTCACGCGGCTCAGGTCATATCAGCCGCTCAGCATAAAAAGCACGTTCTGGTGGAAAAACCGATGGCTTTGACCATTGCGGATTGCGAAAAGATGATCCAGGTCTGTCGTGAAAACGACGTTAAACTGGGTGTCGGCTATATGATGCGGTTTCACGCACATCACCGGAAGTTCAGGGAGATGGTCAGAGACGGGGCGTTGGGCACACCGGTCCTGGGAAGGGCGCAGCTTTCCTGCTGGTATCCTCCAATAGAGAACGCATGGAGGCAAAAGCCTCAGCTTGGCGGCGGAGGCTCACTGATCGATATGGGCAGCCATTGCATTGATATTCTGGAGTTTATCTTCGACAGCCAAGTAGAGAAGGTGAGTTGCTTCACTGGAAATATCATACATGGATATCCGGTAGAGGACGGTGCTCTGATGACAGTGACTTTCTCCAATGGCGCTTTGGGAGTGGTGGATGCTTTCTTCAGCATCCCGGATAACTCCTCGAAGAACATGCTCGAAATCTACGGAAGTGGAGGGAGCATACTGGCAAAAGGGACCATCGGGCAGTCGCCAACCGGTGAAGCATTAGCCTATCTGGAGAAAGAGGCGAAGGAATATGAAGCTCAGCAGGAGAGGAAGCCCGGAGAGGGAGAGCCGATAGAGGTTGAGCCGATCAACACCTACAAGGCTGAGATAGAGGAATTTGCTGATGCGATCATCGGGGACAGAGGGCCGATGATCCCCGGAGAGGATGGACTGTGGAATCAGAAGATAATGCTGGCAGCTTATGAATCAGCCAGAACAGGTAAGACCATAAAGGTTAGATAAAGAGGCTAATGCGGATATCGAAGCGCTCAACGGCACTTCACTTTCCCCCACATCGTCGCCAGCTTGCCCTGTGGAGAGACGGCAAACCCTTCGGGAGTGTATTCTTCCACCGCTGAAAGGATCTCCGTCAAAAAGGGACCTGGCTCTCTAGGAGGTATTGCCCCTCCGAACGCGTAGATCCTCCCATTCGCCACGCTGGTGGAGAGAAACGCTCTTGCTGTTGGCATATCGGCTTTCTTTGTCCATGTATCATTGGCCGGGTCGTATTCTTCCACTGTCGAAAAATAACGACCCAGACAACCTCCGATGATATAGGGCCTATCGTTCACCACGCTGGCGGAGAAACCATGTCTTGCCGCCGGCATGTCGGCCTTCCTCGTCCACGTGTCCGTCGCTGGATCGTATTCTTCCACATTTGGAACAGCGGAACCATTACCAAGCCGACCTCCAATCGCGTAGATTTTCCCGTTCACCACACAGGAGGATAGACTATCCCTGGGATTTAACATGCTAGCTTTCTGAGTCCACCTGTCAGCCGCCGGGTCGTATTCCGCCACCACAAACGAAATGGGACATCCTCCGATGGCATAAATCTTACCATCCACCACACTGGTCGCTACACTACTTCCTGCGATCAGCATGTCAGCCTTCTCTGTCCATTTGTCACTTACTGGGTTATACTCTTCCATCGTCGAGAGATAACGAAAACCGTCCCAACCCCCGATGGCGTATATCTTACCATTCACCACGCTGGTGGAGAGACTACTCCTTGCAGTTGGCATGTCAGCTCTCCGCCTCCATTGGTCAATCACCGGATCATACTCTTCCAATGTTGAGAGATACACATCAGGCCTCCATCCACCGATGACATAAATCTTACCATTTACCGCGCTGGTGGAGAAGTATGCCCTTTCCGTCGGCATGTCCTTTTTCTTTGCCCATCTGTCAGCATCCGCCAGACTTATGGAAGCCATGCCCACCAGCCATGCCAGTATCCAGATCATAACTGCTTTTCTCACGGTAAACACCTCCTTATAAAAGCCAACTGGCTGGAGGCTCACAACCACCACAAGCTATTCTCCAATTCACCAGCAGTGAATTTGCTCAACAGTCGCAAAAGCCTTCTCACTATCTCGCCGATTGGTAATTGTTCCGAAAGAATTACCCCATAATGCCTTTTGCCAGATGCCGTATATTCGTTGTTAAGCTTCACATAGTCAGCGACATTGAAGGTCACCAATGCACGCTCCTGAGATATGGCGTAGTTCAGTTTTTGCCCATCAGTCATACCCCTCCGCTCTATTTTCACGCTATACGTCTAGCATTTTTGCGCACATCCGGTAATATCATGCCAGAATAATGCTGGGATTTCAGAGGTAGCCCGAGCTAGTGTCACTCCCATCCAGAACGTGTTCTTACACACGATCTATGGATCACACGATTCATTGTCAACAAGAAAATGTCAGAAAACGCCGCCGCATCGCCGTCCTCAATGTCTGATCCCCGCGTACGCGGGGATTGAATCGCAGAGAGGACGGATAAGGGCATAGAGCCAGGATGCACTGGGATGTGTGCCGCTTGAGCTATCATATTCCCGGATGAATCAAAGACAGCGCATGAAAAGTCCCACCGCTCTTTGATGTTTGGCGAAAAGGCCAGATACAACTGAAGATCGATGTCACTACAGCCTGGAATAAATCCACCCTTCACAGCGGAGCCGTATACAACAAGCCCGACGAACCAAGGATCTGTATGCTTCAAATATACAGCAGCAGCTTCCTGGACGATTGGCTTCGCTTCCGGCGTTAAGCCAGGCACATTCACAATAGACGTCCCCCCTTGGATTGAGATTGAAGGGCCGATGATTATACCTATTTCTGGTTACTGAATACCGGTTGCCGAGTATCCAGTATCTAGCATCCAGCATCCAGCGTCACATTATCAATCAGTCTCGTTTTGCCTATGAATACGGCGAGGGCGATGAGGACTTCTCCTTCCACCACGTCCAGATCATCCAGCGTGTCTGCATTGACGATGGAGATATAGTCTATCTCTGCCAATGGCTCGGCTTCTATCATATCCCTCATTTTGCGGAAGATCACCGCCGCGTTGCGCTGGCCTGATTTAACCAGGTTCTCTGCCACACGAAGCGACCTGATGAGCACAAGTGCGGCCCGCCGTTCCTCCGGGCTGAGATACTGGTTTCGGGAACTCATAGCCAGGCCATCTTCTTCGCGCACGGTAGGCATAACAACGATCTCAGTATCGAAATTGAGATCCGCCGCCATGCGCTTGATCACCACGGCTTGCTGAGCGTCTTTCTGGCCGAAGTAAGCTCTATGGGGCTGGATGAGATTGAGGAGCTTCGCTACTATAGTAGTAACACCGCGGAAATGTCCGGGGCGGGATGCGCCGCACATCTTTTCAGTGATCCGCTCGACATTTACAAACGTCGCGTGTCCATCCGTGTACATATCCTCCGCTGTGGGAGCGAAGATTACATCAACGCCGACTTCTGCCGCCATTTCAGAGTCGCGCTGAAGATCCCTGGGGTAAATTCTGTAATCTTCATTGGGACCGAATTGCGTGGGATTGACGAAAACGCTTATCACGAGGAGGCTGTTCTCGGTCCGGGCGCGACGCATGAGGCTCAGATGACCTTCGTGCAAGAATCCCATAGTGGGCACCAGACCGATGGTTTTACCCTCAGCGCGGGCCGATCCGCAATATTGTTGAATTTCGGAGGGTGAGGTAACGACTTTCATAGCCTTTGCAGCAGTGGAACCCGCTGTAGAGACACGGCATGCCGTGTCCCTACTCGTACTTTGCGGCAATGGAACCTGCTGTAGAGACACGGCATGCCGTGTCCCTACTCGTACTTTGCAGCGACGGAACCCGCTGTAGAGACACGGCATGCCGTGTCTCTACTCATACTTGCCGAGCAGATTCCTCAATTCAGCATCGGTTGGCTCAAGTTGGAGGGCGCGCCGCCACTGGGCTATAGCATCCTTTTTCCTGCCCATTCTGAAATATAATGTACCCAGATTTCTGGAAGCAGTAGAGTAATTGGAGTATTCACGTCCTTCCCCATCCTTTACGGATTTAATATCTATGGCTTTTAGGTATTCCCTTTCCGCCTCCAGGAATAATTCGTTTGTCTTGCCCGTGATGATAGTCAACCAGAATTCTTTGCTGCCAATGTCTTCCGTCTGTTCTTCTTCAGCATGCGCGTAATGACCGAGAGATCGGGCGTATGTCTCTATTTCTTTGCTATCGGCTTCATTGTTCACCACAGCAGTAATAATACCGGATTTTGTCCTTTTCAGGGCTTCTTGGGCCATTTTGAGCGGCTTGGAGCCTTCAAGTCGGGCATCAACTTCAATCCCGAATCCAAATTCGCCTTCCTCCATTGCTGGCTCCATACTCTGCAGGCCCAGGCGGTAGTATGCGGTGCCAAGATCATTATGTAGATACGCATCTCTGGGCGATAGCTGCAAAGCCCGCTTATATTCATCTATGGCCTTCTCATAATTCTGTCTATACGATTGCTCAGCCCCTGATTCCTTGGTATCCTTTAATATGTCTGCTTCGGATCTGGTAATATCAAGGCGCTGCTCACGAGCTCCATGCTTTCTGTAGTCATAAAATGCCAGTGCAAGCCCCACAATCAGGACACAAACAACAAATATCGTTATGACAGGCGTCTTCATATCACATCCCCTTCACAAACATCTCGCAACTCCGCTGAGAATGCTGAGAGCAGGTTTTCAACTCCTTACAGCGGCTAGGTATGTCCGCCACAGCTTTTCTTTTCTCTTGAAGACAATTCTGATACGCTGCCCGCTTCGAATGCCAGATACAAACTTTCTGAAGTCGTCTATGGTTTTGATTTCTATCTCCTCATCGAAGCTCCGAAAGACATCAGCTTGCTCCTTTGCCATAGTAAGGATTAGGTCACCGCGCCGCAGTTCTGCCGCGTCAGCCGGGCTATTTCTATCCACTTGAATTACCAGAACTCCCTTTCTGTAAGATGAGAGCCCATACTTCTTCGCCGCTTCCCGCGTAGGTACTTGCACAACCATACCGAACCATGCTTTAGCCACCTCCGCTGTCTCGGCAGATCCCACCTTTACCGTAATATCCTGAAACTCACCGTTTCTCACTACCCGGAAGATAGCCTCCTGGCCACTCTTCAGCAGCTTGCCAGCCGCAGTCGCCTCATCCAATGTGCGCACCGACTGATCGCCTATTTTGACGACTATATCACCTCGCATCAGCCCTGCTTTCTCCGCAGGACCACCCTCAGCAATATCGGAGATCAGCAATCCCTCACTAACGGGCGAACCAAGATGTGCAGCAATATCCTTGTTCAGCTCCTGATACTCGACGCCCACCCACGGTTCCATCACCATTCCATACTGGATCAGTTCATTGATCTTCTGCTTAGCATTGTTGATAGGTATAGCAAATCCCACACCTTGCGATCCGCCGCTTGTGGAAAAGATAGCTGTGTTTACACCTATCACCTGGCCGTAGCAGTTCACCAACGGACCGCCGCTGTTGCCAGGGTTGATAGAAGCATCAGTTTGAATAAGATTATCAAAAACCCTACCATTCTCTCGGAGCGACCTATCCGTAGCGCTGACGACCCCCACAGTGACCGTCGGTTGTGAGTCTTTGAGCAGGAACCCAAAGGGATTCCCAATGGCAATAGCCCATTCACCTACCAGTAAGTCGGAGGAGTCTCCAAGCTCTGCGGCCGGGAGATCCGTCTTGGCATCCACCTTTAACATTGCCAGATCGGATTCATAATCCGCTCCTACAACCCTCGCCTCGAATTCCTCGCCGTTGGCCAGACTGATCTTTATCGTATCGGCGTCCTCGATCACGTGTTGATTGGTGAGAATATATCCCCTCTTGTCAATAATGAAGCCAGAGCCAAGTCCATAGTGCTTCCTCTCCATACCTCGTCTGAAAGGGTAAAAAAGATCGAACCAGGGGTCACGCACTATCTCAACCTGAACTGTGCTGACACTTACCACGCTAGAACCTACCTTCCGAGCGGCCTGTACAATAGCGTTGTTCCGGGAGTGGGTTATCTCGGCCTCTGTTGAAGCGACCTCAGTATCGGCCGCCGCACGTTCAATGAAATACGGCGGCCCGCCGTCCTGCATCCACGTCCTCTGTGACCCCAGACGCTCTCTGCTGAGGAGTAAGTAACCCCCCGCTGCCCCTGCGGAAAATAGAATCAAGATCAAGACAATCTTGCTGAATTTGGAGATACGTGCGTCCATTGACCACTTACCGCGCACTAGTCGGTCGGGGCAAGAATGTCCAGCCTATCATACTGGAAAACGTAAACGCAACCAATAGGCGGAACACTCTTGTCTCGCCTTGCCAGAAAAAGTTGAGGAAAACTGTTGATACATGACTATATTGTATCACATATAATTGTATCAGTCAAATACAGAGTGGACTAAAACAGAACCCATTGGGAGAACGCACTTGACACAAAAGTGCATTCCGTGAGATAATTCTCGTGGCAACTATCCATGTAACTGGTGACGAATAATCAGTGACGCGTGACGGGTTACTTGCTACTCATCTATAGTTTTCTGAGTCTACAAAGATGGCAAAGAGAGATTACTACGAAGTCCTGGGAGTAAAGAAGAGCGCCTCTGCTGATGAGATCAAGAAAGCATACCGCGCGCTGGCGAAAAAGTATCACCCAGACAAGAATCCGAATGACACAGTGGCAGA
>Ga0209636_10005083_pt1 | contig 13445 bp, 10 predicted proteins | sample DeeMarSWOR152_54_FD_187464 | JGI IMG/M metagenome (GOLD analysis project Ga0209636, IMG submission 187464) | Marine sediment microbial communities from White Oak River estuary, North Carolina - WOR-1-52-54 (SPAdes) (version 2) | ecosystem: Environmental > Aquatic > Marine > Intertidal zone >...
TGTTAAATATCCCTCAAAATCTCATATCGGAAGTTATTTATTTCCACAAGATATTTGTTTATATGGATGTTTAGAAAGATAGTCGCGCTCTGGGTAAGTTTGGCGATCCTGTCGAAGGATTTTAATTCGTAGGTAACATCTGCGGGGCTATTCGCCTGAGTTCCTCACAACCCTTCTTTGCATGGATAAATGTAACCAATATCAGAATGAAACAACCAAACGCAAGTATCCATCCCACTCCAGGGCCCCAACTCGTATTATCGCCCTCTTCTTCCTCCGAGCCTATAAAGGTATCAAAAGTCCCGTTTGAGACTCTGTCTATTTCCTGTGTCCAAGCTACCATGTAATAAATAGGAGCAACGAGAATTAATATCATGGCTATAATCATTGAGATTTGTAATATGTTCTTAAACAACTTAATATTTCCATGAATGTCAGCATAGTAAAACCAAATCAATAGTCCTAAAAACACTATAGCAAGCACCATTAATATTGTAGATATTAATAACATATGATATGTAGTATCTGCGACATCGTTTAAATCTGAGTCTGGTATTGCTTCTAAATCCATTTTGTTATCACCGTGGTCGGTTTCAACTACAATCTCTTGTAGGGTAAAGTCCGTCTTACCTTCATTCTCATTTTCAACAGTTACCGACCACCAAGGTATTGCCCCAGTAATAAAAAGCATTAACGCGGATATGATTGCCAAGATTATCGCAATTATTGCTTTCTTTGGTGGTGGTTTAAAAGCGGCTGGTAGGTGCATTGGGTATTGTTGTGGGTGCTGTTGTCTCACTGGGATCTTGATTGTTGATAAATCTATGCCACATTCATGACAATATCTTACACCCTCGATAATCTGGGTGCCACAACTAGGACAATACTTCATAATCTACTTCCTCTACTCAGGATAACGAGATTTTAATTATTAAAATTATCTGTAAATATATTTCCATATAAAAGTAAAGAAATGTTAGTATCCATTCCAACCAACCCTCAAAATCTCATATCGGAAGTTATTTATTTTTAAATGATATTGGCTTTTTTCGATGATCAAAAAGATAATCGCAGTCTGGATAAATTTGGTAATGCTGTTTGGATTTATTGTAATCGTTGATGTTGTTACTGATATTACACCTCAAGTGAAGGCTGCTTCTACTCTTTATGTCGGAGGGGTAGGTTCCGGGAACTATACAAGCATCCAATGGGCGATTGATAATGCAACATCCGGGGATACTGTGTTTGTGTATAATGGAACTTATTATGAGAATGTGGTGGTTAATAAGACTATAAATTTGGCTGGGGAGAACAAGGATACGACAATTATCGATGGGAAAGAAAGCGGAGATGTTGTTACAATAACTGTGGATTGGGTGAATGTTTCATTATTTACAATTACAAATGGTTCAAGTGGCATCTACATTTCATCTTCTAGCAACTGTGACATTTCAGACAACATTGTCAATAGTAACAATAACGATGGTATCTCCCTTTATTTATTAAGTGATCATAATGACATTCGATTCAACACAATCGAACATAATGAAAACGGTATCATGCTCTCTGAGTCCAACCACAATTTAATATCAGACAATTACATCATCGATAACGACGGAGATGGTATCTACCTCTTCTTTAACAGCAACTCCAATAACATTATATTCAACATTATTGAAAATCACAACAACTCTGGCGTTAAAATATTGGAATCTGATAACAACTATGTTACACAGAATTTCGATATCAACAACAACGATTACGGAGTCTATTTATGGGATGCCCACAAAAACGATATCTCAATGAACGCCAACATTCATAATAATACATATGGTGTTTATCTGGAATCCTCGAATAACAATACTATTTTACTTTGGAATAATGTTCATAATAATAATTATGGTATCTACTTGGTTTCTTCAAACGACAACAATATCACCGAAAACACTGCCACCTCGAACGATCAAAGCGGTATCTATTTACAAAACTGTTGCAGGAACAATATTACTGGGAACAATGCCTCGGATAATACAGACGGTATCTATCTTATGTCCTCAAATAACAATACAATCACTGATAACACAGTAATCTCAAATACACATGATGGCATCCTTGTACATACTTCAGACGACAACAATATCACAAGTAACAGAGCTTCAAACAATGGGGCCGGAATCAATCTCATATACTCTAGTCGTAATAATATTAAAAACAACACTGCCTCGGGGGACAATCATGGCCTCATATTACACGATTCCAGCTGTACCAACATCACTTATAATTCAATGATAGAGAATGGAATCACCATTGAAGGAAGTGGACTCAAGTATTGGAACACTCATGATATCGATACTTCAAACACAGTCAACGGTAAGCCCGTTTATTATTGGAAGAATCAAACAGGAGGACTCGTGCCTTCTGATGCAGGACAGGTAATCCTCGCCAATTGCAGCAACATAAAAGTAGAGAACCTGCAAATCACAAACGTTTCTTCTGGAATCGAACTAGGATTCTCTTCAAATAATGATATCAGATACAATAATCTCTCCGATAATTTTTTATGCGGCATCTATCTTGAATTATCCCATAAAAATAATATAACATCCAATAATATTTTCCCGAACAACCATTATGGTATATGTCTCAGGTTTGCCTCTGAGAATAATATTGCAAATAATACCTCCTTAAACAATTATTATGGGGTATATTTGAATGGATTTGGACCATTATATGGAATCGACAATCTCATCATAAATAACAACCTCTCTTTCAATGAATATGGCATCTGCTTAGATGAGGCTCGGCAGAATAACATAACTGATAACTACTTATATTCAAACAATCAGCACGGCATATATCTTATAGGATCCATCTTGAATAACATTTCTGAAAATATTATTAGCTCGAACAATTTGTACGGCATTTATCTTTGGGTTTCCTTACTAAATAATATTTTTCACAACAACTTAATCGATAATGTAAATCAAGCCTATGATGATGAAAATGATAATCACTGGGACAAAGGTTATCCATATGGAGGTAACTACTGGTCGGATTATTCGGGTGTTGATAATTTTAAAGGCCCTAATCAAGACATACACGGAAGCGATGGTATGGGGGATACTTTATATATCATTGATGCCGACTCACAGGACAACTATCCACTTATGCAGCCCTATAAACCCCTTGAAGATTACATCATTTTAAAGCAAGGCTGGAATCTGATCTCTCTCCCATTTATCCAAGTGGAGCAAGATTTAACCAGAGTTCTGGGCTCTATTGACAGCTGGTATGACACACTCCAATGGTATAACCCAACTAACCTTCCTAAACCCTGGAAGCACCACAAAGTCAGCAAACCCTTTGGAAACGACCTATTCGAGCTCAATGAATCCATGGGCTTCTGGGTTCACATCACCCAACCAGGAGACACGATTTTCCTATTCAATGGCACACAACCTTCAGTTAATCAATCCATAACCCTCTTCCCAGGCTGGAACATGGTCGGTTACCCATCTTTATCCAATAGAAACAGAACCACAGCCTTAAACAATATCATCTTTGGCCAGGATGTCGATGCCATCTGGACCTTCAATGCAACAACCCAGACTTGGAAGGAGATTGGCCCAACAGATGATTTCGAGCTTGGAAGGGGATACTGGGTTCACTCGAAAGTCACGAAAGTATGGGATGTTCCACTGTAATTTTTGAGCCCAATATAAAAATTAAAAAATAAAAGCTGTTGAATCAAGATTCTCTTACTTCTGAAAGAAAAAGGAGGAACACTTAGGTCCCAGCCATCCAGCTTTTCAGATACTCGCTTTGTTCAGAAGTCAAAGTGTCTATCTCTATGTTCATGGATTCCAGTTTGAGCCTTGCAACTTCCTTGTCTATTCGTTCTGGCACTGGGTGAACCTTTATTTCCAGGTTCTTTCCGTCTGTCTTGATGTACTCGGCAGTCAAAGCCTGGTTTGCGAAGCTCATGTCCATTACACTTGCAGGATGGCCTTCTGCACATGCAAGGTTTACAAGTCTTCCCTCGCCCAAAAGATATATTCGCTTTCCGTCCTTTAATGTGTATTCCTCGATAAAATTCCTTAACTTTCGCTTGTTCACTGAGATGGATTCCAAGGCTGGAATGTCAAGCTCGACATTAAAGTGCCCTGTGTTTGCAACTATTGCCCCATCCTTCATAGCTGTAAAATGTTCTTGCCTTATCACGTTCTTGTTACCTGTTGCTGTGATGAATATATCCCCGATTTTCGCGGCCTTGGAAATTGGCATCACGCGATAACCGTCCATCACCGCTTCTAATGCGCGAAGAGGGTCGACCTCGATAATTATGACATTTGCACCCATTCCCTTTGCCCTCATTGCAGTGCCTCTTCCGCACCATCCGTAACCCCCCACCACGAAGTTCTTACCTGCAATCAAAACATTTGTGGCTCGCATGAAGCCGTCTATACTGCTTTGACCTGTGCCATAGCGGTTATCAAAAAAGTGCTTTGTGTCGGCATCGTTTACTGCGATTATGGGATATTTCAACACTCCATCTCTTTCCATGCTCTTGAACCTGATAACACCAGTTGTGGTTTCCTCAGTTCCAGCTATTACACCATCTAAAAGCTCAGTTCTTTCCGAATGTAAAGTAGAAACAAGATCACCGCCATCGTCCATGGTGGCATTTGGTTTTGTGTCGAGAACCTTGTGAACATGCTCGTAGTAAGTCTTGTTGTCCTCTCCTGTTATTGCAAATACAGGAATTTCAAAATCCTTGACAAGGGATGCTGCAACCTCGTCCTGGGTGCTTAACGGATTTGAAGCACAGAGCGCAACCTCAGCTCCTCCAGCCCTCAATGTTCTTACCAAATTGGCTGTCTCTGATGTGACGTGTAGACAAGCCCCTATCTTCAAACCATCAAGAGGTTTATTCGAACCAAATCTATTTCTTATCAAGGAAAGAACAGGCATTTGCCTATCCGCCCATTCGACCCTCAACTTTCCTGGTTCTGAGAGATTTATATCCGCAATATCGTAATTCATTTTTTCACCAAGAAAATCCATTGAATCAGAAGTTTATATACTTTTTCTAAGTATTTTTGTACATTTTTAATTAGTATATGAAATATAATAGACAATGTCCGAAAATATTATAAATATAATGTTATATTTACCATCATGAACCAAAATCTATTGGACAAAAAGGATGTTAGAATAATAGAAGTGCTCAAGGAAAATTCTAGGGCCAGTATCAGAGATATCTCAAAGGCCACAAAGATAAGGCCGAGCACTGTCCATCAGAGAATAAAGAGGTTAATGGGAAATGGAGTAATTGAAAAGTTCACTGTAAGGTTAAATGATGATGATGTGGGGGAAGGCTTTACTGTTTTCATGCTCATCTCTGGCTCACCAGAGCGCTACCTTGACGAAAAGTTCCTTAAAAATGATCATGTAAAGGGAATATATGGGATCACTGGAGAGTACGATCTTCTAATAAAAATGAAATTCAGGGACATGAATGCATTCAACGAATTCCTTTTGGATTTCAGGGAAAATTACAGCAAACACATATCTAAAACATTGACCATGGTTCAAACAGTTAAGTTGAAGGATGATTGAACCTTAGGAAGTGCGGTAAGGTATGCATGTCCCCTTGTAAAACAGGGGCATGTAAAGATCAAAGCCCTCCTCTCTTGCCTCTCTCACTACCATGGTTGAGGGGATTTGCGGCTCGACATTGTAGAGCTTTACATACACCTTCTTCACCGCAACAAAATCTCCAAAATCTGTTATAAAGCTCTCCTTCAAAATATCATATGCGATAATTTTCTGAGGTATAATTATGTTAAGACCAGCCTATTACAAGATAGCATTGATTAATCTAATCAAATCTTGATTCGATATCCTAAAAAATGGGCAAAAAAGACAGTATCAGTAGCATTTCTCTCGGCATCTGCAGATGTTGTCGCCATGTTTAAAGAGGGTCTTTCCTCCCCAATATCCAAAGGCATAAAGTAGAGCATCGAAAGCTTCCTCATCTGAAAGTGAGATTTCCAATTTGTTTAACAGACCATTTTTATAAAGCATTCTTGCGACCCTTGTCACTATATCCTTTGCATCATCCTGATTTGGGAACCCTTCCTTGAGCATCCTGAAAGGGCATGTAAATTCATTGGACTGTTTTATCATGTCTATTATATATGGCTCTACTTGACTTTGAACCCGCTTGATTTTCTGGACTGTTTTCGCATCAACCGCGACCATAGCTATCATTAGCCACTATGTAGATATGAGCTTATAAGACTTGCGGAATTTCTCCTAGAATCTGCAATATTTCTTTTCTCTTTTTGGCCTTTTAGTTTGGGATAAAAATATCTTTTTAATCTCAATCTTCACCCTTAATTTTGTTCCAAAGGATGGGCATAATCTCCCCTGCCTTTCCAAATAAAGAGACATCTGCAATGGAAGAAACTGGAGTAGGCTCAAGGTTAATTTCGATTATTGTTGCACCATTAGCCTTCGCTGAGAAGGGGAGGTTTGCTGCGGGTTGGACCAAGGCGGAGGTTCCTACAACGAGCATTGCCTCACATTCCTCGGCCAAGGAAAATGCCCTTTTTTATCTCTGATAATGGCATGGCCTCCCCGAACCATACAACATCAGGTCTGATAAGGGAGCCGCACTTGCATTTTGGCGGGATTTCTTTTAGAGGAAACTCATCAAAATCAAATATCCTGTCTTCATCTATACATTTTGCCCTCCATATATTTCCATGAAGCTCTGTTATATTACGACTTCCCGCTCTTTTGTGAAAGCCATCAACGTTCTGTGTGATTACACTGAGTTTGGGAAAAAAGTTTTCCATCTCTGCGATCACCAAGTGGGCAGGATTTGGATTTGCCTTTGAAATCAATTTCCTTCTCCAATCGTACCATTCCCACACTTTTTTTGGATCTTGGGAAAAAGCATAGGGGGTGGCCAAATCCTCAGCTCGGTACTTATTCCACAAACCGTCCTTTCCCCGGAAGGTGGGTATTCCGCTTTCTTTTGAGATTCCTGCCCCTGTGAAAACCACCACATTTTTTGCCTTTCTTAAGAGCCTACTTGCTTTTTGAATATCCTCATCTCGAAACATTGTTATAACATATGGCAACTTTGATAATAATCTTTTGTAGGGTGTTTTTTAAAAGAGTTTCAAATGGAAGGAATATAAAAAACAAATGTATTTTGCGACTAGTTAAATGTAACTTTTCTACACATACCTTATATACCTCCAAAACAATAGAAATAACAGATTGGAATATGTTATAACGGAGGGAATTGCGTGGAAAAAAGGAAATTTACACCGGTATTGGTCTGTGGGCTTGTTGTTTTAACTGCATTTGCAGTCCTATGCCTTGGTCTCGGAGGAATCTCAGGGGCAGAAGGTGAGCAAATTTCTGAAAAGGACCTTAAAATCTCTAGAAACAGTTTTTCAATGGATGAAAGGGAAGATACAGATACGGAGGATGACATTCTAAATACAAAAACAGAACCCAACCTCAATCCCTCACAATCAATGAAATTGAAATCAGAGGATATATCAAAAATCAGATCAGGCACGAATTTGCTATCTTCAATGCTTTTGATTTTGATCATAATCACTATTGTATTTCTTCTAATAAACATAATTGCTTATAAAAAAGGAAAAAGAAAGAAAGTAATAAGAAAAAAGAAAGGAAAGAAAAAAACCTCAAGTCCAAGAAAAAAGCGACTAAAGAAAAAATCTAAAAATATAACCAAAGAGGAACAAAAAGAGCTGAGATCCCTTTTCAGGGAAATCGAAAGGGAAGTTGCCCCAATGCCTCTTGCCCTGATGATTTTGGATTCAATTTCTAATGATGAGGAGGTAGGAGCTGCCCTTCCTGGATCCTCAATTAATTTTATAGAGCCGGAGATAAGCACCGATTCTAGGCTGAGGGTTGTGGAGGTAACTGCTTATGTGGAGGAGGAATAGGTTGAGCGCAGGGAATAATTATATCATCCGAATCACACAGCCCGGGGAAATAAATATATTTTTTAAAAACGCCCGGCCACCCATAAAATTGACTATCTCCCTCCCCCCGGGCTTGGACCTTTTTGATCACCGATCTCTCACCTTCTGTCTAAAGGCGGCATCGGATGTTCCTAATTTTAGGGGCAAGGGGATTTCTTCTGGAATGTTCGATGCCGCCACCCAGGTTGGGGACGAGTTGAGTGATAACAATAATCTTGAATTTAACAAAGGTAATTCAACCCAAGTCGATACTGACTCCGTGTGGGAGGTGTCCCTCTGATTTTCTTGCATCCAAAGGTGTCGATAACCCTTATTATACCTCCCACACATTCACATAACCTATGAATATAATCCTTCTTGACGGTTATGTAGACGAGCCAAGCTGCCTCGGTGTGCCACCCTTTATCTCACCGTATGTAAGGTACATGGCTGGGTCGATTAAAGATTCAGATAATGATTTTACTTACTTGACCATTGACGAATACAGAAAGAATTCCCCCAAGAAAAAGGTTCTACAAAAAGGAGGACTTCTTATCATAATCGGCGGGGCAATAGTACCGGGAAAATATCTTCGAGGAACTCCCGCTTCGATCTCCGAAATTAAAAATATAGCCGAGGATTTTAAAGGAACGAAAATCCTGGGGGGCCCCATAGCAAGGTACGGTTTTTCCGGGGATAGGAAAATTGGAAAGCTTAAAGATGTTTTCGATTTCATGCCCAAAAAGGACCCTGATGCTTTTGTTTATGATCTATTACATGATAAAATTGAAAATGATAGGTGGAGAAGCAAAAAAGAATGGGCATTATGGGCAGTAAAAGGAAGCAGTGTTATTTCACAGCATCCAGACTTTCCATTTCCTTTGATTTGCGAGATTGAAAGTTACAGAGGCTGTGTTAGATATTTTACAGGTGGTTGTTCTTTTTGCATTGAGCCCATATTTGGAGAGCCAGTCTCAAAGACTCCAAAAGACGTTGTTGAGGAAGTTAGGGCACTGCATGATGTAGGGGCTGTGAATTTTCGTTTGGGTGCCCAGTCTTGTATTTTCTCCTATCAAACAGAAGAACTTGGCAAATCAGAGGCTCCAAAACCCAATCCAGAAGTCATTGAAAAACTGCTTGTGGGTATAAGAAATACTGCACCGAAATTGGAAGTCCTTCATACAGATAATGCCAACCCTGCAGTTATTGCACAACATGAAGAAGAGGCGAAAAAAATCCTAAAATCCCTTGTAAAATACTGCACAAGTGGTAACGTTCTTGCTTTAGGTATGGAAAGCGCAGATCCCAAGGTGATCAAGGCAAACAACCTTAACGCAACGCCAAAACAGGTAAAAAAGGCAATTGAGCTTATAAATCATTACGGCGCAAAAAGAGGGGGAAATGGAATGCCGAGACTACTTCCAGGCATCAATTTTTTAGGTGGTTTAAAAGGGGAGACAAAAGAGACTTTTGATCATAACTTTCGATTTTTAAAAGAAATATTGGATAGTGGTCTTTTTCTTAGAAGGATCAACATAAGGCAGGTGGCACCTACAAGACAAAAATTCGATGTAAAAGCCTATCATTCTCAATTTCTCAAATTCAAAAAGAAGGTCAAGGAGGAAATCGACAATAAAATGCTTAGAATGATCGTACCGCCAAAAACTGTGCTTCGAAGGGTATTGATAGAGAAAATAAAAGGTAATGTGAGCTTTGGAAGACAGGTTGGAACCTACCCCTTATTGGTTGGTGTGCCGTATCAACTTGAAAATAAAAGTATCATCGATATCATCATAACAGATTATGGATACAGGAGTGTAACAGGAATAGAGTATCCCATGAACATAAACAAAGCCTCTTTAAATGCACTGTCCAGTCTTCCGAATGTTGGCAAGAAAAGAGCTGCGAGAATTTCAAGGGCAAGACCTTTTAATTTAAAAGAAGAATTTTTTAGAGTTTTAGATGATGAAGATGTTGCAAGAGATCTGGTTACCTATATAACCTTCTAAATATAATATATCTGAACTAGATATCCTATGGGATTTGGTAAACAAAGTTTTTATCTTCGCGCTTGAACTCCTCTTCTAAACAAGCCACCTTGCCCCTTGAAAACCACAAAAAGAAGTATAATAACAATTACAATAACTATCATAAGAATTACCAGGAATATGAATTCTGCAGATTCGTACCAAGGTGTTTCTTTCTCCTTGATTTGCTCGGAGCTCCATAAAGTTTGGTCATATGGAAATTCATCCGGGTTGTTACCGTCAGGATTGTCTCCATACCCATCACGATCTGAATCCTCCCATTGGGTTGAATCCCAAGGAAATGCGTCATCCTTGTCCACTACTCCGTCATCGTCCATGTCATTGTAACTGGAAAACTCATCAGTTACTATCAGGGAATATATTTCGGAAGTTTGGGTATAACCGAAGTTATCCTCCACTTGAATTTCATACTCATAATATCCTTCATCTAGCGGTCCCAAAACAGTGGAATATACATTGTCTCCTTGGGACTGCATCACTATCGGATTGAAAAAGTAATCACCTGAATAATATCCTAACTTAACCCACCTTATATTATCTCCGGAAACAAAAGCAGTTACAGTGATCTCATCGTACATAGTAGGATCTTGCGGAAAGTGCCCTATATCTGATATCGTGATTTCTCCTCCTCCGAAAGGCTCCTCAATCTCCAAGACGCTTAACTTGATATCCACATAATCGTAAATACCGGAATCTTCTTTGTAAATGCCTTTGATTTTAAAGAAGTAATCTCCAGATTGAGCTGTTTGAGGAACAAATATTGTCAAAGTAACGAACTCAAACGCGCCCGCATTCAAAGTTAATGTTGTTTTGCTAAGGGTAGCCCATCCCTTATAGGTGCCAGATATCGTAAGTGTAATATCCTCTAGTAAATCTCCAGTATTTGTTACCATAATTGAAAATTGTGCTGATTCATTTGGTTTTACACTGCCATCTTGGTACTCAGGCTCCAAATCAACTTCGTAGATATAAGGTTCCACTGTTACTATTATGGTTATCTCATCGAATACAGTTGGTTTACCAGAGGATGTGCCTTTTACATAAATCTCGTAATCATTTCCAACCACGTCAGTTGGAACTTTAATGGTTAGTGTAATATCTATTGTATTTTGAGGTTCAAGCGAAATACTTGTATGACTGACTGATGCCCAGTCGCTGTATGATCCGGACTTACTGATTGTTACGATGTCGTTAATATCCCCTTTGTTTTCAACGCAAATAGTATATTGAATCGTTTCATTTGGCCTTGCAGTTTTTATTGATTGTGTGCAAATTAGGTTAACTTCGTAATGATAGGGAATCACCGTTGTGATGATGGTTATTTCATAGGATACTGCAGGATCATTTTGAGAAATTCCCTCGATGAATATTGAATAATCACTTCCCTGCGCGTCGTTTGGTATCTCCACAGTCAGTGTGATATCTTTTTCACCTCCATTAATAAGTGTAACAAAAGTTTCACTTAAGATACCCCAATTGCTGTGTGATCCAGACTTGACAATCTCAAAAGTATCTGTAATGTCGCCTTTGTTCTTCACTCTGATCGTGTAAATAATTGAGTCACCTGGCCTTGCGGTCTTGTTGGGTTCGTTGCATGTGAGTTCAACTTCATAATGGTAAGGCACAACCGTTGTCGTGACTGTAATTTCATCATAAACGGATGGATCATTTGAAGAGGTCCCTTTTACATGAATCTTATATTCATCTCCCTGGGCATCGGATGGGATTTCTACAGTCAAAGTGATGTCAATTACCTCGCCTTGTGCTAGTGTAACACTGGTATGGCTTAATGTACCCCAATTATTATATTCTCCAGATTTTTCTATTTCGATGGTATCTTCCTTATCGCCCCTATTTTGAACTCTTATTGTATAGATGATCAAGTCTCCAGGCCTCACCTCTTGATTTGGGTTCTGGCACGAAAGATTGATCTCATAATAATAGGGCTCAACAGTTGTGGTTGTTGATATCTCATCGAAGATAGAAGAATTTCCTTGGGATGTACCTTTGACGTTTATTTGATAATCGCCCCCTTGCGCCTCAGAGGGTATATCCACGGTCAATGTAATATCTGTTATTTCCCCCTCAGAAAGTGTGACGCTCGTTTCACTTAGGGCTCCCCAACCGCTATATGCTCCGGATTTGGTAATACCGATTGTGTCAGTTGTATCTCCCCCATTCTCCACCGCTATCGTATAATAGACAATATCACCAGGCCTTGCATTTTGGTTTAGTTGATCACACACGAGATCCACTTCATATTGATAAGGAATCACTGTTGTGGTAAGATGTATTTCGCAATAATGCGAGGTGTTACCCTGTGAAGTTCCTCTTACAATAATAGGATAATCACCTTCACTTGCATCAGAAGGAACATTCACTGTCAAAGTGATGTCATATGCTCCCCCCGCCGGGAGGATAACTGATGTGTCACTAAGAGTTCCCCACTCACTGTATGTTCCTGACTTTGTGAGAATCGCTGTATCCTGTGTATTTCCCCAATTTTCTACAGAAATAGTATAAACAACAGATTCACCAGGCCTTGCAGTTTGGCCGAATAAATCTGGAAAAAGATGGATTTCATAAACATATGGCTCGACGACAGTGGTCAATGTGATCTCACTGAACTCGGATGGATCACCGCGGGATGTGCCTCTTACATTTATTGGGTAATCATCTGGCTCAGCATCCAAAGGAACCTCAACAGTCAATGTAATATCCTGAGATAGACCAACTCCGAGAAATACCGAGCTGTGGCTCAGGGTTCCCCAATTATTATATGTTCCAGATTTGGAAATATCGATTGTGTCATCAGTATCTCCAGTATTCTGGACCGTTATAGTGTAAACAACTGTTCCACCTGGCAATGTGTTCAAACTTGTTTGAGGAGATGAAAGATGAACCTCGTATTCAGGTGGATTAAAAACCTCTGTTGTTGTAATCGCAGTATAACTTTTTGAAGGATCACCACTTGAAGTAGCGGTGACATATATATCATAATTACCATTAGAAGTTCCTGGGGGAACTTCCACCAATAAACTCACATCTTGAGATAATCCTGGCTGAAGAGAAACAGAAGTTTGACTTAAGGTTCCCCAAGGGCTAGCTGCGCCATATAATGTCAATGTGAAAACATCTTCCACATCCCCTGTGTTTATCACGCTTAATGTGTATGTTGCTGTTTCTCCTGCAGAAACTGTCTGGGATTGAGAGGCTGGGATAATTTCTACACCGTAATTTGGAGGGGGGACAACATCTGCTGCTTCTGTTTGATCCACATAATATGCAACAAATACATTGGGATATGGAGGATAACTGCCCACATGAACAGCATCGTTGAACACCGAGGCTATTATCAGGATATTGCTTGGGACGATATCCCCAA
>Ga0209636_10005084_pt1 | contig 13445 bp, 11 predicted proteins | sample DeeMarSWOR152_54_FD_187464 | JGI IMG/M metagenome (GOLD analysis project Ga0209636, IMG submission 187464) | Marine sediment microbial communities from White Oak River estuary, North Carolina - WOR-1-52-54 (SPAdes) (version 2) | ecosystem: Environmental > Aquatic > Marine > Intertidal zone >...
TAAATGCTAAAATACGTGAGTACTCTACTGTCACGCCAAATATGATTGTCGTTTTCAGTAGAAATGAGTCTTCTGGCCAGCTTACTCGTGGGAACTCAGCACCAAACCCTAGAAGCATTAACTGCTGAAAGATCAAGGCTAAACAAACCGTAACCACCATTACTGCGACTTCATCTCCCAGAACAGGATGTATAGTTAATCTGTATACGATGAGACCTACGATACCTACCACGACTACGGCTAGAATTACAGCTAGAACCGAGGTTAGCATTGTCTCCGCTCCGAAGAGACCAGAAGATCCGAAGACGAAAAACATGTAGGCTGCAATCATATAGAAGGAACCATGGGCTAGGTTTACAACTCCCGATACTCCATAAATTAAGGTGAAACCGAGAGCCAGTAAGGCATACACTCCGCCCGAAATTGCACCGTACACTATAATTTGTTCTATCAATGTTTATCACCAGAGTTCTTAGATGGGTTTTGATTTCTCGTATTTAATGCGGGGGCAATTAATATTTTTTTCTTACAGCCTTGCAGTCGTTATTACGGAACTCAAATAAAAAAGGGATAAGGGGTTGGATGTTTGCAAAGAGAGCTATGGAAGAGGAAGAGTGACTGATTTCCCGAAATCTATTGCTATACTGGCGAGATCTAGGATGTTAATTTGACCGTTGTTATCTATGTCGGCTTCTTTATTCCATCTTAAGTCGCCAGGCTTAGATCCGAAGGCCGCTGCAGCAGTGCTTATGTCAAGTATGTTCACTTTTCCATCAAAGTTTACATCTGATGTCAACTCGTACATCCATGGTGGAACTGCCCATCTTTTCGACCAGAGCTGATCAGCTGGGGATACGACTTCCATTCTACCAGCTAGCCATTGCCCAACCATGGCCCTCGTGTAGCCTTGCGTCCAGTAGGGACCAACTTCGTTGCAGAATGCGTCGTGGATGCTACTAAATTTGAATATACCTCCAAGAGCTTGTACCTCAAATGCTGGATCTTCAAAGAGGGCTACAAGTGCGGCATTATCCTTTGAGCCGACGCCTTCAAGGCCCGCCACCAGTGTGTACATTGAATTATATGCACCATACGCAGTGTATATTGGCCATGAGCCTGTCTTGGCAACAAAATCATCCCAGAACTTATCGGTGAGGCCTGGAACTACTACGGTTCTCGTGCCAAGAGTAACTAGCATTGTCTCGTACTCGCAGGCCCCGCCAGTGGTATCCCAGTGTGTCTGTAACTGTCCCATCACGTTGATGCCGAGCGGTATAGCATCCACTTGCATTGAAGCCCATTGCAGAATGAAGGGTACTCCTGTAACTCCTGAGAATATGTGAATCAGGAGTCGAGCCTCAGAATCAATGACGTCTTGTAGCCATGGCGTGCAGTCAGTGGTACCATCAGGAATTCGACCTGCGTAGGTAACGTTGGCATATGGACCTAGAACCGCGGGATAGATTGCCGGATTAGTCAGATAGTAATACATTACTTGTGTCCACAAAAGGTCTTCCACGACAACTGCAACTCTAACTTGAGGGTTCGGACCACCCAAGTCATGTCCATATAAGGGCAACAACTTCGTTGGCAGTAAGAACTGGCAAGCGCCCGCGATGGTTCTGAATAGTGTAGTTCCGTTGGTAGGGTTCACTCTGAAGAGCCATTTATATCTCTCATAATCTACAGGAACATTGTCAGAAATGAATTCATCAGTAGATGCACCATTGATGATAAAGGGAACATCATAGTCCATCGCCATTTCAATAATCGAGCCGGTAACCTCGCTTCTGAATCCTCCAATGAGATACTCGCAACCTTCAACCGTTATCAGTCTTTCTGCTTCCAGGGCTGCTGCGGTAGGATCTGGAGTTGGGTAAGCGTACTCGTTTCCAAACGCGAGTACGATTTCATAGTCACCGTCAGCCAGATGGACCCCACCTGCAGCGTTAATTTCATCTGCTGCCAACTCTGCTGCTGGCTTCATTCCCGCTGGGTCCCAATGTGGCAGCCCGACAGGACCTATGATGCCTATCTTTATTTCTTTTTGTGCTTTTATCGGAAGAGCTGCGAACATTGCAACGACTATAGCCGCAGTAAACACAATTCCAAGAATAGCCTTTTCTTTCAATACTCCTTTCTCCTTAACTTTTACATCGATATAAAAGAGCATGCCAATCTTTAAAAACATTATGTAAAAATGTTCCATACCAAAATTTTACTTGAGTAAGTGATCGTTAAGCTATGGAAGAGATGTCTATGCCTTTTGGCATAGTGCATTGCAGGAAATTCTTTTGACGAAAACTGTTTGAATTGGGTTAGACCAAGAAAGGCACAATCTTCTTTCTATAAAGAAGCCAACCAGCGTTAACCTTGCAGAAGTACATGCACATCAAAGAAAAGTATGTTCTAGATTTATATATGAAATTGTTTTATTTTTTAGAGCAAAAGAATTGGATGGTGAAAAAGTTGCGCAAGATGAGACTATTCGAGATCTGCTTGTTAACTTTATTCATAATGGTTCTTTTACTTTCAATAATTTTCGCCGTAGTCTTACACATGTCTCAAGTTTCTCTCGTACTGCTATTGATAGATTTTCCGATAGCAGTAATAGTTGCAATTTACGGCAGTCTAAGTATTCGAGAAGAAGAAGAGGAAACCTAAAAACATTCTAATATTTAGCAACACGCTGGACACTGCAGTTGGTTGAACAAGGGATTATTTAGCAAAAATAGTTGGAAAAGAGGTTACCACATTCTCGTGGAAGATCAAAAAGAAAGATGGAAGATTTTTAAACTTACAGTTGTCTTAGGTTGACTTAGCTACGGCGGTTCCTATTCGTCCGAATTTCATGGCGTCAGCCATGGAACCCTCTATCGTATATTGTTTAGCAAAGTATGCTCTTGTCATATCAAGTTCTCGAGTCATCATTTTGTAGAAGACCTCTTCCGGTCCTTTCAAGGTTACATTAGGTTTTTCGTGTTTTCCCTCATGAAATGTGGCTGCGCCGTTCTCGAACTTGAGGTAGAAGTCGCCTTCTCCCTGTATTACAAACTGTACGATGTTGTTCCATCCAGCCATGGCACTTTTTGCTTCGGCAACTTCATTAGCCTTCTTAGCTAATTCTTTATAAGCCTCCATTACTCTTCCCATTTTTAAACGCACCTCTCCATTACATAAGTAGTGAAAAATTTAAGTTTTTTCTCGTGATTAGGAACAAAATGATGATAAGAAGCTTAAACCAACAGGTTTCTGAGACTCTCTAATTCATGCTGCAGCTACAACGTACTCAGATTTTCATCTATTTCTCTGCTGGCAGATAACAGCAAATTTGGTAACGCGGAAACCCTAGAAGCTTTCTTTTGAGGACTGGTTGAAGAAATTTGAAGAGTTAGACTAAAATACTTTTATCAATACTAAATCTACACTTCAAAAGTATCTAATGGAGGAATTATATGCGAAAGGTTGTAATAGTTGACTATTTAAGGTCACCATTTTCTAGATCTAGACCTCAACAGCCCGAGAGGGACAAATTTAACTCGTTGAGAATGGATCACGTGGCTGCTATGCTTATCGAAAAGATCATCGAAAGAACAGGTGTTGATGCTAGCGAAATCGACGAAGTGATTCCAGCGTGCGCCTTCGGTGTTTGGGAACAGTGGACTTACGGAGGACGATCAATAACTATGCTAGCCAAGCTTCCAGTGGAAGTGCCAGCGGTCTTCGTTGACAGACAGTGTGGATCGTCTATGAGTGCTATACATTTTGGCGCTATGGAGATCATGACCGGATATTCGGACCTTGTGTTTGCATGTGGAATTGAGCATATGACCCATGTTCCAATGGCTGAGAACCAGTGGATTAGCCCTCCAATGGATCTAATTGAGAAGGAAGAATATAGAAAGAAGTATGAGATGGAAACAGGGTTCGTAATGGGGTTCACAGCGGAGAGATTATTCAAAGAAGGAGCAGAAAAATACGGCGTCACAAAAGAGGACATGGATAGATGGTCATTGAGGAGCCATCAATTAGCAACAAAGGCTCAACAGGAAGGGTTCTTTGACGGTGAAATAATGCCAGTAACAGTAACAAACCCGGATGGAACCACAGAAACTATTGATAAGGACTTAAGCGTGAGACCCACTACGTCCTTAGAGATGATTCAAAGTCTTCCGCCAGCCTTCACGTCTGACGGAGTAATAACCGCTGGAAACTCTTCGCCGCTGAATGCTGGAGCATCATGCGTACTGCTTGCCTCAGAGGAAAAAGCGAAGTCACTAGGATTAACACCGCTTGGAACTATCAAATCCATGGGATGGGGAGCTGTTCCTCCTGCAGTGATGGGTAAAGGACCTGTTCCTGCAAGTAGGATGGCCCTCAAGCATGCTGGACTAAGCGTTAAGGACATCGATTTCTGGGAGATCAATGAAGCATTCGCGATAGTGACGCTGTGGGACATGAAAGAGCTTGGAGTCAACCCAGACAAGGTTAACCTAAAGGGAGGAGCCGTAGCCATTGGTCATCCACTTGGTGCAACAGGTGCAAGACTCGTCGGTACGATATCAAGGATATTAGATGTTAAGGGTGGACAATATGGACTGGCAACAGCGTGTGTAGGTGGAGGACAAGGAGTAGCAACCATCATTGAGAAGGAAAAATAGAGATTAACCTTTAAAGCCACAAACCTTTTTTCTTTTAGGATTTTATGCTTGATTTTCTGGCGAAATCGCAATATTTTTCTCTCAGGTTCGACACTGGTCTAATATGCTTGAGTGGAAACGAATTGCTGAGGACTTTATTTCAATACGTGTTGGCAAAGAATACAATGGGAAACCCTATTACTGGACAACCTTCTATTATTATAAAGGGCTAATTGTGGACACTGGTTGTCCTCATGCGGCTGAAGAGTCCATAAACTTTTTTGAGGAAAAAAGGCTTGATGTTGAGGCTGTTCTTTTAACCCACTATCACGAAGACCACAGCGGTGGAGCATATCTCTTTAAAGAAAGATTCGATGCTGATGTCTTTGCTCCCCGAAAATCCCTCAAAATTCTTGCTAGCCCCCCTGAGATTCCTGCGTACAGACAAATTGTTTGGGGGCAACCGAAGCCCATCAAAGCAGATCCCCTTGAAAAGCGGATTGAACTCAATGGAATAACAGTTGCCACGCTTGAGACTCCCGGTCACAGTTTTGATCACGTATCCTTTCTGACAGAAAACATCATGTTCATGGGCGACTTGGTGACGAACCCGACGCCAGTCATAATGAAGGAAGAGGAAGACTGCGTAGATCTGATTGATTCGCTTAAGATGGTTTTGAACTTAAATTTTGAAACTGCTTATGGTGGCCATGGCTTCTGGGATAAAAACGGCGTAAAGACCACTTTATACAACTTGATTAAGCTAAAGGAGAATGTTGATGTGCTTTGGGAGAAAGGTTTGAGTGTTGAGCAGATTGTTGAAAAGATTTTTTCAAATGTGCCAGAGAAGGTTCTTTTCATTGAGGAGATGAGCGATTCCGACTGGTCAAGAAAGAATCTTGTTGAGTCGTTGCTTGGAATGAGACACCAGCCCAGCCTTGCTTTTCTGGAATAAGTAAGCTATGTTTTGGTTTAAGCTGGGAAACCGCAAGCAACTCAAATATTCATTGTTTTAAATGTTAATTATCCTTCGAAACGTATTAAAACCCAAAGTTTTGCTATAGTGGTTGAAGTGGTCAAAATGGGTGCTGAATCAGCAACGTGTGATGGGCTAAGATGTTTTTTTGAACCTGAGAGTGTGGCGGTTGTTGGTGCCTCGCGCAACCCCCTTAAGTTTGGCAATTTTTTGCTGAAGAACTTGATCGATTTAGGGTTTGAGGGCAATGTCTACCCGGTTAATCCTAATGCAGATGAGGTTTTGGGTTTGCAGGCCTATCCTCGGGTTGATCTTATAGAGGATGATGTTGATTTAGCGATAATAATAGTTCCAGCTTCCTTAGTTCCTCAGGTCATGAGGGATTGTTCCAGGAAACATGTTAAAGGTGTGGTCATTTGCTCCTCTGGTTTTCGTGAAGCTGGTGAGACGGGGCGAAGGCTTGAAGAGGATGTTGTGGCGATTGCAAAGAAGGCTGGAATTCGTGTTATTGGACCGAACACAACTGGCATTCTGAACACCTCAAATAACTTTACAACATCCTTCGCGCCGCTTCCCAAGCTAAAGAGAGGCAATGTAGCCTTTATCGCCCAAACTGGCCTGTTTGCGGCAGCTGCTTTCTGGTGGATAGTGTCAAAGCATCCTTTTGGAATAAGTAAGATCGTAGGACTTGGAAATAAATGTGACGTAGACGACGCAGAAGTGTTGGAGTATCTAGCAGAGGATGAAGACACGAAGGTTATTGCAATCTATATGGAGGGAATAAAGAACGGAAGAAGGCTCTTCAAGGTTTTCAGGAAAGTTGCTAAGAACAAGCCTATAATCGTGCTTAAGTCTGGTAGAAGTCCGGCTGGCATGAAAGCTTCACTGTCACATACAGGTTCCATTGCCGTAAAGGATGAAATCTTCGATGCTGTGTGCAAACAGACTGGGGTCATTCGAGTAAGCGGAGACCTTGAGGAACTCTTAGGCATAACCAAGGCTTTCGCCCTACGATCACTACCTAAAGGAAACAAAGTTGCAATAATCACTGTTACCGGGGCGGGGGGTGTTATGACCGCCGATGAGTGTGCTAGGCAAGGTTTACAACTTGCAGCCCTATCCGAAGAAACTCTAAGTCAGATAAGAAGTAATATGCCATCGTGGGCGTCAGTAAGTAATCCAGTGGACATCGAACCATTATTTGAGTCTGTTGGGCCCGAAGAGAGTATAAGAATAGCCCTCGACGCAGTTTTGGAAGATAAAGACGTAGACAGTATAATCATTTTGTTTGTGGTCGTGCCAAGGTTTATCCCAGTCTTTGATGCGAAAAGCATCGCAAGAAGCATAATGGAAAAGCATCACCCGCAGAAACCAATTTTAGCTCATCTCATGGGTTTTAAAGATACTGTAGAATCATACACTGTCCAGCTGGAAGAAGAAAACATTCCTCTCTACTCTTCCATCGAACAATGTGTTAAAGCCTTGGGATCACTATGGAAGTACAAGCTATATCTAATAAAAAACGGCTAATGCTCATTCCATGATGCGCATGTGCATTGCATGAAAGAAAACAAAGATTTTAATAGCAAGTGGCGTTGAACCGGAAACCGGGTGAAATTGCATTGGTGCTTGAGTGTACCTTGTACCAGAAAAGGGGCTCTATAGCATGGATAACACTAAATCGGCCGCATGTGCTTAACGCGCTGAATAGAAAGTTATGGCGCGAGATATATGAAAACTTAGATCATGCTGAAAAAGACGGGAAAATACGTGTCGTGATAATTACAGGGGCTGGCAGAGCCTTTTGCGCTGGAGATGATATAAAAGAAGTGGCTAACTTAGAATCTTTGGAGGAAACAAAAGCTTTCTTTTTAGATTTCGCCAAACCAACCATAACGAAGATTGTACAATTGTCAAAACCAGTAATAGCAGCAGTGAATGGACCTGCTTATGGTGGGGGATGCGAAATCGCAATGCTATGCGATCTTGTGGTTGCTTCTGAAAAAGCTACATTCGCCGTACCTGAAGCCCTAATTGGCGCTATTCCGCCTGTAGCCGCAGTTATTGGTGCAGATCTTGTTGGAAAGCTCAACATTAACATGATGATGTTAACGGGCGAACCTGTAACAGCCGAGGAAGCCAAGCTAATGGGACTCGTGAACAAAGTTGTTCGTGCCGAGGAACTGAGGCTGGCTGCTGAAAATGTCGCAAAAGCTACAATGCAAGCGGCACCTTCATCAGTCAAGGCAATAAAGAAGTTACTGTTCCAACGATTCAAACGTGAACAATTGGAGGAATCCGTGGAAGCGTTGATTAACATTGTGCAGTCTGACGAAGGAAAGGAAGGACATAAAGCCTTCGTAGAAAAGAGACCCCCCAGATGGGCAAAGTTTTAACCTGCATGCACGCGCTTACGAAGCTATGACAGTAAAGGTTTTGTTGTTTACGAACAATTTAGTAATTAACTATTGGCTCTTTAGGGTTCGGTTGAGATGGAGAAGGTGGAGTTAGTGATTATGGGTGCGGGCGCCGCAGGTTTGTCAGCAGGGATTTATGGTGCAAGGAGTGGATTAAAAACATTGGTCTTGGAGGAGAAGCTGGCTGGAGGCACAACGGCAGACGCTCCAGTAGTCGAGAACTACCTGGGTTTCCAGAGCATAAGTGGGCGTGAACTTTCGCAGAAGATGGTGGCTCATTGCAGAAGTGTCGGCGTCGAAATTCACGAGTTAGAAAAAGCTGTCAGCTTAGACCTTAAAGGCAAGAAAAAAGTTGTGAAAACCGATAAAGTAGTTTATGAAACTGAAGCAGTAATTATCGCTTCTGGAACACATTACAGAGAACTCGACGTTCCAGGCGAAAAAGAGTTCCGTGGAAGGGGTGTGAGCTATTGTGGAATCTGCGATGGACCTTTATTCAAGAATAAGCGTGTCCTCGTGGTTGGCGGCGGAAACTCAGCAGCGATAACTGCCCTCTACATTGCTGAGCTGGCATCAGAGGTTAAGCTGGCCCATCGAAGAGGGGTTTTGAGAGCTGAGGAAGCCCTTGTGAAGGCCTTGGAGAACAGAGAGAACTTAGAAATCTTATGGAATACAGAAGTGAAAGAAATTGTAGGTGAAAATATCGTCGGTAAGGCACTGTTATACGATAATAGAACTGGAGAGACAAAGGAGTTGAAGCTGGACGGCGTCTTCATCCAAGTTGGAGAAGACCCAAACAGCCAACTGGCAAAAAAGGCTGGAGTAAAAGTTGACCGAGAAGGCTACATCATAGTGGATGGGCGGCAGCGAACAAACATCCCAGGAGTCTACGCAGCTGGCGACGTCACAAACCATCCTGTCAAGCAGATTGGAACGGCTGTTGGACAAGGCATAACAGCAGCCCTCGAAGCCTACTGCCACATCAAACAACCATACTACTACAAAGGATAACTTCATGCTTTGCGTACCATTGAAAAGGCTTTGTTTCACACGATATTCTTTTATAAGAATAAACACACGTCTTTTCCTTCTAAAGCATGTAGCAAACGTGCGAGGAATCGACTTTGGGTAATGCTGTCCTTGTTGTGGGCGGGGGCATAGCTGGAATGCAAGCGTCCTTGGACCTTGCTGACCGGGGGCTCACAGTCTATCTTGTGGAGAAGTCTCCCAGCATCGGAGGACGAATGGCTCAGCTTGACAAGACATTTCCTACAATGGATTGTTCCATCTGCATACTTGCCCCAAAAATGATTGAGTGCTTTCGCCACCCAAACATCAAACTGTTCACATGCTCAGAAGTGAAAGAAGTCACTGGTTCTGCTGGAAACTTCCATATTAAGATTTTGAAAAACCCTAGATTTGTCGATGCTGACAAGTGTACTGGTTGCGGTACATGTACAGAGAAGTGTCCAGTTAAGGTGGCAAGCGAATTCGACATGGGTATGGGAACGCGAAAGGCCATCTACATGCCTTTTCCTCAGGCAGTGCCTCGCATAGCTCTAATAGACAAAGACAATTGCTTGTATTTTCGGAAAGGAATATGCAGATTGTGTGAGAAATTCTGTCCAGCCAATGCGATCAACTTCGACCAAAAACCTGAGGAGAAGATACTTGATGTTTCAAGTATTATACTGTCCACAGGACTAGACCTCTATGACCCAGTGTCCATAAGCGAGTACGGCTATAAAAGATACAAGAACGTTCTTCTGTCGCTGGAATTTGAGAGGTTGATTAACGCTTCTGGACCAACGCGTGGAGAGATTTTGAGACCCTCAGATAAAGAGCATCCTCACAGAATAGTCTTCATACAATGTGTTGGCTCAAGAACCTCGCAAAGAGGATTCCCGTACTGCTCCAGCGTCTGCTGTATGTACGCCACAAAAGAGGCTATTCTAGTTAGAGAGCACAACCCAGAATGTGAAGTTTACATCTTATACATGGACCTGAGAGTGTTTGGAAAACGGTTCCAAGAATTCGTCAGCAGAGCCAAAGACGAATGGGCTGTCAAATACGTTAATGGACGACCATCTGCGATCATAGAAGATTCGGAAACCAAGGATCTACTCATTCGCTTCCAGAACGTCATGGATGGAAAGATGGAAGGGCTGCGTGCAGGCTTAGTCGTCCTTTGTCCAGCTCTAGTTCCAAGAGAAGACAACAAGGTTCTAGCCAAGGTTTTAGGCTTAGAATTGAATGCATATGATTTCTTTAGAACAGAAGATCCCTTACTCACGTCAGTTAAAACAAGCGTCCCTGGCGTCTTCGTTTGTGGTTATTGTCAAGGACCTAAGGACATCTCTGAGTCGGTTACGCAAGCCAGTGCAGCGGCGGCTGGAGCCGCGGAGGTTGCTGTATCTGCCTTCACCAGGGGGATAGCAGGTGGAAAAAGATAAGGAAGAATTGAGGATTGGGGTTTTTGTCTGTCATTGCGGCTTCAACATAGGCGGAGTTATTGACATCCCGGCTGTTGTGAAGTATGCCAAAACTTTGCCTAATGTTGTCTGCGCAGAGGAGAGCCTTTACACTTGCTCATCCGCAGGGTTAAACATCATCAAAGAATGCATAAGAAAACATAGTCTCAACCGCATTATTGTTGCGTCTTGCACGCCTGCAACCCATGAACCCCTCTTCAGAAACACGTGCGAAGAAGCTGGGGTGAACAAGTACCTTTTCGAGATGGTCAACATCCGAGAACACTCTTCGTGGGTTCATATGCACCATCCAAAGGAGGCAACAGAGAAAGCTAAGGATCTAATCAGAATGGCTGTGGCAAAGGCAAGTCTTCTTGAACCGCAGACAGAGCCGGAGCTCGAGATAAATCCTTCCGCCTTGGTGATCGGTGGTGGAATAGCTGGAATGAGTGCAGCCATGTCCCTCGCAAGACAGGGCTTCAGTGTCCACATGGTTGAGAAGGAGACGGAACTGGGCGGCATGCTGAGGCATCTGCATAAGCTGCAACCCACTGGGCGCGACGCCTCAGAAGTTCTTCGAGAAGCCGTCACAGCCATAAAAGCCAACAAAAAAATAAACCTGCACACGTCAACCTTGGTTAAAGAAGTGGACGGGTTCATCGGAAACTTTGACGTGACGCTTCAAAAGAATAACTCAAAGGAAACTGAGCAAATCAATGTGGGAACGATAATCGTGGCAACTGGAGCCGAGGCATTCAAGCCTGCGGGAATGTACGGATACGGAGAAAACAGGAACATTGTTACACAGCTTGAGCTTGAGCGGCTTCTCAAGGATGGTGAACTGAAGAAGCCTGAAAAGGTTGTCATGATACAATGTGTAGGGGCTAGAGAGAAGACTGGGAGAACGTACTGTTCAAGAATATGCTGCTTGGTGGCCCTCAACAACGCCCTGTTTCTGAAAAGACTGTATCCAGATGTTGAGGTTAGCATAATTTTCCGAGATCTCCAAACCTATGGGGAGTATGAAGATTTTTACCGTGAGGCAAGGGAGGGATTCATCAACTTCTTCCGTTATGATGAGGATAAACCTCCGAAGGTCGTCTCAAAACATGATGGGAAGTTAACCGTCACAGTTTATGACGCGTATTTGGGTGCTGAGATAGAGATTGAGAGCGACTTGGTTGTTCTCTCAACGCCTCTGGTTCAGCATGAGGATGGAAGAAAGCTTTCTCCTGTACTTAAGGTGCCCTTGGGTACCGATGGCTTCTTCTTCGAGGCACATCCGAAATTGAGACCCGTTGACTTTACATCAGAGGGAATATACGTTTGCGGCACAGCCCATGGACCGAAAGACGTGCCTGAGAGCATCGCTCAGGCTTACGCTGCCGCGTCAAGAGCAGCCATTCCCATGGCTCTGAGAAAGATAAAAGCTGGAGCAATCAAGGCCACTGTTGACAAGGATGTGTGTGTCAACTGTGACGCCTGCGTGGTTTCATGTATCTTCAACGCCATCGACGCTGAACCCTTTGGATTGCCCAGCATCATTGAAGCCAACTGCAAGGGCTGCGGGGTCTGTGCAGCGGAGTGTCCTATGGCTGCCATGCAACTCGTACAATTTACTGATCAACAGATCATTGTAGCCATTGAAGCCCTCTTCAAACCGAAGAAGCTTGTGACTTCAAGTGGAAGTTTCGAGCCTATAGTTTTGTGTTTTGCGTGTCAATGGTGTTCCTATGGCGCTGCTGACCTCGCAGGAGTTTCGAGGATTCAGTATCCGCCAAACGTTCGAATCCTAAGAGTTCCTTGTAGCGGCAGGGTTGACGTGCTTCATGTTTTGAAGGCTTTTCAGAACGGTGCCGACGGGGTCATTGTAACTGGTTGCCACATTGGTGATTGTCACTACATAGACGGAAACTTGAAGGCCAAAGACAGAATCGACGTATTGAAGAAGTCTTTAAAGGCTCTGGGCATAGACCCAGAACGCTTAGAGATAGGGTTTGCCTCGTCTTCTGAGGGACAGAGATTTGCAGAGATGATGACCAACTTTGTGGAGAAGATACGGAAGCTTGGACCGAATCCTTTAAGAGTTAAGGGAGGAGGCGACTAATATGTATAAGATAGTGAGAAAACGGGAGCTGGCGCCTCACACCAACCTGTTCGAGTTCTCAGCCAAAGAAATAGCCGTAAAGACCAAGCCGGGACAATTCGTAATTCTGCGAATAGATGAGGATGGAGAAAGGGTTCCGTTAACCATTGCTGGTGCAAACGTTGAGAAGGGAACGATAACGGTGGTCTGCCACGAAGTTGGCAAGTCTACGAAGCAGCTTGGAAGACTCAAAGAAGGAGAATTCGTCCAAGACTTGTTGGGTCCGCTGGGGAAACCCGCTGAGATCAGAAAGTTTGGCACCGTTCTGTGCGTCGGAGGTGGAGTGATGGTAGCTCCCTTACATTTTCAAGTAGAAGCTTTTCACGAAGTAGGAAACACAGTCATTGGGGTTATTGGCGCTAGAACCGAAAGCCACCTTATTTATGAAGATGAGATGCGGAAAGTGTGCAATGAGCTTCATGTGGCTACGGATGACGGATCGAAGGGCTACAAGGGACTGGATTTCCTTAAAGACTTGCTTAAAGCGAAGAAGGTTGACCGTGCCATAGTGATGGGTCCGATTGTGACGATGAAGACAGTTTCAGAGCTTACACGTCCTTATGGTATACCTACAGTTGTGAACTTGATTCCGATAATGGTTGATGGGATGGGGATGTGTGGGGCGTGCAGAGTAACCGTGGGCGATAGGATGATGTTCGCTTGTGTTGACGGTCCGGACTTTGATGGGCATCAGGTGGATTTTGAAGAGTTGATGGCTCGGTTGAAGATGTTTACGCCTCAGGAGAAGCTTGCCTTTGTTTTTCAAGAGGAGGGAGGGAGGAGCCGATGAGCAAG
>Ga0209636_10005086_pt1 | contig 13445 bp, 9 predicted proteins | sample DeeMarSWOR152_54_FD_187464 | JGI IMG/M metagenome (GOLD analysis project Ga0209636, IMG submission 187464) | Marine sediment microbial communities from White Oak River estuary, North Carolina - WOR-1-52-54 (SPAdes) (version 2) | ecosystem: Environmental > Aquatic > Marine > Intertidal zone >...
GGGGATAAAATTAATGTTTTAAAACTTAAAAAGTCAACTCATTTTAAATTCAAAAAAGCCCGGAACAAAATTATGTGTTTAGAATCATGATACTTGTCATATTCTTTCCACATGAAAAGAAGGGGGGATGATGCAAAAAATTACAGAAGATGAACTTAGAAAATTAAGCCACTCTGCTGGAGAAGATGCAGTGGATTTTACCTATATTACTGAAAATGAATGGAATTGCGTATGTGGCACTCATAATCCACTTGATATAACTGACAGCATACAGCACTGTTCTTCCCGACAACGAAACAGAAATTTTGTATTGGAGCATTGTCAAAAGCCGGGGGAAACGTTCAATCTATCCCACCTAAAAAGGAATTGAACATGAAAAGAAAGAGCTTAGGAGAATTTTTTTTCTCTTTTAGAGGCAGGATCAGTAGGGATGAATACTGGACCAGAGCATTTCCTATTCTCTTTCCATATGGAATTATGGTCACTATAATTTCGTATGCTGAGAGCGAATCCTCCAGGTTTCCAACTGTTTCATTCATCCTCTCTCTTATTAGTTTATGGCCAGGTTTAGCTGTTATTATTAAACGGTTGCATGACAGAAACCGTTCTGGCTGGTTCTTATTGACCTTATTTATACCTTTTTTGAATATAGCTTTTGGCGTATGGATCATTATAGAAGTGCTATTTCTCAAAGGGATAGAAGGCGAAAATCGCTTTGGTCCTGATCCTATACAAGCTGAAAAAGAGCCTGTTCAAAAAACGCCAGCACTTGCTCCAGAAGAAATTGAACCTGCCAGCTCTAAAAAGCCTCAAATTCAAGCGAGCGATTCCGGAGAGATCCTTTCTGAGGAGGCGTCTTTATCACGGACAGAGACATTGCTTACATCGAACAAGGAATTAACTGTGGGAAGTATGTTTGCTGACAGATATCAGATCATAGAGGAACTTGGAAAAGGAGGCATGGGCAAGGTATACAAGGCAATAGACAAGGAGGTAGAGGAGAAGGTGGCACTGAAGCTGATCAGGCCCGAGATAGCGGCAGAAGAGAAACGGATAACAAGGTTCCGGAATGAATTAAAGACAGCGCGGAAAATCTCGCACAAGAACGTGTGTCGGATGTTTGATTTAGGGAGGGTAGGCGATACGTATTATATTACAATGGAATATGTGTCCGGCGAGGATTTGAAGAGTACGATGAGAAGAGTGGGGTCTTTGAGCACGGGAAAGGCCATTTTGATTGCCAAGCAGGTTTGTTATGGACTGGCTGAGGCACACAGACAAGGAATTATTCACCGCGACCTGAAGCCGCAGAACATTATGATAGATAGGAACGGGAATGCGCTTATCATGGATTTTGGAATAGCTCTTTCTGGGGAGGCGAAGGGCTTGACAGAAGATGGGACAGTGATAGGTACCCCAGAGTACATGTCTCCTGAGCAGGTTGAGGGTAAAAAGGTGGACAGAAGGTCGGATGTCTATTCGATGGGAGTGATCTTATACGAGATGGTGACTGGGCGGATACCATTTGATGGAAAAACGCCGATGAGTGTAGCATCAAAACATTTAACAGAGCGCCCACGGGAGCCGAGGGAATTGAATGCACAGGTGCCGGAAAGATTGAGTAGAGTGATTTTAAAGAGCATGCAGAAAGAAAAAGAGAGAAGGTATCAGAGTGTAGAGGAGATGCTTTTAGATTTAGAAGAGATAGAAAGGGAAGTGTCGCCCACAGATAGGATTGTGACTGAACGCAAGCCCATTACCTCAAGAGAGATTACAGTGACGTTCAAGTTGAGGAAGCTGCTGATTCCGGTTTCAGTGGTTGTCGGTGTGGCTGTGGTAGGGATTCTAGTATGGCAGTTTATTCTGGTTCCTAAGACAAAAGAGAAATTCTCTTCTTCTATTCCTCCGAAAGAGGAAACTTTAGTTGCTGCACAGAAACACATGAAGGATAGAAACTATTCAGAGGCACTTAACCAATTTAAGGAAGTTTTGGCTACGGAGCCCGAGAATTTCGAAGCGCAGTTAAGCATAGCCACTATCTTGAAAGAGCAGGGCGAGATAGACAAGGCCATCGAAGAATTCGAGAAGGCGATAGATCTGAACAGCACAGATCCCCGATCGTACAAGGAATTGGCAGAGATATTCAAAGGGAAGAAAGAGCATGAGAAGGAGTTGCATTATTACAAAAAGTATCTCAGTACTGCTCCAAAAAGTTCGGATTTTAACGAGATCAATAAAAAGATAACCGAACTGGAGACCCAGTTTCTGCTTACAGAAAGACAGAAGACATCTGCTGTTCAACCTGAGGGAACTGAGGTCGCGCAAAAAGAGGTTGATATTTTAGGAAAGATAGACTTGGGAATTGCGGCTTACAACCAAGGACAGTACGATCAATGCATTAAACAGATGGAGGAGGTGCTGAGGATAGAATCAGGAAATGAGTCTGCCCGGCATTATCTGGTTGAGGCAACAAAAAGAAAAGAGGAAATAATTGTCAAACAAAAAATCAGAAACAGGATCAATCTCGCTCAGTCTGCATACCAGAAAGGGGCTTATCAGGAATGTCTCAACCAGTCAAAAGAAGTTTTGAAACTGGATCCCGAAAATGCCGAAGCAAGAAAATATTTGGATCTATCAAGCATGAAAATTGCTCCTAAGCAAATTCACGACCTAGTGAACCAGTACATCCATTGCGTAAACAGCAACACTTTGCTGAGTTTTTACCAAGACAGATGTTCTTCAAACCTCTTCCAGAGAATCAAGAAAGATGTGGAATTGATCAATCATCTTTATGATGATTTCAAATCCGTGGCCTCAGATATCACCTTGCGATTCGGAGAGATTAACCAAGTAGAAGTGCACTTTTCCAATATAACAACCGGTGTTCTGAAACAAGATGGAAGAAGACTGGTCATATTTGAAGGAGTCTACACGTGGAATTTAGAAAAACAGAATGACAGTTGGAAAATTGTTAGAATAAGTGCCCGTGTTGAGAAGAAGCAGTAGATTATTTTCCTTGAATTCTTGAGCCTTTCTGTTATCCTCAGCTCAGCATATTCCCGAATGATATTCTTATACTCCAGATAAGCGTTTACTGTTTTTTCCTATTATTTCCTCAACAATTCAGGGGGGAATCCCTTACTCGGTCTTCAAACGTTAGGCTTAAATGATTTGGAAACGTGTGGGAATATCTTGTCGTTTTTTCTCCTTTTCGTTCAAGCCCAAATTTTGGAGAAAAATCTTTCTTACCAGAAGACCGATATCTCTGAATTGGGGCTCGTTTTGTAGTTCCTCAACTGAGTCGCACCCGTCCGGATTCGCGCTCCCTTGCAGAATTGTTCCGAGTGTCGCATGGCGCACAGTAAATGAGAAATAGAATGCTGTCGGAAAATTCAATCCATGTCCTCTCTTCTTTTCTTCATAATTGACCACCAATGTGATATCTTCCTGATCCTTTGAGTCTTCTTGTATGATTCTGAAACCTGCGGCTTTTAGGCTCTTCTGGATGTGTGATTCCGGGCTGTATTTAAAGCTGAGGGCGGTCGTGCTTCCTGTACGAAATGCGCCATCGTAATGGTAGATTGTTCTTGTTACATCACTGGACTTTTGTATAACCAAGCGGAGTACTCCAATTTCCTCGACAGAAGGTTCTATTTTGGACTGCTCCGGAGGTTCTTTCGAGGACGTTATAACTTCCTTTTCAGCTTGTTTTTTCGCCAATTTATCCCCCTTTAGCATATCCAGCCGAGAGCGCGCCTCTTGTGTAAACTTTGAATCAGGATTTCGCTTTAGAAAATCTTCATATTTTAAGATGCTATCAGAAGACTTGGTACTCTCCCATTCTTTCTCAAGAAAGATATCTTTCAGCCGGGACCGTGCCTTTTCTGTAAATTCAGTATGTGGGTACTTCCTAATAAAATCCTCATAAGCAGTAATGCTGTCAGAAGCTATTGCTTCTTCCCAATCTTTTTCTAATACAGTCTTCCTTGTTACAGCTTTCTTAGCAAAAGAACCTTCTGTCACAGACACCTCTGCTATAGCCAGCTTCTGTCTATCGAGGATTGTACTTCTCAAATTATCTCCAGTTCCGACTCTTATTTTAAAAATCGCATAGATAGGAAGGCTTTCTTCATCTTCCATAAATTCAAAAGAAATTAATTCTGATTTGTCTTTAATTAAAAATGCAAATGGACCTAAAAATAGATATCTAAGTGCAGTCTTTCCTAGCATTAGCTTGACTTCATCTTTGACATACATACTTCTAATTGAACTTGTGGGCTTATTTAAATGTACAGTCCCCTTATCAGAAACAAACCGAGTTGAAGTCTCAGTGATATACAGGGTTCCTTTCGTTTTTTTATTCAGGGTTTCAAGTCCGCCTATGTATTCAACAGGTACCATCACATCTCCTGTGGATCCATCAGTCATAAACATTTTTTTAGGTCCTGTTGTAGTACAAGTAATAAAAAACAAACAAATTAGACAGCTCTAGCGCCACCCGCTCGTAGGGACTTAGTTTACCAGAAGCAGCTGCGACGCCATACATGACGCCAGCAAGAGCTTCGAGAATTGCTCCGGCCTTAGCTGCCTTTTTCTTCTTCCTGTACTTGATGGATTCTTCCATTAGAAGCGGCTCAGCTTGCTCGAAAAATCCGGCTGCAATCACATAATGCTCAATCGCTGAGGACATAGCTCCTATTCCTTTCCGATGCTCAGCAATGACTCGATGACTTTGTGCTGTTATATAGATCTGTAAGGGAGTCTCTGTCAGGGGGTGTACTATGGCTCCCTCTCTTACAATTAGCACAGCGATATCCTCTTGCTCAGTGGCAATCGCGATATAGAGCGGTGTTTGCTTTTTCAGATTCTTGCTATCGAGGTCGGCCCCTCTTGAGATCAGCAAGCCAACCACATCATGTTGTTTGAAAAGTACAGCCTCGTGTAATGGCGTGTTCCCATTGTATTGCTCTTTATAATCCGGATCCTCTCCCACTGCACCTGCATTGACATCAGCTCCTGCCTCGATCATGAGTTGGACTGTCTCTACTGGTCCATTCCTGGCCGAGAACATCAGCGGGGTATAGCCGTTCCAGTACCTTGCGTTCACATCAGCTCCATGTTCAATAAGAATTTGCTGAATCCCGGAATGCCCCTTGAACGCAGCAGCATGCAAGGCCGTCCAGCCGTCGTGGTTTTTAATGTTGACGTCAGCCCCAGCCTCAAGGAGTGCGACAACGACATCCTGATGACCCTTTATCGCGGCGAGCATCAGAGCGGATTTCGTGCCGCGAACGCTGTTAATTTCTTCTGGTTTTTCAGCGGTAATTTCTCTAACGCGGTGCACATCTCCATTTATTGCCGCCCTATGAAGTGGTGTAGTACATGCCGCAGACATAAGCAAGATAGTTAGAACGCTTCCAAAACTCAGGATCTTCAAATTATGTTGTTTTTTCATTATCTCCTCTTTTTGACTTTTTCATGATATGCCTCCCCTTAGTTTAAGGCATATGTCTGCCTTACATAATTATTTCCATCCTTTATTTCTTTTTTGTTGTTAGGGTAAAAAAATCGCTTCAGAAATAATATTGGATCCCTGCCGAGAGCGTGAAATCTACTCCCTCTTCTTTTATCACTCCGCTCGGCAAATTAGGGATTCTGTACTGCATTTCTATATCTACAGAGATATGGCTCTTGCTCATCCAAAGGATTCCAGCCCCAAAGGCGGGACCATTAGCATTCTTATCTTCTCCCCACCATGTTTCATAGAAGCCAACAATTCCGTAGTATGCAGAAAGCCTCGGATTCCAACCTATTTTTCTCCTAAAAGGATAAATCCTAAGACCAAAAGCATATTTAATCCCTCCCCTAAAATATCCAACACCCGCGGTTAAACCAAAGTAATCAATAAATTTAGCAGTGGTTGGCACGACAGTGTTGAATTCGCAGTTCATGCCAAGCGTTCCATAAGGAATTCCATATCCCGCTCCGGCACTTATATAAGGGTTTGCGATTTGAGCGGGAGTATCATAATCTATTCTTTGGGATACTTGTTTTTTAAGGGGCTTTTTTTTCTCTCCTTCAACAATTTCCTCTTGGATCATTTTCCCCTCTATTACTTCAATATATCTAGAATGAATAAAGCCAGAAAGAGTAAAACTTCCATCTTTTGAAGGAAAAGAAATGCTGAACCATTCTCCCTCTGCACTATCAGAAACAAATATTTCACCTATTGGCACTTCTCCAATAACTGGTGAATCGATTGAAGGATTCAACCTAACTTTAGCATTCTCCTCAATTATTTTTATTTTGATTTTGGTCGATGCTTCGGACTGGATGTAGAACAAAGAAACAACCAGGACAAAGAAAATTATCAATAAATTTCTCTGCACGTTATCACCTCCTCATAAATTTGCTCATAGAGAGTTAAAATTTATTCATTAATAATTCAGGCGATCAACTTTTTGGGGATCCCTGCCAAGACCCTGAATACGTAGATCCACTAATGACCGCTTTCCAAGTACCCGATGCTTTTTTGCCATTTTCTGAAAACTTGCCCTTAAAGGTCCAATCTTCTCTCTTAAAAGGATCAAAAGGATCCATGAGAAGATCGATATCAATTTCAAATTTGCGGTTAGTAATTGCCCAACCAGGACTGCGACTTACACCAATGCTGCCTGATCGCCCTCTCCAATTCGAAAATCTTAGAGTAACTTTTGTTATATAGTCACCTTCAGAATTCACAATGAAATCAAAACTTCCAAAACCAGTCTTTGCAGTCCACTCTCCTGGTTTTATCTTCTGCGCTCGGACTAACTCCAAGGTAACGGCCACATTCTGCGGGCTATTCATCGCTGTACTACAGCTAATCTCTATTTCACCGCTGTGGGTTCCAGCATTCATCCCCTGGATATTGATCGAAACCTGAATAGTATCCCACTCACCGCTTGAGCTTCCGCTGGTGGGAGATGTCGTGATCCAGGTCTTATCTGTTTTAATTTGGTAGTTAAGCTCCCCACTGCCTGAATTTCTGATCTTGAAAACCTGATCAGATGGATTCGATTGACCCTTCACTCCTGAAAATGTAAGAGTGGTCTCATCAAGCGCTATAGTTGGTAGATCCTCAGGACTTTTTCCGTCAGGACCTTCAGGACTTTTACACGACCAAAAAATTGTTATTATTGCTAAGACAGTAAAAAATAATCTCTTTTTCATTTTAACACCGCCAATTAATAATGAATTCTTTGAATTTGTCATTCAAGTTTCCCTCCCTATTCCGATCTCTCTCTAGAAAATTCTATTCAGTCATAAAGATATCTTCTCTATTTTCTACCATTACTTATAAGCAAATTAGGTCAGATGATTGTCAACAAAATGTAAAAAAATGTAAAAGAATATCTTTGGAACAAGAAAGAAAGTTCAGAGGAAAAGGAAGAAAGATCCGAGAAGATTGTATGAAATTATTTATCGCTGACTGTTAGGGTACTTTGTCCTTCAAAAGGGATGCCGTTTTTGAGCTTTCCTGAAACAGTCAGTTCAACATCTTCACCCGATTGGAGAACTTGAGCTGCTTTTAGCTTGCTGAATTTCAACATCATTTCGGAAACTCCATCCTCATCATAATCTCCGACAAATATCTGATTTTTCTTTGGTGCTAAGGTATCATTCAGAGACAATGTGGAGACTTCGATATCTTCCACAGCCAAGTCTGCCGGCAGTTCTATGTAGAGCGTGATCCATTTGTCATTATCTCCTAAATCAATCCATCCGGGATCTATTTTGACAGACGCCTGAATTTTGTTCCTGGGCTTCATGAGTGGATAATTATCCTTTGCCTCTTCAACTAAATCATAAGGCTGATCACCTATCCCATCGTGGTTTGCATCCACTCCTGTATAATCCAACCAAAAATTTCCCCCTGATGGATAACCGTCGTCCCAATATTGGTAATGGGCTGTATTCGGAGTCGCTCTAACATGGATTCGATTATCCCAAATATCATTGTGATAGATGTTGTGCTCACCAAAACCACCCCACAGTGACCCTACTGAAATACAACAATAATTTTTAAAAATAATATTGTTTTTAATCGTATTGTGGCCTGCGATATAGCTAAATGTTATCCCAGCATCCTCATTCGCATGGATCAAATTTCTCTCTACAGTGGAAGAATAACAGGAATCTATACAGATGCCTTGTTCTTGATTCTTATATATCCTGTTTCTTTCCACACTAATATGCCAACTCCATGCTGGTTGAATCCCCACTCTATTCTCGAAGACCTCACATTCCCTGATGATGCTTCCTGAGAACTGATGCACGTTAATGCCATGCCGTCCATTATGAGATACAACACATTTCTCGATCAAATGACGGCCGCCGCTGTATTTTGAAAAAATGCCATCTAAATTCAAAGTTATGCGATTATCGCATACGGTAACGCTGTGAATGGGCTCGGTTGAACTTATCTCGATTCCGAATTCACCCTCTTGGATAGTAAAACCGCTGACCATCACATGGCTTGCCGCGATATGGATGACACTTCCATTCCCCCCTCCATCGACGATGGTGTCATTCCGATCCTCTCCCTTTAAAGTCAGGGATTTGCCGATGATGATATGCTCTTTATACAATCCTTTTCGAACAAAAACAGTATCATAGAACCGGGCAGCGTTTACGGCAGATTGGATAGTCGGATAATCATCGGGAACAGTAAGAATCCTTCTCTCATCAGGCAAAAATTTCTCTAAGGTCCTTATCTCAGTCACCTCGCGATCAAGTTCTGGCTCTGAGCTCATCCCTGGTTTCGCCTCGAAATAGAATGCACCATTCCTCGCAAAACCAATTGGGTCGATTGGCCCGATATCGGATTTAACTCTTCTGGGTGTTTGTTGAGTCATTCCTTCTTGAATGGCAAGAAGCCAAATATCCGTTATCCCTTTTTGATTGTTTGTGAAAATTATGTTTTTGCCGTTCGGTGTCCAGCCAAGAAAAACATCATCACCTGGCTGCAAAACCAGAGGAATCTCTTTCTTCTCTTCTAGACTGTATAGAAAAATGTCGCGTTCTGGATTCTCTTCGTTCTGAAGATAGTCATAGCCTATCCAATGGCCGTCCGGAGAAAGACTCATGTGATCAGGCCGCTGAAGGCCCATATCTTTTATAACTTTCACAGCACCATCAGAGCTAGATACGAAGACGACCTTGTTGGTGAGGTCGGCCATGGTCATACATATGAGAATCTGCTCCTCATCCACCGTCCAATCCACAGGGTAAAGGCTCAAGACTTCCTCATCGTTAAACAGAGTCCGGTTTCCAGATCCATCAAGGCCCACGACTCGCAGCTCACTGCTTCCTCTTATATTTTTACAGCCATATGCAATCTGTCTGCCACTTGGCGAAATCGCCGCACACGCCACATATTCATCAAGCCCATTTGTCAAACCAAGTTTGGTCAGACGGCCTATTTCGCCTGGGATTAAATCGAGGAACATAAGATCACCGGTCTCAAGATCGACAAAGGAGAAATAACGCCCGTCACTGGAAATAGCACCCGTTCCATAAACACTCTTTCCTTTCCAAATCAGTGTTATTTTTTCCTCCTCAGATTTCTTCAAAGTCGGGAAATTTGGCTCCGCCAAGGAAGCTAACTCAGCCTCGGCAATTTTGACCACATCGGTTTGATCGGGATAATTGTCGATCACTTCCTGGAATGCCTGAAGAGCTTGGTTGGATCCCATCCTTTTGTAGCAAATACCGATATAGAGCTGCGATCTAGCAGCATAGTATCTGTCGTAAGGATATCTTCTGACAATCTCTCTAAAGATGTTAATAGTATCTAGAGGATCCAAATGATCTTCCATACAAAACAAGCCTCTCTCAAAAAACATCCTGGAGTACAAGTCTGCGAAGACTGAAGGAGATAAGAATAAAAGAACGGAAAAGGAAAACAAAATAACGACTTTTCGTTTATTCATGCTGCTGTCGAAAAAACTATGATCCCCCTATAAACCGATATCCTTCACCATAGACAGAGACGATAGATTTAAGCTTTGAAGCATCGCCCTCAAGCTTTTTTCTCAATTTCAGGATGTGGTTATCTATGGTCCGTGTAGAAGGATATTTTTCATACCCCCATATTTTATCCAAAAGCACTTCTCTAGTAACCACTTCTCCTCGATGGCTCACAAAATATTTCAGAATCTCAACCTCGAGAGAAGTCAGATCAAATTCTCTGTCTTTCCGTCTGACCTTGAAACGGTTGAAATCGATTTCGACATCATTAAAGCGGTAAATCGAGGGAACATTTTTTTCCTCTCGCTCTCCTCTCCTGAGATGAGCTTTCACTCTAGCCAGGAGTTCCCGAAGACTGAAAGGTTTTGTGATGTAGTCGTCAGCTCCGATTTCAAGCCCTACGACTTTGTCCACCTCTTCACTTTTGGCAGTCAACATAATGATTGGTGTGGTAATGTTCTTTCGGCGCAATTCCTGACAGACCTCCAATCCATCTTTTTTCGGAAGCATAATATCAAGAAGAATGAGGTCTGGGGCTTCTTTCAAGGCTTTACTTATGCCTTCCTCCCCATCGAGAGACCAGAGGACGTCATACCCCTCCAAACACAAATTTAATTTCAAGCCGTTGACCAGCTCTTCTTCGTCTTCGATAATCAGTATCTTTTTTTTCATTTATTAACCTCATTGGTTCTGATAATCGGAAAAAAGACCGAAAAAACACTCCCCTTCCCCAGTTCGCTCTCTACCTCGACTCTTCCTCTATGAGCCTCTGCAATATGTTGGACAATGGGCAAACCAAGACCACTTCCCACGGACTCAGATACAACATTGTTTTCGGAGCGGTAGAAACGCTGAAATATCTTGTCAGCCTCTTTTTGCGAAATCCCGATTCCTTTATCTTCAACCTGAAGAACGGCACTGTCATCATTTTTGATGAGTCTGACGGTCACTTCTTTTTTTCCAGGTGAAAACTTCATGGCATTGCTTAAGAGATTGATCAGCACGCTGGTTATCGCTTCTCTGTCAAAATTAATAGGCGGAAGACCGGATTCAATCTCCTCATGAATGCAGAAGCCTTTCTTCTCAAGATGATACCGGTAGGAATCTAAGGTTTCTTTGATAATTTTAGCCAGATTCCCCTTTTTTAAATAGAATTCCTTTTTCCCCATTTCAATTCTGGAAAAATCAAGCACATTGTTGATCATATGTGACAAGCGCTCACTCTCTTTTGTAATGATTTCATAGGCTTTCTGACGATTTTCTTCGCTTAAAATTCTCTTGTCTTTGAGTGTCTCTCCATAAAGCCTTATCAGGGTCAAAGGAGTTTTAAGCTCGTGTGAGATGTTGTGAACGAATTCTGATTTCTGCTTCGCTGCCTCTGACTCTCGAGATATATCACGGGCGATCAAGAAAGCCCCAATGCATATCAATCCCACAATAACGACCAGGAGAATACCGTGAAAAAGATTTTCCTTCAGGGTCGTGATTTTCAGGTTCTCCAGGTAAGTTTGTGTGACGATAAACCTCCACGGAAGAGGGAATCGATGCAAAGTGACACTCAAAGAATCTTTTGGAACTAAATTTCCTTGATCAGATTCTTGATTCAGATTATTTTCATCGATAAGTCGAATCTTAATACCCGAAGTTTGGACGAGAGTGTTTGTGACTTCGCGCAGCATTTGATTTTTTATATAATCGAGGTCCCAGCAAAAGCCTGCATAAAAGAATTGGTTCGACGAAACATCGCGCAGCCGTGTATAAGTAAAAAGAAACTGGGATCCATCACAGACCACGGGCAATCGACTCCTCTGTGATTCATCTGTGAATCGAGAGTAATACATCCTGTCTTTAATTATGGGAATGACGTTTTCTATTAATAATTTTCGAAACTCCAGTTCTTCTGCATAGGAGGATGTCGATTCCAGCATCATTTTATATGAATCATATAATTCACGATACTTTTTCTCGGACAACTCTCCTTTTAAAAAATCACAGATAATTTTTGAATAATATTCATATGTCGAATTATTCAAGGGCCATTCGCCATTCCTGAGTTTTCTGAGAGAATCAATCAATATTTTTATAATCTCCCTTTCTACCGTCTTATGTTTGGCGTTTTCATACAATCGAACAGGTACGATTAAACCATAAGGATGGCCAACTCTATTTTTAAGACTTCCATAATTATTCAATAATTCCAAATAGACTCGGGAAGCCTCCTCGTAATTCTTTGCCGCGGAGAAACAACGTCCACAGCGCTCTAAAGCAAAAGCCCTCAGTTGTTTTACAGAAGTAGAGAGACTGCATTGGTGATAGAGTTCAGCAGCTTGGGTGTATTGTTTTTTTTCGAATTCTAAATACTCAGCTCGCTGAAAAAGAGAATAAAAGGGAGAACCAGACATGCCCTCATCCAAACGAATAAAAGGGACATGGCTGGTTCCTGAACGAGGCAATATAAGCTGGAAATCAGCATCGAGAAGAAAAACTCTCTGTCTTGATAAAAATGAGGTTTTATCTAATTGGTGCAATTGATCGTCGAGATTATGCAAAGGAATAAAATTTTCAGGTCGCAAAATACTTTGTTCATATTCCTGGAGAGCGTTTTCAATAGATTTAACGGCTGTTTCTCCAGAAATCCAGAGCTGGGATTCAAAGACTTTTCTGAGTGCTTCTCTTCTTTTGGAAAAAGAGTTCCAGCTTAGGAACCAAATTATCAAGGAAGGGATAAGAATACTGAGAATAAAAATAAGAATAATTCTTCGTTTTATCCATATTTCCCGTTTGAAAATTTTCATAAGGAGTTACCTTCAAAAAACTTATGACCCCTCACCCTGAACACGCTAAAAAAAACAACAACACGACGACCCGAACTGCAATTCTCCTCTCTAACAAATTATATAAAATTGAAACAGCGCATTGTCAACATAATGTAAAAGATTGTCGCCAAATGTCAAAACAGTAAAAAAAAGAAGATAAATTCCCCCTTTTATTTCTTTTGCTTCTTTTTCAGTTCTTTTTTGAAATCAGGGTGGATTTGGATTCCGGACTTTTCCGCCTTGATCAGGTGCTCCCAAGCCTTCTCATACTCTTCCTGATAATAATAGATCACGGCCAGATTGTTGTGGGCCTGAGCATGTTGCGGGTCGATTGTTATCACTTCCTTGTAATGGACGACCGCAATCGGAAACTCATTCTTTTTAAAAAACAAATTTCCCATGTTGAGGTGAGCCTGGAGATATCGAGGTTTCAAGGATAAGGCAATCCGGTACTCTCTGGCAGCCGCATCAAAATTTTCCTCTCTCTCATACAAAATCCCTAGGTTATTGTGGGGCTGAGGGATGGTCTCATCCAGTTTTATAGCTTTCTGGTATGCTTCCTTCGCTTCCCTGTCCATGCCTTTTTTCATGTAGGCTAAGCCTAAATTGCCATATGCC
>Ga0209636_10005088_pt1 | contig 13444 bp, 13 predicted proteins | sample DeeMarSWOR152_54_FD_187464 | JGI IMG/M metagenome (GOLD analysis project Ga0209636, IMG submission 187464) | Marine sediment microbial communities from White Oak River estuary, North Carolina - WOR-1-52-54 (SPAdes) (version 2) | ecosystem: Environmental > Aquatic > Marine > Intertidal zone >...
CTTATGGTAAGGTTCCTATTTGTTAGTGTTGTGGGTTATGTGTGACGTAGTGACTAGATCGTTCTATTTGGAACCAAATATGCTGTTGGCTTGAAGGGGTGTAGGTTGGTGGCGTAATGAGGAGGTTGGGCATTGCAGGTGTTTTGTAGGGAGTGGGGTCATCTCTCTTTTTTGAATAAGGTGGAATTAGGCGGTATGCTACCACTGCAGTTGGGTTCAAATCTCACCCAATCAACCAAAATTACATGTTGCACAAACGTAAAATACTAGTCTAAAAAATCACGAAGGGAACTTTGAAAATCGGACGACTAGTAGTTAGGGTAGTAGTCATAGCTTTTGCTGCTCTTATACTTGCTGATGGAGTCTTGAGCACTTTAGATCCAAATAGCCAGTTGTTTTCGCTTAACGCTGCTAAAGGCATAGTGGGCTTTGTCTTGATAGTTCTTGTTGCGTCATACTCTAAAGAAGTTAAAGAATAAAAATCCTTTTTTGCGCGCGCGTTACAATTTGGTAGCTTATCATCATTCTCTAGTCATCGCATAAGGCTACCAAAAAGATTGTTCGACCATGAGGCGCGCGCGAGGAAGCATGCACGCAGAGCAAATGAATTATTATCTATTGCCCTCCTTTCTAAAATTGTGGACACACTGCTGTAAATGACACTTAATTCCTAATTTTCTACCTACGAATAGAGTATCTATTCCAGAAAATTCCATGATAGGTCTAAAGATTTTCTTACCATGTTTCCACCGAAAATAAGGAGATGCCAGTAGACTGCCAATCAAAGCAGCTTTGTTCAGTTCAGGCATCCATAAATCAAGATTAGATTTCCAGCATCTCGATATAATATCCCATTGGGATTCATCAAGATCTTTTAGATTTTTGTGTCTTCGTCCTTTCAAAATAGATTCTTCTTCTGAGGTAAAAAGGAGTGGAACGTAGAACATCTTGGCGTTCTTAAGCTTGTCGAGGAGTTCGATGGTGGCAAGTATATCTACTTTTTGTTCTCCCGGCAAACCTAAAACTAAAGTTGCTAGCGGGTAAATGTCATTATCATTTAGGATTTCTATTGCTTGGACAACAATGTCTTGCCATTGCCTGGGTTCATAAGGCAGCATTTTCCTTTGCATATACTTTCTCATTAGTTGTACACTGCCTGTTTCTATTCCAACTTCAATAGAAGCACAATGCTTACCCCTGCAAAGCCACCGAGACTTTTCTACGAGTATTGGTGCTATCTCCTCTACGATTTTCTTATCGTAAACGACGGGTGCAAGTGAAGCATGAGCGATTTGGATTAACTCAACACCTTCGACTTTATCTATGTCTCGAATTAATTTTATGATAGCTTCTCTGTTTGGAATGAAATTTTGTTTGGTTTTGTAGAGAAATATATCGTCTGTCTGAAGAAGAATCACTCTTGTTCCATTTTCCGCATTTAGTCTAACTTCTTTCAGAATATGTTCCAATGGGAAAGAATATCGCTGACGCATTGTGGGTGAACAAAAGGCACACCCCCTGCCACAGCCACGAGTTATTTCAACCGTTCCGTATAGTGAAGGTTTTTTTATTGTGGGAACTTCTTTCTTTTCAGGTATTCGCGCTATAATTACCTTTTCCAGTTCTTCACCATCTAATGCTTTTCTGAATATTTTTATGACAGAGTTTTCTGCCTGTCCCAATAATACCGTATCTATACAAAGTTCGTCTTGCATATTCGCCCATGGTATTTGCCATGCACCTGAACCCCCCACAATGATTCTAGGTTTAAATTTTCTTAACGCAGAATTGGAAAGTAAATCTTGAAATTCTGCATGAGTTGCAGGCTTTCCGTTTAGGCCCAGAATACTTGTGTAAGTTCTGCTAACAAAGCCCAAGCCTAGTGGATCCATCGTAGAAATTCCGACGACCTTTGTTTTTGGCCCAATAAACTCGTGGAGTTTGTGAGGGTGCACAGTAACGACATTGTCCTCTCCAAATTCCTCTGTTAACAATGTCTCAACCTTTCTCAATCCATAAGGTGCTAATTCTGCTGTGCCATCTTCATTGATATGGAAATTTGGATAAAGTTTCTTTCTCAAGACATATTTTGGTAGAACCAGCGGAAAGCCACCTGAAAATGCTGTGAAAGGATCAAGCTTGAAATCACTCATTTCAATCATCGAAGCCGTTAGAACTATTGGTATACCACTATTGTTGGACATTTTGTCATTCGATCTAGCGCCAATAAGCGTCTCAGCACAATACACGCTTTTGGAGATTAGACCCTTCACGAAACTTCCAATTGTCTTGATTACAGTCTCTCCAGAACTTCCCATTTCAACCACGGTCAATAATCATTTCTCATACATATGGAGTGCTTCAATATAAGTGAAAGAAAAGCTAGCGCCGGTTATCATCAACCTTCTTTTTCAAGTATGTCTCCACTGACTTTGCTGACATCGTTGAAGACTCCTTTTTTCAAGATTTGTATTAGAACCCACTGTGCGCGCGCATTTTTGGGAGAATAATATGTCATGCGTGCATGAAGGACAAGAGATCCGAGAAACAAACAATATAAGGCGTTTTCACAAACGTGTGTATGGTTCATTTATCACTTACACAAAGGGATGGAATTAGCTGACAATAATCGTTGACGATGCAGGCATAGGCGACCTACTTTTTGGCGTGGTCATAGGCGCCTTTCGCTCCGAGACTCAGGAATTCAAATACGATATCCTGGATGTAAAATACTTCAGATATCCGCGATTCCAATCAAAAGAGTATCTGAAGCAGGCTTCGAGAGTCGTGTTTCAACTGTTGAGTAAACTCCAAATCAAGAAAGACGAACAAATTCGAATCTGCAAAGGTTACATCTTCGACGAAGCCGTAAATCGCTTAAGAGAGATGTATGGCGACAGCCAAGTCAACAGAATCACAGTCACCGGAGAACCGCAGAGGCTGACGGAGATAGCATACCTTGACGAAATCAGAAACTTGGGTTATGAACCAGTAAAAGATAGAGACAAGAAAAAGGCAAAGAGCTTCTTCCATATGATGAACTGGCTCCAGAAAAATCCAGAAAAACTAATCTATGCAAAGACTGGCTGGCCACGCCTGCAGAGATACAATTTATTCAGATCTCACTGTCAGAAGCGATCAACAGAACATAGAGAAATTGGTTCTTAAGTATACAAAGTGCTCATTGGTTTCATGCAACTAGAAGAAAATGCGCGCGCAAAGAGCGACAAACTTACAAAAAAGTTTGAATATACAATAAAAAGAGGAGCTAGTGTTGCTTTTTTTGAGCTATGGCTTCCAATTCCTTTGCGCGTGTCTCGATGAATTCTGCGACTTTCTCTTGGCTGTACTTCTTGGCTTCATGTTGCCTCTCCAAATAGTCCCTAATAGTATTCAGAACGTCCACAACATTGAAAGGCTTAAGAACATATGCATCGGCACCCTTGTTTACAGCTTCAATAGCATTCTGTAATGAAGGATAGCCAGTAACGATTATTTTCACCATTTTCGGCGTAGTCTCCTTCATGGCAGTCAGAAGTCCTGTGCCTTCCATGTCCGGTAGTCGGATATCTATCAAAGCAAGGTTGTAGAATTTTGCATGAGATTTTGCAATTGCCTCTTTGCCACTTTTCGCCGTATCAACCACGTAGCCCTCTTCTTCTAAGATCATCTTCAAAACTTTTCTTATGCTTTCATCGTCATCGATAACAAGGATTCTGGCAGGTGAATCCATATCTTCTCACCTCCTTCAATTTTTGGTTCAACTGGAATCGTAACAGTAAATGTTGTTCCCTTGCCCACTGTGCTCCCGACAGAAATTTTGCCTTCATGAGCCTCCACAATACGCTTGCAAATTGGGAGACCGAATCCCATTCCCTTTGCTTTTGTAGTGAAAAGGGGTGTCCAAAGTCTGTCTAAAACCTCTTGGGACATGCCTGCCCCCGTATCAGTGAAAGCTATCTCCAAATTGCCGTTTATCTGCCTGCTTGAAATTGTTAGTTTACCACCCTCAGGCATAGCGTCCACTGAGTTCTTGACAATGTTTATGAAAACTCTTTTCATCTTCGGGACATCAATCTTAATCTTCGGTCTACTTCGAGTTAAATCTATTACAGTAATGCTTTCAGGAACCTTAACTAGGCGCATAGCTTCATTTACAACTGATTTTGTAGAGACCACAGTGAATTCTAATTGCAACTCTTTTGAATACTCCAACAGGTCATTTACGATTTTGTTCGAGTATTCTATGTCCTTTTCAATAAGCTCCATCATTTCCTTTGATTTCTCATTAAGCTCTGGCTCCAGCTTTGTTTTCAAGTAGTATGTAGCACCAGCGATGCCAGTTAAGGGGTTGCGCAGGTCATGGCCCACCATGCTGGCTAGTTCGCCTATAGCTGCTAGCCTTTGGGCTTTCAACAATTTTTCTTGGGATTCTTTTAGCTCCCGAGTTCTCTCATCCACTTTCAACTCAAGCTGTTCTGCGTCAGCCTTCAATTGCTCTCGAGCCAAGTTCAAATTATGAATGAGTTGGGCGTTTTCTATAGCTACAGCAGCTTGATGAATAAAAAGCTCCAGCGGTGCCAACGATTGTTTAGTTGGGCGCCTCCCATCAACTGGGTCGTCTATGCTTACCACGCCTACTATTCTACCATCAGCTAAACGAAGAGGAGCGTACAGCAAGTCTTGCGGGTCCCAATCAACCATTTCTTCTGGAGGAAGTTTACTGGGGATAGTGGTATCTGAAAACCTCTTCCTGACCCATGGATCACTCCACGGAAGATAATAAAACTCGCCAACTTCAAAGCGCTCGTATTCTGGTCCGAAACGCTCACGCCACACTTGACCAGGTGGTCTATTAGTCCATAAGAACTCTCTTTCCTTTTCTGTGAGACCAGCGGTTACGATGTCATCTGGGCTTGCTATTTCCAAGTTCCCATCTCTAACGGAAATAACAGCTCTACGCCATCCTAATTCCCTAATCGCCTCTGCAATTGTCTGAAGCCTCTGATGCAAATCTGTAGAGCTTATCATCTTAGTTGAAATCCTCATAAGCAAAGTCAATTGGCTGGAACGTCTCTCAATCTCCTTGCGTTTTTCTATGTTACTGATTGCAGTGGCAGCATGCGAAGCCAAAACCTGAAGTAACATTGCATCCTTTTTGGTAAATGCACCTACTTTTCTATTCTCAACATTGAGAACCCCATGAACTTTTTCTTCAGTCTCAACCGGAACCGCCAGTTCTGACCTTATGCCCAGAACGCCCTCAACATAATTCTTGTCCTTCCTCGTATCAGAAACAAGTACAGGCTTGCATGTCTTTGCTGCTCTAACTGTTAAACCACCTTTTGATCCATCTAGAGGCAACTCCAAAAGCAAAGGTGAAGGATACCCTCGTTGACATGCAACTTGTAACTTTCCTTTCTCAGCAACCAAAAAAGCAGCATGCTCAAAACCCAAAGTCTGTTCCATGGCATCAAGAGTTAACTCATAAACTCCTTGGAGATTATTTGCGGTGTTCAGCTTTCTGGCATAAAGGTTTAGTGCAGAAAGCCTTTTCTCCACAATCCTCCTCAGTTTCTCTCCTTCTACCTTCACGTGTTGCTTTGATGTAATTGAGCCTTTTTTCCTCATCAGAAGGTCATCTCCGACATATACTCGAGTCTTTCTTCTTCGTAGTCGCAAATCCTTGTTTGGCAGCAGTCACATATTCGATAAACGCAAAGTTTTCAGAGTTGCTTAGCTCGAGTTTTCCTTTTACCTTTTCATGAAGACGTTTCATAATTAGGATTTCTAAAAAATCAGCTCCACAATCAAAAATTTGCTCAATTGCCTCTGTAAAATCCTCGATTTTAATCGGGATTTCTCGTTTTTTTATGTTAAAGCTTTTTTCTAGATGAAAATAAATTGCCTGTCTGGAAGACTCTCCTAATGAGGACAGCCCTTCGTCAACTGCTTCAAGTAAAAGCCTCTCGAAATTGTTTTTAGGCAATAGCAACTCCTCAGGCAAGCAGATACCGTAAGTTGGAAGAACTCTCTGTAAAAATCGTATAAATCGATTATGAATAACGGATTTGGATTCGGATTTCACAATTGTCGTGCATGAAATGTTTAGGATTGATTGTCAAGTTGGCAGGGGTTTTGCTTCGATTCCTAATTGCTTTTCTATCTGCTTCGCAAGTGCTGTTGCGTCTCCTGCTCGGTAGTTGTCAGTGATTACTAGTTTTGGTTTGCTTTGTCTTGTGTATTCTAGTAAGCCTTTGAAGTCGGAATGGTCGCTCAGCGCTATTGTGTATTCCTTTTCGCCTGTTTGTCTACATGGAAAGTTGAATTCCCATCCGCTTACGCAAATTCTGAACTTGTTTAGTCCTATTTTTTTGCGGGAGTTCATGTGGTAGAAGGTAATGTACTGCTCGTTTCTTAGGAGGGTTGATTGTAGCTGATGTGTTGTTGAATAGAGAGGCCTGTGGATGTTGACGCCGTGTTTTTGGTGGATTTTTGTGATTTCTAAGATCTTTTCTGGCATTACGAAGGGGGCTTTGATTTTTGCTTCGTGAAGTATTTGCATTATTTCCTGAAGCTTTCCATGGTAGCCAAAGATGTACACGGATCCTTGTTTTAACCCTTTTTCGACTGTGGAGATCAGCACTTGTTTTGCTTCGTCTTCAAAGTTTCTTGTGCGCCATGGGCTGCCGTAGGTGGCTTCGATTATTAGAATGTCTGACTGAATTACCGGGGTGTTGCTCATCCGGAAGTCGCCTGTGTAGAGGATGCGTGTTCCTTCTTTGTCTTCTACGAGTACTTGGGCTGCGCCGAGGATGTGGTCGACTTTGTGGAGGGTTATTTGTTCGTCGTCGTAGGCTAGGGGGTGATTGTAGTCTATTGCTTTTACGTTTCCTTTTTGGAGTAGTTGTGGTCCTTTTAGAGCTTTGATGAAGTCTTTTGTGGCTGGAGTCATGATTGTTGTGTGGCTGTGTTTGAGGCTTTGGTGTAGTCCTATTAGGTGGTCGGCGTGGGCATGTGTGATTATTCTTATGGGTCTTGTTTTTTCGTGGGCGTCGACGGTTGTGTGTTTTCCGAGTAGTATGGCGCCGTTTTTGGTGATTGTTGCTTTCATGGTGGTCTGTTTTGTTGGTTTGGGTTTTTTTGTTTTGTTGTAGTTTTAGTGTGTGTTCTTAGCGTTTAGCCTAGATTTCTCTATTTGGTGCCAAATATGTGATGGTGTGTTTGAGATTGGTTTAGGTTTGTTTTTGTTCGACTTTCTGTTTCAGTTTAAGGGCTTCTTCAGTGTAGATTTTTAGTTGGCGCTCCTGGATTCTCTTTTCGGGTAGTGTTTCTGGTGCATAGAGAAGGGGAATAACTGCTATGAAGAGGAAGAAGGCTGCTAGCGAAAAAGCGCTGATTTCGGGAATCAAAGCTACATAGGGCGCAAACAGGAGAGAGAGCACTTGTGTTAAGAAAAATGGGGTCTCTCCAATTGCGTAATATTTCTCTGAAGCCCTTGCCAGTTCGCCCCACAAGACAATTGTAAACATTGTCCATAGTAGTCCGATTGAAATACCGTTGATGACAAAGAAGATAATCCATGAAATCCAGAATTGTGAGGCTATTCCTAAGACCGCGTGAGCAACACCCAATAGAACAAATCCAGAGATTATTATTTTCTTTCTTCCTATCCAATCGGCAAATATGCCTGCGATTAGCGCAGTGAAGGCAGCTATGATAGGTTCTGCTATATTCATAGTAAGGCCAAATTCCTGTTTGTGAGTAAACAGAACATGTGATTCGAAGCCATCAATCATTGAGAACATGAACCACGCTAAGAAATACAAAACGAAAGGCCTGTTTTGAAACACGTTTAGAAACGGGGGCTCTCTTTCACGTTCTAGTTGTGTGGTTCTATTTAGTGGAAAAGCTAGTAGTATCGGTATGCTCCAACTCCTCCACACGGCAAAAAGTATAGCAAACGTCGCTAAATCAAACGCCGATGTACCCATTATGAGTAGGGGCACACTTGCTGTAATCATGAAAAAAGTAACTCCAGCGACCTTTCCCCTATTCTCAATTGGTATAGATTTCGAAAAATAGCTCAAGAGTGAAGGCATGCCCAAACCTAGAGAGGTGCCTAACGCAACGATAATTATGATTCCGCTGACGAACGAATTAGCGATTGAAGTGGCTGGAAATATCGAGATTACCGTTCCTAAAATCAACCAAACATGAAGATTTTTGGAACCACAAATTTTTGACCAAATAACCGATCCTATTAGGGCTGATATGATTATAGAGATTGGGAAAGCTGCCTGCAAGTAAAGGCTTGCAGAACTGTCTGTGCTGATAGCCTTCGCGAGTTTAGTGACTATTAGTTGTCCAATGAAATACCAAGAGAATGAGTTGTACAGAAGAAGCAGAGCTACGAGACACTCTTTTGTGAAACTGTGCTTTTCTCGAAACTGAAAGAGCATCGCAGCAACACAGCATGTGAAATTGACAAGCTTACCTTGAAATTGGGCTTAAATTAATGTTAAGAATTGTGAATAAATATCATAGATTCAGACTCTGAAAGTGTTCATGCGTAGAACAAAAGGCTTAAATAAACTGTCCTACACAAGTACAGTTTGGGACAAACTATGGCGAGAAAGAAGAAGGCTAAAGTACCAGCCAGATGGGTAAGTAGCTGGGGTTTTCCAGCTTAATCTTCAAGCAGTGGCTTCCAAGTATCTGATTCTAGGGCGAAAGCCTCTGCAAGTATTTTTAGGTTACTATCTTTGAAGCTGTTAGCATGCATGTATGCTTCTCGGCTCATTTTATTGATAAGTGTTGCCACGTTATCTGTTCCCTTAAAAGAGTCAGACAGCTTTGATATCTTTCGCAAGTCTTCCTTGGTCAATCTTGACTGCGTAATAAGTGGAACAAGTTGAGATTTTGCTGATTTGTCTTGTAGCGCATAAATAACTGGTAGTGGCAAAGATTCTTTGCGTATCCGATGTTTTAACACATCAAATTCCAACATGTCTATCAACTCATTTCTCAAAATACCAATCATCCCGATGAGCCGCCCGTATTTTCCCAAAACCTCTATTTGTCTTGCTGATCCACCACCGATAATTCCACCTATACGTGCACATGCATCCATCTCTGAAGCGCGCATTCGAATTTTGTCCAAACATTCTTCAGGCGTTAAATCCACTAGTCCTTTAGACTGAATCTCAAACGCTTCTCCAACACTTTGCTCAAACCATATCTTCTCTATCGTTTCCAAAATTCTGACAAAACTTTCGATAGACATTTGGGATTCTAACGTTTTGCGAAGTAGCGTGAAGCCCTTAAACAAAAGGATGTCACTTAAAATCAAAGCCAAGTCTTTGCCAAATTTTCCCAGGACAGTGGGCCGTTCATCCTTTGTTTTTGATTGGTCGATTATGTCGTCGTGTATGCCAATAGCCCATGCAAAAAGCGTTAAAGCTGCTCCTGTAGGAACTGCTGGCGTCGATTTTCCCCCCACAGCTTTAAAACAGAAAGAAACGAATGCTGGTCTGAAGTATTCAGGTTGATATTTGAGCATTATGTAATTTATTGCCTCTTGCAGCTGCGGATTGCTTGCTTTTTCTTTAAGCAATGTTTCTTGTGCCAGTTTCCAGCCTTTCATTCCCTCTTTTTCGCACAGTTGTCTAGCCTTTTCAACAAGTGCTTCTCCTAACAGTGTTTTACTTTCTCCCATAATGAACTCACCAGATTCTAGCAGCAGTTTGCACTAGTAATTCTTAGCAAATCACATTATTCTAATTTGTTGTGCGGTTTGTTCCATCTGGGTACGCAAGAACTCATCATATGCGTTTGCGAGTTGTATGCCTTTTGACGTAACCTCGTAAACTTTCCTTACACGTCCCCCTTTCGCTTCTTTACGACTTCTCAGAAGACCTTTTTTCTCCAGATTGTTAAGCAATGGATACAATGCGCCGTGACGTAGCTTTATACCGTACACGTTTTCTACGTATCGAATGATCTTGTACCCCCACATCGGCTCCATTTGCACAAGCTTCAATATCATGACATCGAGAAAGTTTCTGAATATGCGTTGAACAATTTCGTTTTTGAAGCTGTCAGACGGGTATGTCAAATTCCGGACATCTCACAGTTCAACGTTTTTAATGGTTCTTCCTTATAGAGATTATTCAATTTCTGGAATAAGTATGCTGAGTTAATATGCTTGGTTATGACTTGTAGTCGCATCAACCCTTATATTGCTGTTTAATGTATAATAAGTCTTGAGATATGTCTCAAGAGAGACATATTGTATACGCGGTGAACAACCTAACTGTTCAACGCGTCAACAAGAAGGCAGCAAAAATGGGACCAAAAAATAGAGAAGTTCAAAACAAACTCATGAAGGGACTCCTAGACCTCGTCATACTCCAATTCCTCAACTCCAAACCAATGCACGGATACCAAATAATATCCAGCATACGCAAAAACTTCGGCGTCTACTTCGGACCCAGCACCATATACCCACTCCTAAACAGCCTAGAAGAAAAAGGCTACATCAAAAGCCAATGGGACCTGACCAACGAAAGACCGAGAAAAGTCTACGAACTCACAAAAGAAGGACAGAGCCTGCTAAGCTTCACCGAAAACTCGCTGAATCACATCTGCCGCAAAATCAGCAACATAGCAATAAGCAAAAGCATAGTCAACGGACTCCTACAAAAACCAATCTGCTCAACAGCAAAAGCCGTCGCTGTCAAAGAATAAAACTCTCCACCACCTCTCTCTTGCTTACAAAGTCTCTTCTGCAACACCTACTACACATTTTCAACACTAAACTTCTGACCGAAAGGTCATAAGAAATTAATGGCTGAACATAACTGTCCAAGTTATGTGAAATTAAAGAAAAAGCGTTATAAAAAAAGGATTTCCAAGCTAACTGTCACCATTCTTCTTCCTCTTCTTCCTCTTCGTCTTCCCAGTCCTCTTCTTCCTCATACATGTTTCTTCACCTCCTTATGAAAATGCGTGTATGTTGGCTCGGCGTCCCCTACACTAAATAGTTTAGCTTTTAAGCCTTTCCATAACAAGTGCAAATAACCCCCGAAAGAGTACAAGTTATGTTTTTACGATTTTTGCTGTTAGAAACGCCTTAGGATCATGTATGTGAGGGATCATGTAAGCCCAACACATGTGGCTGGAATTGTGTGCTGCACCTATTCTGCCTTTAGAGTCAATAGTGATTAGCCCCATATGATTTGCGGCGGTTCGTATTCTGCGATTTACTTCACTAATCAAATACTCCGAGGCTTCCTGCGGTGTCTTTCCAGCCCGTATCATGTCACATGTACTCTTTGCAAGAACAAGTTTAATGGCTATTTCCCCTATTCCCGTGGCTGAACATGCACCCGATTCATTATCAGCGTAATTGCCGCACCCAATCAAAGGCGAGTCGCCTATGCGACCAGGAATTTTCAAAGAAATTCCACCGGTAGATGTTGCTGCTGCCACGCTTCCTTCTTCATCAACTGCGACTGCACCCACGGTATCCAAACTAAACAGGTCAGAATGCGATTTCAACAGTTTAGACAATTTCGGCAAATAATCCAGTTTGTCCTGCTCCATCTTTTTCTTCAATTCAAGCCAATATTTCTCTCTGAGTTCCGTAGTTGGATTCACGCGCTCTAGTTTGAATGCGTCGGCTAGTCTTTCTGCACCCAAGCCCACAATAAAAATATGATCGGTGTTTTCCATAATCACTCGAGCTAAATGAACGGGATGTTTCACGTCACTCAGCAAGCCTGTAGCTCCTGCTGATAATGTTTTGCCGTCCATGATAGAAGCTTCCATCTCTATGCCCCTATCTAGAGCCAATGATGAGCCTAACCCGGCGTTGAAAACCTCGTTTTCCTCCATAGACATGACTGCAGATTCCACAGCATCAAGGGCGCATCCATCACGTTTTAGAGTGTCAAAGCCTAATTTTGTTGCCTCGGTAACGCCTGCGATGCCAGCTTTCTGTCTTTCTGGGCGCCATTCTCCGGCGCCACCATGGACTACTATTGCGGGTTTAATTGGATCCATTTTTAAGCAGTTCCCTAGAGGTTTGTGAGATTAGCTACAGCGTTTTCTGAGAATTTAAAGGCTATGCCTAAGGAAACATCTAATAGTTGGAAGATTGCTTTTTTACTGTGGGATGATGTGAGGCGACGGCGTGGAGCCTTTTGCAGTGACGCGCCAAATTTACTGACCTCCTCTTGAACAATTTACTTTATACCAAGCTTACAAATAAGGGACTGAACATGCAAATGTTGAAAGCGACACCGAGAAATCTCATAAAAGCGGCAGAAATCGTTAGGAAAGGTGGGCTAGTTGTCTATCCTACCGATACGGTTTATGGTTTAGGCTGCGACCCTTTCAACACAGATGCTGTCAAAAGACTGATTAGGGTAAAAGGTACACGAGACAAAGCTTTACCTATCCTCGCAAGCAGTCTAAACGACGCCGAAAAAGTGGCTGTACTCTCAGGGCAAGCCAAAAAAGTCGCTGAAAAATTTTGGCCTGGGTCTCTGACTTTAATACTGCCAAAAAAGAAGCATCTTTCCAGCATTGTTACCTTTGGTTTAGAAACTGTAGGCATCAGAGTACCCAACCACCGAACTGCACTTGAACTTATCAGACTATCAGGGGGGCTTCTAGTGGGAACTAGTGCCAACAAAACTAGGCAGCCACCGCCTTCAACCGCAACGGAAGCCAAAAATCAATTAGAAGATGAGGTGGACTTGATTTTAGATGGTGGAAAAACTGAGATTGGAGTTTCTTCCACAGTAATCGATTTTACCCTGGAGGAGCCTAATGTCATGCGTGTAGGTTCTGTGAGTCTTGAAGAAATTATGGAATTTCTAGAAAAACATGTTTGACATACAGTGTAGCTCTTTATTTCGACCTTTTTTTATCACAAGCTGTCTAATTTGACTCTTACATCTTCGTTTATGTCAATTATGGCGCAACGTTGGTGTCTTGCAGGTCCAGGATTGACTATTATTGTGTCACTAATTTTATCGATTCCTGTTGCCTCATGAATGTGCCCGCACAGCACCAAGTTAGGGTTTGTTTTTTCTATAAAATCTCTCACGCTGAAGCTTCCCACGTGTTGTCCTGTTGATGTTACGTCAACTTTAGTGTCTTTTGGAGGAGGATGCGAAACCAAAACAAATCCATCCTCAGCTTGACAAGCGTTGAACCCTTTCTCCAAAAGATTGGCAATCTCTACTTCCGACAGCTCGAAGGGTGTGTCAAAGGGGCTTGGTGAAGAACCTCCAAGACCAAGAAAATTGACACTGTCAATCTTCCTACATTTACCATGAATAGACTCAATTCCCTTTATTTTTACATCAACCAACGACGGAAGGTCACAGTTCCCCGGAACAAAAAGCACAGGAGATATATGCAGTAAAGATAG
>Ga0209636_10005089_pt1 | contig 13444 bp, 16 predicted proteins | sample DeeMarSWOR152_54_FD_187464 | JGI IMG/M metagenome (GOLD analysis project Ga0209636, IMG submission 187464) | Marine sediment microbial communities from White Oak River estuary, North Carolina - WOR-1-52-54 (SPAdes) (version 2) | ecosystem: Environmental > Aquatic > Marine > Intertidal zone >...
AGGCATGATGATTATCAAGGCTTATTTCACAGCAAAAGGCGAGAAAAGAACAAAAATAATTATTCCGGACACCGCGCATGGTACAAATCCGTCAAGTGTGAGTATGTGCGGGTTCAATGTGATCCCTGTAAAATCAGGAAGATATGGATTACTGGAGACAGCTGATGTTGCTCGCCTCATGGACGAAGAGGTTGCTGCCATAATGGTCACCAATCCAAATACTCTGGGAATTTTTGAATGCAACATAAGAAAGATTTCTGAAATCGTACACGGAAACGGAGGCCTTGTGTACTGCGATGGTGCTAACCTCAACGCACTCATGGGACGAGTGCGGTTCGGGGACATTGGCGTGGATCTCGTGCACATGAATCTTCACAAGACCTTCTCTACACCCCATGGAGGCGGTGGACCTGGTGCAGGACCCCTTGCCGTAAAACAGCAGCTTGCTCCATATCTGCCTGTTCCTGTGGTCGAGAAAAAGAATGGGGAATACTCTTTTAACTACGACCTCCCCAAATCAATCGGAAAAGTGAGAAGCCTTTACGGGAACTTTCTGATCTGCGTGAGAGCCTATGCGTATATACTTTCCATGGGCGCGGAAGGGCTCAAGCGGGCTTCAACAACTGCTGTGGTGAATTCAAATTACATCAGAGCTGCTCTGAAATCCCACTACCACCTTCCCTTCGAGACACCCTGTCTTCATGAATGCGTGTTTACAGATAAAAGACAGCAGAAGCATGGTATTACAACCCTGGATATCGCAAAAAGGCTCATTGATTATGGATTTCATCCGCCCACAATATATTTCCCCTTAGTTGTACACGGGGCACTCATGATCGAGCCCACAGAAACAGAGAGTAAGCACTCTCTGGATCAATTTATTGCCGCAATGGTACGCATCGCTGAGGAAGCAGAAAAGAATCCTCACGTGCTGCGAGAAGCACCGGGAAAGTCCAAGATTACCCGTGTGGACGAGGTTACGGCCGCACGAAAACCAGTGCTAAAATGGAACAGAAACCTGGTTTAGTAATTTCTCTTATGGAATACTTTATATAGGACTTGGAAGTAGACCGTGTATCAATACCCCTGAACCATTCTTATCATATAAAGCCATATAGAGTATTCTCAGCCTGTCACGGATACTATTGTCTGTGAATTATCTGTACCCTCCTGATGCGACGATAGTTTCGCCTGTTATATAACCGGCATTCTCAGAGGCGAGAAAAAGGGCGATGGTTGCGATTTCTTCCGGTTTGCCGAATCTTTTTACAGGAATCTTCTTGAGCAATGTCTCTTTCTGCTTTTCATCAAGAGATCCCCACAGCATATCCGTCTCTATTTTACTCGGAACGATTGCATTCACCGTTATGCCGTACTGTGCAAACTCGCTGCTGAGGGCCTTTGTAAACGCTATTACGCCGCCCTTTGCAGCAGCGTAATGAGAACCGGAGGTCCCGCCTGTTATTCCAGATGTCGAGGAAATATTAATGATTCTACCCCATTTCTGTTTCTGGATATACGGAATGTCGGTGCGAGTGCACAGAAAGACACTCGTGAGATCATTGTTGATGATGCGTTCCCATTCGCTCAGTGACATATCGAGGAAAGCGCATCTATGAAAAACGCCGACATTGTTTACTAGTATGTGGAGTTTTCCAAACGCAGCTATGGTTTTATTAACCATCCGATCTACTTCATCTTCCGCTGATACATCAGCCTGAATAACGATACTTCCGTTTGGATTAATTCTTTCGATCTCCTTTGAAACTTCCATTGCATTCTCTTTGGAGTGGCAATAGTTCACAACCACATTACACCCTTCTTTTGCAAAAGCAATCGCTATTGCCCTGCCTATTCCCCTTGATGAACCTGTAACGATAGCAACTTTATTCTCCAAGATCTGCATTTATTCTCCCTCCACTTATTAAATTAGTACTGAAGCAAAGCCGCTATTAGTAAGATTAAAAACCCTCTGGATAGCATTGATTTATTATAAGGATATAATAAAATATGAATATTGATGAAAATAGTCTGAATGCAGAGATAAATGCATTGTCCAAAATTCAGATAATCAAGAGTTAGGCGAAACAGCGGCAAAAAAGAAAGGGAGGAGGTGATAAATTATGGAAATCTTGAGATGGAAGATAAGGATTTCAGTGCTATGGCTCTTTATGGCAGTGGCTATGTCGGCTCACAGCGTGTTGACCCTCATGGAGCGAGAAGTTGTAGAGCAGATGTGGGAAATGGAGATGGGATCTGGAATGATGTTATTTATGGCGATTTTCTGGTGGGTTCCGTTGGTGATGGCTGTCCTTTCCGTAACCTTGAAGGATTTGGCAAATCGCTGGACAAATATGACTCTCGGCATAGTCTTCATAGTTCTTAACATCTTTCATCTAACTGAACATTTAGCACATCCATCTGCTCACCAGATATTGATTATCGGTTCAACAGTTGTGGTCACAGTACTAATATTCTGGTATTCATTGAAATGGCCTAAACAGGAAGAATGAGGCATTGATTATCCGACCGAATTGATTTCAGATGCTTTGCAATATAATTATAATTGTTGTTACCTGATGAATTAACCAAGAAATACATTCATCCACGAAATGAGGATAAATATATAGATGCATTCTATGAACAGCATCGTACAAATGCTGTCGACCATGTAAAGCAAACACTCATAGCAGTTTTTCAGAAATATTAAAGGCATCCAACTTCGTATAACAGCGAAACGTTATACGAAATACGAGCACCTTTGATATAAAATGAAAAGAATAATTGATTTCTTTATTTTCTTATTAATAATAAGCACTTCTCTTTTATTACCAATAATCAAAATATCCTTCGTTTCAAAAATATTGGTATCTATTGTGCCAACTATTTTTTCTATTTATCTCTTTTTAAAAAATAAAAAATTATTTGTTCCCTCATTATTTTTTACAATTAATGCATTATGTAGTCCCTTTATTTTTATAATTATAGAAAAAAACAAATTATATATTCCTCAAATTAATTTCTTCATACCAATAGTTATCTATCTGTTAATAATATTTTTTATTAAAGATTTAAAAAAAAGGAATAAATTGGCTTGAAATAGGAGATTTCAATAAAACAACATTAATTCTAATAGTAATTTTAATATGTTGTAGTTGTACAGCATTATTATTTTGGGCACTTGTTATTGAAACTAATTTATTACAATTTCAAAAATATATACCTAAAATACCTTTAGCACTATTATTACTTTATGGTTTGATTTTCCCAATATTGAATTCTCTTTTTGAGGAATTCATAGCAAGAGCAGTGCTATTTGATGGATTTTCCGCTTTATTTGAAAAAATAGTTTCTGTTATTATATTACAGGCTATTATATTTGCTCTTTGGCATTATAAAGGTTTTCCTGGAGGTATTATTGGTGTAATTATGGTTTTCATATGGTCAATATTTTTAGGAATTATTAGGTATAAATCAAAAGGGATGCTACCTTCATTAGTTGCACATTTTTTTGCAGATTTGACAATTGCAATAATATTGTTTTTTATTATTATATTACCCAATAAACTTTGGATTTAAAAAGGTGCTCGTACTTCGCACAACAGCCGCTATCCGGCTTCGGGCACGCGCGGAATGTTAGATGAAATACAGCTTCACAGGTATTACTAATTGTTGTCTTTTTATTGAATGTCTTACACATTGAAAAGGAATACTTATGACCAAAGTTAGATTAAGGGCGTTGTTTTTAATTCTAAACTTAATAGGTTACATTGGCATGGTTACTGTCAATGGCCTTGCAAACGCACTGCCTTTAAACAATAAAACTACAGGTGAACTATCGGATCAATATCCAAACCTCTTTGTACCCGCAGGATTGACTTTCTCGATTTGGGGAGTCATTTATGTGCTCCTTGCAATTTTCATTATCTATCAGTTGGTCTATACGTTTAGAAGAACTGATAGCCAATCACCCTTTTTAGAACGAATCGGAATACTGTTTTTTGTTTCCTGCGTAGCAAATCTCGGGTGGATATTTGCCTGGCATTATGAAATAATACCGCTATCGCTTTTACTAATGTTGATTCTCTTAGCATCTCTAATTGGGGTCTATCTAAGATTACACATAGGTCGATCTAATGCTTCAAAGACAGAAAAGTACTTGGTCCATTTACCATTCAGCATATATTTAGGTTGGATTACAATCGCCACAATCGCGAACATAACGGTACTATTGGTAAGTCTTGGATGGAACCGATTAGGGCTCAGTGAACAATTTTGGACTATCTTGGTCATCATTGTTGGAATTATACTTTCGCTTATAGCTCTTTTTTATCGAAAAGATATTTTCTATGTTATGGTAGTGGATTGGGCTTTGCTGGGAATACTACTAAAAAGGCTTACTGTGGATGCTGTACCGATGAGAAGTATTATTATCATTGTATTAGTGGGAATGTCTCTTCTCACGCTAGGGATGATAATCCAAATCATCAGACGTAAAGTATACTTAGGTTAATATTGATACTGATTTAATTTCTGGAGGGATTGCAACACGTCTCTGTAACGTTGTATACACTTGAAACGTTATACGAAAGTCGACCTACAGAAATCTTAATGTTTATATATATCACCACGAATATCTACTTTAACGATGTATATGTCTTCGTTTTCGATAAAAAAAATGATACGATACTTTCCAACACGTAGTCTATATTCTCCCTTTCTTCCAGAAAGAGGTTTGATGTCACCCTCAGGGATCTTTTGTATACGGTCCAAAATATTAAGAGCGATTCTTGGTGAGAGTGAAGCTATATATTTCTCAGCTTTCTTTGAGAAAAGGATCTTCATTGTTGTTGGAGGTTTCGTTTCAGGGTTGCAAGGTCGATCCATTCATTTGCTTTTTTAGCTTCTTCAATGTCTTTGATATCATCTTCGTATGGTTCTACTGGACGAGAGAGGAATTCAGCGACTGCTTTTTCGATTAAACCTGAGTAACCACCGTAAAATTCCTTTGCATCATCCATTTGTTTTTTGATTTCTTCTGAAATTGTAATTTGCATTCTTTTTTTCATAATAGCACCTCTTATGTATAATACACAATATACACATATAATTCAATTTCTTTTACTTTAAATACTGTAACAACTATTTTAACTATAATATAATAAAGCAAAGTAGAACAATTTAGGTTAGATCGGCCTTCGTATAACGCGGCGCAACCGGCTCAGTTGTTTGCGCTCTCTCGCCCAAACCGGCCTGGTTGAGCATGCGGTGTTTTTCATCCTCAGATTGCTTCGTTCTTGACCTTGCTTTTCATCTTCAGTCCGGCTTCGGTTGCGCCCAGAACGTTATATGCAATTTCTCAGCAGGTCTTATTATATACTTGATGAAAAGGGAGATGAAAGACTTGTATAATCTTAAAAATAATCCGAGCCTTTCATCGTCTCTTTCAAGATGATATTTGGAATACATTTTTAATGCATCATTTTTCATGTTTTTTATAACATAAATATTACAGTTTTTTTTATATTAAGTATAACGCCTGGTTTAAGGCGCTAAAGGATAGAATGCACTGAACGTTAACACTTAAAACTAATTTCCCAGAAAGCTCTATAGGTCAAATTAAAACAGAGCCCTCCAGTCGCCTTGAAACCATTGTCATACCTTTGTTTTTACTTGATTATCGAATTGACTATGTAAGCTTAATCTTTTATTACAAAATGTTTCAATACTCTTAAAGCTCTTAAGGTGTTCCAACGACTTGGTTCTCCACTTTTTTCCATATCAAAATGCGTTTGACCTGGATGCTTTGTTTGAAGTGGCCATTTTCCATCTTTTCTTCGTTTTTTTAACAGAACTTCAATAGCATTATCCATTCTATTATCATAGTCAACTCCTGCAAATTGGAAATAATCTAAAGCTCTTAAGATATCATATCGCCAACGAGAAGGATATGAAAGCATTAACATTTTCTTATCTATGATTTCTCCCGTTCTATCTGATTTAAATAATCTGTGTTGAAGGATAAATTCTCTGGATTCCTGTTCCGCTTTTTGCAGTTCACCTGTTCTATATTTGTATCCGTTTTTTGAGTACTCCAAGATACCTTCGGCAACGGAAAGAGTTGTATGCAGTGAACTGTGTACTGCTCCTTTTCTGTTAGAATGACAATTAAATCCCCCATCCTTCATATGCTGTGAAATCAGGAAATCAACTATTGATTTTAATTTCTCCTCATTAACTCCAAAAAATGATGAATAATTAAGAACCATTCCATTAATACAAACATCACTATTTTTAATAGTCCTACTTGGATTTATCCCACCGTCTTGTCCCTTTTCATTCTTGAAAATCAAATATAATGTTTGTTTTATCTCTAGATTGTTTGGGGATATACTTAAGTTTTTCAAATCCAACAATGTGTAATGTGTCGAGGTCCACTTTGGCTGATAAAATCCATGCCCCCAATGTCCATTCTCCAATCTATGGGAAAGAAAATCTGCACCCCACCCTTCTGCTTCAATCCTTTGTCTTAATAGGTTTTGTTCGGAATCTAACAAATCACGATAAACTTGATACTGTATCGAGACATCACCTTCTAGAAGCCATTTTATTATCTCATCGTCTTTCATTTCGTGACAAGCCTGTTCAGTTTACTTCTAGTACCTATATAATTTAAAAAACACCTTTTAATTGTTGGCTTACTACAAATATGTCACCAAAAGTATTGCGTTTGTTTGCCATTCTTAAATGTTATTCAGAATCCTAATCATTAGCTTGTATGACAACCCCGGATTATGGATTTGATTTACTGTGCCTGTTAAATAAATGTCTTTTCCAGGACAATAATAAGCAAATGCTCCTGATAAACCAGAATGACCTATCAATTCAGGAACTGTTTTAAATGGTGAAAAAATCCTCGGAAGTTTAAATCTCGCTATACCTATGCCATATTGAAGTGGAAAAAATATTTTGTTCCAATCTTCCATTTCATCTAGATATTTTTTCGGGAATAATTTACCATTAAAAAATGCCTTTAAAAAAATCATAGATTCGTTAGCCGTAGAAACAATCCCCCCATCTGGGCCAAATGAAGTCATCGCCATAGGAATTGGTAATGGCTCGCTTTTGTAATACATCGTCGCAGGCAATGTATCATTATTATCTTGGTATAAATAAGTTTTCTCTAATTCTAAGGGTTTAAATACATACCTTGCTAAAGCTTGAGAAATGGTCATATCGGTGACTATTTCAATGATTTTACCTAGTAATTGATAATTCGTGTCTGAGTAATAAGCTTTTCCTTTTTGTCCGGGTTTAAAGTGGGGGTTCATCTTCTTTGTAATTGTAATAGTTTCTTCAAAAATCCATTTTTGATCTTTCCCAGAAATCAACTCATCTTTCAAACTTTGTCCGTTTTCTTTTTTCTGTTCAAAATAGTCAGGTAAACCAGAAGTATGAGACAACAAATGTTTTATGGTTATTTCGTCTGAATAATCTACTCCTTTATAAATGTGCAAATCATTCATTACATTGGATGGTAGATATGCTGAAATTTTATCATCAAGACTCAGTTGATCGGTTTCTCTTAGTTTCAGGATGATTGCTGTTATATATAATTTGGTTGTGCTGGCAATAAAATATTGACTTTGATTTGTGAGATTACCTGCAGAACCTACCCATGATTCAGAGCCAGAACTAACATTTACCACTGTTCCAAATACTTTTTTATTATCAATAGTTTTGTCTAATACATGTTGCAGTTTCTCCTCTTCCATCCCTGTTTTATTCATAGTTTGTCCATAGACCATAATGGTCAATAGCATTAAGAGAATTGTAAATACTCTATTCATTTTCACGATGCTTATCTCCTTTTTTATATTTGCTATAACATAAGAAATTACCTGCTTTTTCCCGGAGCGAAGCAGAGGGATTGGTGCGGCGTTTTCTCAGCAAACGCCATGACAGAGCAACAGTCGCGTGAAGCGCATTGTTATGTTCCATTGAAAATCATTCAGAAGGTGTCCTTGTTCAATCGCTGTTCAGCAGACCATGCGCAGCGACTCATTCCAGTGAGCCGCGCGCGCTGACGATCATTTCCATGAGGGTTCGGATTTCCAGCCATGTGATATCGAAATATCGATCAGTATCAACGCGGTGAACGAGTACGAGTTTCTGATCTGTTAAGACCGCCAGCCGATGAACGCCGAGTCCGGTATGGTAAAAACCGCGCCAGAATCCAGCCTGTTCTGGAATGATCCTCCATATGTTCCGGGAGCGTGGCTGCCTCGTTCCGGCCGTGCGTCGACCATTTCCTGGTGTTCGCCAGCAGCCTCGTGATAGACGCCTGACCGTGACATAAGGAGATCACGGATCTTAGCCTGTTTTTCGGCAGTGTCGAGCTTTTTTTCCGACCATGAAGGGTTACGCTGACTGGATGATCCTGACGTGCCGTGTGAAGGTGAAGCCTTTAAACTTGTCGACAGTACCAACATAACAGTAACGGTTAAACGTATCAGGACCCTACGCATCAACGCTCCCTTTCCCCAGGATGTCCATGGCGGCTTGTCGGTCTGAATCAGGTACGAAGAGTCTGACTCGCTGAATGAATGTTTGACCCACCGCCAATCCACCGCAATCATCAGACCAGATGGCCACGCGGATGCCGTGTTTCTCAAGAAGGTTCTTGATCAAATCTGCTTCAGGATGATTGGTGAACTCCGCCACCATTGACCAATTGTCTGTTTCTTCCGCCATGTGATTTGTACCTTGAATTAACAAAGCATATCCCAACCGCTTCGGATTTCGCCGACCTATTTGGAAGATGGCCCAACAAATAGAACATAACGACACGGCATAATCCGCACAAAGGTTTTGTCGCACTGACTGTAATTTTTATACACTATTTAAATAAAATCACCATAACTTAACTCAATTGAAACATTGCCCATATTTCGATTTGATGCCGAGGTTATGCGTTTTTTTAACAAATTAATTTGCTGAATGGCCAATAAAATCAATTACAAGCTTATTAAATTGATCTGGTCTTTCGGCACTTATCAGATGACCGGTATCAAGTATCTCTATCTGAACGTCAGCAATATTTTGTGCAAGCTGTTTGGTATTATTAGGATTACCCACCAGCCCATCTCTTTTACCCAAAAGTAATAAAACGGGTATATTTAAACTTTGCAATTGTTCCCGTGTAAAAGGTTGAGGACGAGGCTGACGAGATATGACACCTTCCAAAATTAAGTGAAACCATTCACCAACTGATTTATTAACGTCAGGATCATTTCCAAAAGCCCAACGAGTCGCACTATTCTGAATTGGTTTTATAGGAAACATCGTCGTGAGTAATATTCTTAATACGGAAAAATTTGTACCTGTATATCCCATCGGTCCGCATAATATTATCTTTTCAACTCGTTCAGGTGCATAAAGAGCCATGTTCGTCGAGATAAATCCACCCTGAGAAGCACCAATGAAACACGCTTTTTGAACACCGAGCGTGTCCATGATTTCTGTATACAATTGAGACAATGATTTGCCATCATTCGGATATTGCTCGATATCATCCAGTACACTTCTGCCAGCGTCACCAATCGTATCAATGGCATAGGTGCGATAATATTTGTTTAGACCTTCAATATTATATAACCACGACCAACTAGCCATGGCCGAGGCATGTAAAAGAAGAATGGGCCGTGCATCTTCTGCGCCGCTAATAATTACATAGACTTTTCCATACTGTGTATTGATATAACGGCTTTCATAAGGAACTGGCCATTGAGCCATTCGGTTTTCATAAATAGTCATGAGCTTTTTTTCTACTTCAGGATTTTTATAGATAGAGTATTTGTTGCCCATGCCCTTAAAGATTAAAAAAATAAAGAGAAATAATAAAATTGGTATTAATAGACTGCGTAGCCATAAGGGTAAAGGGATCCTTATGACATTACTAATCCATTGTCGAATAGGAGGAACAAGCAAAACAGTGATGATGAGAACAAAAATCGAAGGGAGATAGTGTTTAGAAAATAAACTGAGTAAGAACAGAAGAAAAAATAGACAGCCGAAAATCCAACTTAGCACCAAAATTACATTTTTCATTTGATTAATCCTATCTTTTGGACATGACAAAATTATTATGTACCGCCCAACGGTGATCATAACCGTCGCCAACTCAAGTAACCGTCCACAAAGAAATCAAGGAAGACCAGACGGACACGATAGCGTCCGCACTATAAAGCATTTTAGTGAACAACAATTTTGTCCAAAGCAAAAGTAACATGGTTAATAGCCACTAACCGTTGGCGTCCAGTTCATGATTGGGTTAACACCTAATAAGTTAAAGTAAAAGAAATTGGCCAAACTTATCCTTGAACTTTTTTGTTTTCATATTTTTATTATTAATCGCCAATTATTTCATTTAAACCATCAATGATCTGATTTGATTCTTCAGGTTTTATTTCACCTAATTTATCTTTTATTCTCAAAGTTGATAAGGTTCTAATTTGACTTATTTTTACCCAAGATTGTTTTGGAAGTTCGGTATTCATTAATTTATATGTAAGAGGAAAGCCTGCTTTTTGGGGTTGACTTGTGAGAGTTAATGCGATTACAGTACCGGACCTTTGATTGAAAATATTATTACTGATAATTAGAATTGGTCTAAATCCTGCTTGTTCAGGTCCAATTGTTGGATTTAAATCAGCCCAATATATTTCGCTTCTTAATATTCTGGCCATGAATCTATCTCCTGAGAAAAGCCTTCTTCTGCTATTGATCGTTCAAAATCGACATCAAGTTTCGCACATTCATTTGCTAGTCGACTTTTATCTATCCTCATTAATTTTTCTTTTACAGCTTCTTGGATAATGTTACTTCGATTTGGGTATACTTTTTCTCTAACGAGAAGATCAACTTTTTTTAATAATTGATCATCAATTGAGATTGTTACTTTTTCTGTTGACATCTTATATTCCTCCAAGTATGACTATTTGTCATACTTTGACGATTTTTTCCTTCTTTGTCAAATTCATTTTATAGTACTAACGGATGGTGCATAAGCAGTCACGCACCTGACGCAGTGTAACCACACTCGATTATTAACGCAACAAGAGCAAAAATGGCCTCAAAAGGCGTATCGATAGCGGGGTCAGCTTCTGGGCACTCAGCATTAGCCTGCCCTGGAAAGGCACAGGCTCAGCATAGCAATCCGTCGCACTGACCAGGTGCCCGGCGGGTTTGAGCAATCTATATGCTTCGTGAAGAAGGAATGCCGGTTCTTTGACAACGTGCAATGTGTTGAACAACAGGACGACATTAAAAGACTCATATTCGTATGGGACCGAATAGCCATCACTTACGCAAAAATCCACGTTGGAGACAGATGAACTCTGCGCCTTGCTTTTCGCTACTGAAATCACCTAGGGGGATATGTCTGTGGCGATAACTCTTTTTACATAAGGGGCAATGCCGAAAGAAATGATCCTAGTGCACATCCAATCTCCAAGATCTCTTGGTCAGGTGAAAGGACAGAACGGACCTTCTGAATGGAAAGATCATAAGCGTTCTTGTACATCTTGAAAACACGGTTATCGTACCCTGATGCCTGTTTGTCCCAAATGGCTCCTTCCTTTTTCTACCGCGTAGCTTCTTCCACTTTGGTCATCTCCTCCCGTTTCAACCCTGCCAAGTCCACGGTCGGCTAACGGCGAATCTGAGCGGCGCGGCGGACCTTGCCCGGAACCCTCCACAAACCCGTTACAAGCCGGGCAAAGCTCCATGATACAACCGCGGCGTAGCCGCGTCCTCTCCAATGCGATTAGGCGCCCTTCACTTTCAATAGGTTAGCCTCGTGGATCTTCAACCTTCCAATATCTCAATAGCAAGATCAGACTGTAGATACCGCTAGCGAAGATGATCGCATCTTCATAGACACCATACTTGGGGATTTGGATGAACGGTGGAAACGGAATCGCCCATAAAAGCAGCAGGATGTACGCTATCTTATCAACGCACGGCAGAGCGGTCGTCAACACGAGCAAGCCAAGAGCTGTTGTTGGGCACGGCTAGGCGCCATGAATGATGAGGCTCTCGAAATGGTGCCCAAACACGATACCGTTCCACACGAATACAATTGAGAGATACAGCTTTGCGTGCCAGTTCTCGACCCGACCGGGTTTGAAACGAAGCCACTCTGAATAATCAGACAGCTTTTTTCCTTCTAGATCCAGGAGATATCCAAAATCGGCAGCTCGATAGCAAATCTGGATTACTAAGTGGTCTATCTCGTAAATTCGGTGACGTATTTTTATGCAGAAAGAGCTAAATCCTCAGATTGTTTTGAGAGCTTTTTCAACATCTTTGACAGATCTTCTCGTGTAAACTTCCATTCAAAAGGTTTTGCGATTTCTTCATAATGCTCCTGAAATTGAAAAAGTCTTTCCTTAACTGCTTCCAGACAATCAAAATCATTTGGAGTAAGAACCTTTCGTTGAACAATTGAAAAATATATCTCGATTTGATTGAGCCAACTAGCATGCACCGGTAGATGTACAACAACAATGTTGGGCCACATCTGCTGCAGTCGGGTAACGCACGATTGGCCACGGTGAGAAGATCCATTATCTAGTATCCAGAAAACCCTTTTTGCCGAAAGGTAAGGCCCTTGGTTCATAACGTCGTTGACGAGGCGATCGAAAGCCTCAATGCCCGATCTAGATTCACAGCGACCAAAAACTCTCGCATGTTTCACATCCCATGCTGCTATGTAAGCCAAAGAGCCACCCCTCGTGTATTCATGTTCCACCCGCATGCATTTCCCTGCCATTGGGGCAAGTGTCGCATGTTTACGAGCTCTAGCCTGTATACTGGTCTTTTCATCAGCAGAAATTACATATTCGTCAGAGCGTAGCGAATGACCGCACCAAATCCCCTGGTATAAATCCAGCACACGGCCGGCTTTCTGCTCAAATTGCGGGTCCCGAGGAAATATCCAACTTCGGTATTGCCAAGGCCGTATGGCATCTTCACTGAGCCATCTCCAAACGGTAGAACCACTGATCTGTGCGACAATTCCTCTGCGTATGACCTCCGCAGCAATCTCAGCGGTGCTAAACCGGGACAGCGGTATACCCCTGTCAAATGGTAATTCGCATGCCAATGCCTTGACTTCCATCACCACATTAGGGGGAAAAACCGGACGGTCGTCCGGGCCGAGAACGATCTTCCAACCCTTCCAGTCGTTCATAGAAGAATCTCTTTCTCCACTTACTCACAATTTGCCGAGGCAAGCTCAAGCGGTGACCAATAGTATCGTTATCGAGCCCTTGGGCAGCCATCAAGATCACTTTGGCACGCACTACTTGATAATACGGTGCCGTATACTTACTTGCCATCCGTTTAAGTTCTAACTCCTCAGCAGGGGTTAGAACGATAG
>Ga0209636_10005093_pt1 | contig 13438 bp, 8 predicted proteins | sample DeeMarSWOR152_54_FD_187464 | JGI IMG/M metagenome (GOLD analysis project Ga0209636, IMG submission 187464) | Marine sediment microbial communities from White Oak River estuary, North Carolina - WOR-1-52-54 (SPAdes) (version 2) | ecosystem: Environmental > Aquatic > Marine > Intertidal zone >...
TGGGCACCCGCTACTTCCTGAAGGACGCGCTCGGCGTCGCGCGCGGCCTCCACGAGTACTACCGCAACAGCGACATCTACTTCATGGCCAACTACGCCCAGACGGTCAACGTCATCGGGGCGATCAAGACCACCAAGACCGAGGCCGCCTTCGATGCGACCGGCCTGGTGTTGAGGCTCTACCGGCGGAACTACGGCAGCATCCCGGTGACGCTGGCGGGCACGCCGGAGCCGCTGGATGTGGCCGCCGCTTGGACGGCCGGCCGCGATACCCTCGTGATAGCCGTGGTCAACCCCACCCGCGAGACCCTCCGCCTGCCAGTCCGCATCACCGGCGCACGTCTGACCGGCGGCGGCCGCGAACTGCTGCTCACAGGACCCGACGCCATGGCCTACAACGAGCCGGGCGGCCGCAGCGATATCGTGACGACCGAGACGCCCGTCCGGCGCCTTCCCAGCCGCCTGCGCGTGACGCCGCTGAGCGTCGTGCTCTACCGGCTGGCCGCCCTGCCGGCCGCCGACGACCCTAACCTCCAGAACGGCGACAGGTGACCATGCATCCCGTCGATTGGCTCGTCATCGCGCTGTACTTCGGCATCCTGCTGGCGATCGCCTGGTGGGTGATCGGCAAAGCCAAGGACACGCCCGACGACTACTTCCTGGCCGGCCGCAACCTGGGCTGGTTCATCATCGGGGCCTCGATCTTCGCCTCCAACATCGGGTCGGAGCATCTGGTGGGACTGGCCGGCTCGGGCGCCACCGACGGCGTCGCCATGGCGCACTACGAGCTGCACGCCTGGTGCCTGCTGGTGCTCGGTTGGGTGCTCGTCCCCTTCTACATGCGCTCCATGGTCTTCACCATGCCCGAGTTCCTCGAGCGGCGATTCTCGCCCACCGCCCGCTGGATACTCTCGATCATCTCGCTGGTCGCCTACGTGCTGACCAAGATCGCGGTCGGCATCTTCGCCGGCGGCATCGTCTTCGGCACGCTCTTGCCCGGGCTGCGGCTCGACCTCGGCTTCGCCGTGCTCGACTCCTTCTGGATCGGCTCGATGCTCGTCATCGTGATGACCGGGCTCTACACCGTGCTGGGCGGCATGCGGGCCGTCGCCTACACCGAGACCCTCCAGACGCTGGTGCTCGTGAGCGGCTCGGTGCTCGTGACCGTCTTCGGCCTGATCAAGCTGGGCGGCTGGGTGGAGCTGCGCGCGGTGCTCGGCTCGGACATGTTCAACCTCTGGAAACCGCTCATCCCGGCCGGCATGGAGGGGACCTGGGCCCCGGTGAAAGAGGCGGGGCGGATCGCCTGGTACTTCAACGGCAACTACCCGTGGCTGGGCATGCTCTTCTGCGCCCCGGTCATCGGGCTCTGGTACTGGTGCACCGACCAGTACATCGTGCAGCGCGCGCTCGGCGCACCCAACGAACAGCAGGCCCGGCGCGGCTCGATCTTCGCCGCCTTCCTGAAGCTGCTGCCCGTCTTCATCTTCATCATCCCCGGCATGATTTGCTTCGCGCTCGCCCTCTCCGGGAAGGTACCGGCGCTGGCCAACCTGGTGGGTCCCGACGGCCACGCCCTGCGCGCCGAGAGTCAGGCCGCGTTCCCGCTCATGGTCGCTCACGTACTGCCCTTGGGGGTGCGCGGGATCGTCGTGGCCGGGCTGCTGGCCGCCCTGATGAGCTCGCTGGCCGGGGTCTTCAACGCCAGCTCCACCCTCTTCACCATGGACTTCTACCGGAAGGTCCGCCCCAAGGCCTCCGAGCACCGGCTCGTCTGGATCGGCCGGGTCGCGACTACGGCCATGGTGCTGATCGGGCTCTTCTGGATCCCCGTCATCCAGGGCGCTAAGGGGCTGTACGACTACCTGCAGACCGTGCAGGGCTACCTCGCCCCGCCCATCTTCGTGGTCTTCTTCCTCGGCGTGTTCAGCAAACGGCTGAACGCTAAGGGCTGCCTGGCCGCCCTGATCACCGGGTTCGTGCTCGGCGTGTTCCGTCTGGCGGTCGACACGCCCGTCAGCCTCAAGCTGGCCGGCTTCGAGAGCGGCTACGCGCCCGGCTCACTGCTCTGGATCATCAACAACATCTACTTCCAGTACTTCAGCCTGCTCATCTTCCTGGTTTGCGTGGTCGTCATGGTAGCGGTCAGCTACATGACCGAGCGGCCGGCGCTGGAGCGGATCCAGGGTCTCACCTTCGCCACGACCAGCGCTGAGGAGAAATCGCGTTCGCGGGCGAGCTGGGACAGGCGGGACGTGATCACGTCCGGGATCGTGCTGCTGCTGATCCTGATGGCGTACCTGTACTTCAGCGGCTGATTTGCTATCTGACGGCCCCGCTAGGGCTTCCTGGCGCGGATCGCGACGTAGTCGCCTCGATCGTGGCCGGCGGACGGTTCCTCGACCGCATCGTCCGAGAACTTCGGGTGCACGGTAAGAGTCTGCGCCGTCTCGAGATCGACGAAGCCGACCTTCCGTAGCAGTTCCGCTTTCTCCGCGGTGGTGCGCCAGTTCGCGGCAGCCGCGAACTCCACCGGATACGGGTGCGCCGGCGCGATCGCCCGCAGCGAGGGATCGTTCCACGTTCCGACGTGCGCGGCCAGCTGGTACAGCAGGCCGTAGGAACTCTCCGCCGGGACATCGGCGACCACGACATGGCCGCCCGATCGTAGGACCCTGTACGCCTCGGCGAAGGCTCGTTCCAACTCGGGGATGTAGCTCGGGCAGCCGTTCAGGATCACCGTGTCGAAGGACCCGTCCTCAGCCGGCAGCTCCTCTGCCGTACCGCTCTGCACCTCCATGCTCCGCTTGGCAGCGATCTCCGCCATGGCCCGGGCCGGCTCGACGCCGTAGCGGATGTCGATGCCATGGTCGTCGCGAAGGATCTTCTCGAACAGGCCGCTGCCGCAGCCGACGCTCAGCGCGCGGCCGGGCTCCTTCAAGAAGCCCGCCAGCAGCAGCACCTCGGACTGCAGCACATTGCGGTTTCTCAAGAACCAGGCGTCGTACTCGGCGGCGTGCTCGTCGAAAGCGCTTTCGGACATGGTCTTCATCGTGCGGTCGCAGTGAGTTGCCAGAGCACCTTGGTGTGGGACACCTGTATTATAACTGAGTGTGGAACACCCTGTCTCTGGCTCGCCGTGATGGACCGCGACCCGTGATGAACATAGAACCCATCCAGGGCTAGAAGGGACAGGTCGCAACGACGACATCGAGCGGGCCGGTCTTCCTATCGCGCCTGGATCTCTTGGGAGATCATCAGCTCGCCTTCGAGTCGGGCAGGATCGATACTTGTGTGCCAGTGGTTGTCCCAGGCGCTGCGCTCACAGTCGTGCGCCCGATCCAGCCCGATACGAAGGCCGTTGTAGTCCCAGTGGCTCTCCGTGGTCAGTAGAACGGTGTTCCAGCCTTCTCTGAACGGCCCGGCTACCTGCAGCCGCAGGTTACGGATTCGAACGATCGGCATCGAACAGACCGACTCCTCTGCGAACCTGTCCACCGGAAAACGCTCGTGCGGGAAGAATTCGCAGATCGGCACGCCGTTCACAGCCACTTGGATGCCGGGCTGGCCGCGGTCGGCTGCCGCGTAGGCCATCCCCACCAGCTTCAGCGTCCAGACGAATTCCACGTCGAGATCCGCCGGCGACAGCTGCCGCAGGAAATCGTTCCGGTCGATATGCAGCCGCTTGAGCGCCCGGTCGTCCCCGTAATCCATCGCGAAACTGTGCGTCGGCTGGCCATCGGGCGGCCGCGTGAAGCATAGCTCGCCGGGTCGGCAGCAGTCGCGCGGACAGCTATTGCAGGTCTCGCCACCCGTGCAACGGCCGTCTCCACATTCCGCTGCCGCCACCGGTCGCGGACGCAGCGCGATCGCGACCGCGGCCAGCGCGAGCTGGTGCATGGCCACGTAGCGCTCGTGGTGACCGAATAGCTGCTCGCCGAGCTGGCGCACCTTGTCGCGCTGGGAGAGTGTGGCGTTAAAGTCTTGCATGCGGTTGACGTCTTCGACAAAAGCGCTGCCGGCGCCGGCCACACACGCCCTGTAACCTTCGAGCTCGGCCACGGCGCTGTCGAGCCGTGCCGCCGTCCCCGCGGCGTCGAGCGTCCGGTCGTACCCGTAGGCCTTGAGCGCGGCGCGCGCGTCCGCTGTCGTCTGCAGCGGATCGGCATTGCAGTAGCCCGATCGCATGTAGTTGTAGGCGGCCTCCATACCGCTTTCGTACGCCGCCATGTTGATGGCCGAGGACACGCCCGAGTTGACATCGCCTATCAGGTCCATCGCCATCGTCGTGTACTCCACCAGCATCCAGGTTTCAGCCACGGCGTGGAAGCCAGGAATCAGCTCGAGCGCTTCCACGATGACGTCCGCCCAGTTTCCCCGCGCGTCCGTATAGATGTCGTAGTACTCGATGAACATCCGCGCGTTGTGCATCAACCGGTTGGCGGCCGCCGTCAGCAGCTCCTGCGATGACGTACCGTCCGCGTACTCCCGCACATGATCTAGGAACAGACCGTACCCCGCCTTCGCCGCTTCGTTCTCGATCAGCGCGTGCAGGAAGAGCAGGTCCCCGCGGCTGGGCTGCCGGACGAGCGTGAATCCCTGGCTTGCCGTGTCGGAGGATCTACCGCTCTCCGCCTTCAGGCGGATCGCGCAACGTTGAAGCAGCTCGCTCGACGACAGTGTTCCCGTACCTTCGAACGAGTCCTCGAGCTTGTAGGTGTGGGTCGGGTTCCAGTCCGTACGCTCCTTCGAGTCCCGCCAGACATAGGTCCAGTCCTCCGCCCTGCCGAGCCGGCCGAACACGTCCTGTACCAGGAGCTCGGCCGTCGCGCGTGTGTTGAACGGCTCCGACCGCTTGGTGTCCTGCAGCTTGTAGTCGACCTCGAAGCTGTAGCTCTGCGGGACGATGAAGAGGTTCTCGGCCGTCGGGCTGGCGTTAAGCGATCGGTCGATCGCGGTCACGCGTCCCAGGTTCAGCTCCGATGTCTGGGTCTGACCCCGTGCCGCGTCCGGCGCCAGCAGCATCGACAGCGACAAGGCGAGCACACACAACGGGCTTCTCATGGCCGTCACCTCGGATAGCAGGCGGCAGACTGCCGGAAGTTCGATTGTTGGACAACACCAAGATGCGGCCTTCCGGCCGGGGGTGCCAGAACCTGCGCGGGAAGAGCGGCTGACGGTCCTGCCAGCGTCATGCTGCGTAGCGAGAGCGCGGCGCGGCTGGAACCGGCTCAGCATCCAGTCCAACTGGGGCGAAGACTGGGGAGACGGTAGGTCAGGCCACGACCCTTCCTGCAGGCGCACCTTCGGGCTATATTTGGGTCCTCCGAATGGTGAGACGAATCGGTGTTGCACGCTTACTGTCGAGCCCTGGGCCGCCACAGAGATCCAGAGAATTGACCGTTCCGTATCGGTGCTGACCCGTGACCACCGACTTCTTCGCTAAACAGTCAGAATGGGCTCGATACAAGCACCAGATTCTGGAGAAGTACCTGCGGGTCTGGGTGTACAAGCTTTCTTCCCAACACCCGTTGCTGGTGTACGTGGACACATGCGCCGGTCAGGGCATCTACGATGACGGTCAGCCGGGCTCCCCGCTAATCGCCGCGAGGTACAACGATAGCTACCTCGCACCCAAGGGTAGACAACTCCTCATTATCGCCTGCGAGAATAAGCCAGGCCCGTTCAACAAGTTGTCGGAGGCCCTTGCTCCCTACACCCGCGCGGACCCGCCCCTCGCAATCGCGCTGCAAATGTCCTTTGAGGAAGCGCTGCCGACGATCCTAGAACGAACTCGCTCTGTGCCGACGTTTGTATTTATTGACCCCTTCGGAATGAAGTCGATGACGGCGGCCAAGCTACGGTCTCTTCTTGAAGACACCGACCGCACGAAGACCGAGGTTCTCGCCAAGGTCGATCCCTACATCTTGGCTCGCTTCACCGGTTGGCTACAGACAAAGAAACGCGATTCGCGCGGGACGAAGACAGCGCAGTCCTTCAAGCGACTTCTGGAGGAGTTCAAGATCGATCAGGACTTGCTGAGGACATATGAATCAGAACTGAAGGATGAGCGCGGCAGTTCACGCGTCCTGACTCTCTTAGCCGAATACATGCAGTTGTTTGAAGACCGTTTCAAATGGGTACTTGCTATACCAGTTCGACCTCAGTACTTCACAGCACCTAAGTACTACTTGATTCACGGAACGGATAACCCGCACGGCGCCGCACATATGAACGATGTCGTCTCTACGACGGAGGACGATCTTTTCCTACGCTCGGCTCTCCAAGTCGCAGGGGATCAGCTCTACCTTCTTCCGCCTGAGCGGCAGCCGCGAGTGGGAATCGAGGATGCCGAGAAATACATCCGCACACTATTGGAACAAGAAGACGACCGTCATTTCGTGGAGGTCAGAGCCGAACTGGCCGCGCGCTTTGGACCCGACCTACGCGAGAGGCACCACAAGGAAGCCGTTCGTAATCTCATCAGAGAAGGCCACGTGAGTCTGAGCCGTGACCGTATCGAAGACTACACGCGGCTGACGCTAGTAACCCACGACCCTCCGCCGACCATTTAGCAGAACCGGGTACTCGTCATAGGTCCGATTGTCTAGCAGGCGGCCACCAGCCTTCGGCGTCCGACCACCCCACTGCTTAAAGAAGAATGGCACGCCGGCCGCCCTACACTGCCGACGAATCGCTCGCACCCACCTGGGATCTACAGCTCGAAACTGAGGACCACTCTCGCCGCCCACTATCACCCAGTGGATACCGTCTAGGTCCAGTTCGATTGGGCCGAGCAGCGGTTCGCACGAGAGGAAGCGGACCTGCGCTGGGACGGCTCGGAGATGACGCACGCGATAGTCGACCTGCTGATCCTCGATGGACGTACCGATCCAGATGTGCTCCGGTATTTGCCCACCGCTGAACAGGTCCTGGTTGCGCTCCCAAAACTCGACTGCTCTCGACGGGCGCTTTGTCAGAACCTGGTAGATATGGCGGTCCAGCTCCAACATCGTCTCGAAAATGTTCCGAATGAACCCCTCGGGTATGTCCTTGTGGAACAGATCGGACATTGAGTTCACGAATACCATGCGCGGGGACGCCCAGTCTTGTGGTTGGCTCAATCGGTGCGGCCAGAGACGGACGGCAAATGGGTCAGCCTCGTTCTTCGCCGACTTGACGCTGGGGGATTGTGAGAGGTAGCGCTCACGAAGACGACCGTAAGCAAGTCGCGCAGCGTAGCAGTGATCACACCCTCGGCTCACTTCAGTACAGCCTGTGACCGGGTTCCAGGTAGCGTCTGTCCACTCGATGCTGCTCCGCTGACCCATGGGTTCCTCCTGAAGGCTCGGCGGGTGTCCTCTAACCTATTGGGATTCCGGAGGTTCGAGTCTTACCCGAATATATACCGAATACCGTGCTGCGCAAGCACCCAGACTGGCTCGCGATCGTGTTCACGACCCGTTGAGCGAAGCCACGCGGCCCGAGCAAATCGGGACTACAAGGGCTCCACGGCGCGTCGGCGGTATATGGCAGGCTTTCCCCGTTCACGCTCCCGTGTCCCAGCGCAGCCCTGTCCACGGCTACGGAATCACCCGGAGGTGAACGCTTTGACTTGAGCCGCGGGAGGAACGGGCGGATGTTCATAGCTGGCTTATCTTCATGATGCGCTCCGCGAAACCGAGCTAGTCACGGTGTCCAAGCCTCGGTCCACTCCCCGAAACGCGTGGTCCGCCAGTGAGTGGAAGAGCCGATCAGCCTCAAGCGCCCACTGACCCATTGTCTCCCGCTCCTTACGAACGCGCCCGTCGAGAGAAAGGAACCGATCTTGAGCCCGCAGCGGCGGGCGGATCATTGCCAGGCGACGAAGTCGAACGGTGCTGATGTTGTAGTTCCCGGCCGTCGTTCGAGACTCGGCCACGAGGCGCGCCCGGTACGTGGGAAGCGAGACGACGTGCTTGAAAAACGCCGGTCGGTAGAGTGCTTCGTCCTTGAGTCGGCCCCGGATAAGATATGACGCGAAGAGCGCCGGGCGTGTCCCCTCGAAGACTGCGCAACGCCCGATGTATTCCGGGTTGCCGTTCGTGCGGACGAACAGCAGGTCTCCAGGGCACAGGCGGAGCTTCCGAACCTCGCCCGCGCTGAGTTGCGCGAACTTGATATCGGCCCAAGAGACCTCGCCTTTGACTACGTTTGGAATTCGAAGGACAGGCAGCGCAGAACCCCTGTATTCCGACGAACACTTCACTGACGTTCCGTACATCAGCTCCGAGAACAGCTCTCCCGCCCGAGCCACCTCCCACTGCTTCTCATTCCTCACCGGATCCCCAAACATCTCGAGGAACGCCGAGCGCAAGAGCTCCTCCAGCAACCGCACACTCTCCCGCCGCTTCCGCCGAATCGCGTCCGCTTTGTCCAAGAGCGCCGCGATCCGCTGCTGCGCCGCGAGCGGGGGCAATGGGACCACGAGGTTACGAACGAGTGTGGCGGAGATGTTCTTTGGGGTGACGCCGCGGGCATCAAAGACCAGCCTGCTTCGGATGTGTTCCAGCCACCAACGGAGGTATTCTGACGACAGGAGACCAGGCTGCGTTACCCGAAGCCCGAGAATCGCCTGATTGGTAGCCATTTGAGTGCCGGCCACCGCAACCTTGCCCACGGACCCGTACATCGCGAGAAGGACGGTCCCGCGTGGAAACAGGCGGCCCCGGACAGCCGCAAGACCCTCTTCCGTCAGCGATTCCTCGGTGGAAGCGACGACAGCGTCCGCGGTCTCGAGATCGCTAATCTTCGCCCAAGGAATCGGTCCCCCGAAGAAGCGACGCTCGTCCCGACGTGGTGTTCCGCCACTTCGGATTTCGCAGATGTCTCCCAGCCTAGCCGCCTTCATCGACGAAGGAGCGCTTCCAGTTCGGACAAGTCGTTGGCCATTGCTCTCTCGAGTGCGCGAATCCGCTCGATGATCTCGTGAGGCGATTCGTACTGGACGTCCTCGTACGCGACCTCCTTGTACCGATTGATCGACAGGTCGTACTGGTTCTCCCGAATCTCCTCGATGGGGACGAAGAACGCCTTCGCTGTCCGATCAACATCCTTCTTCGGATCCCGCGCCTTCCACCGCGCAATCACGTCAGGAATGTCGTTCTCGGCCACCTTCTCGCGCTTGTCGTCCAGCGAGTAGCCGTCCGCCTGCATGTCATAGTACCAGACGTGCTCGGTCCGGCCGCCTTTGACGAAGATCAGCGCGGCCGTGCTCACGCCGGCGTACGGCTTGAACACGCCGGCCGGCATCTTGACGATACCTTGGAGCTCGCACTCCTCGACCAGCATCTCCCGCAAGGCACGGTGCGCCTTGCTCGAGCCGAACAGCACCCCGTCCGGCACGATCACCCCGGCCCGGCCGCCCACCCGCAGCAGGTTGATCATGCGATTGACGAAGAGCAGCTCCGTCTTAGTGGTCTTGAGCCGCAGCTCCTCGTTGATGTCGCCCTTGTCGATGCTCCCCTTGAACGGCGGATTCGCCAGCACCACGTCGTACCGCTCACGCTCGGTATAGCGCTTGGACAGGGTGTCCATGTAGCCCAGGTCCGGCCGGTCGATGCCGTGGAGCAAGAGGTTCATGAGCCCGATCCGCACCATGGTGGTGTCGAAGTCGTAGCCGTGGAACGTCCGCTCGTTGAGCGCCGCCCACTGCCGCGGGTCGGTCAGCCGGTCGCCCACCAGCCCGCGCTCGATCCCGTCTTCGCCGACGGACCGCTGCTCGGGGCTCGTATGCTGGGTGAGGATGTGCTGGTACGCGCCCAGCAGGAAGCCGCCCGTGCCGCAGGCCGGATCGCACATCTCCTCGCCCAGCTTCGGGTCCACCAGCGTCACGATCATCTGGATGATGTGCCGCGGCGTGCGGAACTGGCCGTTCTTGCCCGCGGTCGAGATCTCCGACAGCAGATACTCGTACAGATCGCCCTGTACGTCCTGGAAGGTCTGCCCCGCCTCCTGCCGCTCGCGCTCGAGCTCGGCATAGATCTCATCGATGATCCCTACCGCCTCGACCAACAGCGAGGCCTTGGGGATGATGAACACGGCGTCCTGCATGTAGCGCGTGAACACCTGGCCGCCGTCTTCCAGCGTCTTGATGAACGGGAAGACGTGGTCGCGCACGTGCTCCAGCATCTCCTCGGCGGGAAGGTGGCGGAACTTCGTCCAGCGGAGCTCCTGCCGCGGCCGCGCGGCCCCGCTCCTGGCCGCATAGGTCCCGTCGAACAGCGACCGGAACTCCTGCCGCAGGAACTCGGCATCCCCCCGGCGCTTCTCGTCGAGGGCGTCGAGCCGCCGCATGAACAACAGGTAGCTGATCTGCTCGATCGCGGTTAGCGGGTTGGCGATCCCGCCCGACCAGAACCTGTCCCAGAGCTGGTCGACTCTTGAACGCAGCGCCGGTGTCAGCATCGTCCTTACCTCACGTGTCGAGTCGTACCCACTTCGCGCCACGCCCGCGACCCTGCGGGGCAATCAGCCCCCGGTCGCGCATCCGGCGGAGCACGACCCGGATCCAGTCGCGGCTCACCCCGGGGCAATCGGCTTCGATGTCGGAGATCGCGAAGGGGACCACACGGCGTCGGACTGCCGCCTCCACGAGATCGGTCTTGGCTCCTCGCCCCCCGCGGAGCGTCCCTACGCGCTCCTCGAACTCGCGATACGCCCGAAGCACGACGCCCCAGAAGTAGCGCATCCACGGAAAGACATCGTGGCGCGCCTCGTGCCAACCCTGCGAGCTGGTCTCGAGCGCCTCGTAATACGTCTCCTTCGATTCCTCGACGATGCGCTCCAGACTGATGTAGCGCCCCACCTCGTACTCGAAGTGGTACAGCAACTGCAGCGTCAACAGCCGCGCCACGCGGCCGTTGCCGTCGTCGAACGGGTGGACACACAGGAAATCGAGTACTGCGACCGGGACGACGATGAGCGGCTCGCGGCCGTCGTTAACCGCGCGGCGATACGTCTCGACCAGCCCCGCCATCATGCGCGGGGTCGCGACGGGGCTGGGCGGCACGAAGCGCACACGCCGCACGTTCCCCCGAGCGTCGCGCTCCACGATCTGGTTCTGGCTCATCTTCCAGCGGCCGCCCCGGCCAGCGTGGTAGCGGTAGAGCATCGTGTGGAGCTGCAGGATCACGTTGACCGAGAGAGCCATGTCCCGGGCCGACTCGTGGATCAGGTTCAGGGCGTCCCGATATCCTGCGATCTCTTGTTCCGACCGGTTGCGCGGCGCACTGCTCTTCAGGACCAGGGCCTCGATGCGCTCATGCGGGGCGACGACGCCTTCGATCCGGCTCGAACACTCGCTGGACTCGATCACGGCCGCGTCCCGGAGGGCGGCGAGGATTTCCGGCGTTTGGCGGCGGAAGAGATCCTGCCGACCCCGACACTCGCCCAGCGCCTGCAACGTGGACCCGTCCTGCGGGCTCAGGCGAAGACCTTCCAGATATTCGGGCGACAGCGAGTTCACTGGACGCCAGGCCTCCAGAAATGGGGTAGTCCAAGGTAGTAAATAGGGTAGTAAGATGTCAATACTACCCCATTTCGACCCCGTATACCCCATTTTTTACGGCCTTACGCCGCCAGCGCTCCGGCAAACGTGAGGATCTCGTCAATCTCGCCCGGACGGAACACCCCCCGGATGCCCTGCGGGTGAATCTGGGTGAACGGCGAGTCGACCAGGTCACGGCGCTCGACGCGGCCGCGCTGCAGGATGAACGTGCGGAGCGTCTGCAGGAAACGGATCTGCAGCGCCGTGTACGTGGTGTGCTCGGCGATGAACCGCTCGAACTCGCGTGTCACGTAGGTGGACCAGCGCTCCAGCGGCTGTACTCCCAGCACGTGCTTGATGAGCTGCACGAAGCTGGCCGTGCGCACGTCGTAGACCTTGCGGAGCCGCTCTTCGTCGATCGCCGGGCCCTGCCGTCGGAGCAGCTCGGCCAGCTCGCGGACGTCGCGATCGGAGACGTCATCACCGGCCTGGAGCCGCTGCAGCACGGGGTTCTCGGCCAGGAGAGCGCGCACCGCCTCCTCGACCCGCTGGCGGTACGCGGCGATCGGCATGTCCCGCCCATCCGGCCCTACCGGCACGCGCTCGTGAACGGCCGTGACGTCGGCGAGGTTGAGTGAGAGGATCGCGTCCTTGCGCTGCTGGCGGAAGCGCATGAGCGGCCCGAGCCGTGCCGCGAGCTCGCGCAGCCCGGCCTCATCCACGGACGCCCACCACTCCGGTGCGAGTACCGCCTCGATGAGGTCGCGCTCCCTCGCCACGAGGTTGACGCCCAGCGGCAGCTCGGAGACCTGCCCGACGATCGCTTCCCGCAGCGCGTCGGCGGCGTCCCGGTTCCCGGCGAGTAGCGCGGTCCCGAGCTCGACCACGTCGGTCTCGAAGCGCAGCGTCTTGAAGTCGGCGTCCGACCTCACCCTGAGAATCGGCGCGATGCTCTGCCGCAGGAACCCGAGCTGGTCGCGCTCGATCCGGCCCCACCAGGCGTCCTCGTGAACGATGGCCAGGTCGGCCTGGTGCTCGAGCACGATGACGTTGTTCGCGGGGAGCGCCTCGAGGTCCGCCCGGAGATCCGCCTTGACGGCCTCGACCACGTCGTCCGCTCCGCTGGCGAGCGCCACCTCGAGCTGGTCGAGCCGGGCGCGGAAGAGCCGCACGGGCATCGGCACCTGCTCACCGGGCTCGCGCCCGCGCGGGGTCATCTCGAAGTACTCGAAGTTCGCCCAGCAGTCGATGATGAGGAACCTGTCCTTCTCCGGGCACCACGGCTTCCTGAGCGCGGTATCGGTGTCGAGCACGCGCGTGCCGCGGCCGATCATCTGCCAGAACTTGACGTAGGAGTAGACCGGCTTGGCGAAGACGAGGTTCACGACCTCGCGCACGTCCACGCCCGTGTCGAGCATGTCCACCGAGATCCCGACCCGCGGCATATCCCGGGTCTTGAACTGGTCCAACAGCCCGCCCTTCCCGTAGACCCGTGAGTCGTCGCCCACGATGACGCGCGCCAGTCGGCCGCGATGCTCCGGGTAGAGCTGATCGAACAGGTCCTGCAGGCGGCGCGCGTGCCTCACCGAGCAGGCAAAGATGATCGACTTGCCCGGGAGCGTGCCCGACGGATCCTTGATCGCCTCCTCCATGAACTCGCGCACGATCAGCGCGTTGGTGGGGCTGTTCGTGACCTTCTGCTCGAGATCGGTACCCTCGAAGTCGATCGCGTCCGGGTCCAGCCCCTCCAGGACGAGCTGCTCGCGCTCGGGCTCGCCGAGCTTGGGTCCCTTGATCCCTTCGACCTGGAACTTCGAGCGCACTTTGAGCACCTCGAAGTCGCACACGTAGGGCGGATCGTGTTGGACCGCTTCCTCGAAGCTGTACGCGAACGTCGGGTCGCCGGGTGGGC
>Ga0209636_10005094_pt1 | contig 13437 bp, 13 predicted proteins | sample DeeMarSWOR152_54_FD_187464 | JGI IMG/M metagenome (GOLD analysis project Ga0209636, IMG submission 187464) | Marine sediment microbial communities from White Oak River estuary, North Carolina - WOR-1-52-54 (SPAdes) (version 2) | ecosystem: Environmental > Aquatic > Marine > Intertidal zone >...
CTTCCGCCCCGATCCCCGGATAAGCACCCGGGGTATCAATGAGTGAAATGATCGGCTTTTCATAGCGTTCCGCAATGCGCATTACGCGTAACGCTTTACGATACCCTTCGGGATTGGCCATGCCAAAATTCCTGGCAAGATTCTCTTTGGTGGTCTTTCCCTTTTGATGCCCGATAACCACCACCGAACGGTCATTCAGCTTTGCAATTCCGGTAACCAGGGCCGGATCATCAGAGAAATTCCGATCACCGTGAAGTTCAATAAAATCTTCAAAAATTAAATCGATGTAATCCAGAGTGGTCGGTCTCTGCATGTGGCGGGCAACCTGGACAATTTGAATGGGGGTAAGTTTCGAAAAGATATCTCGCCGCAGGGTTTCGATTCTCTTTTCCATCATTTTTGTTTCTTGGCTCATATCCATTTTACCTGAGGTGGAGACCCGCTTAAGCTTTTCTAATTTATCATAAAGCTCAAACAACGGATTTTCGAATTCAAGCAGATTTTTTATAGCATTATCTTTCATGAAACCATTTTAATATCTTAGCTAGTATTTCTTTCATTTTTCTTCGCTCACAGACAATATCCAGCATGCCATGCTCCAGAAGATATTCGGAACGCTGAAATCCGGGAGGCAACTTCTGCCGGATAGTCTGCTCAATTACGCGCGGTCCGGCGAAACCGATTAAGGCTCCCGGTTCGGCGATATTGATATCACCCAGCATGGCATAGCTGGCTGAAGTTCCGCCGGTGGTGGGATCGGTTATGACGGATATATAAGGGAGCCCGTTTTCACGCAGTCTTCCTAAAGCGGCAGAGGTTTTGGCCATCTGCATGAGGCTCATGATCCCTTCCTGCATGCGAGCTCCGCCCGAGGAAGAGAAAAGGATAACCGGATATTTTTTCTCGATGGCCAATTCGATGAGGCAGGTTACCTTTTCACCCACCACCGATCCCATGCTTCCCCCCATGAATGAAAAATCCATTATCCCAATGGCGGTGTTCATACCACCAATCTTGGCGGTTCCTGTCACAATCGCTTCAGAAAGACTGGACTTTAACATGGCATCTTCAATTCTCTTGGTGTAGGATTTGGAATCAGTAAAGTTGAGAAAATTTTTGGATTTGATATGGGGGTTAATTTCTCTGAAACTCTTATGGTCTATAATATGTTTCAGTCTTTCCCCCGCGGTGAGTTTGAAGTGATAGTTACATTTGGGACAGACTTTTAGGTTAGCTTCTAAGTCTTTGGCAAAAATGGCCTCGTTACACTTATAGCATTTAACCCATAAGTTGCCAGGGATATCGAGTCTTTCGCGGACATAAGCAGTCTCTTTGGTTTCTTTTTTCCGCTTGAACCAGTCGTGGATGATCAAAGTGCTTGATATGATAAAGCAGAATATGGTATGATGTCAAGCTCGTGTGATTTGATCAGGGGGGATAATTATGGCTAAGAGATCAAAATCGGCAATGAAGCGTGTAAAGACTTCTAAAATGAGAAGAGCCAGAAATTTAGCTGCCAAGAATGAAGTCAAGAAGGCCTTCAAAGGAGCTGAAAGGGCAATTGCTGCCAAGTCTGCTGAAGCAAAAGAATTAATAAAAAAGGCAGTTTCAGCTATAGATAAGGCGGTGCAGCGCGGAATCCTACATAAGAACAAGGCCGCTCGCCAAAAATCTCGTTTGCTCTTGAAATACAATAAAACAAAGTGAAGGCTTGAATAAGAAATAGTGTTAATTATCATTGCGGCCACCGTCGCGGCTTGCATATTTATAGGCTGGAGCATTGGAGCAAATGATGCGGCAAACTGTGTTGGGGCTGCCATCGGCTCAAGAAAAATCTCCTTTCGTTTCGGCATTATTTTAACCTCTGTATTTGGCTTTCTAGGTGCAATTTTAATTGGCCATCGAGTTGTGAAAACAGTTGGAAAAGGCATTGTTCCTTTAGATAAGCTGGACCCGGCTATGGCGCTCTACATTGCTCTGGCGGCCTGCTTTGGTGCGGGGCTTTGGGTGATTTTTGCAACTTTTCTTAAAATTCCGGTTTCAACTTCTCATTCCATTGTGGGCGCAGTTGGGGGTGCGGGTTTAGCGCTGGGGGCGCCCGTAATGTGGAACAAACTTTGTAATATTTTCATTGGTTGGATTGCTACCCCTTTTGGGTCAGCCTTGATTGCTTTTGTTTGTTATTATCCTTTTAGATTAATTCTTTACCGCTTGATGCCTTATCGATTTAGAGAAAAGGGATTTACCGGGCTGATTGTTCTGGCCAGTGCTTACCTTGCTTTTTCCTGGGGTGGAAATGATGTGGCAAATGCCACCGGGGTCATAATGGGATCCGGTCTTACATCGTCTTTAGTAGCGACTTTAATTGGAGGCGCCGCAATTGTTATCGGAGTGGTAACCTGGGGATACAAGGTGATTGAGACGGTGGGATTTAAAATAACTCGCTTTATTCCAATCATGACTCTGGTTGCGCAGTTTGCCTCCGCCCTTAATGTTTACTTTTACACCATGCTGGGCATTCCTGTGTCGACTTCACACTCGATAGTCGGAGCAGTGTTCGGAGTGGGTTTGGTTACCGGCAAACACGTCTTTAATATTAAGTTGGCACGTGATATCGTTTTTGCCTGGGCGATCACTCCGTTTGCAGCGGGGTTTGTGTCGCTCCTGGTAATGACATTGATTAAAATGCTGGTTGGTATATAATTAAAAGCCTCTCGACTCGTGCCGAAAAATTGGTGCTCGCTCGGGGGCGAAGGAGGGAAAAAAATGGCAAATATTTTGAGTTGGATCGGCATGGAAAGGGAAAAGAGCGTTTTGGAGATTGCAAAAAAGCACACTGAAAAAGTTAAAGAGACAGTGGACAAACTAGAAAATGCCTTTGCTGCTTATGTAAAGGGGGATTTTGCGGCAAAGGATGCAGCCATCAAGGAAGTCATAACTGCAGAACGGCAGGCGGATTACATTCGGAGGGATCTTCTGGATAAACTTTCCGAAGGTATTCTCTTGCCTCCGGATCGTGAGGACCTGATCCATTTTGTCAAGCGTCTGGACTCGATTGCGGATAACGCCAATGCTGCTGGTCGATTATTTGAATTTTTGGATAAGCCGTTACCGAATGGGATCCCGACCAAGCTTTATCAATTTGTGAGGACCGCTCTTTTGGCGACAAATAAGTTGGGAGAAGCCATCGATGCCATGACTAAAGATAAAAGAACGGTTCTGGCAATCTGTACCGAAGTGGAATTACTGGAAGAGCAGGGTGACGAGCAAAAGAAAGAGCTTACCGGGATTATCTTGAAGTCGAACTTGGATGCCGGGACCCTGATCTTGCTCCATGATCTGATAGAATCGATTGAAGAAACCTGCGATCGGGCGGAGGATTCGGCTGATCTGGTTCGCATCTTTGCAGTTAAATGAAAATAAAGGCTTACGCAAAGCTTAACCTCTCTCTCCGGGTATTCGAAAAGCGATCGGATGGATTCCATAACATTGAGTCAGTCATGCAGTCCGTCTCACTTCATGATCTCATGACTCTGTCATTAATTCCTTCTGGGATTGAATTGACTTGTAGCGATCCAAAGGTGCCAAAGGGGAAGGAGAATATTGTGCATAAAGCGGCGGAGCTATTCTTGCAAGAAGGCAAAAGGCAAGAGGCAAAAGGCAAGAGGCAGAAGGTTGAAGGAGTGAAAGTACACATTGAAAAGCACATCCCTATCGCTGCTGGATTAGCTGGAGGATCAGCGGATGCGGCTGCTGTCCTTTACGGATTAAATGAACTCATGCTTCATGCCTCAAGGCTCTCACCTGAAGATTTATTAAAACTTGGTGCCCGGGTTGGTGCTGACGTTCCTTTTTGCTTGACGGGGGGGACCTGCCTGGTAAAGGGAAAAGGAGAAAACGTTGAGAAGCAGCAACCCTGGCCCAAGACCTACTTTATTTTAGTTTGTCCAGATATTCATGTTTCCACCAAGTGGGCCTATGAGGAGTTTGACCAAATGCATATTAACGTTCCTGAGGAAATAAAAAATGATTTAGAACCGGTAGTAATTTACAAGCACGAAGTGGTTTCAGAGATAAAAGATAAACTTTTAAACTTGGGTTGTTCGGAAGCGCAGATGTCGGGTTCCGGCCCTTCGGTTTTTGGCATGCTCAGACATAAAGCTGAAGCTCAAGAGATTTTTGACAAAATTAAAGGAGAATATCCGCAAAGTTTTTTGGTAGAGACGATGGATAAAGGTTTGGAATTAATATAGTTATAGAGCTTGTTTTGCGATATCGCCAATTCTATAAAGCATCTTTTCCAATTCTTTTGTTTTCTCTTCGAGTTTAGCAACTTCGAGATCAGCTGGAACCTCAAAAGGTTCGCCAAAAGCAATTACCACATCAGAAAAGGGCAAAGGAATTTCATATTTATCCCATCGCCAGAAGAGAGCGATTTTTTTCTTCATATAGATACCAACCGGTATCAGGGGATATCCGGTTTTTTGTGAAAAGTATAAAACCCCAGGCTTGATTTTGTGATACGCTGGTTTTGGCGGGCCATCCACTGCCAGGGCTAAATCAAATCCTTTCCTTATAGTGTTTAACATCCTTTGTGCGCTTTCAATTCTTTCTCCCGGGGTTCCGAATTCTGGATAGGGAACAATCTGATACCCATATTTTTTTGCATAATTGACTAAGATTTTTCCACGTAGAGAAGTTATAGGCATGATGCACATTTTAGTATGGCGAAAATAATAAATGGCGGGGAAGGATTGGCCATGCCAGGCTGCGAAAACAAGTTGTTTTCCTTGTCGGTGGGACTTATTTATGATTTCTCCGTTTACAATCTTGAGGCGAATCGTGCTGTTAAGGCTTATATTCAATAGCCAGAGAAAAAACCCGACAACCTCTGCAGTTAACTTTTGCATCATACCTTGTCGAGATTATATCATGCTTAGTGTATAATATCATCCATGTTGTTTTTTGTTTTTACCGTGGATGGTGACTGGGAAGGATATTATGATTCAACGCTTTCTGAAGAAAAAAGAAAGCCAAATGCGAGGCGCATGTTATCTTGGTTTGATGATGAAATTCAGCTTGCAGCAAAGGTTTTAAATGGTCGTTTCCTGCATTTTATCCATACTTCTCCAAGGGTCAGAGATTTTTTCTTGCAAGCCGAATTCATTTCTCGGTGGAAAGAGATTGAAATAAAAGGAGGGAGCATTGGCATCCATTGCCACGAAGACGATCCCCGGCGCGCCTATTTTTACGATAATCAAGAGAAAATGGAAAAAGCGATTGGTTTTCTGGCAGAAGGCTTAAGCGAAAAAGGGTTACAGCCTATGGCTTATCGAGGGGGCTATTTAGCTTTCAGCCCAAAAATTATTCCAATTCTTGAAGAAAACGCCATCTTTCTTGACTTTTCCTGCAAGCCGGGCAGATATCTTTTCCATGAAGGTCTTCTGGTTTCAGATTGGCGGGGTGCTCCCAATAATTTTTACCGCATGTCTTATGCCGATCATCGTAAACCCGGCAACAGCAACCTCTTCGAAATTCCATTGGGGATATATATCGAAAAAGATTCTTTGCGCAGGATCTGGAGAAAGGCCAAGGAGCTTAAAAAGCGGGAAGGGAAGGTGATTGTTTCAGTCCTGGCCCATTCTTATGAGTTTGGATCTTTTGCGAGGCGGCTCAAGATAAAATTGGCACTTTTAATTTTAAGGAAATATGGTAAATTTGTGAATGCAAGAGAAATACTTGATCTTGTGAAAGGGGAGGATAAATTATGAAGATTGGAATTGCCAAGGAAAATATACCTGGAGAAACCAGAGTGGCGTTGCTGCCGCAGGAGGTCGGGGAAATTATTAGGGCGGGGCATCCGGTGTTTGTGGAAAAGGATGCAGGAATTGGTATTTTTATTTCCAATGAGGAGTACGAAAAAATCGGAGCCCAGATAATCGAAGATCCGGTTGAAATTTACAATAAGGATATTGTGGTAAAGCTCAAGGCCCCTCGCCCTGAAGAATTTCAAATGCTAAAAATTAAGAATAACATCGTCCTCTCCATGTTTCATCATCAGCAGCAACCCTGGAACATTGATTTACTCAAAGCCGCTAATAGTGTTGTGGTTGCTTTGGAGATGTTGGAGAATGAGGCGGGGGAACGTTTGGTCAATTGCAATCGAATGAATGGGCAGCAAGGCATGCTCATGGCTTTTCATTATGCCTTAAAGGTTCCCGAGGAGTGCGGGATTTTAATGCTCGGATATGGTGAGGTAGCTTCGGGTGCTTTGGCGGCGGCCTTTTCTCTTGGGGCCTACGTAAAAATCTTGCGCAGAGGAGAATTCCCTCAGATTGAATACTTCTTAAAAGATAAGGATATGGTGGTCAATGCTTTAAAATGGCCCAGGGAGAAAAGAGATAAAAAAGAATATCTTATTACGCGACCGATGTTAAAGTTGTTAAATAGAGGGGCGATTATCATGGATCTTGCGGTAGATTATCCAGGCCCGATTGAAACTACTCGACCGACTACTCTCGGTGATCCTTTCTATCTTGAAGAAGAGATTAAACATTTTTCTATCTATGGATACCCCGCGCTTTCTCCCATTTCAAGTTCAAGGCGCTATAGCAAACAGATTGTGGGAATCGTTCTGGAGATCGCAAAGAAAGGATTGAAAAACGCACCCGAATATATTCAGAAGGCGGTGATTAAGGCGTAATGAATGAAAAAGGATATAAAATCGGCAAATCCGCCATAGACCGTGAAATAGAAGAACTAGCCAGAAAATATAGCCTCCCCCAAAACCGGGAATATTTTCGCCAGCTCTTTACTACAGTGGTAAAGCTCCATCTGGATAAAGCAGATGAAAGGGATCTTTATCTTGCCAATGTCTCTTTAAAAGAGCTTCGCCATATCTTTCGAACCTTCAAAACCTATCGAAATGTAAGAAAAGTGGCGATTTTCGGTTCTCATCGAAGCTCCCCAAAAAGCAAAGAGTACAAAATGACAGTTGAGTTTGCGAGAGAGATTGTAAAGAAAGGATTCATGGTGATCACTGGTGGAGGGGGTGGGGTAATGGAGGCGGGAAATCGTGGGGCTGGCAAAAAGGGTTTCGCGGTTAAGATAAAGCTTCCTCAAGAGTTAGAACCAAATCCCTATGTAACTCGCGGTGAAAAGCTGATCATGGTCAGATACTTTTTTACCCGAAAGCTGGCTTTTATCAAAGAGTCTGATGCCACGGTTCTCTTTCCGGGAGGATTTGGGACCCATGACGAGGCTTTTGAGGTTCTGACCCTTTTGGAAACCGGCAAATGCAGCCCGAGGCCGTTAATATTCGTGGAGGCTCCTGGGAAAAAATACTGGGGAACCTGGCTTCGCTTTTTGAAAAACGAATTATTGAAAGGCAGGTTTTTAACTGAAGAAGAATTTAAATTGTTCAGGGTGGTGGGCTCGGCAAAGAAAGCGGTTGAAGAGATCGTTAGCTTTTATCGAAATTATCACTCTATTCGGTACGGCAAAGAAACAACTATCATTCGGATGAATCGAAGAATCCCGGTAAATGAATTAAAGAAATTAAGCAAAAAATATAAAGCTATAATTTCTGGTGAAATCCTGCCAAGTGGTCCTCTGCCCGCTGAGGTTCGCAATAAGGAATATCTTGAGCTCCCCCGGATTTGCATGTGCTTTGATAGAAAAAGCTATGGTGGATTGATGGATTTGATAAGAGACCTGAATAAAATTGGTTAGTCTTCCTCGACCGGAACAAACTTTATTCCTTCTTTTAGATAGTTGAGAATAAAAGGAGCGATGAGGGTAGTGGCAAAGGCCACCATGACCAATATGGAAAGATGATTTTGGGTGATGATGCCGAGTTGCAGCCCGATCAAAGCGATAATCAGTTCGATTTCGCCCCTTCCATTCATTCCCAGCCCCATGATTAAAGATTCCTTGGATGAATTTTCAGACAGGATGCCCCCCAGATAAACCCCAAACATTTTCCCAAGAAAGGCAGCCAGAAAAAGGGCCAGAACAAACCAGAATTCTTTTAGAATGACTGCCAGATTTATTTTCAGAGCGATGCTCATGATAAAGATTGGACCCAGAAAGCCATGGGAAATAGCCAGAAAGCGATCATGCATTTTCTGAAAGAGCGAAGCGCTCATGATTTCTTCGCGTACGAACAGTCCCGCAATGTAAGCTCCCAAAATAAAGGGCAGGCGAATGCTTTCTGCAAAAATTGCAAAAAGGAATCCCATGAGCAAGGCAAAGGTGAACCCTTTTCCGCGCCTGGTAGAAAAATACTTTGAAACCCTGGGAAAGATTAAATATCCTATGGCCAGGGTCACGCCAAAGAAGAGAATGACTTCCATGGTGGTAAGCATTCCATCCAGGAGAGTAAACATACCGAGTTGAGTGGTTTTGATAATAATTGAGATAATAAGGAAAATAACTATGTTGTCAAAAATAGCCGCACCCATCATGTTGTAACCCAGTCTTGATTTTAGAAGTCTAAGATCGCTTAAAATACGGCTTTTGGTGACCATGGAGGTGCCGGAGATGGCAGCTCCAATAAGCATGGCTTGGGTTAAGTTCCCGCCAAACATAAGGGTGGCAGCCGCACCCAGGACAAAAGGAAAGAGGATCCCATTTAATCCGATATAAACGGATGATTTTAAAGTTTTTCTCAAGTATTGAGGGGTGGATTCGAGTCCGGCATGGAACATGAGGAAGAACATGCCCAGACTTGCCAAAAGATCTATTTCGGGAGTTGGTCGGATTATATTCAATGCTGCGGGGCCAATGATTATGCCGGCGATGAGTTCGCCAATGATTAGAGGAATTTTGAATCTTTCCAGAAAGATGGCAACACTCCAGGCGACCGCTACCAAGAAAAGGATATTGAAAAGCGGAGCCTGGATAATGGTATAAATATTTGAGAACACGACTTAAATGATTAGGAATCCATCTGATTATTTACAGGTTTTTATCCCGAGCATTTTATATAATACACAATGGCCTGCTAATCCGCTGAACATCAGATAGAGCCCTAGGATCAATAAAACAAAGACGAACATAGTGGGCATAGATATATAAGAAGCAGCCAGCATGCAGATGCCCCCAACTATTATTCTTGCAAATCGATCAAATGTGTTTTGATTTTGAATAATGGTGGCCATGCAAATTCCTCCTTTAGATTATATTATCCGATATATTATCATAGTCAATCTAAAAGACAAGCCCTGAACTATTCATTTCGGGCCGAGTGGATAACTGTTGCTAGCCTGGATTGATTATGGTAGAGTAAAAACATAAAGGGGGATTATTTATGCGCAGATTTCCATTTATTCTGACAATCATTATTGTTTTTGTAACCTGGTTAATTCTCCAGTCTTTGATATCTCTTTATCCGACTTTTCTCTGGTTCGACAATCTTGGCTTTTCATCCGTTTTTTGGATCAATTTATCCGCCAAGGTTCTAACCGGTTTGGTTTTTGGCGCGCTTTTCTTGGTAATTGCTGCAGTCAACGTATTCATTGCTCGATGGCTTACAAAGGGGGCAAGAGCTGTAAAAAGAAGACCCCCATCGGATATCAAGAGAATGATTCGGGAGCTCTTTGGGGAAGAGAAGGGGGAAGAAGAAGGGGATGTGATAGATGTCACGCCGGAGCCCGGTGCTGAAAAAAGAATGAATCTTTTATGGGGGATTGGAATCCTTGTTTTTGCAATATTCATGGGTTTTTCAGCCGTCACCCAATGGCAGGTAGTGCTTAAGGCTTTAAACGCAGTCTCTTTTGGAATCAGCGACCCGATTTTTGGAAAGGATATCGGATTCTATGTTTTTAGTTTCCCTCTGCAAAAATTTGTTCAGGGATTTATGTTTTCAACATTATTGCTTTCGCTCTTTGCAGCATGCTGGATTTATTTGCTGGAAAATGGTATTTCATTTGAAGGGTTTAAACTTTCTTTTGGCAAGGGGGTAAAGGCCCATCTTGCTCTGCTTTTGGCTGCAATTGTTTTGGTGCTTGCTTGGGGATTGTGGCTGGGCGAACTTGGGATTTTGTATTCTGCGCGTGGGGTTGTGTTTGGCGCGGGATATACCGATGTTAAAGCGCAAATTTTGGGCTATAACCTTCAAATTCTGTCGCTAGGGATTTTAGCTTTACTCTTGGTAATAAATATATTTCAAAAGGATTATAAATTTCCCATTGCAGGAGCGGCTGCTTATTTAGTGATAGCAATAGTTATGGGTGGATTATACCCGGCGGTTATTCAAAATTTCCAAGTAAAGCCAAATGAGATTTCTCTGGAGGCTCCTTACATTGAATATGGCATCAAATTCACGCGTTTGGCATACGGATTGGACAAAGTGGAAGAAAAGGAGTTTGCGGCAGAACAAAAATTGAGCTTGCGAGACCTTCGCAGGAATGTCCAAACCATTAGTAATATCCGGCTCTGGGATCCTCGACCCTTGATCAAGACCTACCGGCAGCTCCAGGGCATTCGCCTCTACTATGATTTTGACGATGTGGATGTTGACCGCTACCGCATTAACGGCAGATACCAGCAGGTTATGCTTTCTCCGCGCGAATTAAAGATTGATAAGCTTCCTGAGAAAGCCCAGACCTGGATTAACCGACACCTCAAATTTACCCACGGCTATGGTGCGTGCCTTTCTCCGGTCAATGAGCAGACCCCCGAGGGTTTGCCTGACTTGATCGTCAAAGACATTCCGCCGGAGACCAAAACCAATCTGAAGATCGAAAGGCCGGAGATCTATTACGGTGAAGAGACAAATGAATACGTGATCGTTAAGACCCAGGAGCAGGAATTCGATTATCCGAAGGGCGATAAGAATATCTATACCACTTATCAGGGGAGAGGCGGGGTTCAGATCAGTTCTCTCTTGCGGCGCCTGGCTTTCACTATCAAATATTCCGATCTTAAAATCCTATTAACTGAGTATATAACTTCTGACAGCCGGATTCTGTTCGATCGCAACATTCACCGCCGGGTGAGGAAAATCGCGCCTTTCTTGCGCTACGACCGTGATCCTTATATGGTGATTTCAGGCGGCAGGCTTTACTGGATCCAGGATGCTTACACCATCTCCGATCTTTTCCCTTACTCGGATCCGACCGGTTCGGGCTTTAACCGGTTCAATTATATTCGCAATTCGGTCAAGGTGATCATTGACGCTTACAACGGGGATGTCACTTTTTACCTGGTGGATGAAAAGGATCCCCTGGTAAAAACCTATCAGAAGATCTATCCAGACTTGTTCAAGCCGTTGGCTGAGATGCCTGAGGATCTAAAGAAGCATTTGCGTTATCCAGAGGACCTCTTCATGGTCCAGGCCCACAAGTATGCCATTTTCCACATGGAAGATCCTCAGGTCTTTTATAACCAGGAAGACCTCTGGAATCTTCCCATGGAGATCTATGCCGGCTCCGAAGTACCGGTGGATGCCTACTATATTATCATGAAGCTTCCGAAGGAAAAGAAAGAGGAGTTTCTGCTCATGCTTCCATTCACTCCCAATAACAAGGACAACATGATATCCTGGCTGGCTGCGCGCTCCGACATACCCAATTATGGGAAATTGATTGTTTACAAATTCCCAAAGGATAAGCTTATCTACGGTCCCAAGCAGATCGAGGCGCGCATTGATCAGCAGACAGAAATTTCTCAGCAGTTTACTTTGTGGGGGCAGGTTGGCTCTCGCGTAATTCGCGGGAACCTTTTGGCTATTCCAGTCGAGGAATCCATTATCTATGTGGAGCCAATATACCTTGAGGCCGCCACCGGGGAGCTTCCTGAGTTGAAGCGAGTGATTGCGGCTTACGGGAAGAATGTGGCCATGGCGGAAACCTTGGATTCTGCGCTTTCTGCCGTCTTTGCCGGCCGGGTAGTTACTGGAAGACCTGGAGTTGAGGTTCCCCTTTATTTAGGAACCAAAGAATTAGCTAAGAAAGCGCTGGAGCTTTATGATCGTGCACAGTCCAGCTTGAGACAAGGCGATTTTGCGACTTTTGGCGAGAGATTAAGAGAGCTTCAAAAGACATTGCAGGATTTGGCCAAATAATTCTACTTGACGATTCCTTGACGATTACCTAGACAAGCTCGGGATAAATTGATATAATGGGGGTATGCTAAACTCCCAACAGAAAAAAATTTTAGATCTGCTTAATGAACATTCCACGCTTTCGAGTGGGGATCTTCAGCGCGCACTGAAACTGACCCGAAGCCGAATTCACCAGCTCATGGTTCCGCTCATTAAGCAACGGATTGTCAAGAGGGAAGGTCGCGCCCGGGCCACGGTTTACAAGCTGAGCGATAAACGAAATATTTCCCAAATTAGCCGTGAAAACTGGGAATTGCGCAAGCGGGTCTTGGAGCTAGAGAAGGTCCTGGATGACCGCAAGATCATTGAGCGTGCCAAGGAAATTCTGATAGCCCAGTTTGATATTTTACCAACCGAAGCCTATCGCAAACTGCAGGAGCAAAGCATGGATTCCGGCAAATCCATGCGCGAGATCGCAGAGCGCATCCTCTCTGCTTATGAGCTCTAAATTGACAGGGAAGTGAAATAATGTTATAATATTATCGATAAATAGAAAGAAAAGGCAAAGGCGCCGCAAGGCGTCTTTTTTAATGCCTAAATAAGGGAGGGAACAAGATGAAAGCTATTATAGCACTAGAGGATGGAACGATTTTTGAAGGAAATTCTTTTGGAGCAGAAGGGGAAGTGATAGGAGAAGTGGTTTTTAATACCCAGGTTGTGGGTTTTCAGGAGATCCTGACCGATCCGGCCTACCGCAAACAGATTATTGCCATTGGATATCCGCATGTTGGCAATGTGGGCATCAATGACCGGAGCAACGAATCTGACAGCGCGCACGCTTCAGCCCTGGTCATCAAAGAATACAGCAGGATCTACAGCAACTGGCAGGCTAAGGGATCTCTCGAAGATTTTATGAAGAAAAATAAGATCATCGGGATTGAGGGGATCGATACCCGGGCTCTTACCATCCATATCCGGGATAATGGGGAGATGAGAGGGGTCGTGTCCACCAAGGATTTCAACAAGGAAAGTCTAGTTAACAAGGCAAAAAGCTATGAAATTCCCGACCCGGTTTCGGAAATAAAGGCAGAAGGCCTCTCGACTTCGCTCGGGACAGGCAAAAGGCAGGAGGCAGGAAAAGGCAAGCAGGTTTTAATCAATCTGGGCGCTAATAATAGTACGCTTTCAAAATTCCCTGATGCCAAAATAGTTCCTTATGATGTTAAGGCCGAGAAGATCCTTGAAAAGAAGCCGGAGCAGGTGATTGTTTCCGGTGGGCCAGGAGATCCAAGAAAACTAACCGGATTGATCGAGGAAGTCAAAAAATTGATCGGCAAGGTTTCGCTTTACGGCATCCAGAACGGCGCCTGCGTTCTGGCCCTGGCTTTAGG
>Ga0209636_10005095_pt1 | contig 13434 bp, 11 predicted proteins | sample DeeMarSWOR152_54_FD_187464 | JGI IMG/M metagenome (GOLD analysis project Ga0209636, IMG submission 187464) | Marine sediment microbial communities from White Oak River estuary, North Carolina - WOR-1-52-54 (SPAdes) (version 2) | ecosystem: Environmental > Aquatic > Marine > Intertidal zone >...
GCTACGACTATCATATGCGGAGCATAGGCAGCGGCGGAGAGACGCTGGGCGAGGAATTGCTTGACTGGGGGAAGGAAACCATGGGCTTGGTTATCAATGAGTTTTACGGCCAAACAGAGGTCAATCTCGTGGTCGCGAATTGTGCCGAGATCATGGAGATAAAGCCCGGTTCCATGGGAAGAGCAGTACCTGGACATAGTGTTGAAGTTGTAAATGAGAAGGGGGATATCGTATCTCCCGGTTCTGTTGGACAGGTGGCCATTAAGCGTCCGGATCCCGTCATGTTCTTGGAATACTGGAAGAACCAAACCGCCACCGAGGAAAAGTATCGTGGCGACTGGTGCCTGACAGGGGACCTGGCACGGAAGGATGAAGGGGGATACTTCTGGTTTGTGGGGCGAACGGACGACGTCATAACGAGCGCGGGTTACCGAATAGGGCCTGCCGAGATCGAGGATTGCCTCATGAAGCATCCCGCGGTGGGCATGGCCGCCGTCATAGGGAGCCCTGATGAAGTGAGGACGGAGATTGTGAAGGCCTTTATCGTGCTAAAACCAGGTGTGATACCCAGTGGTGATTTGGAGGAAGAGATCAAGAGCTTCGTAAAGGTTCGATTGGCCGCCCACGAGTACCCGCGGGAGATTGAGTTTGTTACAGAGCTTCCCCTCACCGCTACGGGGAAAATCATGCGCAAAGAACTGAGGAAGATGGAGATCGAACGGAAATCAAAAAAATAGGATTCTTCCCTCTCAATTTCAAATCGCCAACTCCTCGCGATCTCAATCAACGGTTCAGTTCTTGACAGACGATTAAGGGGTATCTGATTGGGTTCCACAAGCTCGGTCCCGGAGTTTCCTCAATTTTGTCGAGAAGGCCGTTGTTCATCAGCGGAATGTAGATGCCAGGGAATTCGGAAAAGGAGCTCTGAGCGAATTGCGAATTGAACCCGATGGAATGTTGGAATATTGAGTATCAAAAGCTGAGAAAGTGGTCCTTTTGGTTCAGGATCGCTTCGCTGAGGCAAGAGGCAAATAATTCTTGGCCTTCAGCCTCAAGTCCGCCGTAGGCGGACGCTCCTCCAACCTCTTTCAGGGTAATACCCATCCATGAACCCGTCATTCCAGTATTCCATTATTCCAATATTCTGGCTGGGTTGAAGATGGCGTAAACGCTGTAATCGTCGAAAAAATATGTTTGAGCGGCGAGGAGCGACTTTTTCGTAGGGCTCGATCCCCTTGATGGAGAGGAACAGAATGGGATAGGATAATGATGCGTCATCAACGGACGCAAAGGGAGACCAGTGGCCATTTAAAGGAGACCGTGTATGATCTCAACTTCCGTGAGGGATGAATTCCGTTCCATCGTGGGGAATGAGTGGTTTCTCGACACACCTGAGGATCTCGCCACGTATTCGTATGACGGCTTCCTGCCGGAATTCAGGCCAGACGCGGTAATCGTTCCGGGAAATACCGATGAGATTTCGAAGGTCATGGGTGTAGCCAACCGGGAGAGGGTAAACATCATCCCTCGGGGGGCCGGGACCAATATCACGGGTAACTCGGTGGCGAGAAAGGGCGGTATTATTTTGGCCTTTCACCGGATGAATAAGATCCTGGAGATCGATCCGGAAAACATGTGCGCCGTCGTTCAACCGGGCGTGGTGAATGCCGACTTGCAGAAGGAAGTGGCTCGATATGGGCTGATGTACCCCCCTGACCCGGCCAGCATGTTCGTCTCTACGATAGGCGGCAACGTCGCCTTAAACGCGGGAGGCCCAAGGGGGGTGAAGTATGGGGCGACCAAGGATTATCTCCTGGGCCTCGAAGTCGTGCTGCCCTCAGGGGAGGTAATCAGAACAGGCGGTAAGACGTTTAAAAATGTAAGCGGATATGACCTCACCAGGCTCTTGTGCGGCTCCGAGGGGACTCTTGGCATTTTTACCGAGATAATTGTGAGATTGGTGCCTTTGGCTCCGGCGAAGGTTACCCTGCAGGCCATTTTCTCGGATCTTGACGATGCGGCAAAAACGGTTCCGGCTATCATCGGTTCCGGGATCGTCCCCACAACACTGGAGCTGATTGATAGGGTCGTCCTTGACGTGATCAGGGACTACGGGGGTGCAGCGTTTTCCAAGGAAGCAGAGGCGTTGCTCTTGATAGAGGTGGATGGTGAAGAGGTATCGGTTGAGGCGCAAGGGGAAAGGATTGAGAAGTTTTGCAGGGAGAAGGGGGCCATCGAGGTGCAAAGGGCCACGAGTCCTGAGGAGGCCGATAAACTGTGGCAGGCGAGAAGGGGCGCTTTTGGTGCCATTGCAAGGGTAAGGCCCAATTGCGTCGTAGATGATGCCACCGTACCCGTGAAGAGGCTTCCCGATATCATACGAAAGATTCTTGAGCTTGCGGATAAGTATCGGCTGAAAATCGGCGTACTAGCCCATGCCGGCGACGGAAATCTCCACCCCTGCATCATGACCGACCTCCGGGACAAAGACGAAATGGCCCGAATCGACAAAGCCATGTTGGAGATGTATGAGGCAACGCTTGCTATGGGTGGCACCCTTTCAGGGGAGCACGGGATTGGCATTGCAAAGGACAGATTCATGCCCATGCAATTCACGGAGGCTGCTCTGGAGCTTATGCGGGGGATCAAGAGGGTTTTTGACCCCAATAACATCCTGAACCCGGGAAGTTTCCTCTGAGATTCTTTTGGGGACTTCTATTTGACCGCAGCACTGCAGCACCGATTTCTTAAAAGGAAAGAGGATGATTCCTAAGAGCATTGCCGAAGAGTTTGATCAGTGTATTAAATGCGGCCTTTGCCAGGCAACCTGTCCCGTCTGCAAAGAGCTCCTGTTGGAGAAATTTACCCCCAGGGGGAAGATCCAGCTGGCCAGGTACTATAGCCAGGGAGACCTAAATCTGAGCGACCATTATCGCGACATCTTCGCGAAATGCCTCCTGTGCGGGGCATGCGTTGCCACCTGCCCAAGCGGGCTGGATCCCAAAAAGGTTTTTGTGGGTATGCGGGAAGAAATCGCCAAGGAGAAGGGCCTCCATCCCAAGATGGAGGAGGTGGTGCGCTCCCTGGTCGTCCATCATAACATCTCCAATGAGGATAATGCGGAACGGGGAGGGTGGAGGGATTTTCTCAAAGAACTTCCCGACCACATGTACCAGAAGGATAAGGCGGAGGTGGCGTATTTCGTGGGTTGTGTTGCTTCCTTCTTTCCCATGGCCCAGCAAATCCCCCAAAACCTTGTCCGGATCCTGGAGTCGGCCGATGTTGACTTCACCATCTTGGGAGGGGAGGAATGGTGCTGCGGCTTCCCGCTCATTGGGGCCGGAGTTCCCGAAATGGTTCGAGAAATGGCGGAACACAACCTGGAGAAGCTCAGGAAATTAGGGGCCAAGACAGTGGTTTTTTCCTGCCCTTCATGTTACCGAACCTGGCAGGAACACTACGAGACGGACGTGGAGCTCTTGCATTCCACCCAGCTCATTGAGAGGCTGATCGAGGATGGGGCCCTCCGCTTGGGGGAGGTGAAGGCCACGGTTACCTACCACGATCCGTGCGATCTGGGGAGAAACGGTGGTGTCTACGATGCACCGAGAAAGCTCCTGAAGTCCATTCCCGGCCTCACCCTGGTGGAGCTGGAAAACAACCGCGCCCAAAGCGTCTGCTGCGGCGGTGGCGGGAATCTTGAGATGGTGGATTCAGGCCTCACGGGAAGCATCGCCCAGAAAAAGATCGAGGAGATCAAGCGGACCGGCGCCGAGACCGTGGTTACCTCATGTCAGCAGTGCATCCGGACCATAAAAGGCTGGGCGAGAAGGCAGAAGGCTGACCTCACCGTATGCGAGATTACGGAGTTGGTACTGCGGGCAATTTCCAACGATTGACTTCCGGTTGAAATTCGATGAAATCCCGCCGGGCCTTAATCCATCCTCCTTCGTTATTTTCCTTCACCCCGTATCCTCGTGAAATTTCAGGTACCGGAGCAGTATGATGCTCCCCATGAGCAACGCGCCGAGCATCACATACCCCAGCCAGAAGAAGCCTTTCTCTCCCATAACCCCGATTCCGGCCGGGATAACCCCTGCTCCTGAGAGAAAGGCTACGGGGATAGTTAAGGAAACCGCGACGTTTCTGATCTGCGGAGGGCCGATTCGAGAGAGCGCGGCGAAACCCGCAGGGAAAAAGCATTGGGCCAACACCGGCTGCGAAAATAGGGCAGGGATGATCCACATCCCACGGACCAGGCCCAACAGGATAGTTGCCATTCCGACGCTCAGGAATACTCCTACCAGGGCTCGCCTTGGGCCCAGTCGATCCGTCGCCCATCCCGCGAGAAAAACAACGCCCAGCGCCGCGATTCGTGAAACTCCAATGAGGGTGTTTGCCAGGCCTCGCTCAAGGCCTCGCTCAGCCACCAGATACAGGGGAAGCATGGCATAGACTCCGATGGTCGAACCGATGGCCATGCTGAAAAGGGCGATCATGATCCAGAAAGAAGGTATTGGAAGAAGCGTTCGAATGGATTTTGGGCTGGGGGGTTCTCCGGGAAATGCACCGCCTCTCCCGAAGCGTATAAAGGCCGTCCCGACCACGACCGCAACTACACCGATAAGGGCCACGACCGCTCGCCAGGAAAGCCATATCATGAGACCCTCTGCCAGTAGCGGGGCGGCGATAAAGGACACGATGGGGGCCAGTTCGTGAAAGGCCAGGGCCTTTCCCCAGTCCCTCGAGTTTACCGTGTCCGTGAGGGTGGCAATGCCCGATGGGAGGTACAAGCCTGCCGATATTCCCAGCACAATGAGGACCGATCGCATCGACCAGAGGGCCTGGCAGAGGGAAACCCCGATAAGCGAACCGCCCACGGCCACCGACGACAGGATGACCGTCCATCTGTGGGTAAAACGGGATGAGACGAAGCCGGAGCCCAAGAGCCCGATGAAATAGCCGAGGGAAATAAAGAGGAAGAGGGAACCCGCCTCGCCGTGCCCGATATTGAGGTCGTTCTCGATCGTTGGCATGAGTGGCGACAGGATCACCCGTGAAATGAAACTGAGGAAGAAGATCCCCGTCAGATAGATAAGGAATGGGAGATGCGTGCGAAAGGAACCCTCGTTTGGCATTTCAATAGCCCTCGAACCTCAAACTTTGCCCTCCAGCGCTTTTGCGACGTGGCGAATCATCTGGCGGTATACCCCCTCGTAGATCTCCCGCGATACAAAGTAGTCGGGATTTTGGGTGAAAAAAGAAGCCGTGAGCTCCTGGGCGGCAGATTCCACGTTTCCCGTCCGTCGGTATGCTTCCTCCATCGCGGCCCGGCGTTCCCCTGCCAATTCGATGGTGCGCGAGATGTAGTTCCTCGCCTCTTCACCCGTTACGTATCCATAGTGGTCGGCGCAGAGGTAGTCGGTTTTCAGGGGCTTGAGCTTCTCGAGGCTCTGCTGGAATTGCGTGTAGTTGGAATTTCCGGAAGGGATAATGGTTTCCTTGTACGGAATGCCGCCGCCGTCCGAGGAGAAGAGCACGTTAAGTTGGGGAACGTAAGCCGAAATATGGCATGAGGAGTGCCCGGGCGTCTCGAGGATGTGGAGTTCTATGTCGTCAACCCGGATGCGGTCCCCCTCGGAAACGGCAGTACCCGATACGTCGTCTCGCCAATCCAGATCATATCCGGAGCACGGCTGCACCATTCCCGCCTTTTCCGTAACCCGTTGACCGAACTCATTGATAGTATCAATGGCATTTTGTATTCCCAGGATCGCCCACGCCCGTGGGGAGGCATAGATTTGGAGGCCGGGATGGCGCCGCTTGAAAAAGGGGACGATACCGACGTGATCGAAATGGGAATGGAGGATGAGGAGCTTTTCGATCTTACCCTCGTCGATGCCGAACTCCTCGAACTGCCGAAGCACATCCGGCAGAATGTACCTCAGGCCCCCACTTATGATCATGGCCTCATTGCCGCCATCCAGCAGATAGATCCCCGACTCCTCACGGCCCAGATACCACAGCCGATCAATGATTTTTCCGGGCTTGCGAATTCTCATGGGCGGGTCTCCCTCGCATCTTAAGGATTGAGATACCTATATAACAGACTTACAGGCACCACCACAAGGGCTGCCATGCCCTCAGCATGGGCCGCAACGCCCACGATAATACAAGCCCTTGACCCACATGATCGAAAAATGATAAGTCAAGACGTGACGCCCTGCCGTTTATGAACGAGCCTTACCACTGAGCACCGACCCCAGTATCCTCCCGTTGGCCGGGACCCATGGCAAAGGACTGAGAATGGTCAAGCGCCCGCGTTTTTTCTATGGTTGGGTTATCGTCGGGATCGCCGTTGTGAGCACGATGCTCATTTACGGCATCAGACACTCGTTCTCCGTTTTCTTTCCCGCTATTTTGGATGCGTTTGGTTGGGGGCGCGGGAGCACCGCCATAATGCTGTCCCTCAATATCCTCATCTATGGTTTCTTTGCTCCTGTAGCCGGGAGCCTCGGCGACCGCTGGAAGCCCAGGCGGATCATGCCAATAGGCGTAGCTATTCTCGGCCTGGCTACTGCTGGCTGCGCCCTTGCCAACGAATTGTGGCATTTTTACCTGCTCTTCGGCGTTTTGATGCCAATAGGGTCTGCCTTTAGCGGTTGGCCGCTCTTGGCTCCGGCCCTGGCAAACTGGTTCGCCAAGAGGCGTGGACTGGCAATAGGGCTTGGCCAGATGGGAGGCGGCCTCAGCTTCGCTTACGGAATGTTGGCCGAGTTCAGCATATCTCAGCTGGGGTGGCGTTATGCCTTCTTTGTGCTGGCTGGAATACTGGTTGCGTTGCTGCTCCCCCTCTATCTCATCTTTTTCCATTACCGCGCTGAGAATAGAGGCCTGCGGCCATACGGGGTTGCCGAAAGGTCAGCTGCCGAAGGCCCAAGGCCAGGGACAGCAGTCGTCAAGAATCAGCCCTCTCGCGACTGGACGCTGGGCCAGGCCATGGGGACCTATCAGCTATGGTTCATGGTGCTGTCTTACTCTCTCTTTTGGGGTTTGGGAGGCTATTTGGTCCTGGCCCATCAGATAAAATTCACCGTAGACGTGGGATACAGCAGTATGTTCAGCGCCTCTGTCTTCGGGCTCTTCGGCATCTCCCTTGCCGTGGGCCAGGCCTGCGCATGGTTCTCTGACTGGATCGGGCGTGAGAAAACGATTACGCTTGCGGCAATTCTAAGCATTGGCGCCTTAGCCATCTTACTTTCGGTCAAGGATACCTCTCAGCCGGTGCTCCTCTATCTCTACGCGACCTGCTTCGGCTATGGAACTGGGCTGTATTCTCCTACAATCACCGCTGGTGCCGCCGACATCTTCCATGGCAGGCACTTCGGTGGAATAGCAGCCTTACTCCTCACCGGCATGGGAGTAGGTGGTGCGGTTGGCCCGTGGCTCGGTGGCTATATCTACGACATTTCAGGCAGCTACAGCAGTGCCTTCCTGCTCTGTATGGCGTGTTTTGGCTTTGCCTGTATAGCGGTCTGGATTGCGGCACCTCGAAACGCAGCGAGGCTGCGGGCAATAACCTAAAGCTCGCAGCAGGGCTGAAGCTCCTCCCAAACCAGGCAACCATTCCACCCAATTAAATCTTTTGGCCTCGATGTTTTTCTATGATATCGACACCTCAGCCCAATTATTCCCCGACCTCGGGGTTCCTGACCGAAAGAGAAGTTTGTCAAGAATGAAGACCTGCCCCCTTCACCTTGAGAGGGCAGAAAACGCCTCTAACCTCCAACCTCTAGCCTCCAACCTCTCGTTGCCGAGGGCACGAGGCTAGCCAACTGATCGAACCAATTCAACTGATTACTACCCAATAGATTTAGCAATGGGATCCGGAGAATTTCGGCGACGCGGGGCTGCCATCCAGATTCCGAGGATCGCCAGACAGATACTGATCGACACGAGGAGGAAAGGGATGGTATAGCTTCCTACTCGATCGAAAAAATACCCACCGAGATAAGCCCCGAGCGCCCCGCCGAGCCCCCATCCTATTACAGACATCCCAAAAATGCGGCCCAACGAGTTCCCGGGGAAGAGATCGGCCGTTGCGGCGGCACCGATTGGCCCGCCCGAGCCGGAACCGAGACCATGGAGGATCACAAAGGCATAGAGCATCCAGGTGGAGGTGGTGTCCCGTACCAGGAGAAAGAACACGATTCCAACGAGAGCGGCACCCCCTCCAATAGTATACGCGATTTCCCTCCCTATACGATCCGAGATGAAACCGCAGAGAATACCCCCCGCTGAACGAAATAAACCCATCAATCCCACGAGGAATGCAGCAAGAGCGTGGCTATATCCGGCATCGACCACGTGCGCGGCCTGATGTACCACAAGCATGTTGAGGAGAAAGCCCGAGCAGATGTTAACCAACGCCATCCACCAGAAGGCCGTTGCACGGAGCGAAGATCTCAGCGTCCATTGATCAGGAAGAGCAGGGGAAGGATTATTTTCCCCGGGCCCTTCCGGCTGCGAGGCGCGGATTTCGCGAGAGCTCGGGACAGTGCCATCGGGGAACTGGCCGACGTCATCTGGAGAGCGGCGCTGAAAGTGCGCCGTCATCGGGACGAGGATACAGAGGACCAAGCCGCCGAGTATCAAGAAGGCAAAACGCCAGCCTACAGTATCGATCATGAACTGAATCACCGGAGCCATGACCATAACCCCCACACCCATTCCCGCCAATACTAACCCGCTGGCAAGTCCTCTTTTCCTGATGAACCATTTCGCAATGACAGACATATGGGGAACGTAGGCCATGGTGTTTATGCCTATGGCTATGAGTACCCCGAAGGCGAGGTAAAGGTGCCAGATAGCACCAATCCGACTGGCTGCAGCAAGGCCCATGGCTAAAAAGATTGCGCCGAGGGGAAAGAGGATTCGGGGACCAAAGCGATCGATGAGGGCTCCCGTCACTATCGAAAAGAAGGCATGGATTACCATAGCGAGGGAAAAAGCCCCCGCCGTCTCCCCGCGGCCCCATCCATACTCTTGAAGCATGGCAACGTAAAACACTCCGAAGGAATTACGAATGCCGTGGGTGAAAAAGAGGGTAGAGAACGAGACAGCAATGATTACCCAGCCGTAATAGAATCCGCGTGTCTTTTCCATCTAGGACGAGAAGTCCTTCCTTTGGGAACCTGAGATCGATTTCCTTTTCTCGAGCAACCGATCCGCTATGAATAAAGTTATTTATATAACAAGCGGGGTCTACGAGTGTCAATAAAAGCAATTACCGGAGTTTCCTGACTTTTTGGGGGAGGCGGTTGTGCACGGGCAAAATTTAGACATCTGGGAATTCGGAAAAGGAGCTCTGAGGGAGAGTTAAACCCTATGGAACGATGGAATGTTGGAATATTGGGTGTCGAAAGCTGAGAAAGTGGTCCTTTTGGTTCAGGAGCGCTTCGCTTGAGGATCGCTTCGCTGAGGCACGAGGCAAAGAATTCTTGGCCTTCAGCCTCAAGTCCGCCGCAGGAGGACGCTCCTCCAACCTCTTTCAGGGTGATACCGATCCATGAACCCATCATTCCAGTACTCCATCATTCCAATATTCTAGCTGGCGCGGCCTAAACGCTTGAATGGTCGAAAAAATATGTATGAGCAGCGATGAGCGACTTTTCCGGATATCTCGGGTCACTCCGGAAGCAATTAAACTCAGTTGCCTTCGTTCGGAATACGTGCAAGAATTCAGGCCGTATAAGCGTGAGGGAGTTGTGGCGAGCATCAGCTTTTTCATTCGGGGGCTCATCATCGGCTTCTCAATTGCCGCGCCTGTCGGGCCGATTGGTGTGCTGTGCATCCGTCGGACGTTAGCCCAAGGGCGGGCTTCCGGATTCATCTCCGGCCTCGGGGCCGCAACGGCTGACGCCATCTATGGCTGTGTCGCCGGGTTCGGGCTGACGTTTATCTCGAGCTTCCTGATAAGCCAACAACTCTGGTTTCGCCTCGTGGGAGGCACCTTTCTCTGCTATCTGGGCATCAAGACGTTTCTGGCAAGGCCTGCCGAAAAAGCCGCCTCGGCCAAGGGATACGGCCTCGCTGGGGCTTATGCCTCCACGTTTTTCCTGACGCTCACCAACCCGATGACTATTCTTTCATTTGCAGCGATATTTGCCGGGCTGGGGGTGGGAAGTACAGGCGGGAACTACTTCTTTGCGGGGTTATTAGTTTTGGGGGTATTCCTGGGCTCAGCCTCATGGTGGCTTATCCTGAGCGGGGTTGTCGCCGCAGTCCGGACGAGGTTCAGCCCTTCCAGGTTGCGATGGGTAAACAGAATCTCGGGCATAATCATCACGGGTTTTGGCCTCCTTGCCTTTCTCAGCCTGATGAGATGAGCGTAACTTCCCTCGGGGAATTGGCCAATTGAACCAATAAGGCCAATGGAACTATATAGTCAACGACGCCCCTAAATTTCTTCCCACAAAGGAGAGCTAAAACATGTACGCAAAAAAGAAGGGCTGGTCGCGCCGGGATTTTCTAAAAACCGCCGGGGCAACCGGGGTCTGTTCGATGTTACTCCCCACAGTCTCCCTGGCAAGTGATTCCGATCAACCGGCTGAAGGGATTGCGAAACAGGTGCTCTTGCCCACACGCCCTTTCGGTAAAACGGGGATAAACGTTCCCATCCTCGCCCTTGGAGGCTCCTTTGATACCCTGTCGAATCAACTCCTGCTGCGACAGGCTCTTACCTCGGGGGTTACCTGTTGGGAAACGTCTGAGATATACGGATATGGGAGATCCGAGGAGGGATACGGCAAATATTTTACCAGGTACCCTGAGGATCGGAAGAAGGTCTTTCTGGTGACGAAAACTATCTCCAGGATTCCCGCCGATATGGCCGCAGCCCTCGAAGGATCCCTTAAAAGGCTGAACACCTCCTGTATCGACCTCTATCTCTGGCACGCGATCAGCTCATTGGATCCTCTTTATGATGAGGCCGTTCGGGACTGGGTTGAAAGGATGAAAGGCGATGGAAGGATTCGGTACTTCGGATTCAGTACCCACCAGAACATGGAAGAATGCATGATTACGGCCGCCAGGCTTGGCGGAATCGATGGTATTCAAACGTCTTATAACTTCAGGCTCATGCACACCGATCGCATGAAAAAGGCGGTGGATGCCTGCGTAAGCGCCGGTATCGGATTGACCGCCATGAAGGTGGCAAGCCCCGGGGTCATAGGGCGTGTGCGGCAGGCCCCCGAGTTGACGGAAAGGGATAAGGAATTGTTATCAAAGCTCACCGGGCATTTCCTAAAGGAAGGTTTTACCGACATCCAGGCCAGATTGATGGCTGTCTGGCAGAATCATCACGTTGCCAGCATTGCCTCTTATATGCCGAACATAACGATTCTGAAGGCCAACGTGGACGCCGCTCTGAACTGGAGAAATTTCTCCCGGCAAGACATGAACGTGCTGAGGCAGTATGCCCGCGAGACCGCTTCCGAATACTGCGCGGGTTGCGCGGCTATTTGTGAATCGGCCGTGGAGGGCAAGGTACCGATCAGTGACGTGATGCGCTACCTCATGTACTACCACGGTTATGGGGACCGTGACAGGGCGAGATCCCTCTTCAGGGGACTCCCGTTGGATACGCGAAGACGAATTGCCAGAATGGACTATTCAGTGGCGGAGCGAAGATGTCCCCAGAGAATGCCCATCGGGAGGCTCATGCGGGAAGCTGCCAGGGAATTGGCATGAAGGTGTTATCAAGAATGAACGGGCCGGATATCAAGCTCAGCTATGATGCATCGAATAGTATTCTATCCCGTTTCTTGATCTGAAAATGATCTTCCCCTCTTCTAAGAGGATGTTCAAATGCCCCAATATTTCAGAGACCCCCAGGAAAACCTCGAAGAATTCCGTATCCGGAAACAATGCCCTGGAGATATCATAGGCCGTCTGTTCACCTCGGGATAGAATCGATGACACCTGTACGAGCCGTTGTTCATGGTGGCGGAGAATCTTCTCCAGGAGACCTTTGAAATCTTCAATCGGCTCTCCGTGGCCTGGCAGGACCAGGGATACCTTCAGATTCTCAATCTTCCTTATGGAATCCAAATACTGCCTGAGGCTGGTATTTTGAGGCTGCCCCCCCCTTGGCACGGGATTGATGATGGGGTTGGGGGTGATTTCCTTCAAGAGATGGTCCCCACTGATCAAAATCCCCTTTGCTTCCAGGTAGAAACACAGTAATCCGGGGCTGTGCCCGGGACAATGGATAGGCCGCAAGACCATGTTCTCAAAACGAATCTCATGGCTCTCGTTAATATAACGCACATCGTCCAAGGGTTCTCCCCATTGTTGGGCCGATTCCATGTAATTGATGATTTTATGCACCGAGCCCTCAGGTGTCCCATTTTGCAAGAGCACGGATGCGACGTGCCTCCTGAATTGCGCAGTCGATTGGATCCTTCGATGTTCCTCTCTATGAATATAGACCTCGGCACCTGATAGAAGGGAGATCCTTTTCGCCTGCCCGTAATGGTCGAGATGGCCGTGGGTTATGAGAATCCTCCCGATGTCCTCAATTTCATACCCCAGCCTTCGAAGGGAATCCTTGAGGACTTGAAAGGAGGAATCCGTTTTCACACCCGTATCGATGAGGGTTAGCGGCTCATCATCGACCACATATACGTTCGTTGTCTTAAGGGGAAAGGGGACCGGCAGCTCTATTCTGTGAATCTTTCGAGTGTTTCCCTTCATGGCTAGGTTCTTTGAGTCCATTTTTTCTCGTACTTGTATACCAGCTTCTGTGAATGATCACAAGGCCTCCTTGACCCCCTGATCCACCATCAAGGCATCATCTGCGGCGTTGCCTTCGATCGCTCCTCCTTGCGGCGTATTGCTCCATACGCCTCAGTCGTCGTTCCTCGGCGCCTTGCATCTAATACCTTGCTGGTGATCAGGAATATTCCATAACCTGCTGATTTCACTTTCGATACCTAAATTAGACAGTGGATTTTGGGACCGCCATTCAGAGGCCTGCACCAATCAAACAAATCGAGCTCAACGAGCTCGCTATTCAGCTAGCTAACCAATTAAACCAATTCAACCGATCTAACCAATCAACCTTCCTGGTGAAATTTCAGGTACTTGAGAAGGACGATGCACCCGATAAGCAAAAGACCCACCACCATGAACCCCAGGGAGAATAAACCCTGGTCCCCTAAGAAACCGATTCCCGCTGGGATAGCACCGGCTGCTAGGATATAGGCTGCGGCCAGGGTGAGGGAAACCGCGATGTTTCTGAGCTGTGGGGGCCCAATTTTGGATGCGGCCGCCAGACCCGCCGGGAAAAAGGAGCTGGCCAACACGGGCTGCAGAAACAGAGGGAAGAAGATCCACTTCCCGTGGAGCAAACCCAGGAGCATGGTTGCCATT
>Ga0209636_10005097_pt1 | contig 13433 bp, 11 predicted proteins | sample DeeMarSWOR152_54_FD_187464 | JGI IMG/M metagenome (GOLD analysis project Ga0209636, IMG submission 187464) | Marine sediment microbial communities from White Oak River estuary, North Carolina - WOR-1-52-54 (SPAdes) (version 2) | ecosystem: Environmental > Aquatic > Marine > Intertidal zone >...
AGGGACCGGCGTGTGAGCCAGGTCCCTCGAGTAGTCACTGGTGTTCTCAACGGCGCTTAAGGTTAGCAGTATCTCGGCTGCTGTCAATGGCCGGTCGAGCGAATCGCACGTCGCTGGCGTCCCCCAGCAAGCGTTGCCTGGCCCTTACGGCAGCAGGACAGCGACGGGCTTCGCAGCGGCTTGCCTGGTGTCTGACTGGACAGCGACTGCGCCGGATGCTAAGCTTCGGTGTCAATGCCTGAGGGCGATGGCACGTCGTCGGGCCCGAGAACCGGCAAACGATCACGGGATCGGAGGTCAAGTCGGATCCCGTGTTTTTTTGGCTCTTGTCAGTGGAGGGGTCATGGTTGAGGTGACGTTGGAAGAGAACGACAGCCTGGATTGGGCGCTCAAGAAGTTTCGGCGGAAGATGATCCGCTCCGGCCTATTCAAGGATATGAAGAAGCGGCGCTACTACGAGAAGCCGAGTGCGGCTAAGAAGCGAAAGGCGGCGGCGGCGAGGCGGAGAAACGCTCGCGCCCGCCGGCAAGGTCGATAGCCGGGAGGAACGGAGCTCCTAGGTCACTGCCTTCCTCAGATCCGCGTCGCTCGTCAAGAGCTCGTGCCCGCGCTCGACCCAATGCTCTAGGGGGAGCCGGTCCACCAGCGCGTTGTATTCGAAGCCAGCCAAATCGAACCACTGTCGTGCCAATCCCGGGCTCGCCAGCCACGCGATAGCCTTCAAGGCGCTCACCCGCGTCTCGCGGGTCGTCGGCCGTTCGACCTTTCGCGCGGTCTTGATCGCGTTAGCGATCAACGCCGCGCCAAAGCGGTCATAGGGGTCGTACCCGGTGGGTCTCTTCAGCATGACCTCCTGGCGCCGATGAGCGGCGAGCAGATTGGAGCCGCGGGTAAGTGTGGGGCCTACTCACAAGTTAGGTCGAGCGGAGGCACGGCGCGAGAGCGTGGCCCGCTGGGCCGCATCACACCAGGCTTGACTAGGTCCTTTCGTATAGATATTCTATATAACACACGTATAGACATTCGATAGGAGAGCGCATGACTGGTGGCAAAGCCGATCTGCTCCGGGGCACCCTGGACATGCTGATCCTGAAAACCCTGTCGCTGCAGCCCGTGCACGGGCTGGGGATCTCGCGGCGCATCGAGCAGATCACGGGTGGGGTCTTCCAGGTGCAGCCGGGCTCGCTGTTCCCGGCGCTCCAGCGGCTCGAGCAGGAAGGCTGGATCAAAGGCACCTGGGGCGAGTCGGAGAACAACCGGCGCGCCAAGTTCTACCGGCTGACCTCGGCCGGCAGGCGTCGGTTGGGCGAGGAGAAGCGGAACTGGGCGCAGGTCACGCTGGCGATCACGAGAGTCATGGAGGCTACCTGAGGGGGTCGCATGCCGGCATACAGACGGATCATCAGCACTCTCCAGTCGCTCTTCCGCAAGGAGGAGCTGGATCGCGACCTGGATGAAGAGCTCAGCAGTTATCTGGACCTGCTGGCGGAAGAGAAGGTCCGGGCAGGCATGAGTCCGGAGCAGGCGCGTCGAGCAGCGCGGCTCGAGCTGGGTGGCGTCGAGCAGGTGAAGGAGAAGGTGCGGGAAAGGCGGGTCGGCGCGATGACTGACACGTTGTTTCAAGATGTCCGGTACGCGGTCCGCACTCTGAGCAAGAACGCGGGGTTCTCCGCCGTAGCCATTCTGATCCTCGCCATCGGCATCGGCGGCACCACGGCGCTGTTTAGCACGATCAACACGGCTCTGCTGAGCGGCCTCCCGTATCAGCAGCCCGACCGCCTGGTCGTCGGCCTAAAGACGATGAATGGAGAGATGTCCGGGCCCGTCTCCAGGGTGGACTACTTCGACTACCGGGAATACAGCCGGTCGTTCGAGGAGTTGGCGGCGCTCACCACGTTCACCATGCAGTTCACAGTCACGGGCGGACGCCAACCAGCACTGGTCGACGCAGGGTTTGTCACCTGGAATCTGTTCCGCACCCTCGGTGTGAACCCGATCCTCGGCCGGCACTTCCTGCCGGAGGAGGAGGACCCAGGCGGCGGAGGTCAGATCCTGATCAGCTACGGCTTCTGGCAGGGTCATTTCGGGGGTGACCCGGGCGTGGTAGGGAGCACGCTCAATCTAGACGGTTTTCCGTTACCCATCGTGGGAGTAATGCCGCGCGGATTCCGGTTCATGTTTGATGCCGATGTCTGGGCCCTGGTCGACAAGAATGGTCCGTTCGATTCGGAGCGTGATTCGCACAGTCACTGGGTCGTCGGGCGGCTGAAGTCGGGCGTGACGATGGAACAGGCTCAGGCCGATGTGGATGCGATCTCCAGCGCCCTGGCGGAGCAGTACCCGGAGAGCAACGCGGGCAAGGCGCTGTTGCTGACGGAACTGCAGTCGTACATGGTGCGCGACGTCCGCCTGAGCCTGCTGCTGCTCATGGGGACGACGGTGTTGGTGCTGCTCATCGCCTGCGGCAATGTGGCCGGCCTGCTTCTGGCACGTGGGGAGCGGCGCCTCTCCGAGATGGCGATGCGCTCGGCGTTGGGCGCCTCCCGGCGTCGCCTGCTCCGCCAGCTGCTGACGGAGAGCCTGATACTCACGATTGCGGCGGGACTTCTCGGTATCACGGTCGCCTATCTGTTACAGGGAGTGATACTGCAGTTGCTTCCCGTCGGCGAGCTGGGCATGGAGCGCCCCGTCATCGACTCGACGGCGCTCGTCTTCACCCTCTTGGTGTCGGTCGCGACGGGCCTAGTGGTCGGGGTGGTTCCGGCTTTGCGAGGCACGGCCACTGATCCGGCGCAGCAACTGCGCTCGGCGAGCCGCGCCTCCGAGGATGTCAAGAGCAGTCGGCTGAGGAGCGGGCTGATCGTGCTGCAGGTCGCGCTCTCGGTGGCGTTGCTCATCGGCTCCGGCTTGCTGATCCGCAGCTTCGCGCACCTGTCGATGCTCGATCTCGGCTTCGACCCGGAGAATCTCCTGACCGGGCAGCTCCAGATACAAGTCTCCCAGTACCCCACGCCGGAAGAGCGTAACCAGTTCTTCACCTCGCTGCTCGAGGAGATCGAGGCGCTGCCGGGCGTGGTTTCGGCGACGGTGATCAACCGGCTACCGATCCTCAGCCGCTGGCAGGACTGGTCCATCTGGCCCGCCGAGCAGCCGCCTCCGTCGTTACAGGAATCCTTCTCAGCCATGGCCCGTTGGGTGCCGCCCGGCTACTTCGAGACGATGGGCATCCCGTTCGTCTCCGGAAGGGACATCGCGGCGACCGATGTACCAGGCAGCCCCAATGTCATCGTGCTGAGCGAGGGCGTCGTGCGGGCGCTCTTTCAGGGCTCGAACCCCATTGGCCGCATGGTGAACGTCGGCGATTGGCAAACCTTCGAGGTGGTCGGGGTGGTGCGGGACGCCCGCATTAACACGCTGCGGCGCGCGCCCGACGCGGCATTCTACATGTCGTTCGCCCAGATGGGTCCCTCGCGGGCGCAGATCGCCGTTCGCACGGCGGGGGACCCGAATACGCTCGTGGGACCGATTGACGACCTGCTGCGCCGGAAGGACCCCAACGTTCTCTTCGCGAAGGCTTCTACGATGGCGTCGGTCCTCGATGATCAGGTGGCCGGTTTCCGGATCGTGATTCTGTCCCTGGTTCTCTTCTCGGCCGTGGCCCTCGCTCTGACGGCAATCGGGCTCTACGGTGTGCTCGCCTACCACGTCAGTCAGCGACAGAACGAGATCGGAGTCCGTATCGCCATGGGCGCTTCGAATGGCGAGCTGCTCGGCATGATCCTGAGAAGGGGTTTGCTGTTGGCCGGGTTCGGCCTGCTGCTGGGCGTGGCCGCTGCCTACCCCGGGACGCTTCTGGTCCGGCAACTGCTGTTCGAGACTCAGCCACTCGATGCGGCGTCGTATGTCGGCGCGGTCGGGTTCCTCGGCCTCGTGGCCGCGCTGGCTTGCTTCCTACCCGCCTGGCGGGCCACGCAGGTCAATCCGGTGGAGGTGCTGCGGCGAGAGTGAGCCGGCCTACACCCGGCTCCGCCGCTAGCCTTCCGCGGCTTCCTCTTCCTCGGCGCGGATCTGCTCGACCGCGAAGGAGAAGTGCATCTGCGTGATGACCCAGCGGCCGTCCCGCTTTTCCAGCACACCCGTCCACCTCGCGTTCTCCCAGCCCGCGGGCTGCCCCTGCCACTCGCCGAAATCGTCGAGCAGCGCGGAATACCACGCCACCTTCCCCGAACCTGAGAGGTTGATTCGCAGGTCCTTGACCGCGAACCGCGTGGCCCGGAAGGCCGGGTCCATCCAGGACTCGTGCACGATTCGGGTGAACGGCTCCCAACCGATCACCGTAGCCTGGGCGCTGGGATGGTAGATGAAGAAGGTGGAGTCGTGGGCCAGGCAGTCGTAGAGCATGACCGTGTCCTTCGTCAGCGCCCACCCGATCGAGTTGTTGATGACCAGTTCGATTTCCGCCTTCTCCGCCACGGGATCCAGGGGCGCGCACGCAGCGAGAGCGGCAAGCAGCAGAGAGACAGCGACGGCGGTGCACGTCGATCGCGCCGTGATCTCCATGTTGACCTCCGACGGGTAAGGCGGGGCTTCACGCACGCGGAGCCGGCTCCGAGTCCGGTTCCAGATACATTACGTTGGACGGTCGCTTGCGGATTCGTGGCTTCCAGCGGGAGAAACGCCGCTCGGCCGTGCTTGACAGAAGGGGGCCGCCATGCTACTGTGGTAGCACATTGCTACCCGGTTAGCATACGGGCCAACCCTGGCCCGTTTCCAGGTATCTCAGACCGCGAGAGCGACCATGCGCCAACCTGACTTGAGTAATCTGGGACGCCGCGAACGGCAGATCGTGGAGGCGCTCTACCGGCTGGGACGTGCGTCGGTACACGATGTTCTGGGCGAGCTGCCGGATCCGCCCAGCTACTCGGCCGTGCGGGCCATGCTCGGCAAGCTGGAGCAGAAGGGCTACGTCACGCACGAGCAGCAGGGCCCGCGCTACGTGTATCTGCCGGTCGTGTCGACGGCGCGGGCGCGCCGCAGGGCGCTGCGGCATCTGGTGGACACCTTTTTCGAAGGGTCGGCGGAGCGGGCCGCGCTGGCGCTGTTCCAGCTTTCGGATGCGGAGATCTCCGACGAAGCCCTCGAACGGCTCGCCGAGCTCGTGAGGCGCGCCGAGCAAGAAGGACGGTAGCCATGTCGATGACACTCCTGTTGGATGCGGCGATCAAGGGTACGATCTAGCTCGCTTTCCTGTTCGCGCTTGCCGGGCTGCTGCGGCGAGGGTCCGCCTCGGTTCGCCACCTGCTCTGGAGCGTCGGGCTGATTGGGCTGCTCTTGCTGCCGGCGCTCTCGCTGGCGCTGCCGTGGCGGATCGCGATTCTCCCTGCCGTCGATGCGGTCGCAGCATCGGCGGTGGATCAGGGCGCAAGGCAGGTTCAGGCCACTAAGGTGGAATTCCAGCGGTTCGAAGCCGCCGAGACGGAGGGCGCGTCCGGGCTCCCGGCTGCTCGCGAGGAGCCTGTGGGCCGAGGGGTGGTGGCGGCGCGACCGAGTTCCGCCGAGTCACCCGTGGCGATCTTCGACCTGCGAAGGCTGGCTCACCTGCCCGAGGCGCTCGCGATCCTCTGGGTCGCGGGGATGCTGCTCGTGGTCGGTCGGCTGGTTGCGGGCACGGTCACGATCTGGCGGATCACGCGCCGCGGTCGTCGGCTCGACGAGGCGTCCTGGCAGCGGCTGCTGAATCGTGCCGCCATGCGGCTCGGCCTTGCGACTCCCGTTCGTCTGGTGGTGAGTCGGCACGCCCCGGTACCGTTCGGGGCCGGGATCTTCAGTCGCGTGGTCGTGTTGCCGGATTCGGCGCCTGTCTGGAGTGCCGAGCGCCGATTCGCCGTGCTGCTGCACGAGTGCGCGCACTTCCGCCGCGGCGACGCGATATCGCAGCTGATCGCGGAGCTGGCCTGCGCCGTCTTCTGGTTCCACCCGCTGGTCTGGCTCGCGGCGCGCCGGCTGCGCTCGGAGAGCGAGCGCGCTTGCGACGACCTGGTGTTGCAAGCCGGTACTCGGCCCTCGGAGTACGTGGGGCATCTGATCGAGATCGTACGCGGCGCCGGCCGCTCGTGGGCGCTGGCCGTGGCGCAGCCGATGGCGCGGCGCTCCGAGTTCGAGGGGCGACTGCTCGCTATCCTCGAGCCGGGTATCAAGCGGCATGGCCTCACGCCTGCCGCCGGCTTGAGCGTGGCTCTGGCGGTCATGCTGACGGCGGTCCCGCTGGCCGCGATGGGCCCGGAACGGGCGGCAAGTAGCGACGCCGGAGCGAGCCTGAGTGTGCCGCACGAGAGTGCGCAGGTGGACGGTGACATCCAGGTAACCAGCGATCGCGCTGCCGAGGTCCCGATCAGCATCGCGGAACCGGAGAGGCCGGCCGAGTCGACCGGCGCAGCGACCGAGCCGAGGAGTAGCGATGTCAGGACACGGTCGCAGGACCCGGGCGAGGCCCAGCGCCTGGCTCGCCCCGACCCGGTGGCCGCGCTCGTGGCTGCACTCGGCGACGAAGATGCCGGCGTCCGGAAGACGGTCGTGGCGGCGTTGGCCAGCCTGCAGGACACGGCGGCGGTACAGGCGCTGATGCAGGCGCTGCGCGAGGACAGCGATCCCGAGGTCCGCGAGGCCGCGGCCTGGGCGCTGGGCGAGATCGAGGACCCACGCGCCGTCCCGGCGTTGGGCGAGGCGTTGCAGCGAGATGACGTGCCGGCCGTGCGCCTGATGGCCGCCTATGCTCTGGGTGAGATCGAGGACCCGCGCGGGGTGGAGCCTTTGGGCGCCGCCATCGGCGATCCCGACCCGAAGGTTCGCCTGGCCGTGATCCACGCGTTGGGTGAGATCGAATCGCCCGATGCGATCGAGCCGTTGAGCAGGGCGTTGCGCGATAGCGATCCTGAGATCCGCGAGTATGCGGTCTGGGCGCTCGGCGAAATCGAGGATGCGCGGGCCGTGCCAGCGCTCGCTGACGTGCTGGCGTCGGATAGCGAGGTGGCCGTGCGGCGGAAAGCCGCCTGGGCGTTGGGCGAAATCGAGCACGGTAGCGGGGTGGACGCGTTGGCCGCAGCGCTCGCTGATGAGGACACCGAGGTCCGACGCGCGGCCATCTGGGCGCTCGGGGAGATCGAGGATCCGCGTGCCGTCGATCCGCTGACCGGTCTGCTGCGTGACCCCGATGTCGAGGTGCGCCAGCGGGTGGCGCGAGCGCTCGGCGAGATCGAGGATGCGAGGGCGGTCGATCCGTTGCTGGAGGCGCTGCGCGACGCCGACGCGCGGGTTCGCGAGCTGGCGGCCTGGGCGCTCGGTGAGATCGAGGATCCCAGGGCCGGGCCGGGGCTCGCTGAGGCGTTGGCGGATGCGGAATCTGACGTGCGTCGCACAGCGATCTGGGCCCTCGGTGAGATCGAGCTCAGCAGCGCGCCGCCCGCGCTGATCGAGGCGTTACGGGACGAGGACGTTCAAGTCCGCCGCCTGGCGGTGCGAGCGCTGGCCGAGATCGAGGACCCGGCCGCCGTGCCCGGACTGGCCGAGTTCTTCCGGGCCGCCGACGCGGATGCCGAGACCCGGTGCCTGGTCATCCGGGCGCTCGCCGAGATCCATGATCCGGCCGCCTACCAGGTGCTCGTCGAGGCACTGAACGACGAGGACCCGGAGATCCGCCGGGCCGCGGCACGGGCGCTGGGTAGGAGAGAGTGATGGTTCTACGACGCATACCGTGGGTTGGCGCCGCCGCTCTGGTGGCTGTGGTAGGAGGCGCGCTCTGGCACCTTTCGCCTGCTGGCGCGGTCTCCGCGCAGACGGCGGAGCCCGACTCGCTCTTCGCCGTGCGCTTCCTCGCTGGTGTCCGCGGTGCCAGCCCGGTCGCCTGCGACATGGTCGTAAGGTCGCTGGGCTCGGGCTGGGGCTGGTGGGGCCTGGACCGCGCACCTGACGCGGTGCGCGCTCACCAGGACGTGCTCCGCTGGGCGACACACCCGTCGAGCGACCCGAGCGTCGTCGCGCCGCTGCGGGCGGGTTTGGAGGACGCGGACGCGTGCGTGCGCCGGGTATCGGCCCGCTTGCTCGGCCGTACGCGCCACCCGCGTGCCGTGGAGGCGCTGCTGGCGGCGCTCGCCAGTCGCAGCGCCACGACACGGCAGCTGGCCGCCGTCGGTCTCGGCTATGCCGAGGACACCTCTGCGGTGGATCCGCTCCTCGGCGCGCTGCGTGACGATGCGGCGTCGGTGCGCGTGGCCGCCGCCTGGGCCCTGGGCGAGATCGAAGACGCCCGTGCTGTGGGACCGCTGACGCGGCTCCTGCGGGGCGACCCGGATCCGGTTGTGCGGCGCGCCGCAGCCCTCGCCCTCGGCAGCATGTTCTAGCTTGCCGGTTGGCAGGCACTGTCAGAAACCGTGAACCCCGTTGGGTCGTTGCCAGCGGGGTTCGAGCGTTTCTGGAGCCGGGTTGAGGGCGGTGCCGTCACTCACGTCGCGCCTGCAGCAGCCCGCGTCCCACGAGCCAGGCACCGATAACGACCAAGGGAATGCTGAGCATCTGCCCGACGCTCAGCGGTAGCTCCGCCGCATAGGCGGCGTGGCGCTCTTTGACGAACTCGATCAGGAAGCGGGCGCCGAACACGCTGACCAGGAAGAGCCCGGCCAGCAGGCCGTGCGGGATGTTGGGCCTCAACTTGCGGTAGAGACCGAAGAGCAGCAGGAAGATCAGGAAATAGGCGCTCGCCTCGTAGAGCTGGGCCGGATGTCGAGGTAGCGAGTCGACGCGCGCAAACACGACGGCCCAGGCCACGTCGGTAGGTACGCCTAGGATCTCCGAGTTCATCAGGTTCCCCAGCCGAATGAAGCAGCCGCCGAGAGCGGTGGGCGCGGCGATCCGGTCCAGCAGCCACAAGTAGGGCTGGTCCGGTCGGCGTCGCGAGTAGAAGTAGAACGCGATCATGATGCCGGCGGCACCGCCGTGGCTCGCCAGTCCTCGCCATCCCCTCCAGATGGCGATCACCTCGAGGGGATGTTCCAGCAGGTAGCCGGGGCGATAGAAGAGGAAGTGGCCGAGGCGGGCCCCGATAATTGCACCGCCCACCATGTAGAGGAGCAGGCGGTCGAGATCGGCCTCGGGCTTACCCTCCTGCCGGTACATGCGGCGCACGATCAGATACCCGATGGCGAACGCCAGGAACCAGCCCAGGCCGTACCAGCGCACGGCGAGCGGCCCCACACGGATCAGTACCGGCGAGACATCCCAGTAGACCTGTGCTAACGAGCTCGCGGCCGCAAAGCTCTCAATGCCCATCACGGCGAATGGTGCTCAGGTAGATGTCCTGTCAGCTACTCTTCTCTCAGCAGCGCGTCCACTTCCTGCTGCGCGTCAAGCAATCGGTCGATGTCATCGGCCACGTCACGCGCCGCCGCCAGGTCGCCCGTCACGCTCTCGACGCTCCCGGTGCCCGCGTGCATGCGCAACAGACTCAGCCGGATCGTCTCCAGTGCGGCGACGGCATCGGCCAGGCGTTGCTGCGTGGTGTCGCGTGCGCCGCGCAGATCGTTCTCGAGCTTTCCACGCTGCTCGACCACATTCCCCGTGCCGGCAGGTAGCAGTGCGGCACGCAGGGCGCGGCTCTCCGGTCGATCGCTGCGTACTTGCGGCAGGATCGTGTCGAGCTCTTCGATCCGTTGGCGCATCCTGCGGGCATCGGCTTCCAGTTTGCGCACGACCTCCGGCAGGTCGCTGAACGCCCTACGCAGCGCGCGTGGCAGCTCATCGAACAGACGGTCGGCCTCCATTCCGATCGCCATCTCGGTGGGACGGTAGGTCGGTGAGCCCGTGTCGGGAATTCGCCTGAGGCCGGCGCTGGCGATCCGGAAGAACCAGCGCCCCAGTGGCGACTTCCAGAACCAGCTGCGTAGTTGGCTGTTGATGTCCCGGCGTCGCTGCAGTCGTATCATGGCGAGTAGGCCAGCGCCGAAACCTGTTGTCAGCGAGAAGCCGAAGACCGCCCAGAGCCCGTACGGCCCAAAGCCGGGGATCACGGACAGCGCGATGGCGGAGAGGGCCGCGATGCCGAAGCCTGCGATGGACACCGCCCGCACGATCCGCTCGTAGAGTGACGGCCCGTGTCCGAACTCGAAGGCGCCTTCCTCGCGGGAGCGGTAGATCTCGGCCTTGAACGCGACGGCGAGCTCCTCCCGGCCGTAACCACAAGCGAGGAGCCGGCGGAGCCGCTTGACCGTGATGGCGATGGGAACGACGGTCAGTCCGACGATGAAGGTGCCCCAGCCGGCGATGGTTCCGAGTCCCAGCGGCGCGATATCGCTGGCGATCCCGGAGATCATCGCCAGCACCATGAGGTAGAGTAGCGCGCCACCGCTTCCCATCCCCCCATGGCGCTTCACGAAGACACGCAGCGGCACCGGCAGGTCGCGACGCTCGTCGACCACCTGGCCGAGCGCCTCGGCGAGTTCCTCATCATTCGTGAAGCGTTCAGCGGGCTTCTTGGCCAGACAACGATCGATGGTTCGGGCCAGCTTGCTGGGCACGCCCCCGGCGAGCGAGGCCACCGGTGGGGGCGCCTCGTTGATGTGCTTGGCCAGTATCACCGCAGTCGTGGATCCCTCGAAGGGGAACGCGCCGCTCAGCGCGTAGAAGCCGACGACACCGAGGGAATACGTGTCGCTGGCCGGCCCGATCGGCTCTCCCTTTGCCTGCTCCGGGCTCATGAACTCGGCCGTGCCCGAGACCTGTCCCGCGCCGGCTTCCGTGCTCTCGGCCACGCTCGCGATGCCGAAATCCGCGACCAGGGCTCGGCCGCTGCCGGCTTCGAGCAGGATGTTGTCGGGTTTCACATCGCGGTGAATCACGCCCTGGGCGTGCGCGTAGGCCAGCGCCCAGGCGACCTGGCGCAGGATGCCCGCGACCTCGGAGGGCGGCCGTGGCCCGCAGGTGCGGACGCGCTGGCCGAGCGTCTCGCCTTCGATATAGGCCATGGCGAAGAGGACGAGCTCGTCGATCTCGTCGACGGCGAAGATCGGGACGATGTTGGGGTGGGACAGTCTGGCTGCCGTGCGCGCCTCATGCAGGAATCGCCCGCGCGCCGCCGGCTGTGCCGCCAGGACCGGCGGCAGGAGCTTCAGCGCCACCGGCCGGTCGAGGCTGACCTCCCGAGCCAGGTACACGATCCCCATGCCGCCCCGACCGAGTTCCCGTTCCAGGGAGTAGCGGCCGGCGAGGGCCTCCTGGAGCCGCATGAACTCGGCGCTGCGCTCATCACGCATGCGCTGAGCATGCACGCCATCCTGGATCCACGCAAGCCATCTGGATCCGCGGGCAAAGCTTGGGCCTCGGGCCCTCGCAGGGTGGCGGTCCGGCCGGCAAGGGGACATGTTGGTGGCCGATGACGGACGATCTGGATCGCGTCAGAGCCGCGCTTGCCAACCGCTACGCGATCGAGCGCGAGCTCGGTAGCGGTGGGATGGCCACCGTCTACCTAGCGCGTGATCTCAAGCACGAGCGGGAGGTCGCGGTCAAGGTGCTGCGCGCGGAGTTGGCCGCGGCGGTCGGGTCGGATCGCTTCCTACGCGAGATCAGGATCACTGCCCAGCTCAATCACCCTCACATCCTCCCGTTGCTCGATTCGGGCGAGGCCGACGGACTGCTTTACTACGTGATGCCGTATGTGGCCGGGGGTTCCCTGCGTCGCTGTATGCACAGCGACTCGCCCGTGCCGCTCGAGTTGGCGTTCCGCATCACGCAGCAGGTTGCAGCGGCCCTGGATCATGCACACCGCCACGGTATCATCCATCGGGATGTGAAGCCGGAGAACATCCTGTTGTCTGAGGGTCACGCGGTCGTGGCGGACTTCGGCATCGCCAAGGCGGTCAGCACGGCGGGTCGCGAGGCGTTGACACGCAGCGGGTTCCCCCTGGGAACACCGGGCTACATGAGTCCCGAGCAGGCGATGGGCATCGCGGAGCTCGACGCGCGAACGGATGTCTACAGCCTCGCCTGCGTGATCTACGAGATGTTGGTCGGCGCGACGCCGGGCCTGTGGCCGTCCGACGAGTCGCTGCGGCTGGGCAGGTTCGTTGATGCCCTGCCCGAGCATCGCGCTCGGCTTGACCGGCTCCCGGGAAGGGTCGAGCAGGCACTCGTCAAGGCGCTGGCCGGGCGGCCGGGCCGCCGGTACAGCTCGCCGATCGAGTTTGCGGAGGCGCTGGCCGCGGCTACGGAGGGGCGGATCAGGCTCAGCGACGTCCAGGTGCGCGAGATCATCGGGCGCGCAGCCGCGCTCCAGGCCGAGCAGCCTAGCAAGGCGGGCGCGCTCTCGATCGGCGCCGTCGAACAGATCGCGGCCGAGGTCGGTATTCCGCCCGAGCACGTGCGGCAGGCGGTGCAGGAGCTGGAGCAGCGGTCGGTTCCCGCACCGGTAGCGCAGGCGACGCCCGCGCCCGGCTTGCTCGAAGTGCGCCGTGATATGCTGATGATCGAGCGCACGATCGAGGGAGAGGTGCCCGAGTCGACGCTCGAGACGATGGTCGAGGAGATCCAGGCGACCCTCAACATGGTCGGTCACGCCTCCACCCTGGGCAAGACGCTGACCTGGAGTCCCGCAGCACCGGGTACGGAAGGCCGCCGCGTGGTCGTCACCATCACACGGGAGGCGGGCCAGACGCGGATCCATGCCGAAGAGCGTCTGGAACTGACGGGTTGGCTGAAGATAGCCCCGGGCTGGGGTGCGGGCGCCAGCGGCTTGCTGGGCGCGTTGCTCGGGATCGGGCTCGTTGGAGAGGGGCCGCAGACCGCTCTAGTCGCCTTGATCTTCGCAGTTTGCGGCGGCGTGCTGACCGCGAGATTGGCCATCTCGAGTGCGGCGGAGCGGCGCCGACCGGAGCTCGAGCGGCTTGCTGACCGACTGGCTGCACACGTGCAGCAAGCCGCCGAACGCTGGGGTTAGTGGACCAGGAGGATCCGCCATGATCGCACGGGCACTCAGAGTGTTCGCATCGAGTTCTCCGATCGTCTTCGTTGTCTTCGCCGGCTGCGGTCTCGCACAGGCAGCCCGTGAGCCCGAGGCCTCGGATCCCGAGTACAACTTCGAGGTCCTCTGGGAGACGTTCGATCGGAACTACGGGATCTTCGGCCCCAAGCGGGTGGACTGGGACGCGCTCTACCGGGTCTACCGGCCGCTGGTGACGCGGGAGACGACGGAGGACGAGTTGTTCGAGATCATGTCGCGCCTGCTCGGCCACCTGAACGACAATCATGTGACCCTCGTGGCCGGGGAGCGGCAGTTCCGCTCGGGCATCCTTTGGGAGCTGGGCGGCGAGGGCTACGCCGAGCAGGAGATGCGGGACTTCTCGATCAGCCTCGTGCAGCGGGAGTACCTCGTCAGTGACCTCGAGGCACGC
>Ga0209636_10005099_pt1 | contig 13432 bp, 11 predicted proteins | sample DeeMarSWOR152_54_FD_187464 | JGI IMG/M metagenome (GOLD analysis project Ga0209636, IMG submission 187464) | Marine sediment microbial communities from White Oak River estuary, North Carolina - WOR-1-52-54 (SPAdes) (version 2) | ecosystem: Environmental > Aquatic > Marine > Intertidal zone >...
CAACTGCCATGTGTTATAGATTTCTATATAGGATTTAATATTTATGTTTTCCGGACAATGCCCGAGGCAATATCCGCAAGAGGTACAGAGATCGTTCATTCCCGACTCAATTCTGTGTTCTCTTTTGACTTGCTCTTCTTCAGTCATTTTCCGGGCTTTTTGATATAATTTCACATTTTGAATGACCTGTTCCCTGCTGTTCATACCGGAAAGTGAAATATTAATAAATGGCGATTCCAGGCAGAATAGTAATGCATCCTCAATGGCACTTTGTTTAATGCCAGGGTAAATTGAGAGCTTATTATTGTATTGAGGAATAACTCCTCCGTAAAGGGGATTCATCACAACGGTACCCAGATTACGTTTGAAAGCATGTCTGAGTCCCAGTTCCCGTTGTTTAAAGTTCAGTGCATTATAAGGCATCATGATAAACTCGAACAGATCTGAATCTACCAGTTCTTTTATACCATCGGAATACACATGAGTTGATACTCCAATATGTTCGATTAATCCACGTTGCTGAGCCTTCATAATCCCTTCAAGTGCGCGACCTTTCATTTTTGCTTGTAAAAACTCCTCTCCGGATATGATGCACCAGAGAAAATAAAAGTCGATTTGCTCTATATTCAACCGTTTGAGTGACCTTTCAATGGTCTTTTCAATATCTTTTGCACTTTTCCTGTTATCACCTTTTGTGGCAACAAAAAACTGATCCCTGTTCATTTCCCTGAATGCCTTTCCACAGATCCCCTCACTTCTGTCTTCATTATACTCTGGTGCAGTGTCAAAGTAATTGATCCCTGATTCGTTGGCATATCTGATCAATGAGACACATTCCTTTTCAGGGATTTTTTTTTCGAACCGCATCCCTCCCATCCCAAGCCAGGAGACCATTTTATTTGTTTTGCCGAAAGTGGAAAGTTTCATATTTTTTGAGGTGAAAATAAGAATTTTTTAAAAGGCATGGAGCATGGTGCATGGTATCTGCTAATCAACACTGTGCGATCTTTGTGAATGCTTTGTGAATTCTGCCCTGGGTACAGGATTGCAGTAATATTTAAGCCCTGAAAGGGCGTGATATGATTTTTGGAGCATACAATTATTTCGCCCTTTCAGGGCTCTGAAATAAAAGCCGATCCTATTACACAGGGCGTTGCCCTGTGCTGAAATATCATGCCCTTTCAGGGCTGTAAAAAAGACAAACTCTTAAAAACCTGAAAATATCATTTATGAGAATATAATTTAATATCATAAATATCAACAGACTTATGTATAAAGAGTAGCCTTGCTTGCAGGGGGAGACACAGAGGGGGTGATGAATATATTCATGGATTGATGCTATTTGAAGTCAGCATATATATGTCCGTTGAACTATTTAGGATATTATTGTCTTCCCCAGTACCTTTGTGTGAAAAGGGGAGTATTATCACATTCCCGATTAGTTTATTCTTCTGTAGTATCCTTCTTTTCTTCAGCGATCCCATTCATTTTTTTATGGAATCTTTTTTTCCAGTATTCTCTCCTGTCCTGGTCGTGACCATCATGGGATCGTCCGTGCCCGATTCCGGAGAAAAGGATCTTAGATAATATCAGTAATCCCACAGTCTGCCAGTAGCCAATTACCGGGCCGTTGAATAATTCCGGAACAAGCCAGTTCCAGAGCCACATGACGACAAATCCAAATCCTGCCAGTGCAGCCAGGCCCAATATTCCCCATAATATATACTTTCCAATTTGATATGCTTTTGTTGTTCTCATGTTAATAAGTATTAAGCTGGTTATACAATTCTTTTAATTTTCCCCGCAGGTAAAGCACTGCGTATCTTTTTCTTGAGAGAAGGGTGTTGATGCCCACTCCTGTTTGTTCAGATATTTCGTTGAAACTCATATCCTCAAATTCATTCAGGATAAAAACCTCTCTTTGTTCTTCCGGAAGTTCAGAAAGAGCTTCCTCAATGGCATTCCAAATAACATTTCTCATATATTCATCTTCAGGATCCCTTGTCAGTGCAGGCAGAATATCCTCAAGCATCAGCGGCTGGTCCTGGTCATGACCCTTTTCATGATTGATCTTAATGGAAGAAAATGTAGCCGGCTTTTTCTTCCTGAAATGATCCACAATCCGGTTTTTTGCCACTGTGAACAGCCAGGAGGTAATCCTTTCAACAGAGCGGATATCATTGAAACCAACTGTTAACTGGTAAAACACATCCTGCATGATATCCATGGCATCTGTCTCATCACTTACACGTCGTCGGATAAAACCAAATAATCTGGTCTGTTCTTTTTTAACAATCTCGCTTAAATATGCATTTTCTGCTGCTGTCATCTGTTTGAAGTCACTCTTTCTGTTACTTTTGACGATTCAGGGGAAAATATATTTTAAAAATAGTGGAAATATTTCAAGTATTAAATTATTAAATTGATTATCAAATAATTAATTAATGTCAAAGAGGACCACAGAGAAACAAGAGAATCAAAGGGTACCACAGAGAAAGAGAGAGCCGCAGAGAAAAAAATCTCTGTGGCCCTCAAATTCCTCTGTGATACTCTGTGACCTTAGATATTATTGATCAAGTTTCAATGGTTCATAATCTTTAAACCTTATCAGACTTATATTTTCAATTTTTTCCCGGTAAGCCGGCCAGACATACTCATAGAAATGGTTGACTTTTTCCAAAGCCTGGTTGACCAGGATATCCACCTCGGCCAGTAATTTTCTTTCCGTATCGGTTGGGCCGGTTAACCGTGACTCGATATAACGGTTTGCTTCAGATAATTTGGAGGAAACAGTTATCTCTGTACGGCCAGAAATACCCTGTTTTTCTACTTCCTTGCCTGAAATAAACTCGTTGATCACCTTTATAGAATCCTGGACAGATTGCGTAAGTTTTACCAGTTCTTTAATATCATCAGTTTTAATATCTCTTGTCTGGGCCATTACATTATCTGTCAGCTTTTTCGAATCAGTCAGCATTGCCATTGCTTTATTGATAAGGTCCGCTCTTTTGTTTAATTCATCATATAATGAATCAGTTGCTTTCAAATCCTCAAATGACACAGTGATATAAGGATTAAAACTGACATTGATCCAGGTTGAATCTTTTTGATCACCGCAGATCATTACTACTTTATACTTTCCGGGTAGTGCATGATAGCCAGCCGGTTCCTGTTGTCTTGAACCTCTTCCTCTTCCGTAGGAAGATCCACGCGGATATCGGACTCCTTTTTTATCCAATTCCCATATTACCTTGTTAAGACCGGAATCAGTTTTATATTTCAATGTCCGGATCATCTCATTTTCAGCATTAAAAATGTTGACAGTCACGCTGTCATATATGGTTTTCTTTTGTTCGGGTTTATTTTCGCCAAATTGATTTTCCTGTTGTGTTAAAATTTTCTTATCTTTTTTATTGTTAGGAGGTGATGTTAATTCTTCCTGCTTATCGTCCGGATTAAGATAGAAAATTAATACTCCTCCGGATGATTTATTTTTTCCGCTAAAAGATGCATCACCCGGGAAATGGATTCCGGCCGGAGATTTATTAGCAGCTATTTGTACAGCATCAGGGGGATCAAAGAGAATAAGTTTTTGGTCTAATATTTTGCCTCCTGAGGCAGCTATAGCTCTCAAAGGACGGATATCATCAAGTACATAAACTGAACGGCCGAATGTTCCGATAACCAGATCTGCTTCGCGATCCTGAATTGCAAGATCCATTGTTGACACAGAAGGAAAACCATGCTTCCACTGAGCCCATGTTTTTGCTTTATCAATACTGACCCAGAGGCCATGTTCTGTTCCCAGGAAGACAAGGTTTGGCTCGACAGGGTCCTGTATGATTGATAATACATATCCATTCACATCTTCTTTATCGACAATCCTTTCCCAGGTATTACCGAAATCCGTTGTATGAAACGCATATGGAGTAAAGTCACCCATCCTGTAATGATTTGCAACAACCCATGCTTCTCCGGCACTGTAAACAGAAGACCTTACTTGTGGAATCCAGCTGTTTCTGGGTAATCCCGGAAGTTTTGCTGAAAGGTTTGACCAGGACTTACCCCCATCTTTTGTAAGCTGCAAATTACCATCATCTGTACCCGCCCAGATGATACCTTTTTCAACAGGACAAACTGCAATGGCAAGAATAGTTGTATGGTTCTCTGCACCGGTAACATCCAGTGTTAATCCCCCGCTTTCGGCTTGCTTTTGCTTTTCCGGGTCATTGGTGGTCAGATCTGGTGATATGATTTCCCAGGTTAATCCTTTGTCTGTGCTTTTATGCACGAACTGGCTGCCATAATATACGGTTGAATGATTAAAAGGATCCTGTTCAATGGCTGCATTCCAGTTAAACCTTAATTTGGTCTCAAGGTCAGGTGCAGTGGGCCGGATAGTATAAGAATAACCTGTTTCCACATCATATCTTCCCAGGGCACCTCCCTGCGACATGGCATAACCGTAACGGGAATCATCCGGATCCGGTACAACATCGAAACCGTCGCCAAACATGACTTCCTCCCAGTAGCTGTTCAGTATACCTCCCCTGCTCCAGACATAAGCAGGTCCTCTCCAGGAGCCATTGTCCTGCAGGCCACCATAAATGTTATAGGGTATTTCATTATCGACATGGATATGATAAAATTGTGCAACAGGAAGGTTTTCAATATACCTCCAGGTGTTACCACGATCCCGTGAGATAGCCATACCTCCATCATTACCATCTATTATAAAGAATGGATCATCCGGATGGATCCACCATGCATGATGATCGGAATGTATATTATCCAGGATAGATGAAAAAGATTTACCACCATCATTACTTAAACCCACCTCAGAATAAATAGTATAGAGACGGTTTTCATTCTTCGGGTCAACATAAATTTCGAAGTAATAAAATGGCCTGTTTCCAATATCATCTTTGTCATTAATCATGATCCAATTATTCCCCCCATCTTCCGACCTGTACAGTGCATTTTTTTCAGCTTCAACGATAGCATATACAACGCTGGGATTATCCGGTGCAATGGTTAATCCGATCCGGCCCAGCTCACCTTTGGGAAGTCCGTTATCAGAAGTCCTCCTTTTCCATGTTTTACCACCATCGATGGTAACATATAATCCGGAACCGGGACCACCTGATTCAAAGAACCACGGTTTACGCCGGTGTTGCCACATAGCAGCGATCAGTTTATTTGGATTTGATGGATCCATGACGAGATCAGCCACACCGGTTTTTTCATCCACATACAGGATCTTCTCCCATGTGTCTCCTCCGTCAACGGTTTTAAAAACTCCCCTTTCAGGATGTTCAGCCCATGGATTGCCAATTGATCCCACATAGACTGTATTTTCGTCCCGCGGATCGATAATAATCCTGTGAATATTTCTTGTTTTTTCAAGGCCCATCAATTTCCAGGTTTTACCGGCATCCAGCGACCGGTATATGCCGGCGCCCAGGTTCAGTGAATTCCGCGGATTACCCTCTCCTGTCCCAACCCAGACAACATCCGGATTGGATTGTGTGATGGCTACAGCACCGATGTTAAGAACCTTCTGATCATCAAAGACAGGGCCCCATCTGGTTCCACCGCTGGTTGTTTTCCAGACACCACCTGATGCTGTACCTACGTAAATGATATTTGGATTACTAACCACAGCATCAATGGCTGTCACCCGGCCACTCATACCTGCCGGCCCGATGCTTCGTGCTTTCATTGTTTTGAGCCTGTCAACGTCGAGCGGTTGCGCTATAATGGAAAGAGTGGTTACAAAAAAGAAAAACAGATTATACATAAAGAATAACCTTTTCATGATCATTAGTTTAAAAAGTTCGGAAAATCAAATACAAAATAAACAATAAAAAATTCCATGCAAGTAATTGCAGAAGGAAAGTGTTGAATAACATAATAGTTAACGGGAGATATTGGATGGTTGAAAGGATAAATGATTGTAGATGGTTTTAGATAATGATCCAGTCACTTTAAATGACTGGATCATTAGCGAAGCTGTATCCGGTTGTGACGTTTTACTATAGGGATCCAGTCATTTTAAATGACTGGATCATTGGCGAAGCTGTATCCGGTTGTGACGTTTTACTATAGGGATCCAGTCACTTTAAATGACTGGATCATTAGCGAAGCTGTATCCGGTTCACTGGCTAAATCATCATTTTAATTAATACCACCAACCCATTCCGGCATAACGTTCGGTAAAATTTCAAAGATTTTATTTCCCAGCAGCCAGGTAATCAATACGACTGCGAGAACGCCAAACATATTTAATACAAAACCTGTTTTGACCATTGTTTTGATTTGAATCCTGTCAGTCCCGAAGACAATGGCATTAGGAGGTGTTGCTGTGGGGAGCATGAATGCAAGTGAAGAGGCAAGGGTTGCCGGAATCATGAATAGGATTGGATTATTCCCGCTCCCGATTGCTAGACTGGCAAAAACAGGGAGCAACATCTGGGTGGAGGCTACATTGGATGTTAATTCTGTAAGGAAAGACATCATGGTGACTATTGCCGCAAGGATCAGGTAGGGATGTATATTTTTTGTCCAGGAAAGTTGTTCGCCAAACCATAAAGCCAGTCCAGATGACTGGAATCCCTGAGCCAGGGCAAAACCACCACCGAACAAAAGAACTATATTCCATGGCAGGCGGTGAGCTGTTTTCCAGTCCATCAGGCGTTCATCGTTTTTATTCCTGGCCGGAATAATAAAAAGGATAACAGAGATTAAAATAGCTACCGTTCCATCGTTGATAAAGTCAGGAGTACCAAAGATCACTGACCAGCCCGGGATGGTGAATGTATCAAACTCAATGCTGGCCCTGAATATCCAGAGAAGTGCGAGGATAACGAAAAGGGTGAATACAACTTTTTCCTCATAACTTGCTTTACCAAGTTTTTTATATTGCTCGCGGAAATGCAGGGAATCTATTCCAGTCCACTTTTCCCTGGGGCGGTAGATCAGAAAAATAACCAGCCAGATCATAATGGCCATCAGAAGTGTAACAGGTAAAGCAAAAAAGAACCATTTGGCAAAAGATATTTCTGGTGCACCCGGATAAAGCAGCGTAAGTACTCTTGGGCAAACCAGGTTTGTTGGTGTCCCAACCAGTGTAGCCATACCACCTATTGAAGCAGTGTATGCTATTGCCAGAAATAAACCCGTTGAATAATGACTCACGGCCTTCTGGTTAAGATTCTCTTCCAGGCTTGAGATGATCGACATTACAATCGGGATCATCATCATGGTGGTAGCAGTGTTTGAAATCCACATTGAGAGAAACATTGTAGCAAGCATAAAACCAAGTAATATTCTTCCAGGGCTTACTCCAGTGAACATGAGTACTTTAAGGGCAATTCTTTTATGCAACTGCCACTTCTCCATGGCAAGTGCCATGATGAACCCACCGATAAAAATGAAGATAATGTGGTTGATATATGCAGTAGATGTATCCTTTCCATCAAGAATTCCAAGCATTGGAAACAGGATAAGGGGCAACAGTGCAGTGACAGCCAGGGGTATGGCTTCTGTCACCCACCATGTAGCCATGAGAAGTGCAACCGCCAGCGTTCTGGTAACTTCAGGATGACCAGGTTTCAGATCGGTGAAGAAGAATATAATAAGGAAAAGTATAATACCAAAGAAAAGACCAAAATGCTTGCCTGAGAATTTCATGCTTAAGGATATGTAAATTCAGGTTGCAGAGGACAAATTGTGGATTTAAAGTTAAGAATTTCATTCAGAATTCAGAATAGATTGTGATTGAAGTAGTGTTCTCCAGGGAGGATTAAGTCATTTACCACAATCGGTGAATTAAATGTTCCGGCTGAAAGCAGACCTTTCTTAATAAAATACATTTTCGAAGGTTGTGAAACCTCCCCCACCATGAGTTTCTATTATTATTATTATTAATGGTCGGTCGAAATTTATTCAGCCGTTTTTATCATACACGATCATGTTGAGCCCGGCTTCAGCCGGGATATTCAGAAAAAGAATATTTACCTGAGTTTATCTGAATATTTGGCTTTTAACTTTTTCACTTTCGGAGCAATCACAAAACTGCAATAAGGTTGGTTGGGATTATTGTTAAAGTAATCCTGATGATAATCCTCTGCTTCATAGAAATTGATCAGCGGATTGATCTCAGTTATTATTGGATCCTCAAATGTGCCTGAATTAGTCATCTCCTGTTTCGATTTCTCAGCAGTTTTCTTTTGATCATCATTGTGATAGAAAATCACAGACCGGTATTGTGTACCAACATCATTTCCCTGCCGGTTAAGCGTTGTGGGATCATGTGTGTGCCAGAAAACATCCAGCAACTCACGAAAGGAAATGATTCCAGGATTAAAATAAACCTGGCAAACTTCCGCATGTCCGGTAGTTCCATTACAGACTTCCTTGTATGACGGGTTTTTCACATGTCCGCCGGAATAACCTGAAACAACTTTTTCAACACCATTTATACGTTCGAAAACAGCCTCGGTACACCAGAAACAACCGGCTCCAAGTGTCGCTATTTCAAAATTTGTATTCTCATTATGACTCGTTTTACTCATATCAATTTCTTTAATATTTTGTGCATATGAAATATTATATACAATTAAAAATAAGAAAATTATAATAATAGAAATATTTGATCTCATGAGATTTGTTTTTAAAGGTTGTCAATTTTATTTATAACGATTCTAAATTATAAATATTATAACATACCGCATTCAATATTTTAGTAAAAATCTTTTTTTAACAAACATTTAATAAAGAATGTTGTTCTTTTATTTTTCATTTCTCGAAATTTCGGGTTTCTATAATTGGTTTTAGCCACGAATTGAATATATTTAACCTCATGGATATCATAGAATTTCTAAGTATCGACAGCTCACGTTTGAATGCAGATCTACTCGTAGAAAAATTCGAAGAAGATCCGGATATTTTCAGGATAATACTGGAGGTAATGTATCGCGACACCTATCCCCTGTCAATGCGAGCAGGACGTGTTGTATGGCTCATAGCCAAAAAATTTCCCGGTTATATTGATGCATATTTACCTGAAATGATTGAAAAGTTGCCAGACTTTAAGATTGATGGTGTAAGAAGGAATATCATGGCAATTCTTGTAGAGTTGCCTCTGCCGGAAATTGACCTTGGTAAGCTGTTCGATTCCTGTTATACCTGGCTTGAATCGGAAAAGGAACCTGTAGCCATCAGGGGAAATGCCATTACCATCTTGTATAAGATCTCAGAAAAGGAACCGGAATTAAAACCGGAACTAATAGAACTTTTTGAATCACTATTACCATGTGATTCTGCAGGTATTGAAACCAGAATTAAGAATTATTTGAAAAAGTTATAAAAATATGACAACCAACAAACTAATCATTCTTACCGGCCCATCCTGCATCGGAAAATCACCTCTGGAAAAAGCATTTACAAAATTTTATCCAGATATAAGGAATACCCTTTATAAGCTTGTGCTTTATAACGACCGTGCGCCAAGACCCGGGGAAAAGGATGGTTTGGACTATCATTTCAGGACAACAGAACAGCTGAAATCACTTGAACGCAATCCGGATTATATATTTATGAATGTGCGGGGTGATCTTCAGGCCCTGAACCTGAATGAATTAAATGAAATTTTGCAGAAAGGACATGCATTCTTTGAAGGCAATCCTTATGTGGCAGAAGCTATGCTGAAGCATAAGAGAATTGGTGGGTACCCGAAATTGAGCATATTCATCTCTCCTCTTTCCAGGGAGGAAGTTATGGAGTTAAAAGATCCGTCAAGAAATGTTGATCTTCCAAAACTTTTTTCAGAGATCATGAGGCGAAAACAAATACGGCGTAAAATCAGGCAGAAAACTGAAATCTCATTAGCTGACCTTGAAGATATCGAGAAAAGAGTTGCCAGTGTTTATAAAGAATTGAGTATGGCCTGGCAATTTGACTACATTATTCCAAATCATGACGGGGAAGACAGTGATAACTGGGAAATGTTTTACTATCCCCTGGGTGATGCACGGAAAACTTTACTGTGCTTTGTGGAATTACTTTCCAACAAAGTACCGGACTATGTTGAGAAGTGGGATAAGAGGTTGTTGATGAATTAGATAATAGATCAAATTGGCACCAAATTTGTAATATTATACTGCCATCTCCAGAACTGCGCCATTTATGGATAATCAGGTAAAATGCCCGGTCAATTCCGGACAACCGGTGAACGAAAACGGACAAGCCTGAATTAATATGAAACTACCAAATTAATTTTTTAATTAAAGGTTGTTTTATATTCATCGTCAAAGTATGAAAAGGCTTCTGATATTGGCAGGATTATTATTTATTCTTGTCCAGTCAAATTCCCAAACCTTTACACAGACAATTAAGGGCAGAGTGGTAGATGCAGATTCAAAAACATATCTTGTCGGTGCCAATGTCTTTATCCCGGGATCTGTACCATTCATTGCTGCAGTAACTGATACAAATGGCATGTTCAGGCTGGAAGACGTTCCGGCAGCCCGCCATACCATTCAGGTTTCCTTTATTGGATATGAACCCTTTCTTTTACCTGATATCCTTGTAAATACTGGTAAAGAAGTAGTATTAACAATTGAACTTAAGGAATTGGTAATTAATGTAAAGGAAGTCAGGATTGAAGCCCGGAAAAAAACTCAGTCCTCAGTGAATACCATGGCATCAGTTAGTTCAAGAATGTTTAGTGTCGAAGAATCCAGAAGATATGCAGGTGGTTTCTATGATCCGGCAAGGATGGCAGAATCGTTTGCCGGAGTTGCATCAACCGGAGGGGAGGACAATGAACTGATCATCCGTGGAAATTCACCTCGTGGACTTCTCTGGCGACTTGAGGGAATCGAGATACCCAATCCAAATCATTTCAGAAATGGCGAGGGTGCAAGTGGTGGAGGAATTAACATCATTACCTCAAATGTCATCACTAATTCAGATTTCATGACCGGCGCATTTCCCGCTGAATACGGAAATGCTCTTTCAGGTGTATTCGATATCCAGCTCAGGCAGGGAAATCCTGACAGACATGAATTTGCTTTCCAGACAGGGGTTGTGGGAGTTGAAGCTGTAGTGGAAGGTCCTATGACAGGTAATAAGAACGGATCCTACCTGCTTAATTACAGATTTGCTTCCTTTCGTCTTCTTGAGAAAGCAGGTATTTCAGTGAGTGATAATGATATTGTTCCCTCTTTCCATGATCTTGTCTTTAATGTCACTTTTCCTTCCAATAAAGCAGGAAGATTTTCCCTGTTTGGATTTGGTGGCTATAGCACGGTAGGAAATATAGCGGAAACAGATTCGGCTGAATGGGACTCCTTCGCAGACCGATATGAAGATTTAGAAATTCATAAAACAGGTGTACTGGGTTTGAAGCATGTTAAATTACTTCCCGTCCAAAATACCTATTTGAAAACCATCCTGATGCAAAGCTATGAATTCAATGCTTATGATATTGCTTTTATTGAAGATAATTTGCAATTCAGCAATGATTATAATGAGCAATTTATATATACCAGTACCAGATTATCTACACTCCTTCATCATAAAATCAATTCACGCAACAGGATTCGGGCCGGTATGATCGGAAGTTTTCTTGGATATAATGCATGGATGGTATTCAATAAGGGAATTCCTGATGAAGAATATATTTATGTAGATTCAAAAGGATATACCGGTATGCTTCAGGGATATGCCCAGTGGCAGGCTCAGGCTACCGGTAATCTGGAAGTAAATCTTGGCTTTCATGTGTTAAATTTTTTATTGAATTCTGAGCTTTCCTTTGAACCAAGATTTGGTGTTAAGTGGAAATTTGCTAATAATCAAACATTTACAACCGGAATAGGAGTCCACAGCCGCCATGAACCAATCTCTTTTTACATGGCAGAACTGAAGAAGGATGATGGTTCTGTTGTTCAGCCAAACAGAAACCTTGGTCTGACCAAAGCATGGCATAATGTGATTGGATATGATATATTCATTAGACCTGATCTTCATATCAAAACGGAAGCATATTATCAGCATCTGTTTAATGTTCCAATAGATAATGAACCTGGCAGCAGGGAATCGATTCTCAATTACAAAGTTGGAATTACCCATGTCCCACAATCGAATGAGGGAACAGGAACAAATTATGGTCTGGAATTTACCATGGAGAAATTCTTTACACGGAGTTATTATTTCATGGTCACCGGTTCGCTGTTTGAATCTAAATACAAACCGGCAGATGGTCATACATATAATACCCTTTACAATGGGAATTATATCATTAATTTGCTGGGAGGGAAAGAGATTTCTGTTGGTAAAAACCACCAGAACCTGATTGGGTTTAATACACGAATTTTGCTTAAAGGAGGTAACCGGACAACACCAATCCTTTTAGAAGAGTCGATCAATTCCGGTACCACTGTGAAGGATTTGGATCAATGGATGGAAGGAAAAGTACCTGATTATTTCCGATGGGATGCCGGAACCTATTTTCGGAATAACCGCCCGGCGTTTTCATGGATAATTTCTCTCGATATCCAGAATATAACCAACCGCCAGAATATTTATAATACATATTACAATCCGGGTGATCAAAATATTCAATATATTTATCTTTTAGGAATCATACCAATACTAAATTTCAGGATTGAATTTGGACTTTAATATTAATTTTAACCAGATAAAACAATGAAAAGAAGGACTTTCATCAAGACAACCGGTCTTGGAACCGTCACTGTTTGCACCTGCGGACTGGGCATGAACAGCTGTTCCATGTTTTCAGGAATTTCTGATACTCCTGTAGCTCCGGAAGAGAGTATCATGTTTTCAGATAACCAGGTTACACTTAATCTGACATTGATTCCTGAACTTAAAAATTCAGGCGGATCCGTTAAGTTTGAAGTAAAACAGGATGTTGAAAATCCTCTGAAATTTCTGGTAATTAACACAGGTAATAACGGATTAATGGTTTATGAGAACAGGTGTACACATGGAGCACGTGAAATCGAATACCGGAGTGATGATGGTATTCTTCAATGCGTGAGCTTTGGTCATTCAAAATATAATCTGGATGGCCAGGTAACAGGAGGACCAGCACCCTCACCCATCAGGAAATTCACAGTGAATCATACAGATGATAAATTGATTATAAATCTGGGGTAATTGGTTTTCAATAATAGGAAGCCACGAATTCACGAATTAAAGACAAATTAATTCGAATTAATTCGTGAATTCGTGGCTAATATATATGGATATTAAACCTGCCAGTTGTTAAATCTTTAAAGAAATAATAACGGAATCAATTAATTTTTACTGACAGGGATTACTCTTAGAGGGGGATTCCGATATTGCCCGGGTATATCCGGTATTCCATCCTGGTTTATATCCTGAAACTGCCGGATATACATAT
>Ga0209636_10005100_pt1 | contig 13432 bp, 8 predicted proteins | sample DeeMarSWOR152_54_FD_187464 | JGI IMG/M metagenome (GOLD analysis project Ga0209636, IMG submission 187464) | Marine sediment microbial communities from White Oak River estuary, North Carolina - WOR-1-52-54 (SPAdes) (version 2) | ecosystem: Environmental > Aquatic > Marine > Intertidal zone >...
CGAGCGGACCTCGACGAGATGGAATCCCTCGGGGTGATGATTCGAGAAAGTTCAAAATGCCAGGTCGGACAGACCGGCACCGTCGCCCTCCTCTATTGCCTCCAATACTATAGAGATGAATTCCTTGAACTCATTGACAATAAGAAGAAGGCTCCTATCGGAACCTACTGTGCAAAGACGGTTGCACCATGTTCCAATGCATGTCCTGCTCACCTCGATATTCCGACCTACGTGGAGTATGTCAAGGAAAACAGGTTTGACGAGTCTCTCAATGTGATAAGAAACATGACCTGTCTCCCCGGAACCCTGGGGCGGGTATGCATTCGGCCGTGCGAATCCAATTGCCGGAGGGCCAATCTGGACGAATCGATCTCGATCAAGTACCTGAAACGTTTTGTCGCTGACTGGGAGTTGGAACGGCGTCACCTTCCCCTTCTCCAGAGGCCTACGACGAAAAAGGAGGATCCTGTGGCGATCGTGGGGGCGGGACCTGCCGGTCTTTCCTGCGCTTACTATCTCGCCCAAATTGGATACCCTGTCACGGTTTTTGAGCGATTTGATGCTCCAGGGGGTATGGCGGCCTGGGGAATTCCAGATTATCGCCTACCACGGGACATCCTCAACAAGGAAGTAGAGATCATTCAGGATATGGGGGTCGATATTCGGTACAACACCGAGGTGGGCAAGGATATCACCTTGGAGGAAATCGCCGAGAAAAACAAAGCCATATTCGTTGGAGTGGGCGCCCAAACCAACACACCGATGAGGGTGGAAGGTGAAGATGCCGGTTACAGGGGATTCATCTCAGGAGTCAGATATCTTCTCGAGGTCAACCAGGGGAAGGATCCATATCCTGAAGGCAAGAAGGTTGTCGTAGTCGGTGGCGGGAATGTGGCCATCGACTGTGTTCGGTCGTCTTTTCGAATCGGAAAGACCGATGTGAACTTGGTGTACCGGAGATCACGCAAGGAGATGCCCGCCGATGATGTGGAGATCCGGGATGCAGAAGAGGAGCAGGTCAAGTTTCATTTTCTGTGCAACCCAGTAAAGGTGCTCGCCAAACAGGGCAAAGTTGTCGGTGTCGAGTGCATCCGCATGGAACTGGGCGAACCAGATGAGAGCGGTAGAAGGCGGCCTATTCCTGTTCCAAGTTCTGAATTCTTCATCAAATGTGACATTGTCATCCCGGCCATTGGCCAAGCCGTTGATCTCGGTTTTCTGGAAGGCATGACCGAAATCGAGACCACGAAGTGGAAAACCTTGGTGATCAATCCAAAGACGTTCGAAACGTCTGCCAAGGGGATTTTTTCAGCAGGTGATTGTGTGACGGGTCCTGATGTCCTCGTCAGAGCAGCCGGACACGGCAAACGGGCTGCAGACAAAATCGACAAGTACCTGAGAGGAGAGCCTGTCATACAGTCGGAGGACGAGCGGTTGGAAGATGTCATGACGACCATCGGCGTTTATGACAAGGACGAAGCCGTAAGCATTTCCGGAGGACAGGAGAGAGAGCATTTGCAGATGCTGGAACCTGAGGAGAGGCGACATACCTTTGCCGAGGTGGAAATTGGCTTTCCCATCCCGGTGGCAAAACAGGAGGCCGAGCGGTGTTTGAGATGCTACCGCATTGGTCTGGTGGCGCTCGGCCCCAAATCGTAGGGTCTGGTAGTCGAGCTATGAGCTACAAAGGCTTTTGGAGGTCTCTGAAGAGGGAAGTTCCGAGCGGATCGTGTTCGTGGTCCGTTGCCCGTAGTTCGTTGTCAGAACTGACCACCGACAACCGGCAACTGACAGCACAAGAGAAAGCTTCTGAGTAGGAAAGAGCGACTCTTCCAAAGACCTGGTTCGTTTTCCCTTTCCATGAGAGGACCACTATTGCCAATGTTGAGGATTGAAGATGATTAACCTAACGATTGATGGGAAAGAGGTCACTGCTCGTGATGGGGCAACGATTCTGGAGGCGGCCAGAGAGAATGGCATCTATATCCCTAGCCTCTGCTATCTGGCCAAGCTGAGCTGGCTTAAGTCCTGTCGAGTATGCATTGTCGAGGTCGAGGACGTGGAAAAGCCCATGCCCGCATGTGCGACCCAGGTGACCGAGGGGATGGTTGTCCACACCCGGACCGGGCGTGTGGAGAAGATGCGGAGTGACGCTGTGAAGCTCTTGCTGATACAGCACCCTTTGGATTGCCCAGTGTGCGACGCTGGGGGCGAATGCGAGCTTCAGAACCTGACCTATCAGTTTGGAATCGACAGGCAGGACTATGTTTTGGAAAGGATTGACCGGCCAGGTGTCACCTTTGGGACACCCCTGATCAAGCAGTGGATGGATCGGTGTGTGATGTGCATGCGTTGCGTTCAGGCGTGTATCGAGATTCCAGGCTGTCATGTCCTGGATCCGGTCGATCGAGGGTTCGAGTCCCATGTTGAGGCGGTCAACCCCGATGCTTGCATCTCCTGCGGCGAATGCCTCCATGTCTGTCCCGTGGGTGCTCTGACAGAGAACCTCAATCCTATCAAAGGCCGAATCTGGCAGATCGAGAGGGTGCAGACGACCTGTACCTTTTGCGGTTCCGGGTGTCAGCTGGATTTGAATGTTCTTCATGGTAAGCGGATCATAAAGGTAACGAGTCGCGATGGCGTGGGGGTAAATGATGGGAGCCTCTGCGTGAAGGGACGTTTCGGGTATGACTACATTCACCACTCTGATCGGTTGACCCATCCCTTGGTCAGAGAGAAGGAGACCTTTAGGGAGGCTTCCTGGGAAGAAGCCCTCTCCCTGGTGTCCAAAAGACTCAAGACTCTCAAAGAAAACTTTGGTGGAGAAAGCCTCGGCGCCATTGCCCCCTCGAGGGGAACCAACGAGGAGATCTATCTCCTTCAGAAATGGATGCGCCTCGTTCTGGGATCGAACAATGTAGACAGCGGTGGACGACTTGGAAGCGCACCGACCCTTGCGGCGTTGTCCCAGTCTCTCGGTTATGGGGCCATGACCAATGAAATGGATGGTATTGTTGGGGCCGATGTGATCCTCGTAGTCGGTGCTGACCCCGATGAGGATAGCCTGATTCTTGCCCACAAGATCCGTCGGGCGATTTATAGAAGCGATGCACGCGTGATTCTCGTGGATCCCCGCAAGACTTCTCTGGAAAAATACGCGAATCTCTGGCTCCGTCCATCTCCTGGAAGCGACGTGGCCTGGATCAATGGATTGATTAAGATACTTATCGATGAAGACCTCGTGGATGGCCATTTCATAAAGGAGAGGACTCAGGGCTTCAAGGAACTGAAAAAAGTAATCTCCTCCTATGCCCCTGAATCGGTTGAAACGTTCACCGGAATCCCAGCCGACGAGCTTTACAAGGCGGCGCGTCTTCTTGGTACGGCCAGCAGAGCGGCCATTGCTTTCGGGTCAGGGATAACCCAACATCTGAGGGGGACAGAGGGGGTCAAAGCCCTTACCAATCTGGCCCTCGTGACTGGAAACGTTGGAAAGGAACAAGGGGGTCTCTATCCACTGTGCTCCCAGAGTAATTGTCAGGGGGCCTTTGACATGGGCGGTCTCCCTAACTATTTACCAGGATACCAGAAAGTCGATGATTCAGAGGTTCATGAAAAATTTGAGAAAGCTTGGGGAGGAGAGCTTCCGCTTAAACCCGGGCTTTCCCTTATCGAAATGTTCGATGGCATGCAGGCTGGAAAAATCAAAGGCCTCATTGTGGTCCGAGAAAACCCCCTGATGACACTCCCTAATCCGAAGCGACTCGAGGCAGCCTTGCGGAGGCTGGAACTTCTGGTCGTTGTGGATACCTTTATGACAGAGACAGCCCAGAGGGCCGACGTGGTTTTTCCTGCTGCCACCTTTGCCGAGAGGGACGGGACCTTCACCAGCATGGAACGGAGGGTTCAGCGTGTCCGTCAGGCCATTCAACCGGTGGGCGGTAAAGCCGACTGGGAGATACTTTGCACCCTCGCTTCCGAAATGGGGCATAGCATGCACTATCGTCACCCGTCCGAGGTCTTTTCGGAAATGGCCTCCCTGACCCCGCTTTACCACGGAATCGACTACCAGATCCTGGAAGGCGTTGGGGTCCAGTGGCCATGTCCTGAGCCAAGCCATCCGGGAACACCAGTCCTTTATGTTGAGGGGTTCCCTGACGGGGGAGGTCGCATCTTCCCCGTCGCCTACCAGGAGCCGGACGAGAAACCCAGCAAGGATTTTCCACTGTGGCTATCTACAGGAGGAGCCCTCTACAATTATGAAATCGGTACAAAAGAAAAAAGGGCTCTTGGATTGGCACAGTGGTATCCTGAAACAGCCCTAGAGATCCATCCAGAAGATGCGGCCCCTCTCGGGATCTCGGACGGAGATCGGGTTCGTCTGACCTCTCCCAGAGGTCAGATGGAAACAAAGGCCAGAATCTCAGATCGTGCAGCCAAAGGAATTGTCTATTTGGCCCCATCATTCTATGATGTTGAGCTGAATGCGGTCCTTTATTCAGATGTGGATCCCCTTACCGGGACGCCTGAATACAAAGCCTGTGCGGCAAAAGTGGAGAGGGTCTAGCATGGAGCTTCTTTACACGCTGATTGAGATTGTTGCCAAGAGCTTGGTGGTCTTCGTTGGGCTCCTTCTGATGACTGCCTACAACACCCTCTTTGAGAGAAAGGTCCTGGGGCATATCCAGGTCAGATACGGTCCCAACCGAGTCGGCCCTTTCGGCCTTCTCCAGCCTATTGCCGATGGGATTAAGGCATTTTTCAAGGAGGATTTGGTTCCAGCCAGGGCTGATCGGGGGGTTTTCATGCTCGCCCCGGCAATCTCTGTGATTTCGGTACTCTGTCTGGCAGCAGTCATTCCCTTCAGCAATGACCTCGTCCTCTTGGGTCGGGAGATCAAGATGGTCGTGGCCGACATCGACATGGGACTTCTGTATCTCTTTGCCATAAGCTCTGTTGGGGAGTTTGGGGTGGTTCTAGGGGGGTGGTCCTCTGGTAATAAGTACGGTGTGACCGGATCCTTGCGCGCCGCTGCCCAGATGATCAGTTACGAGGTCTTCATCGGAATAGCCGTTGTCGGAGTATTGATGATTTCCGGGACCCTTAACCTCGGGGAGATCGTCTTGGTCCAGGCAGGAGGGTTCTGGCACTGGAATGTTTTTCTTCAGCCTGTGGCTTTCCTCCTTTTCTTTGTGGGCGGGCTGGCGGAACTTGCTCGAGTGCCTTTTGACATGCCAGAGGCGGAATCAGAACTGGCCTGTGGATTCAACATCGAATTCAGCAGCATGAAGTTCGCTCTCTATTTTATCACCGAGTATGCCCATATGATCATCATGCCGGCTGTTGCTGTCACGCTCTTCTGGGGAGGTTGGCAACCGATTGTGCCGGCCCTCTCATTCATTCCTGGATGGATCTGGTTTCTGGCCAAGGTCTTTGTTCTGGTATTCGTATGCATCTGGATCCGAGCCACCTATCCCCGACTGCGGTACGATCAGATTATGAAGTTTGGATGGAAATTCATGCTTCCTCTGGCCCTACTCAATCTGTTGGTTACAGCAGTAGTGCTTCTATTGAGGTAAGGTTCACTAGATCCGGTTGTACCAAACGGTCTACGAAAGGAAAGGCGATGATCATCCCTCTTTTGAAAGGCCTGTCTGTGACCCTCAAGTATTTCTTTTCAAGGCCCTTTGCCATGCAATATCCGGACGAGAAGCTTGATATGACTGACCGGTGGCGAGGGATTCATTATTTTGAGAGGAGAGAAGACGGTTCTACTAAATGCGTGGCCTGTGGGCTTTGCGAGGCAATCTGCCCCTCGGATTGCATCTATGTGGAAGCAGAGGAATACAAGAACGGACATCGGTTCCCCAGGGTCTATGAGATCGATGGGACGCGATGTATCTTTTGTGGATTCTGCGAAGAAGTCTGCCCCGTCAATGCGATAAAAATGGGCAAGAACTACGAGTATGTGAAACATGAGCGGTCCGACTTTGTTTTCAATACGACTTTTCTGATCGATCAGAAGAAACTGAATCCATGATTTCGCAACGACAAATGACAAATGAAAAACCCCAAAGTCCAAATGAATGCCAAATGAAAAAGAGGGAGTTGCTTGGCGGAGTGAATCGTTGACTTGCCTATTGGTTTGAATATCTGACTCCTCAAACATTCAAAGAAATTGGAACTTTTGACATTTGGGTATTGGGGTTTCACTTGACATTTGGATTTTGAGATTTGAAATTGCTAATTGGCTTAGGCGAAGCGGACTAGTGCTTCCCGTGAACGGTTGCGGAAGTAGATTTTCATGAGAGGTCTTCCATGTTTGCACAGAACATAAGCATTGTCTTTCAGTGGCTGGTTTTTCTCGGAACAGCCTTTGTGGCCATTCTCGCTTCGATTCTCATGATAACCCGGAAGAATCCGATCCATTCGGCCCTACTCCTGATCCTTACCTTTCTGTGTACGGCGGTCCTCTTCTTTCTCCTGCAGAACCCCTTCATTGCCATCATTCAGATTCTTGTCTATGCAGGGGCCATCATGATGCTCATCGTTTTTGTTATTATGCTCCTGGAGCTTGAAGAGGAACTCGTCAGTCCCCTGAAGATTTCCTTTTCAAAAGGCGTCGGGGTCCTAACCGCTCTTCTCATTATGCTGGGCCTGTTCTTTGCCGTCTTCGGTGGGGCCAGAGGAGCCATCGGTGAATATACGCCCGAGAAGGTGAGCCAGCTAGGATCGGCAAAGGTGGTCGGGAAGTTGCTCTTCACCGATTATCTTCTTCCCTTTGAGATTGTTTCGATTCTTCTGATGGCCGCTATCGTTGGGGCGATCGTTCTGGCTAAACAAAGACCATCTGAAAAGGAGTAGTCCATGACCATACCCCCTATTCCCTCGGCTGCTTATCTGATCGTTGGGGCGATGCTGTTTATCATTGGAGCCGTTGGAGTATTGACGAGAAGAAACGGAATTGTCGTGTTTATGTCCATTGAACTGATGCTCAACTCGGTCAACCTGAGCCTGATTACCTTCTCCCATTTTCTCAATTCCATGGATGGCGTCCTGTTTGTGTTTTTTGTCATGGCTGTGGCAGCTGCTGAGGCTGGCGTTGGTCTGGCGATTTTTGTGCAGCTGTACCGAACCCAGAAGACCATCCATCTGGATGAGGTTCATCTGATGAGATGGTGATAGTGTCGTCTCCCTAAACCTGCCAGACACGGGCAATGGGAGACCGAGCACTTCCCCTGGAGGAGACTGCGATGCTTGAGTTTGTCTGGTTGATTCCTCTCTTCCCTGCTATTGGCTTTGTGATCAACGGACTCTTCGGAAGACAGATCAACAGAAAGGCAGTTGGCCTTGTTGCCTGTGCGGCTATCGGGCTGTCGGCGGTCTTCTCGTCTGTCCTTTTCTTCGTCCTTCTGAAGCAACCCGACTACTTCTTCGAAAAGGAGATCTTCAGCTGGATTGTCTCTGGGCAGTTCGCGGCGGCCGTCGGTTACCAGGTGGATGCCCTCTCTATCGTGATGGCCCTCGCGGTCTCGTGGGTGAGTTTCTTCATCCATGTTTATTCCATTGGATATATGCATGACGATCCGGGTTATCCCCGGTATTTTACCTATCTAAACCTCTTTGTCTTTATGATGCTCAATCTCGTCCTGGCCAACAATTTCCTCCTTATGTTTGTTGGATGGGAAGGGGTCGGGTTGTGCAGCTACCTGCTCATTGGATTCTGGTTTGAAAAGGATTCCGCCTCCAATGCTGGGAAAAAGGCCTTCGTTGTCAATCGGGTGGGAGACTTCGGGTTTCTCCTGGGGATTTTCCTGCTGGTGACTCACTTCGGCACACTGAATTTCAGCCAGATCTTTGCCAGTGCCCCTCAGGTTCTCACAGTTTCGGCTGCCACGATGATAGCCGTTCTTCTATTTATCGGTGCCACGGGAAAGTCAGCCCAACTGCCGCTGTACGTGTGGTTGCCTGATGCCATGGAGGGCCCTACCCCAGTCAGCTCATTGATTCATGCTGCCACGATGGTAACGGCTGGGGTATACATGGTGGCCCGATGCCATGTGATCTATGAGATGGCCCCGGTCGCTCTGGCTATTGTTGCCGCGGTAGGAGTCCTCACAGCCATATACGCTGCCTCCATCGGTTTTGCTCAAAATGACATTAAGAAGGTTCTGGCCTATTCAACCATCAGCCAGCTCGGCTACATGTTTCTTGGCGTGGGCGTGGGAGCATACAGCGCAGGCATCTTCCATCTCATGACCCATGCCTTTTTCAAGGGTCTTCTCTTTCTAGCCGCTGGCAGCGTTATGCATGCCATGAGCGGGGAATTGGACATGAGGAAGATGGGGGGATTGAGAAAATTGACGCCTGTAACGTTCTGGACGTTTCTGATTGCCACTCTGGCCATTGCAGGCTTTCCTCCTCTTTCCGGTTTTTTCAGCAAAGACGAGATCCTCTGGCATGCTTTTAAACAGAGTCGCCTTCTCTGGGCGATTGGTTTCGTGGCCGCCGGGATGACTTCCTTCTATATGTTTCGGGCCGTGTTCATGACCTTTTTTCGGGAAAGCCGGGCGCCCGAAACTGTGAAGAAGCACATCCACGAGTCCCCGAAAATCATGACCGTCCCCCTGATCATTCTGGCCGGGCTGTCGATCGTGGGGGGATGGGTCGGCATTCCCCATGCCTTGGGAGGTGCCAACCGTTTTCACCAGTTTCTCTCGACAGCCATCAAGGTGTCGCATGAGACTGCCGGACATGCCGCGAGTAAGGTCCATATCATGCTGGCCTCGAATCAGCCGGCAGCCGAGATTGCAAAACACGGAATGACGTCAACCCATTCAGCAGTAGACCCCACGGAGTATGTTCTCATGGCCGCGTCGGTGGGCATCGCCCTCGTTGGACTGGCCTTTGCCTATCTACTATACATAACAAAGCCCGGCCTGTTGGAGAGGCTTGTCTCCAGTTGGCACAGACTCCATCGACTTGTTTTCAACAAATACTATGTCGACGAAATCTATGAGTACCTTTTTGTCGACTCCTTGAAAGGTCTCGGCAGAGGACTGTGGAAAGGTGCGGATACCTTTTTCATCGACGGAACGGTCAACGGAGTGGCCGACGTCGCCGGAATTCTCAGTAACCTCACGCGAAGGATCCAGAATGGCCTTGTCCAGAGCTACGCGCTTTCTATGGTCGTGGGCGGCATGGTGGTCGTAGGATACTATGTGATCCGGGCCATATTCTTCTGATCATAAATCAGCTTTCAGGGGTCGGGTATCGGCTGTCAGCAGAATCTGAAAAGCAGGTGTCGGGGACGGGGGATCAGCTCTCAGCGGATGAACAGTAAGATTAATGCTGACCTCTGCCAACTGACCCTTGAAAGCTGAGATAGGAGTAAATACTGATGGAAGGTTTTCCCATTCTGACTGTGGTGACTTTTTTCCCTATCGTTGGCGCCATTGTCCTCCTGTTCATAGACAAGGAAAACTCTCCCGCCCTGCGCCTGGTAGCGCTGGTTTTCTCTCTTGGCGAGTTTGTCCTCTCCCTGCCCCTGTTTTTTTTCTTTGACAACAGAACGCATGAGATGCAGTTTCAAGAGGTATTGCCCTGGATTGAGAGTTACGGGATCAGCTACCACCTCGGCATTGATGGGATCAGCCTCCTCCTGGTTCTGCTGACAACATTTCTGACCGTCCTCTGTATTCTGAGTACCTTCAGTGCAATCCAGGTACGGGTCAAGGAGTTCATGATTTCCTTCCTCTTCCTCGAGACGGGCATGGTGGGCGCCCTCGTGGCCCTCGATCTGATCCTGTTTTACATATTCTGGGAAGTCATGCTGGTACCCATGTATCTCCTGATTGGTGTCTGGGGCGACCCGAAGCGAAGGATCTATGCAGCCATCAAATTCTTCTTGTACACCATGGCAGGAAGCGTATTGATGCTCGTAGCAATAATTGCGCTCTACTTTATCCACGGAAAGGCAACTGGAAACTATACCTTTAGCCTTCTGGAACTCTACAAGTTTGGTGTTCCTGTTCGAGCCCAGTATTGGCTCTTCGGTGCCTTTGCCCTGGCTTTTGCCATCAAAGTTCCGATGTTTCCGTTCCACACGTGGCTGCCCGATGCCCACACAGAGGCCCCAACGGCCGGAAGTGTGATCCTGGCAGGGGTTCTTCTGAAGATGGGAACCTATGGATTCATCCGGTTTGCCATCCCGCTCTTTCCGAATGCGGCCATGACATTTCTACCTCTTGTCTGTGTTCTCGCTCTCATCGGGATCATCTATGGTGCGCTGGTTTCCATGATGCAGGACGACCTGAAACGTCTGGTGGCCTTCTCCAGCGTGAGTCATCTGGGTTATGTGATGTTGGGTATGTTTGCTTTTAACATGCAAGGCGTCCAGGGTTCTGTGTATCAGATGCTCAATCATGGGATCAGTACGGGCTCCCTCTTTCTCATCGTCGGCATTATTTACGAGAGGAGGCATACCCGGATGATCGCGGACTTCGGAGGGCTGGCGAAGGTTATGCCAATTTACGCTGCCGTATTCATGATTGTGACCCTGTCATCGATCGGCCTGCCAGGAACCAACGGGTTTGTGGGAGAATTCTTGATTCTTCTCGGAGCTTTCAAAGCCAAAACCGTCTACGGCGTCCTGGGAGCCACAGGCGTTGTTCTCGGTGCGGCTTATATGCTGTGGATGTTTCAGCGTGTCATGTTCGGGGAGATCAAGAATCCAGAGAACCTGAGGCTCCAGGATCTCAATATCCGGGAAATTGCTTACATGGTCCCCATGATCATCATGATTTTTCTCATGGGAATTTATCCGAAGCTCTTCTTCCAGAAAATGGATGTTACGGTGGAACATTTTCTTAAGGATGTAACGAGCAAATATGAAGCAACTGTGGATCGCATACCCTCAAAAACGATGGTAGCAAAGGAGATGGGACTGGACCACCCCAAGGCAGCAGGAGGATCAGAGAAAAAGCCCTAAGTCTTGGCGAGGAATCAAGTTTGATAAATCCGAAGCACGAAATCCGAAATACGAAACAATCTCAAAATTCCGAATCCAAATGTTCGAGACAAGTCTAGAATTTCCGCCATTTGATATTCGAATTCGTTTCGAATTTCGATATTCGAGTTTCGAGCTTATTGATGATTAGGCGGCATGCAGCCCTACCCTAGGCTAACGTCATCAAACGACAGGAGGGTGATGGAGGAACGTGTCGATGGATCTTTTAGATCTTCAGATCAATTTCAGCATCATCATGCCAGAGATTATTCTTGCGGCTTTTGGGATACTGGTTCTTCTGGTGGGCGTGTTCTCTTCTCAAAAGGACGAGGGGAAAGACAACCTGGGTTATATCAGCCTTTTCGGTGCGATCCTGGCCCTGGTCTTCTCAGCTCGTCTATTCGGAAATCCACAATACGGCTTCAGCAACATGGTGGTGGCTGATAACTTTGCCGTTTTTTTCAAGGTGATCTTTGGGATTATCTGTCTGCTAACAATTCTGATCTCTATCGGATATACAAAACAACAGGAGATTAGTCTGGGGGAATACTATGCCTTGGTTCTCTTCTCAACTCTGGGAATGATGCTGATGGCAGCTGGAACCAATCTCCTCACCATCTTTCTCGGCCTGGAAACCATGTCCATCGCCATCTATGTTCTGGCCGGAATCATGCGGAACGACCCGAAATCCGTAGAGTCGGCCATGAAATACTTCATCTTGGGCGCCTTTGCCACGGGCTTCTTCCTTTATGGGGTAGCCCTGATCTTTGGTTCGACAGGGTCATTCAGTCTCAAAGCCATCGCCTCCTACCTCGCTGCCAGTGAAAGCAACAGCCGAAGCCCGCTGGTGATTATTGGGATTGCCCTACTTACTATTGGATTCGGATTCAAGATCGCTACGGTTCCCTTCCATATGTGGACGCCTGATGTCTATGAGGGCGCGCCCACATCCATTACCGCCTTCATGGCCACAGGGGTAAAGGCTGCGGCTTTTGCAGGTCTTGTCCGGGTGTTCTACTCAGCCCTGGGTGCTTTCCAGCCGGATTGGACGGCTATCATGTGGCTGTTATCGGTGGCTACTATGACGGTGGGCAACATCGTGGCAATCTCTCAGTCCAATATCAAACGGATGCTGGCGTATTCGAGTATTGCTCACGCCGGGTATGTATTGGTCGCATTTACGGCGGGAAACAACCTGGGGACCTCTAGCATTCTGTTCTATCTTCTGGCCTACACGTTCATGAACCTCGGTGCCTTTGCGGTTGTCATCTTGCTGGGTAAGAAAGGCGAGGAGAATACACTAATCACAGACTACGGGGGCATTGGATTCAAATATCCTCTCTTGGCCGCTGCCATGACAATATTCATGTTGTCGATGGCCGGAATTCCACCACTGGCCGGTTTCATGGGGAAGTTCTATATCTTCAGTGCTGCTGTGAAGGCAAAGTTCTATTGGCTCGCTGTCATCGGTGTGCTGAACAGCGCGCTGTCAGTCTATTATTATCTGAGGGTGACCGTGCTTATGTATTTCCGGGAGGCCGAAAGAGAAATCACTGGCCTAACCTTCTCACCGGCCGCGGTTGCCGGAGTCGTTATTGCCGTGGCAGGCGTCCTTTACCTCGGCATTTTTCCGTCCACTGTTCTCGACCTGGCCAAAGCTTCCATTGGCGTGCTCATGTGAACATCTCGGAGAAGCGGAGCCTCGGCTTTGGGGGAGGTTCTATCCACGACTCCTGAACTCGCCTTTGTCATCGCTGTCGGTGGTCAGTTCTCCGTCGCAATGACACATTCAACCCATAGGACTCCGTTGCCACACCTTCTGCTCCTTTCTTGAATTCTTATGGACGCTAAGATCGTTGCTGTCTTCAAACTGGACTACGGACGACTGACACGAGGCGCTCAGAGCGTTCTTCCTTTAGTCCTCTTAGAGACAGGTGACTGTTGATCAGTCAGAGAAGAATCTTAGGATTCACTCGAGGAGGGCCGAAACAGGAACCAACTCAACCCCGTTTTGCCTAAGGGACGGTAGGACTTCACGAATGGCTTGAACCGTCTCAGGGTGGGGATGTCCGATACCGATGGCACTTCCATTTCTCTGGGACGATGCGATCAGTTCAAAGATCCTTTCCTTGATTCTTGAGACGTCTCTCTCATTATCGAGAAAGACGTTACGCTGCCCGGTCTTGAGGCCTAATTCTCGGGCGACCCTGAATCCCACAGTCCGGGCCGTGGTTCGGCTATCCAAGAAGAAGAGCCCCCTTCTCTGAATATCCTCCAGGACAATGCGCATCAAGTCAGGATCTTCGGTAAATCTTGATCCCATGTGGTTGTTGACACCTTTAACGTACGGAACGGCAGCCAGGTCCTTCTCCAACTGGGAGAGAAGTTGCCCTTTTCCCATGGAGGTCAGGAGTCCGCCCCTTC
>Ga0209636_10005101_pt1 | contig 13427 bp, 12 predicted proteins | sample DeeMarSWOR152_54_FD_187464 | JGI IMG/M metagenome (GOLD analysis project Ga0209636, IMG submission 187464) | Marine sediment microbial communities from White Oak River estuary, North Carolina - WOR-1-52-54 (SPAdes) (version 2) | ecosystem: Environmental > Aquatic > Marine > Intertidal zone >...
CAACCTGGAGGCAAGCCTCCAGGAAAAGATCTCCGACATAGCCGACCTGGAGATAAGCTTCCAGGAAAAGGATGCCCACATAGCCAACCTTGAGGCAAGCCTGCAAGAGAAGGTCTCCCAGATAAGCTCCCTGGAGGCACAGATACAGCAGATTCAGCGAGGGATAGTCATGCAGCTTGTAAACCGCTACCAGAGAGCCGTCGAAAAACTGCTACGTCCCCACACCCGCCGTCGCCATTATTACGAACTTGTGCTCAGCGGTATCAGGGTCATCCTCAACGAAGGGTGGAAAAGCTTTTTCAGAAAAGTGAAGGCGCATCTTCGAGGCAAAAGAGACATTCTTAAAAAGCTATTACTCATAGGCACAAAGATGCATTATTATTACCGACTTGTGCTGACCGGCATCAGAGTCATCCGGAATGAAGGCTGGCGCAGCTTTTGGTCCAAGTTCAAAGGCTGGCTGAGACGGCGGATGGCAGAGCGGAAAAGAGTGAAACCCCCGACTCCCACTGCGGATATGGCAGACGACTGGAGTGATTACTGGGTTCTATCCCAAAAGATTACCGAGGTAAAAAAGAGGAAACTAGAGAGCTACAAGCCAAAACCGCCCCAAATGATTTCCATACCTGAAGGCAAGCTGGCCGCCCATGCCAAGTCGCTGCAATTTCCAGCAGTGCAAAACCCACAGGTTTCAATCGTTATCCCTGTGTACAACAAGGATAAACTAACAATCGAATGCTTGACTTCTGTTCTGGTACACACAAAGGATATATCATATGAAATCATAGTAATTGATGATGGCTCAGCCAAAAAAACAAAAGATGCACTATCTCAAATTCAGAACATTACATACCTCAGAAACCCAGAGAATCTCGGCTTTCTTCTTTCCTGTAACTGTGCCGCCGAGAAAGCCCGCGGCGAGTTTCTATTGATTCTAAACAACGATGTCCAAGTCACTGAGGGCTGGCTGTCTCCCCTCGTAAAGACCTTCTCTAAATATGAAAATGTCGGGGCAGTTGGACCAAAGATTCTATATCTTGATGGACGGCTGCAAGAAGCCGGAGCAAGAATTAAGCCGGATGCATCATCACAACTGATCGGGCATCTCGATAACCCTGAACTACCTCAATACAACTATATCCGTGAGGTTGAGTATTGCTCGAGTGTTTGCCTTCTGACAGAAACTGAGGTATTTCGGAAGCTGGGAGGATTCGATAGCGACTTCGCACCAGCATATTGCGAAGATAGTGACCTGTGTTTCCGCCTTCGCAAACTGGGAAAGCGCATTTTTTACGATCATGGTTCCGTGGTCATACACTACCCCGATGCTACGGTAAAAGTGAACTCTGCCCACAAGCGACAGCTTGCTGTCAGGAATCAGCAAAAACTCGCTGAAAAATGGCAGGAACGGATTGATGCTTTGAACCAAGTCCGTCTAATAGCCTTCTATCTACCTCAATACCATCCCATCCCGGAAAATGACCGCTGGTGGGGCAAGGGTTTTACCGAGTGGACTAATGTTGCCAGAGCACGCCCCAATTTTGTCGGTCACTACCAGCCGCATTTACCCAGCGACTTAGGTTTCTATGACCTGCAGCTTGAGGAAATCATGGACCAGCAAGCTGAGCTGGCTAAGAGATATGGGATTTACGGCTTCTGTTTCTACTATTATTGGTTCAGCGGCAAGCGACTGCTGGAGATGCCGCTGGAGCGGATGCTAAAGACAGGTAAACCATATATCCCATTCTGTCTTTGCTGGGCAAATGATAACTGGACGCGCAGCTGGGTTCATGGAAGTGAGTCCCACGTTCTGATAGCACAGCAGCACTCAGATGAAGATGACCGCGCTGTTATCATGGACATCATGCGGTATATGCGGCAGCCCAATTATATCAGAATCAATGGCAAGCCATTATTCCTCGTCTACCGCGCGGATCTTTTTCCCAACATGAAGAGGACCATACAAACCTGGCGAGACCTCTGCTGCAAGGAGGGAATCGGGGACATATACCTTGCCATGGTCGAGTCATTCGAACCTTTCATTCACCATATCAAGACCACCCATCTGTCGAGGTATGGATTTGATGCCTCTGTAGAATGTCCACCACACATGATGTTTGCCCCCATCAAGCCTCCAGGAACGCTGCTGAATCCAGACTACAAAGGCGCGGTCCATGACTACCGAGAGGTTGTGTTGAGGTTTGTCCAAAGAGAGAAACCGGGTCGTATACGCTTTCGCGCCGTGAGCCCAGGCTGGGATGACACACCCCGCCGACCCGACGATTCGAATATCCTTATCTATTCAACGCCAGGCTCCTATCAGGCATGGCTGGAAGCTATTCTGGACCTCACACTGGAGAAGAACTTCGGTGACGAGCGCATTGTCTTTATAAACGCATGGAACGAATGGGCGGAAGGTATGTATTTGGAGCCTGACCAGCATTTCGGACATGGCTTCCTTGAAGCAATGCGCAACGCCTTAGAGCGTCCATTACTAAACACAGACTAACGATGTGCAATGTGTACGTTTAGCTCTGGTACAGGCTGACAAGGGAGGACTTTTAGTAATGCGGGACAACTCCTGTGAAGCACCAATCTTAATCGGACACCACTTCGCTTCGCATGGCATGGGAGAACACGTTCGTTGTTCATTCCGTGCTCTCCAAGCCGCCGGCCTTACCGTGTCACTCCATGATATCTATCCACGAGATGCCCACTTCGATCCCACTTTAGCAAGAGAATTCGGCAGTCACTTGGTGCATCGGCTGAGTTCTGGTATTAATATTTTTTATATCAATGGCGATGGGGTAAAACAAGCTTTTGTATACATTGGTAATGAGCTACCACCCAGTGCCTATAATATTATATATCCGACGTGGGAGTTGAGTATCTATCCACAAGAATGGGCAAAACAGCTTGACCGCTTCGATGAAATCTGGGTGCCATCAAAATTCGTTTTCGACTGCATCAGCAAAGCGGTATCCAAACCCGTCTTTCACATGCCCCTGGCCACTGATATGAGGCTGACGTCGTTCCGGGGACGCAGGTACTTTGATCTCCCTGAAAGCTCTTACTTATTCCTTTTTTATTTCGACTTCAACTCATACATTGACAGAAAGAACCCTTTTGCTGTTATCGGAGCGTTTGAGAAGATGTGCAGTGGTCGCCCTGACGCAGATACATACCTTGTCATCAAGCTTAACCGGCATATCGACTCGTACGTGGCCAACTTGGGGTTCCCCAGACTTGTTGAGGCGGTGAACCATTGTCAATATAGAGACAGAGTGATTATCATTGATAAAGTTTTCAGCGATAACGAGGTCAAGAATCTCGTCCGTTGCTGTGACTGTTTCGTATCGCTGCATCGCTCTGAGGGCTTTGGCAGAGGCATGGCGGAAGCTATGTTTCTGGCCAAGCCTGTCGTAGCCACTGGTTATGGTGGCAATCTCAACTTCATGAACGAGACAAATTCCTGTCTGGTTCGTTATAAACTCATAGATGTAGAGGAAGAGCAATATCCCTGCGCCAAGGGGCAGGTCTGGGCAGAGCCGGATATTGACCACGCCGTTCATTATATGCTCAAGTTACTGGATGACCGGGATTATGGGCGCAAGCTTGGGCAGATTGCCAGCCGGCACATTAGAACGCATTTCAGCTATAGGGCAATTGGCTTAAGGTACAGGGATCGCCTTGACCAAATTCTTCAAAAGACAGGGCTTTCTATGAATATAGAGAATGCTTAGTTCTAGCAACCGTTCTGAGGTCTAAATAGAGATTGAAATAATATAAGAAGACAGGTATAGACGGTGTCTGCTTACAACACTGTAACAGATAGAGTGCTTATCTCTCCAGAGGGGAAGGGCCTGACCATCAGCGAGATGGAGGGCATTTTCGATAGAGCTGGAGCGGCGAACGAGACAATTTTCAGGCGCTTGGAGTTCAATCAGGTTATCCAGTTTACTAAAGGTGTTGGAATTGACATCGGCTGCGGGCTCAATAAGGTTCATTCTGCAGCAATTGGCATTGATTTCCAGTTGGGAGACAAAGATTTTGGTTATCCTTTCGGGGCTAACATCAAGGTGGCCAAGAATAAAGATTGGCTGCCGTTACCCTGGTTTAAAAACGAGTCCCTGGACTTCGTGTTTTCCAGTCATTGTCTGGAACATTTTTCCAAGCCCGGAGAGACCATCCGGGAAATCTTCCGCTTGCTGAAACCCGGAGGGTACCTTGTCCTAATCCTGCCTGACATGCGATTTTATCCAAAAAAGGGGGGACCCAGAGCAAATCCTGACCATGAGTGGGACTGCTATCCGCAGGTCATGGTCAATATCGTAACTAGCATTGCACCATTCAAAATACTCCAGCTCGATACCCTGCATGAAAAACTCAACAACCTGAAATTAACGCCCAGGGATGAGCGAATTGCCGCTAGATACGGGCATAAGTCGCTAAACTTCTCCTTCGAGGGAATATTCCAGAAGCTTTAGCAGAGCTTAGATTTGATATAATGACAGAGGAGTCATTATTCTCAGATATACTTATTATCGAAGGCAGCTCGTGAAATGGCAACTATTAGAGCTAAAGCGCCGCTGAGAATTAGCTTCGGTGGCGGGGGAACCGACGTATCACCTTATATAGAGGAGAAAGGTGGAGCAGTCCTTAGCGTCACCATTGATAAATATGCCTATTGCAGCCTGGCAGCCAGGGATGATGAACTGGTTAAAGTTACATCGCTCGACTACGACCTGGTGGCAAGGTACCCGCTTAATGACAAATTAGAGTATGATGGCAAGCTGGACCTGGTCAAAGCAGCTATTAAGACGATGGGGATAAAGAATGGCGTTGACCTTTTCCTGCATAGCGATATGCCGCCAGGCTCCGGCTTGGGAACCTCGTCCACGATGACCGTGGCTCTGGTTGGCGCCCTTAGACACTGGTTGCGACTGCCCCTCAGTGATTACGATGTCGCGGAACTGGCCTATCGCATTGAGAGACAAGAGGCTGGCATCAAAGGGGGAAAACAAGACCAGTACGCTGCATCCTTCGGTGGCTTCAATTTCATTGAGTTCCTTGCCGAAAAGACCATCGTTAATCCTCTTAGAATCAAAAGGGAAATCATCAACGAACTGGAGTACCGGCTGATGTTGTGCTATACCGGTAAGACTAGACTGTCAGCCGGAATCATTGATGACCAGGTGAGAGGCTACACAGAAAAGAAAGAGGATGTAGTTCGCGCCCTTGATGAAACCAAACAGCTAGCTATCGCCACAAAGAATGCCCTCCTTCTCGGGAGAATAGATGATTTTGGCTCACTCCTTCACCAATCGTGGCAAAGCAAGAAAAGATTTTCCACCAAGATAACCGACCCTTATATTGATGAGCTCTACGAGGTTGCCAGACAAAATGGCGCTATCGGGGGGAAGCTGCTTGGAGCTGGCGGCGGCGGCTATCTCATGTTATTGTGTGAGTTTGACAAGCGCCATATTTTAGCTCAAAAATTAGAGGAGCATGGCGGCAAGGTCGTCAACTTTGCCTTTGAGTTCAATGGCCTTCAGACCTGGCAAGTGCGCACGAAGTAAGCAAAACCATGAAACAAGAAACCGATATTGCAAAGCAGATTGAAGACAGCATCAAGCTCAAGAAGTATCTCCAGCAAGACGCCAAAAACCTGGTGGCTATGGCAGACTTGCTCGTCGATGCCTTTAGAAAGGGAAACAAAGTGCTTCTCTTCGGCAATGGCGGTAGCGCTGCCGATGCCCAGCATATCGCCTGCGAGCTGGCAGGTAAATTCTACCTGGACAGGTCCCCCTTGCCAGCTATTGCCCTGACCACAAACACCTCTTCCCTAACGGCCATTGGAAACGATTACGGCTACGAGGAAGTGTTTGTTAGACAGGTGAAAGCACTGGTTAAACGAGGCGATGTAGTCATCGGCATCAGCACCAGCGGCAACTCTCCCAATGTTCTCCGTGGGGTTGAAGAGGCAAAGCGCCTCGGGGCAACAACAATAGCCTTCACCGGGCGAGGAGGCAGGCTTAAGGAATTAGTCGACTATGTGCTTTCCGTTCCTTCAGTTGACACGCCTCGAATTCAAGAAGCCCATATTACCGCCGGCCATATTATTTGCTACCTAGTAGAGCAAGCTCTGTTTAGGAACAGGAAAAGTGCATAAGGCAGTATTCCTTGACAGAGATGGGACGATAGCCAAGGATGTCCCATATTGTAGTCGGCCGGAGGACTTTGAATTGTTACCTGGTGTGGCTGAGGGAATAAAATTACTTAATGAGCATGGCTTTAAAGTGGTTGTAGTTACCAATCAATCAGGAATTGCCCGCGGATATTTCACGGAGGGAATGCTAGCCAGGATTCACGATAAAATGATAACCCAGCTTGCTGAGCACGGAGCCCATGTGGATGCCATTTACTATTGCCCGCATCATCCCGACAACAATTGTGAGTGCCGCAAACCGAAGCCAAAGATGGTACTACAGGCTGCCATAGACTTAGATATAGACCTCAGTCAATCCTATGTTATCGGTGATAGCGAGATGGATGTCGAACTGGCAAGACAAGCAGGCTGCAAGGCAGGTATCAGCGTTGGTGAACCGGGAGGCACGGGTGACTGGGTGGCAGCTTCATTCAGAGACGCTGTACACTGGGTGGTCGAACAAACAAAAGAATTTAAAAATTGCTAATTTGGTGGCGGTTACCCATAGTGACAAGTCAAATAAACTGGTTCGACAACAGGACAGACTATCAGCGATACGTGCGGCAAGACTTTAGCCAGCGAAGGATGCATGAGCTTGAAATCTCAGGGCTGAAGGTCTGGAAAGGATGCTGTGTCTATTGCCATCAGCATACAAAATTCAAGGTATCTGTCGGACTTTGCATAGGCAACAATGTACATCTAAGGGAAGGGCTGGTCTGTAAAAAATGCGGCTTAAGCAATCGGCGTAGACTGTTATATAAAGCCCTTCAGGACTATTGCGGCGGACATTCAGCCCTAGGGAGCAGGTGATTGTCACATGATCGATGATAATACGTTTAACAAAAAATATTACGATGTCGTAGATGTATTTAAACAATGGATGCCTAAGAATTTCGACTTTTCTGACTCGACTGTTCTTGACTTTGGTTGCGAACATGGAATAATGGCTCTGGGTATTGCTATGAGATTAAAACCCAAGAAAGTCATTGGTGTCGATGTTCAAAAGCATCACTTGGACTTGCTTAATATTGCGAGGGCAAGAATAGGCATCAATATTCTTCCCTCAAACTTAGAGTTTTACCAGATTGCAGAAGCTGAGAAATTGTCCGTCAAATTCAAAGTTGATGTTATTTTCACATGGTCAGTCTTTGAACATATAAGCCAGTTAATTCTCGATGAAGTTGTAGCTGACTTGCATAATTCATTGTCGGATAATGGATGGGTGTTTCTGCAGGTTGCTCCGCTCTATTACTCTCCGTTTGGTTCGCATCTTGAAACATTTATTGACAAGCCATGGGCGCATTTGCAGATGCAGACAAATGTATTGCATCACTACATTATGAACAAATCTAAGGACGCTACTATTTATAAGGCAGTGAGTAACGAAAACTATGAAGCCATAAAGGCAAACATTTGGTATGGTTATGAGACACTTAACAAAATAACTGCCGATGAAATTATTGAGTTATTTGAACGTAACGGCTTTGCTAGGAAAAGGGAATATAGAACAAAAACAGCTATTCAGCCCCCCAAAAATTTATGCAACATTTATTCGCAAGAAATACTTCAGACTGATCAACTTGTTGTGTTGTTTCAGAAAACTAAGTTGGTTGAGCCGCCGAACACTAACACTGCCCTGACCCCCCTCAATATGGGACTAAGGATGCCCAGATAGCCGAGCTTGAGACAAGCCTCCAGGAAAGGGTCTCCCACATAGCCAACCTTGAGACAACCCTCCAGGAGAAGATCTCCCAGATAACTAACCTGGAGGCACAAATACAACAGATTCAGCGAGGGATAGTCATGCAGCTTGCAAGCCGCTACCAGAGAGTCATCGAAAAGCTGTTACGCCCGGGCACCAGAAGGCGTTATTACTATGAGCTTGGGCTCAGCGGCATCAGGGTCATCCTCAACGAAGGCCGGAAAGGCTTCTTCAGACAAGTGCGGCGCTGGCTCACTCCTAGGCGTACCGCAATAAAACCTCGTCATGACTTGCCGAAGTTCAACGCTTCTATATCAAAAAAAGAGGCGAATAAACTGGTTTTTCCTGTGCCTTCTCAGAAGCCGGAAATAACTTTGGATATGACGCTGTGGGATACTCTCAATTACTGGCGGAGTAAGTTTTATTCAAATTAGTACAATGAAAATCGCTATATTAGCTGGCGGCTTGGGTACAAGGCTTGGTTCATTAACTAAAGACACTCCTAAATCAATGGTTAGAATCCGCGGTAAACCATTTCTAGAGTACCAGCTAGAGCTTCTTAAAAGGAATAATCTAAAAGAAATAGTACTGTGTGTTGGGCACTTAAAAGACGAAATCGAAAGCTACTTTGGTACTGGTTCTCGCTTTGGGGTTAGAATAGAATATAGCGAGGAGGAAAAACCATTAGGTACAGCTGGTGCTCTAAGAAATGCCGAAAGTCTACTTGGAGATGATTTTTTGGTTCTAAATGGAGATTCCTATCTCGATATTATATATAGAGAAGTCATTAATAAGTACGAGCTGAGTAACAAGTCCGGGCTAATGGTTTTATATAAGAACAGAAACAAATATGATAAAAGCAATGCGGTAGTCAATAACGGTCTCGTAGTGGAATATAATCGCTCAATTCAGTCGCCGGACATGGTTTACATAGACTGTGGCCTTTCAGTCCTTGACAAGAAGGCGCTGGTATTTATACCATCCGGCGAGTTTTTTCAACTTGATAGTGTATACAGTGAGCTTATTCGGAGACAAGAGCTAGCAGCGTTCGAAATCAAAACTCGTTTTTACGAAATAGGGTCAAAGTCAGGTTTAGAAGATTTCAAGAAGCTGGTTGAGAAGAAATGATTTTAGTATATTAGCAAGCAGAACGCCATATAGAATACCTTTGGGTGGTGGAGGAACAGATTTACCATCATAAATGAAATTCACCCAGAATATGGTGGTTTCGGTTTTGGAAAAGCTGTTTGGAATAATAGTAGTCCTGATACGGCAGTGTTATACAATACTCAAGGACAAGAAGTATCGGGGAAGAGCTACTAGAAGCCTTCAGGCATGATTTTGATTATCTGTCCTAGTGGATGCCGATACAAAGCGGATTTCGTTTGGGCACGAAACGGAGAGCATTTTGACAAATTTCTAGCTTCCAAAGCTAACCCCCTATAAACTGTGGATGGAATACGAAGGGTTACCATGATGATTTGACTTTGATTTTTAATACATCCGTCACATTGAGGTTAGTAAAAATAATCAATATATCATCATTGTATCTGACCATAATATGATTTGGTTTCCAACGTATAGCCTTTTTGATACTTCCAACTGTTATATTTCCCCAATTACATTCAAAAGGTGGGATGTTTTCAAATTCAAACCTTCTCCTTATCCCCAAAAGATGGGCATCGTCAATCATGATTATATCCCTCTGCTTCCTCGGTGCTATAACATCCAACTCTCTTAATAGAGGGACTTCCTCAATCCCAAAAGATGTCCCAGGCCCACAATAATGAGCGTCTAGCCAAAAAACAACCGGATCATTGATATTGCAGAGAACTATTTTCATACCTTCGGCACTGTCGCCATAATGACAATTTATATGTCTTCTATCTTTGAACTCACTCACTGCTTCCCTGTACCACCTCTCATTCAACTCAAAGGTGTGGATTTCAGAAAACATATCCGCTATTGCGGTAACTGTCTCCCCCCTGAAAGTTCCTGTTTCTATAAATACTTTCGGCATAGACCTACCGTATTTCTTCTCAACAGAAATTAGGATATCCCGTGTCAACACACTCATAGAAATTGCCCTTTCAAATGTTTGCCACAACCTCCCATTTATTCCAATTACTTCTAATGTCTGTGCCAGAAACCGGATAAAACGAATATACCTGTTATACCTTCATGACCTCGCATATGTCTACTCCGAGTCTAATTTCCCCTGATTCTGTAGGTAGTGGTATTTTTTTGCACCTTTGATGACATTCGCACAGTCAGCTTTGCACTATTTCCAGCCTTCATATTACTCTATTTGTATATTGCAGGGCTTCGATGTCTCCTTTCTTGATGTATATGCCCAGCTTGTAGGTCCCTACTCTAACGGCGTCCACAGGTATTCTGGCGATGAAGCCGGAGTTATCCAAGTCCAGGCCTGACTCCCCCAAAGCGGTGGCGAGGTCAAATCTTTTTTGCAAAATGGTGTCGAAGACATAGGTAGCTGTTTCGGATTCTAATAGTACATAGATTTTGCTGCCCTGAGCGTCTTGGCCTTCGATGAATGCCCAGCCTGCTATCTCTGTGTATTCTTTTCCCTCTTCCTCTTTCATAACCTCCTGTCGGTCTACTGCAACCCTAATCCCTCCTGATTCTGGAGGTAGTGATATTTTCTGCACCTCTGACATTCGCACGGTCAGCTCTGCGATATCTCCAGATCTTGCTATTGCCGTATCTCTATATTGCAGAGCTTGAATATCATCCTCGGTAATGTAAGTACCCAGAATATACTCGCCACTGGCAATCTTGCTCAGCGGGATGTTGGTCACAAATCCTGCCCAGTCCAGGTTCAGACCAAGTTCCTCAAAGGCGGCGGCAACACCAGGACGTTCCTTCGGAGCAGTGTCAAAGATATATGTGTGCCTATCAGATTTTAGTACTATGTAGGTCCTGCTACACTCTAAATCTACATCGTGTCCTTCAATGAATGCCCACCCCTCAATTTCTATGAAATGTGAATCAATCATAATCTTATCAAAGTTATGACGAATATCATTTGTTTCAGCGGGTAACTGGAGCCGATGAAGCTCAGCCTCTCCCGCGATTCTTTCAAGTCTATCAAACAGAGGCTCTGCCACGAAAATGGTCAACAGCACAAATGCCGCAATAATTGACAAATGTGTGACTACTTGTTTCCTGTGAGATTTCAGCCAGGCTCCCATTGACATGGCTAATTACTGCTCCTAATCATCCTCCAGCAGGGGATAATCGGCGCCCAAATAGTAGTTGAATATCAGACGGAACGTATTCACCGGCGAGATGGAATCCCAGAGTTCAGAGTAATCCATGTCCGGGAGATACATGGCGTTGAGTATCTTATGCCATTCGTCGACGTCGATGGTGATGCCAACGTGATGTGGCCTCAGTCCATGGTCTGACTGCAGAATTATAATCGGCGGGATTTCCGATTTTTCCAGCAACACATCAATTACTTTTTCTACCTCCGGACCGATGAAGATATACTGGCCCCGGTAAAAATTTTTGTCTTCGTAATTCTGGTAATTTTGCGGGGAAATATACTCTCCGCTCGGGCCGAAAACGAAGGGCGTGTGGGGACACATCAAATGGGCAAAAACAAACTTCGGGCCTTCCACTTCAGGCATCACTTTCAGGTGCTCTAGCGTGCTCAATTTCTCGCGCCGGTAGGCAACTTCATACTGACTGCCCAAAATATATCGATAGAAAGGCCTGAGCATGGTGGTGTTCCACAGGATATCCTGGAACTCAGATACCCAGGGCGTGTCTGCGGCTAAATAGTAATTGAAGTAAAGGTCGGCATTATCTTTCATATAGTTATCCCACCTGGTGCTTGAAAGCCAGTTGCCAAAAAAGATGTACTGATAACCCTGCGTCCTGACGAAGTCTGCCACCTCGCTGTAAGCAATCTTCTGGTAGGTAGGCTCGCTCCACGGGTAAGTATCCGGATACTCTCCGGATGTATACACGTACATTTTATTCTCTGCGTCCCAATCCATGGGGTCCCATAGATACTCCATGTTCAATACCTGGGCCAGACATTGTGGTGTAGCTGGCGTCCGGGTTTTACTCTGAGAAGCTATGAAGAAGCCTTTATCCTCAAGGCTGTTAATGAAGTGGCTGTTATCATAATCGCACCATTCCTTAATGGTATCAGGATGGGCATATTCATCCACGATGATGAAGTAGATATCGGGCAGAGTATTGAGCTCTGCCGCGTTGGCGGTGCCAGGAGCCTGCGCGGGCGACTCCTCCGGCGTACCTGCCCTCGCTAGCTTAACTTGATAGCTGGCGATGGTAAACAGGTTGATGGCAATGAGCGCCGCCGCTACGACGTTGAGTACCGTGGTGGTGGTCCGGAAGTCTCTTTTGGCACGGCTTATGAAATAGACACAGTAGCCCCAGATGAACAGCATGACGGGGAGCAGGTGGGCGTGTTTGGGCACAAACAATCCCGAGTTCTCCAGAACTTCATAAAGGCGACCGTAGGTGAAGAAAAAGAGGAGGAAAATAGCGACCGCAATGCCCGCTTTGCGGGCATTGCGCAGTATCAGGGTAAGCAATGCCCAAAGCACCACGGCTCCGCCCAGGGATACTGCCAGCGGCAGCGCAGCCTCCCCGAAGTTCGTCTCTGCGACGTTGTGGGCATAGAGGTAAAGTACAGGGAAAGCAGCCAGCAGCAGCACATAGACAGGCGCTGGCCAGTTCACGAAATATTTTTTAAGCCACGCCATGATTATCAGCTTACCTCATGTGGTTGTTAGCTTCTACTCACCCGATTCGTTTTTCGTTTCCGTAGGCAGCGCACTCTCGGTGTCCTCTTCACCTCCACTCTTCCCAGACCGCTTGAACTTGCTCTTAAACCAGTAGGTTATTCTCCTTCGGAAGACCACACCCATAGCCAGACCAGCCGCTAATGCCCCTATGAGCCCCTGAATAATCATGCCGGCCGTGCCGGCGTCGATATAATAAGCATAAGCTGCCCTGTCGAACGTGCCAACATTAGTAGAGGCATAAGCCGTTTGCGAGAAAACCAGGAAAAGTGAAATACTGACGGCGAGTGTAATTCCTAGATGCTTTAACCGATTCATGCTGCTCAACAGACTTTTTATGTTCTTTTCGGATTTCTTGACGCCCATAATGGTCACCTCCTGATAAGCCCGACGAATCGGGCAATTACGGTTTTAAACAGTCTCAACGTGGTAAATTATCAACGATTAGTTTATAATAATCCCGTCATACGATGTTTGTCAAGGCTACGCGTCAGGTGACCTATATTGGCGGAGGGCAACAGTGAGTCAGCAAAAGGTCACTAAAGTGATTGTTCTGGGCATGGACGGTCTTTCCCCCACCATTCTGGAGGCGATGATGGGTGGTGGGGAGTTGCCTGCCTTTTGCCTGATGAAGGAGAAGGGGGCATACCACCGCCTGGCTACCATAAATCCCCCCCAGAGCCCGGTGGTCTGGTCTACAATAGCCAACGGTAGCAAC
>Ga0209636_10005102_pt1 | contig 13427 bp, 11 predicted proteins | sample DeeMarSWOR152_54_FD_187464 | JGI IMG/M metagenome (GOLD analysis project Ga0209636, IMG submission 187464) | Marine sediment microbial communities from White Oak River estuary, North Carolina - WOR-1-52-54 (SPAdes) (version 2) | ecosystem: Environmental > Aquatic > Marine > Intertidal zone >...
CAACCATCGAAATCACGTTAACGCGGGATTAGGAACGAGTCAAATGCGGGTGAAAACGTCAAGAGGGCGAGGTCGACCACGTGGAAAATATCGTTCGTCTGCTGATTTTAGGCTTCTTGAGTCCCTTGTCCTGATTTCAATGAAGTATGGAATCGATTCGGAAAAGTTTTTTGACAGCTTCGTTGAAGCTTGGAAACACCAGAAATCCAAATGCAAAAGCCTTGTGATTGAATGCCGTAAGAGAACACGAGATAATGCCGTTTTTCTCATAACTGACAGTTGCAAAGTGGTCGCCCAATTCCCCATACCCAAACGCATCCTCGAAGAAACCAGTCCACTCAAAATGTTTGCGCGCACAAGGGCGCTAGGGAGAACAATACCCGAGAGGATTAAAGTTAAACACCCACGGATCGGAGATTTGGAGTATGGGATGAACCGAATTGACTTAGAAGCGAGGGTTCTTGAGGTTCCAAAGCCTAGATCCGTCTTCACTAGGTTTGGGAGATTTGCCATGGTAACGAACGCAAGCATCGCAGATGAAACTGGAATTATCCAGCTACCTTTGTGGAACAAACAAATAGAAGCAGTTTCTGTGGGAGATCTTATACGAGTTGAGAACGCGCGTGTTGTAGCCTTTAGAGGCGAACGACAGTTGAGGGTCGGCAGAGGTGGCCATTTGAGTATCGTCGAAAAAATGTGACTTATTTTTTAGGGATGCCTTTTGACAAAAACTGGAAAGCTTCCAGAACCATTAATCATAGTAGACAGTAGAACATCTCTGTGCGTTCATGACTGTGCGAGGTGAAGAGCGAGACGATGCCTAGGGATCCTGTTTGCGGCGTGGTTCTGGACGAAAAGACAGCAAAATTTAAGATCAGTCATGACGGAGAAACGTATTATTTCTGTAGTGTGAAATGCAAGAAGAGGTTCAAAAGGAATCGAAGGAAATTTGTGAAGTAGACTGAGATTCTTTATATGCGTTTAGTGTCTTCTTCTTCCAAAATTCTATTTGTTCTTTGTTTGCCTGTTTAAGGGATGATAAAAAGAAGGGTATAGCGGTTAATGGTGGTCTCTAAGCAACGTTTAATAGTTGTAGTGTCTTATTAAGAGGAAATTACGTGCCATAAGTAAGTGTGATTGTTGTTTTGGCACCAATCATCACATGTTTAGGAGGAAATGCTGATAACGGAAATTAAAATTGGAGATAAGATGAAGATTCCAGCGGACAAGAAGTTTCATCCAGAATATGGACACTCTGGCAAAGTCGTGTGGATAAGTGAAAACGGAAAAACTGTAGCGATACAATGTGAAAGGTCACACAACCACAAAAAAGCTGTTTTCATGATAAAAATCAATTCTAAAAAATGAGCGATACAAGCAAAGAATTGCCTCCACAATGAACAATCTTGGGCGATAAGAAGACTTTTACGATGTCGAAAATATCCCAAGGTATATGAGTAATTATTTTTCCACATCCAGGACAATGAACATGACATGATGAATGTGTAGAATCCCAACCAGAAATTAAGTAGTTTAGTTTCACTTGCTTTTCTTATTCTTAGAAGTTCTTTTGGTTCTCCTATAACTTTTCTACATTTTTTCATTTAGACATCATGTTATTTTGTTAAGTACACTAATGCGCGCGCGTTTAATTTTATTTAAGCGTTCCTTTAACCACCTTCTTACTTTGACCATGCTAGATTTGTTTGACAGGCTCTTGGCATAGAAGAATTAAAATTCATGACATTCGTTTTCTTGGTTTTAGTTACATAGTAAACATGGGAGCGTGTTGGCATGTCCGCGGAAGCCTTTACAATTCTTCACCCTGACATCAGACTTGAAATCAAGCTCGAAGAAGTAGAGAAACTGCACATCCATGAGGAAGTCATACCGGATATCCTTCACAAGCTCACGGAAGAGATCAGAGCAGACGGCTACTTTAAACATCCTGTGATAGTGGATTCAAAAACGCTTGTCGTACTCGACGGAATGCATCGAGTGGCTGCCGCTGAAAACCTCGGATGCCGCTTCATACCAGTCTGTCTCGTTGAATACAACAACCCAAACATACTGGTCGGTTGCTGGTGCCGCGTGATAAACCATTCATCAAATCTTGAAAAACTGGTAAACTCAGTTAGGGAATTAGGGTTCACCGCCGAAGAATGTCAAAGAGAGACAGCCGGTAAACTGGTTAATGAACGGAAAGCAACGACTTCAATTTTGTCACGGTCAAGATGCTTCGCGGTGTATGGGTCTCAAAAAACCATTAAAGAAATCTATGACGCAATAAAGCAAATAGAGCTTAAGCTTCAGTCTAAAGGCTATTCAATAGGGTACGACACGGAGAGCGACGCCCAAGACAAGGTGTCTTCAGGGAAGGTTCTTTCGATGCTTTTAGTGCCCAACGTTTCGAAAAGAGATGTAGTAACGGTAGCTTTGAGGGGAGAAGCTTTCGCTCACAAGACGACACGCCATGTAATCCCTGTGCGGCCCCTCTTCGTTGATGTCCCTCTCGAATGGTTGTATGGCGGATTAAGCCTCAAGGAAGCCAACGAAGCCCTCGTAAAGCATCTATCCAAGAAACAGGTCACACATCTCCCTCCAGGTCAGGTTTTAGACCGTCGTTATGAGGAGGAACTTTATGTCTTTAAGTAGGTTGTACTCTCTAGTGTCGCGTAACTTCATTCTCGCGCGAACCGATTTCAAGCACTTTTTTACGTAAAACGTTAGGAGTACTGCTAACATTATCCTACCATTTTGTTAGCGCTTTACAAAAAGTTTAATTTTTTGCTTCTTTCGTGAGAGAAGCAATTTTCAGGCTTTTCGGAAATATTTATGGCTTAGGGTTCCCTGCCTTAGCAACCTCGATCGGTCAATTTTTAAGGAAAAAAAGCCATAAAAAAGGGTATGCGTTGCATAATAATAGGTGCTGGAATTGGTGGGCTTTCCATTGGCGCGCTGCTTGCAAAAGAAGGAGTAGAAGTTCTAGTATTGGAAAAAAACGAGGTGCTCGGGGGAAGGTGCACCAGCTATGAAAAGGGTGGCTATTTGGTTGATCTCGGACTTCACATCTTTATGAGAGGTCCGAAAGGGCCTGTTGGGGAAATATGCAACAGGATTGGGAAAAAAATAGATTGGAATTTGCTAAGAGATCCTAGACCTATTATCAAGTTCCCGGATAGGAAGTTTGAATATTCCATAAAAGGTCTTTCAAACCTAATACCAAAAGAGGAGATGAATAAGGCTGCAGAGTTGTTTATGAACTTGCTTGAAATGCGCGATGAGGAAATCAAAAGTCTAGATCATGTGGATTTAAAATCTTGGGTATCAAAATTTACCAAGGATAAATTCATCCATTTTTTCATTCAAGGAATCTGCGGGCCAGACTTCGGCATCCCTTCCGACGTCGCATCTGCGGGAGAATTTGTAAGATGCTTAAAAGAGATCGACGCAGATAAAAGCTCCGCATACCCAAGCGGCGGATGCATTTCTGTGCCAAAAGCTTATGCTGAGGGGATTAAGGAAATGGGAGGGAAAATATTGCTCGGGAAAGAGGTATCTAAAATAATTATAGAGGATGGCAAAGCAACTGGGGTAGAAACAAAAGAAGGCGACTTCTTCCAATTTGATTTTCTAATAAGCAATGCAGATATTAAGCACACCGTTCTTAATCTGATCAGAGAAAAATATCTTCCGAAGGAATATGTTTTGAGAGTTAAGGGGCTTAAATATGCTGGATGCGCTTTGGTATTAAATTTGGGCTTAGCTAAAAAAGTGACTGATCAAAAACTCATTCTGTATTCTCCCACGGCGCGCGCGCGCCCGGATATCGCTTTTCAAGGATTTCAAACTTCGGAGGACGCGCGCACGTTAAAATGTTAGTTTTGTAATTCGCGCGCAATTTCTCTACTACCTATTTATGTTGGAGGTCCACCTGATGTCCACTCTGGAACACGGGCGTTCTGAATAGAGTCTGCCCGTGGAATGTAAGGCTTGATGTCGATTACCGGAGAATTTTGGAGGGCGTCAAGGCCCCTTACAGTTAATGTGCATTTTTCGATTTTCACAAGTTCCGCGACGCAGAGTCCAATTGTATTCGGTCGACTTAGACTCCTAGATGCGAACACGCCGACTTGTGGCGCACCTCGGTGTCTCCTCGGAACAACTCTGAGGGTGCGGCGTTCATTTTCCTTGGCTCTCAAATGAAACCAGTAAAGGATGATGATGTGGGAGAAATCGCTGAGGTGCCGTAGTCCTGCACAGAATTCTGGAAAAATTTTTATTTTCGGAGATTATGTCTTGAACCTTTTCGTCGATCATTCTTCCGTAGCCTTGCCAAGATTGGTCCCACAGGACTCTTTTGAAAACGGTGTTTTTTTGATCGTAGCGGCTAAGTTGAACATTATCTACGACGTAAGGAGGCTTATCCACTTTTCTTATGGACATTTTCACTGGTTCTATCTCTCCTCTACATTCTCCACGATGTCTATTTTCCTTCACTTAAACTCACCAGCAGATGAACAACGATCCAATCTAGAGTTCACAAGAAATTTAAGGGATATTACACAGGGGAAATGAACGTTAATTCCTTAAACCGTGGACATAGTTTAAATACTCATCGAATTAAATGAACAAGTAAGTTCATGGTGAAACACATGCCCTATTGCCCAAAATGCGGTGCAGAAGTTAGTGAAGAAATGGACTTTTGTACTCAATGTGGCGCACGCCTCAAGCCTTCACCTGTGCGAGTGCAGAAGGAAAAGGCTGAAAAAGAAGAAAAACGGGAAAAACAGGAGAAAGGGGAAAAGGCCGAGAAGGCAGAGAAATACGAAAAGCGTGAGTTTGGATACGTTGGCCCCTTGGTGGGCGGTGTAATCTTGATATTTCTTGGCGCAATGTCATACCTAGCCGCAATTGGCCGCATCCATGTTCGTGACTGGGGGCCTATCTTTCTGATAGTGGTTGGAATAATTATCCTTGTCTTCGGGCTTTACGCGGCTCTTGTCGCTGCCAAGAGAAGTCCTAGGCCTCCAGAGTTTTAGGCTCTAAAGAAACCATCGGAACAGAAGTCTGTACAACCTGTGTTCAAGGATGGTTAAGGTTGTGGCTCTTCCAAAGATGCGGAAATAGTTTTTCCCCATGGCTTCAATCATGTCTCCAATATCGTATCTGGGAAATAAGCAAGACGAAATGATCAGTCTTCCCCATTCGCTCCTTTTGAGTTCGTGGAGCATTTTCGTATCTTTGCCCGTTTCAGCCTCAAAATAGTACTTGTCATAGTTTGGAGTAACATAGGGTAAATCGTCGAGTTGTTGCGCAAAGACGCCTTCGGTGGCGCTGTACATCTCGACTACCGGAACCTCGCCGAAGTATTTTCTGAGAATTGGCGCGTATTTGAACTGTATCTTTCGAACACTCGTGCAGATGAGGGCACGGAAGTTCCATAGATCTCTAGGTTTTCTTCCGTGTCTTCGTTTAACGTATCTGCCGAAGGACAAGATGACTGGGGTAACGCCTATCGCGGCGACTACGCGCTCACTCAAGGCTTTTTCGTAGACTAGTTCAAATCTTCTCTCCCAGTCTGGTTTTGTGATTCCGGAACCTAGGGCATCGATTTCTTCTTGTCGCGGCAAGAGACTAACCTGACTCAACATGGGGTTAAGCTTTGCATAGGTTCCTGAACTGTATCCGTAGGTTATCTTTTGTCCACCTGCATCTGTTGTGATCACTTGCGACGGGAAGTTGAGGTTTAATATCTTCCCTGTTAGAAGCTCAAAGTCATTCTTTTTTAGGGCGTGATTAACGAGCGCCCGCGCTCCGCAGACAAATATCTGTTCAAGATGGGTTTTGGTCACCGGAAAAACCTTCTCGGGACCCGTAGAGCCTCGCGTCATAACCCAGCACAGAGGCGGCTCAGATAGGAGGACGGCGTGGTTACCCCTCTTAATCTCCTCAAAGTATGGGCAAAGTCCCTTGTAGTTTATCTTTGGGAAGCTTTCTCGAAAGTCAGCAGCGGTTTCAACGTCAAGGGCAGCGTGGTTCTTTCCATACAGGGTTTTTCCGTATTCTCCGACTAGGTTCCTTAGAACTTGCTGTTGAGCTTCAGCGGGGTTTTCTAAGGCTTCATACCAAGGACTAACTATTTGCTCTAGGAAATCTGTGCCAGTTTTTGCTGATAGACGCATGGACTATCACTGAGGAAAGCGCTGTTAGAAATGATTCTTTCTTTAGAACTTTTAATTTTTGAGTTACTTGGCGGCGGAGAAACATTGTCTGATGTAGACCCCCTATTTTTTCTTTAAATACTCCCAACATTCTTCGCTGAAGAAACGGCAAAACAATTAGAAAACGTGAATAGCAGCCCACTGGGTTTGTTCTACTCAACATTGGTGGCGCCGGGAGCTAGGTCTAAACATACGTTTAAATTTAACGCGAGAACCTCTGTCGATAGAGGTGGCGACGTCGTGAGGTTCGTGGGTTCAAATTCCACCCCCGCACCAGAAACAACGCCTTTCTCGGAGTTATTTTTACAAACGAAGCTTGATTTAAGCAATGGCAGGTGGGCTAGAATTTGAACATATGTTTACTTGTAAAAACATTCTTTAATCCTTTGCAGGGGAGAAATAATCATTTGCGATTGGAATGGCTAGTTTTTGCTAGCCTTAAGAAACAACTGTTTTGTGAGGCTGCTATAGTTTAGGTAGCCTAGATATTTCTTCTATTTGGTCGAAGTCCTCATCGAATGAGTATATTTCCCTTATACCATTCAGCCTCATAACGTCGACGGCGAGGGCGTCGTTGGCTTCAAGCTTTAAATCTTCCCCGAGCTCAGCGGCAGCGAAGTATGCTTCTCGGGTTACGCCGTGTATTTTTACGTTGTCGAGCATGAATATGCCACGAATGATTTTGTTTAGCTGGTCTAGTGGCATGCCGTGCTTGAGAATGTTTACTATTTCAGATAGGTGTACAACAGTCATTGTGACTTCTTCTTTTCCTTGAGATACGTTGCTGATTATCTGTTTGGCTTGTTCTTTCATTTGTTTTTCTTTTTGGTTTAGCTGCTTTTTCGGTTTGTAGTATGCGTAAATGAATACATTTGCGTCTAAGAATCTCATGCGCCCGCCTCGTATAATTTCTTTTCGAATTGTTTCCAGCTTCCGATGGTTTCAATTCCCAGATCAACTTTGTCAAAGTTTTCCGTTAAATCAACGCGACGCTTTGGAATTATCTTCAAGTATCCTTTCCTCTTGATGATGTACAGCTCTCGACTTTCCCCAATTTCAGCTTCTCGCCAATCCGCGGGCAGAATAAGGCGGCCTTGAGCGTCCACTTTCTTAACTTCCACTCCAGTTTCCAAATATTTTCACCATAAAATACTATATTATGGCATAATATAACTTTTCCTCCAGAAATATATTGGAGGCATGAAGAAAGGAAAATTGAAGAGGAAAACAAGAACCATACAAACTTGACAAGTCTCGTGTGAAGGCAACACAAAAAATTTTTAAGCGAAATACTGTGGCAAGTTCTTCAGCTTGTTCACAACGGATGATTACGATGATAGCCCGAGATAGCTTCAGGCTCTCACCAAGCATAACGCGGCATATTTTACAGGTAAACACGTGCGTAGGTCCCAACCCCCGCAACATGCGCGCGCAATAGTTATGTTTCGGCCTTAATCTGCATAGATAACCACAGAAAGTGCTTATTTTTGCAAAATAAGCTTAAATGGCGCCGGGAGTGAGATTTGAACCCACGATTTATTTATCGGTATTTCGGAACTTTTCCATTACAGAATCGGACGACGTAATTCAAGGTCACTCCAGTAGCGTCCTGTAGAGTTTTTTCTTCGATGCCTGGAACCCCGCACACCAATAGCGTAACGTTTTTTGTTTTCTCGGTTATCTTTGTGCTATCGGCGTCTCGATATGGATAAATAGCCACCAGCTTTTCATCGTCAGAAACGACTATCTCGCCTCCTTGAAGAAGCATAGGTTTTTCCATTCCGATCCCCAAAAACTTCTCGCCCTTTTCTGCAAACCGCATTAGAAGATCACCCTTCAGCTTATCCGCGTCGAAGGTTGCGAGGGCTATTTCCGTTTTGATGGAGGCTAGGTTATAAGTGTCGACTAAAGTGTTTATGTGAGGTATGGATCTTCCTCCTAGGACCCTTCTGATCAAAGCCTCGGCGGCGGGCCGAATTTTGGTGGGATCTATCCCCACTCGCCAGAAGAAGTCTCTGTATGCTCTGAACGTTGAAAGATTCTTCAGAGATTCTAGATCATATTTTTCCTTAACCTGCTCCATTATTTCGTTCTTGAATTTTTCCAGTTCAATGCTTCTTTTCTCGACCTTTACGTCCTTAATGTTACATGTTAGAACCGTTAACTCGGGAAAACGAGTTTTGACTTGGGTGCCAATTTTGAAACTCACGAATTTCCATTCTCCCAACGATTAGTTATACAACTACTCCTCTCAGATAAGGTTTCAAAAGGATTCAGGAGAGTCGACGACTTTAATATTCTTCAAAAACTTCAGTGTCTGCTAAAATCTCAGTTTCTTCTGACGGTTTTCTTCGTGTTGTTATGGTTACAACGAGGAGAACGGTCAACAAAACGATCATCGTGATTCCCATCATTAGCCATTCGAAAGGAACAACTATCAGCGTACCTACACTACTGTCTGCACCTGCATAATCCGCGTCCCCAGACCAACTTGCCCTAATGGAACAAACACCAGTGGAAGAAGGGTTCCACGTATAGGAGTACCGTCCATCAGAATCGGTTGTAACCGTTACCAGCACACTTAACCGAGAACCCCATGAACTAACATACAATGTGACGTTTCTGTCCGCCAGAGCGGGCGAAATGGAACCGCTTATTGTAACGGTGCTCCCAGCGATTACAAATCTTGAAGAGACCGTTAATGATAGGGAAGAAGTAACTAAGTCTTCGTAGCTTGATGAAACTTGCCCAGGCGACGATTGCTCACAGTCTTCAAGTGTAATAATGCGTGCTGAGGCTCCCTTAAGAAGGTCTGGACATTCACCCACTCTCCATCCATCCCTCCAATCGTCTCCGGTGCATTCAGCCACATAATACGGCTTTCCCTCATGAGTGTAGTTGTATACACCAGACCTTGCGTCTTCTGGTTCGTGGGATAAATGAACCCCCACATTCATGTGACTTTGAGTTTCATAAAGCAACAAAACAACATCTAATCCACCAGCCTTCATTATGGATGCCGCTATGAAGGAAAAAAGGTCGCAATCGCCTTCATTTTCGACGATGGTTTCAATGGGATATTTTTGAGGGGCGCTCTCCGCGTATGGGATTTGGTGAACGATCATCAGTACGCCGTTGGCAAAATCCTCATGGTCGTCGCTGTAGATGCTCCAAAGATCATCAGCTATGGGCTTAAGAGAGCTAGGAGTCACGAACTTCGCGAAACCATAAGAATAAACATTGTGATCCTTGCTGCGATAATAATCGTATAGGGAGGAAGTCACTGAAACCGTTAACTGATAATTCGTGGAACCGTCAGGATGATCTAGGAGTCCATAAGAGTAATCGTAGTTAGCGGCGAAACAACAATTGGGCAGAAAAAATGCTACAAAAAGGACAAGGGTAACGACGATTTTCTTCCTTGGATGCCTTGATATAAGGGGCAGATATTTAAGCAATTTTCTCATTCTAGAAAGTAATGAAAAACCAATAGAAATTGATTATGAATGATAATTACACATTGTGAATCAGGAAAAACGAAAAAATTGATGAGAAAACTGAATAGAAAATCTGTAGCAGTAATTCAATAACTTAATAATTGAACGTGAAGCAATGAGACATTGGTGCTATGCTCTATGAGCGAGAATCGTGTTTCAACAGGCATTGACGGTTTAGACTCTCTAATCGAAGGTGGGTTTCCAAGGGGAAGTTTAGTTCTTTTGGCTGGAAGCCCTGGAACCGGCAAGACCGTTTTCAGCATGCAATTCCTGTATAAGGGAGCGGAAGATTATGGTGAGAACGGAATATACGTATCCTTTGCAGAGAACGAGAACACTATTATTCATAACATTTCCAGACTTTTCGGACGTGACTTGAGAAAGGAGGAAGAGGGAAATGGAAAGGTCAAGATTCTAGATTTTACAACTGTGACTGAAAAGGGGCTCTCAACTATATTGGAAATAATTCTTGAAGAAGTAACACGGTTAGACGCCAAAAGACTTGTAATCGACTCCTTCAGTGCCATGGCTCAGGCCTTCAAAGAGCCAATAGAGGCAAGGATCATCATCCACAACATTCTGGGCAAACTTGTTAGACAGTTAGGGTGTACCACAATCCTCATCGTGGAAGTTCCAACTGGAAGTGGGAAGATAGGTATAAGCATTGAAGAGTTTGTGGCTGACGGAGTCATTGTCCTAAGAAAAGACGATTACGATGGCAGACTAATTAGGGAAATTGAGGTAGAGAAACTTCGAGGCACAAAAATTGAACGACAAAAATTTCTTTTCACATTAAACAAAGGCTTCCAAGTTTTTCCTCCCTTCTCCGTCAAAAAAGTAGAGAACCCTAAGAAATTTGAAGCGACCAGAGGCACTAAGACCCATTACCCAAGTGGAATTTCGGAACTTGATGAAATCTTGGGCGGAGAAGGATACCCCAGAGGCTGCGCAGTCTTGTACGAGTTGGGAGAAAACGTTCCAGTAGATGCACTCGACGCTGTTATTAATCCCACACTAGCAAATTTCATTATGAGAAAAAGAGGGTTTATCACCATTCCAACAATTGAGTACGGACCCGAAAACATAAGGAAAATGGTTTCCTCCTTCACTGGAGAAGAAAAATTCGACGAATTTGCCCGAGTAATGTTCTTTCCTCATCCCCTGATGGACATGAACAAACCGTACATTGTAACTTGGCAGGATCCAACCGTGGAAGACATAGACCCGATAGAAAATTTCAATCGGTATATTCAAGCGGCTATGGAACTGTCAGGTAAGCTCGGTAAGAATTTAGTCCACTTGTTAAGCGGTAATGCCCTTGCATTCATAGTGGAGAGGTTCACTTCGTCTGTGATTGGACGATCAGTGATTGCAAACAGATTGGGAAAGGACCTAATGATCTACGTATCTAAACCCAGTATTCCCGAAATGACAAAGGTCTTCGCCGACACTTTGAGCATACATTTTAAAATAGAAGAAAGAAATGGAAGTATGATCTTCTTCGGAAAGAAACCCAAGACAATCATTTACACCATAGAATCAGATGATTCGAGAGGATGCAGAGTAAGACTTACACCCATAGTCTAACTGTGCAGAAGCAAAAACCGTCACGTAAGCCGCCAAAATTAGAAAAGAATATTATCTTTTACCTTCCACTATTCTAGCAGGGCGTAAATTTGTCCTTTAAACTAAAAATGAATCATTCCGCAAAGAAGACAGACTCAAACATAGTTTTAAACTTAGATCTTCCCTTTGATCGGTCTAACAGTCTTTTATCCCGAAGTATCCAAATACTGGAGACAGTGCATCCATACATTTGTGCGGTTAAGATAAATCGTCAACTGGTTCTTCCGCTGGGCTTGTTCAACGGCGTCCAGAAACTACTGGGTTTAGCCCAAGATTTGGAACTGCCAACTATAATGGACTGCAAAATAAATGATGTCGGGCACACTAACAAAATCATCGCAGAATACTATTACAAAGCTGGATTCGACGCCGTAACAGCCAACCCCTTCATAGGGTGGGAGCAAGGACTTCAACCTGTTTTTGAAGTTGCCCAGCAGATGCGGCGAGGAGTCATTCTTCTAGTCTACATGAGCCATAAAGCTGCTGCGGAAGGATACGGCCAAACAATACAGAACCCTAAGACAGGACAGTTGAGCCCTCAATACGTTGCCTTTGCCGAGAAAGCACTGTCTTGGAACGCTGACGGAGCAGTTGTCGGCGCCACCTATCCCGAGAAAATTAGGGAAGTGTATAAAATTTTGGGAGACAAGGTTCCGATCTACTCGCCTGGTGTAGGTGTTCAGGGTGGAGACGTTGAGCCAACCATCAAGGCCGGAGCACATTATCTCCTTGTAGGTAGAACCATAACGCTGTCCGAAAATCCAGCTGAAACAGCGAAGCGCATCAGAGATGTTGCGAAGCGTTGCCTGAAATAATCATATTTGGATCCTAATAACAGCGATATGTTGAAAACAGCGTTTTTTCGGAAAATTCAGAGAACCAACTTAGATGACGTTAACCTTGGCGGTCAGGTAGCCTCAGTTGTCCGTCCGTTGGTCATCTGAAGTCCCCTAGCAACGGGCTTCTTCACAGGCAAACCGCCAAAAAATATGGATAAGTTTCAAGTTAAAAGGTTTCTCACTATTCATGTTTAGGCCATACTTCTCTCTTCAGCATGTCTCTAACCGCTGCTCGGATGGCGGCGCTTCGACTTGGATACATACCTGTCCTCACAAGTTCGTCAAGACCTTCTAAATAAGCTTCAGGAAGCAAAACCGTTACAAGCTTCATCAATGTTTCACCTAACACTTCCATGGTATAGAGCTAATATGTGGCGATAGCCTTAATAGCGTTTACCTCGCAAAATTGTAAATTACCACATAATTTTTGCTTCGCTACTTCCGTTTTCTGAACAGCATCGCATCCTCGTGGGTGCAGACGTATTCAAACCCGGCCTCTATCAAGGATTTGGCTTCGTCAACCGTCTTTGCAACGGCTGAATGATATTCATCGCCTTCAAATTTAATTAAGTGCGTGTAGATCAGCGTGCTCTGAACGGCCCGATGACCCAGCATCTGCATGACGTGTACGAGATTCCTTGTCTTGTGGTATTCCATGGTGGCTTTCCAGTGGCGTATGGTATGGAAGTGAATTTGGTTGAGCCTCGGGTTTTGAAGTTTTATAGCAATACGCCTTCTCAGCCTGCGTAGGTGATTGGCAATGCTTCTGGGCTTCTGTTTTCCGAAGACCTTTTCGCTCTTCTTGGGTAATGCGTTAAGCATTGCTGCCAACTTGCTTGAGATTTTGAATATCCGTGGATTGCTGCCTTTTTCAGGGTCATTAACGGTTATGGTGTTACGTTCCATGTCCACATCAATCCATCTGAGGTGACATACTTCGCCGATTCTCGCGCCTGTCTCCTTGACCAATTGAAGCGTCGTGGCCAGCTTCTTGCCAGCTGAGGCTATTAGGGCATCTATTTCGCTCTCTAAAGGTATGAAAGGCAGTCTTCTCTTGGGCTTGTACTTCGGTGGGTCCCAGCGTATTCCATTGAGGGAAGCGAAGAATGAGTAGGCAGCAACGGCCATCAGCTTACTCGATGTGCCCCAGGTCTCTTGCATGGCGATAACGTCTTTAACGCTCTCTGGGTCATAGAGGTTGGCTTCGTACTTCATAAGCAATCTAAAATATTTGGAATAAC
>Ga0209636_10005103_pt1 | contig 13424 bp, 13 predicted proteins | sample DeeMarSWOR152_54_FD_187464 | JGI IMG/M metagenome (GOLD analysis project Ga0209636, IMG submission 187464) | Marine sediment microbial communities from White Oak River estuary, North Carolina - WOR-1-52-54 (SPAdes) (version 2) | ecosystem: Environmental > Aquatic > Marine > Intertidal zone >...
CGGAGTCTTGGACGCGCTAGTGGTAGTTGGTTCAGACGCAGCTGTTGCAGATGTTGTCGGTGCAGTTGATGTCGCTGTAAGACTTGCAGAAGCCGGCGAAACAACTACAACGCTATCATGTGCTGGTGCGGAAGGAGCAGTGCTAGGCACAAGGAAAGATACTTTGCCCCTATCAGGCGATCTTTCCAGTACATTCCCATCAAGCGGAGTGTTGAAGTCTGCGCACTACTCCGCATTGCTCGATGCCAGCTTCAGCTGGAGAGGAACTGATTACGACTATCGCGAACAGGTAGATATCGGTAATGTAGGACTGAGCCACTCACTCACTCTTAGTAACGTAAACGGTACAGAGAAGATGTTAGTGGAGTCAGGTGACATCAAATATCAGTTCGTTTTCGAGAAAGCCCTTACTGGTACAGGTAGCATAAGCAGCCCGAACTACACATACCCAATCAATATAAAGATGTTGGGTAAGGAGTTCGCTCTAGTAGGTACCGGTAGCAGCCAAGTAAAGATGTTACATGGTTCTATCGGAACAGCCACCGCAACAGTACCAGTAGAGTATGGTGATTACTCTGTCTATGCTGATCTGGGTTCAGACGGCTCATGGACAAGAGTAATAATTAAAGACGCAGACGACAACACAGTCGACACTCTGACAGTAAGTCAGGGTGATAGCAAACAGTCCCTCAAGACGGGACTAACAGTACAAGTAACAGCTGTTAGGGCGTTGCAAGACGGGACCGTTGTTGGAGCAGACTTAGTCGTCGGTCCGACCACAGAAGGTGTATCGAAGACATACGATGTCACTGCTGACGTTACTTCTTCAGGCACAGCCAGCGACAGATTCCCAGGAGAGACATATTGGGGTATCCAAGTCGCTTCTGGTAAGTTCTCACAAGCTGGGAAGATAAATATAGGAGACATGATAGAAGTCATATATAAGCCATCTACTACTCAATATCTTGTAGCCGGAGAGAAAATATCGTTGCCAAACGAATATGGTGACCTTGAGTTCGAAGGTTGGAACACAGCCAAGTTCGCAACCATAACCATAACCAAGTTGGGAGGCACGATATCTGCTTACAATGTCAGTGCTGATACTCAGGCCTTCGGAAATCTCGGAGGTATTGAGATAAGCAGCGACGTTGCCGGCACAATAGTTAGTAGAGGAAATACAGGCTACGACAAAGCGTATCTCCTATTCAATTACAGTAGAACAGGTCAGGTAACGCCAATATTCATCGGCTTCTACGACAGTAGCAAGCAGAAAGTATTGGTAAATGGTACTATAGTGAGCCAAGATGCAAATTGCCCAACAAGTGAATTCGTAAGTAAGATGCTAGATTTCGGAGCGACCTATACAGGCACTGGCAACGCTACTGTAACATATCCGTTCAAGTTGGTCTACGGCAATGCCGGGGACGCTACATTCTACTTGAACATTACAGTAGGAGCAGCGGCACCGTGGTTGATTCAAAGTGCGTTCGCTGGTAGGTCCGCGACAACAAGCAGTTTGATATTCGACTTCCGAAACAGAACATCTGTATTAACCACGCAAGCACCTGAGTTTATGTTGGGTGCTACTGCTGCAAGTGCTGAAACAACAGATGTAAGAGTGGCCACGCACGGCACTACAAATCAATCTGCAGGTAAGATGACGCAAGAAATAGTAGATGATTCAGGTATACTCTTGCAAAACAGTGCTGCGAATAGTGGTGCTGATAGGGTTGTGCTCAAAGTTCCGTTCAAGTATCTGAACGCGACAGTATACTTCGGTAAGAAGGGCGAGGGAGTCACAGGAGACACAGTTAAATACACAAGCTACCCGTCAATCCCAATAACATCCGCTGTTGCCAAACTTGACAGTGAACTGACCAGTGCTGATAAGGCAAAGAACCTTGTCGCAGTTGGTGGTCCAGCTGTCAACTCGGTAAGTGCAGATGCGTTGGAGTTAACATATCCGACCTACGGAGAAGCTGCTGCAACGGCGCTCGGTATCACATCTAACCAGGGAGCTATCAAAGCAGTTGATAGCCCGTACGCTACTGACAAGCTTGTCTTGATAGTAGCTGGCTGGGAAGCTGCGAATACAAGAGCCGCATGTTCAGCGCTACAACTATACGATACAAAGCTAGCTGGAGTGACAGCGTCTGCAGTCGTGGTTACCGGTACTGTTGGTGCGCCATCAGTAACAGCAGCGTAACCACTCGTAGTCGTAATGAAACACGGAAAGTTTGACAACTTTCCCCTTTTTCTTTCTTTTTCAAAACATTTTCTTTGTAAGATGTCATTATATTTAACAGACGGATTACAATGACTCTTAGTAAAAACATCCAACCAGATAAACGTATGAAATCTATAGATATCGTACGTGGTATAGCTGTAGTCCAGATGATATTTTGGCAAATGTTCGACTTTTTTTCAAAAATTGATATATATCGAGATTTTCCTCACGTAGTAAAAACGATAAACACTCCGCCGCACTTCTCTGTTTTGGTTTTATTTTTATCTATGAGCGGCGCAAGCTTGTTCATATCCGTATCGAAAAAGCTGACAAAAGGCATGAAAAAAAGCGAGATTTTAAAATACATCACAAAACGTTACGGGTCTTTCGTAATAATCAGCCTCTTCTTTACAACACTCGTCTTCGATTTCTGTACATTTTTCAGATGGGAAGAGGCCATACAAGGAATCGGGTTGACTGCAACCTTCGCTTCGATGATAATATTAGCTATTTACGATGAAAAGTCGGTCAAGAGTAAATTTTTGAATCGTGCAACCCTGATAATCATTTTTTTAACAACAATTCTCGTAATTTTACAACCCATTGTAGCCAGAAACGTTTGGGGTGTAACTAAAGAATACATGTTTTGCAACACGAACATGGATACAGGACAATTCCTACAGTCACTTCTAATAAACTCGTCCTTACGCGGATTCTTCTCAATCAGAGGATTGCTTCCTATGGTTTTTATAGGAGTCCTCTTGGGTCAGATGGCCGTTTCTGACAATCTAAAAAAGAGCAATTTCCCCATTTTCCTTATTGGTATTACTTTGGTGTTGTCTTCAGCTTTGTCGCACTTTTATTCACATTCAAACGAATCTCTGAAAGGATTTGCTATAGATTTCTATGCAAGGTCTTATCCATCTTTGATGCTGGAAATTGGCATACTTTTTATCCTATTTTCTTCTGTAGAATTCATTCTGAACAGGGAAAATTGGGATTTGGCAAAAACCACTCTTAACTTCTTTGTCCCGTTCGGCATGTTTACATTGGTATCGTATCTAGGGCATTTCCTGTTAGTTTACAAACCGTTGCAACTGATTTCCGTATACACCAATTTTAATCTGTTAAATAAGTTTGGTGTTGTAGAATCTGCTGTTTTGTCATTGGCGTTAACTATAGTTTTCTATCAGGTGACTCTTAGATGGGCAAAAATGCGTTAAAGGATGCCGCTTGGACATTGTTTATAATATCGATAGTTGTTTTTCTATATGCGTACAAACCAAGCTATAAGAGCGGCCCTTATGTGCTTATAACAGTTGATGTCGAAAGAGATATACCACCGTTCTTAGACAGTTATGACGGCGTTACACAAGGAGTGCCGATTATACTGGACGTATTGAAAGATCAAAACGTAAAGGCCACTTTCTTCGTTACAGGAAACGTTGCTACTAGATACCCAGACATAGTTGGGCAAATTGCTGCCAAAGGACACGAAATAGGGGGACAGGGATTTATGCACGAGAACCTTTCATCGCTCGGCTATGACGAAAAGCACGAAGTTATAAATAAGACGACAACCTTACTCAAAGAATTTGATGTCAAGTCCTTTAGGCCGCCTTACCAGTCTTCAGACGAAGAAGTAATGAACATCTTGGAAGAACTAGGATATTGTGCAGAGGCTTCTTATGAAAGAGGAGATGAGACTCATATAATTGTAATCGATGACCGCAATAGAAATATGGTAAAGATTACTTCTGAACCTCTTTTTTACCCATCATCAACTTACCCATCTTCTTGGATAGATGTATATAATGATGCTTTAGAAAAGAATGAAAAAACTAAGACAATAGTTGTTGGGTTGCACTCTTGGGAAGTTTTGAGCATGCCAGATGTAGAAGGCGCTGAAGAATACGTAAGGGCCAGCGGCAATTACACGTATACAAATCTGGTTACTCTGATAGAACATTTAAAAAAACAGAAAGTGAAGTTTTTAACTGCAAGCGACGTATGTAAATTACTATTGAGATGACAAATTATTTAATGTTTCAAACCAATTATCAGTTTTATACAAATAGATGAGCTGAAATTTTATGAAATTAAAAATAAAATTGCCAAAAAACCCAATTTTTCTAGTTCTTTTAATCTTAGTAATTATAGCTTTGTTGACCGTTTTAGGAATGTTCCTCTACAACATAATAGTACCAGGGCCAGAGCCGGAAAGACCTCTAACGACATGGAATTATAAAGGAAGTGTAGTTGGGTTTAGAGCGGATCTGAGAGAAGCGGATAAAGTACCGGCCTATCCAGGAGAAACACCGATATATCTTGATACCATACACCCGTTGGTTAAAAACGTGACCATCGCTTTCAAGGATGCAGGAGAGGATGAGAACGCATATTATATAGTAGAAGAGTTAGAGATTGTGACAAAGATGATTCTCGTTTATAGAAACATGCTGGCCGGTTATCCTGGGCTTACAGAAGATGACATGCCAGGGTTCAATGCTATACCTGTTGAAAACTATAATAATTTGCCAGGTAAAATACAGAACCCGATAATAGCTCTCGTACATCCGAAATACGCTAACGAGACTGCTGTTAGAAATGAAGGCCACGTGACATACATATCAGGCAAGACACATGAAGAGTTCGATTTGGCCACTGTAAAGTTTCTAATGATAGTTTTGGGTATAGAACTCCCCTGACGAGCTATTTTAAATCTGTTTTTTGACAAATCTATATCGAATAAAAAACAAAGAGTATAAGATTATAATATAAGACACAAGTAGAACATGGGGATTATAATGCTTTATTTGATATTCCTGTTTTTTATGATGTTTGTTGGAGTCTATATCAGTGTATGGTTTCTTCTAGTTGCATTATCAAACGCAAACAGGTTGCACGAAAAGATATCCTCACACTATTCTCCAACGGTATCCGTTCTCGTACCGGCTCATAATGAAGAGAAACACATAAACAAATCTTTGGAGTCGATAGCGAACCTAGAATACCCAAAAAAGAAGATTGAAATTGTAGTAATAGACAACGGTTCTGATGATAAAACTTCTGAAAAGGCAGAAAACTTTAGAAAGAAATTCTCTAAAAGATTGAAAAAAATCAAATTAATCAAATTACCAAATCCTAGCAAAACCGATGCGCTTAACGCCGGACTCAAGTGCGCGACCGGTGAAATTATCGGGATATTAGATGCGGACACCTTTGTGTCAAAAGATTGCCTTAAAAAGATGATGCCATATTTCGAAGACAAAAGAGTGGGAGCTGTTACAAATTATGTTAAACCGAGTCCTGCTAAAGGGATATTCGCTTCTCTTCAAGACATCGAATACATTTTCAGCTCCTTCAGCAAGAAGATAATAAGTTTGTTAGACTCTCTCTATATAATTCCGGGGACAATGTCGCTAATAAGAAAGGACATAATTAAGAAAATAGGGTTCCCAGAAGATACGCTGACAGAAGATATGGACATAGCATTGTGTATGCTGAAAAGAGGGTATAAAATAGCGAACAGTTTGGACGCTGTTGCATATACTGTCGTACCATCGACTTTTCTTGGATTGTTTAAGCAACGAATGAGATGGTACAGGGGATTTATGCAGAATCTTGCGAAACATTCAGACATCATGTTTAATAAAAAATATCCGCATCTGGGATACTTCGTATTTCCTTTCTCAAGCATAATAGCAATATTCGTAGGAATATCTTTGACAATGATATTATTGAGCAACATAACACGCAGCGCCATAATTTTCTTAAAGAGGGCGTTCTATATACCTATTCCTGACACCATACCTCTCTTTACAACAATCCCACTTAAAACATTATCTATATCAAAACTATTCATGGATCCTTATTCCAGAATACTCTATACGATGATCTTCGTAAGCACTGTTATAGCTGTGGTTGTTGCACTCAGACTGCAAAAAATAAGAATAAGAGGGAGAATTTTGATGCTTCCAATATATTTTTTCATATATTACGTTCTGATAATGATATTTTGGTTTGTGTCTGTTTTTACAGAACTTTTTAAATTGAAAAAGAAATGGTAATAGTTGATATCACGAATGGCATCAAAAGAAAAACCAGCAAAAAGAACCCTTAATGTGTATCTAATGTCTTTGGTTATAACGGTTATTGTGTTCTTTTTAGGTTTATTTATGGGATTAAGCATAGAACGTTTCATGCTGTCCAATTTGGCCCAAAAAACATCCTCCATAGAAAGCTCGATACAAGAAATAGAACTAGAGTTACTTTATTTTCAAGGGCTGGAGACAGCCGAATCTTGTACGTTTCTTAAAGAGGTCGTGCGTAAGACAAACAACAAGTTGGATATTTTTGCAAATCAGCTTGGAAGCTATTCGAATAAGAACATACTGTTTACAAAGGAGGAAGTGGCCAACATGAAAACAAAATATACGTCATTATTAATAAAGGACTGGCTTTTGCAAGAGAAAATCAAAACGGAATGCAACGCCAGCGTAGTTTCTGTGCTTTACTTCTATTCGACTGAGAGGTGTGACAACTGTATAGTACAAGGGGATATATTAACACTGCTAAAAGAAACTTTCAGGGATAAGCTAATGGTATTTCCTTTAGACGTTGACATAGATTCTGATATGGTAAAAATCCTTATGGAGAGATTTGAGGTCGAATCTACACCCACGTTAGTGATAAGCGATACCAAGTATGAAGGTGTGATAACGAAGGACATATTGAAAACAATTGTCTGTGCTGAGCTACCCCCTGTAGAAGAATGTGGCTGATGAAGGCCATCCGGTCCTGTTTTTTATCAAAGATTTTATCAAAGAAGTTTCAATTCAGATGTTACCTTATCTATGTCTTTTTCTTCAGCTGGCCCAATGCCAAAGCATGTTATAGTTCCGGGCTTTAATTGGGTCAGCCCAGCATCCTTTACGAGAAAGCACGGCAATTTATGGGACTTACATTTTTTATACAAAAAATTCAGTTTTCTCAAATTTTCGACTTTCAAAACCACCTTTTTACCGCCGTCATCTTCCCATCTTTTAACAACACTTTTGCGTGCGAGCTTCAAAGAACCCACACACGCATGTGCCACTTGCGTGGCCAATTTCCCTTCGTCCAGTTTCAGGTCCTTTCTTACAACTATAACTTGTTTGTAGGTCATTTAACCACAAAAGTTTGTCCACTCTATGCTCCAAAAATCGTCAATACCCATTTTATACCGTAAAACCCCCCAAAAGCAAGTGCAAGATTCATCACAAGCTTACCTATGAAAGATGCTACAATAAACTTTTTTACATTGTAATTAAAGATTCCGCATATAACGCCGACTATATCATCTGGCAGGGGCGTTGCAGCGAACAATGTAATTAAAACAAACACCCTGTCTTTTTCGAACCACTTTTTGTACCTTTCTACATCTTTTCTGTACTTTCTCTGTATGATTTTACCGCCGCCTCTGCCTAATGCATAACCCACTAGTTCGCCGAACGCGTTTCCTAGCGATGCTGACAAAGCCACTAGCCAAGGATTCATAACAGCACCTAAAAAGAAGACGAGAATGAACGACGGCACCGGAAGGACAATTGTTGCAGAGCCGATAAAACTTACAAAGAATATACCCAAGTAACCCATAGCGTCTGTTAGCGCCTTCGCCCACAGAGGTATGCGAGCGGCAACATCTATATCAGACATAATTAGTTTTACCTTTTCAATCTAAAATTAATATCTAAAACAATAATTGAATATACAGAGCACTTAAATAACAATGGAGGAAAAAAAAATGAAAATGATTATGCCTTTTGCAAACGGCTTTGAAGAAATAGAGGCGCTGGCTGTAGTTGATTTGTTGAGATGGGCCGGCATTCAAGTGGACATGGTTGGTATTGTAGGAAGCGTTATCACAGGTGCGCGCGGGGTCAGAGTAATGATGGACAAGAGACTAAACGAGGTGAGAATAGACGATTATGACGGCATAATTTTACCAGGAGGAAGTCCAGGATACGAAAATCTGGGCAAATCACGTGTCGTGATGGAAGCTATAAAGCAACTAAATGACCGCGGCAAACTTGTCGCCGCAATATGCTATTCACCGATGCTTCTCGCCAAGGCCGGTGTTTTAGACAACCGCAAAGCGACTGTCTATCCTGGGATGGAAAACAATATCCCGTATCCTAGAGAAGAGAAAGTAGTTGTGGACAAAAACATAATAACTTCACAGGCCCCAGGAACTGCGATCAACTTCGCTCTGACGATAATCAAATACTGTTTAGGCCCTGAAAAAGCAAACAAGATGAAGAAAACAATAGTGGCTTAAAACAAGATTTAAATAAAAACAGCGTCTTATCTTTATAATCAAATACAGCCCCGTAGTCTAGTGGCCAAGGATGTCGGGCTTTGGACTTGAAGCGTCTAAAGCGCTGATTTCGAGATGACGAAAAGAAAGAAACCCGAAGACGGCGGTTCGAATCCGCCCGGGGCTATTTCGTCATTAACCCAAGATACAATCAAAAGGCGCTACAACCGTCGGTACAATCAAGAATCGGTGAGAACTTTGTTTGAAACTGCGTTGACATCTTTAGTACATTCATACGGTCAGATGGGGTTACTGGCTGTGATGGTAGTACAGACTCTTATAGCACCTATACCTTCTGAGGCGCTGCTAATTTTTGCAGGTGCTGTTATGAATCTATACGATGTTCTCATATTTGGCGGGATGGGGTTGATAATAGGGTCTGTCATAGCTTTCTACATAGCAAAACGCGGCGGTCGGCCGTTGGTCGTCAAAATAATCGGAGAAAAATGGACAAAAACAATGGACGAGTGGGTATCGAGAAACGGCACAAAAGCGATACTGTTCACTCGAGTCGTACCGATAATACCGTTCGATCTAGTTAGCTACGTGAGCGGCATCACACCGATAAAGTTTCGAAATTACGCAGTCGCTACTGTTATTGGGGCTATCCCAAGGGTATTGTTTTTGGCTTATGCCGGAAGTTTGTTCAGCAGCTTTTTCATATCACTAGGAGGAACTATAGAGATTATTTTCGCTTTAGGGATCGTCGCTTTTGTAATCTTCGCATATCTTGATAGAAAAGGTTACATTGGGCAGTTAAAAAATAATATAATGGAGAAACTCGTTAAAAGATTATGAAGTAAATGAGAGGCGCAGACAATGACAAAAAAGAAAGCAAAGGTCAAAAAAATATTCCACCAAGCTAAAAAGGAAGGCCGTTCTGTTTTAACTTTAACCGAGTCGTTTGAAGTGTTGAAAACTTATAACATTCCAATTGCAAGCTACGCTGTAGCACAAACCGCTGATAGGGCCATGAAAGCCGCCAAGAAAATAAAATATCCGGTTGTGCTTAAGGCCATTTCAAAGAAAGCCACGCATAAGACAGACGTCGGTGGTCTTATACTGAACATACAAAATGAAAAATCGCTTCGAAAGTCGTTTGAAAGGATAAAAAAGAATCTGAAAAGAGCAAAAGCAGATTTTGAAGGAGTTGTCGTACAGAAGATGTTCGGGCCCGATTATGACAAGCAAGAAGTACTTGTCGGAGGAAAGAAAGATCCGCAGTTTGGCCAGACAATTGCATTCGGCCTAGGTGGAGTTTTTGTCGAGGTTTTCGAGGACGTTTCGTTCCGTGTGGTGCCTGTTACAAAGAAAGACATTGAAGAGATGATAAAGGAGATAAAAGGTTACAAGATACTTTATGGATATCGAGGCAAAAAATACGACATAAAGGCCCTTTCAAACATTTTGATGAAAGTTTCAAATCTATTAGAGCAAAATGAAGAGATAGCTGAACTGGACATAAACCCGGTTATGGCTTTGCAAAGAGGGGCAGTGGCCGTGGACGCAAGGATCGTAATTGGATAGATTAGTTAAGATAACAGATTGGTTAAGATGCCTGACTGGAAAACACACCTCATATTCTCCTTGTTTCTTGTAGTTGCTTGGTTGAGTATTTTCCATTTTGCTGGCCTGTATCTTAGTTTGCATAACATAACGATACTGGTTCTAGTTACAATCTTTTCCTCGATTTTCCCAGACGTAGATATGAAAAGGTCTAAAATGCGCGATGTCTTCTCAGTCATTTTCGCAGCTTTGGTAATAACATTATATTTGTTTTTCTTTGCTGAAACTTGGTATTACGGATTTGCATATTTTATCTTGCTTTACCTCATACTGAAGTACATACCCACAAAGCACCGCGGGATTACACATAGTTTCAAGTTCTCTATCATTTTTTCTATTGTGCTGGCATCCGCCTATTTTATTTTTAACCCCTTCACAGTCGCAGATTATATACTATGGTTTGTGGTAGTGCTTTCCAGCTATAGCATGCATCTGGTCATCGACAGAACTTAATTTGAGGTCCCTAAATACTTCTAGGCCTCTGAAACAGCCACTGAGATAGTCACAATGCCACCCAGATAATCACATGGCCACGTGGGCAGTCACTTGGCTAATTCAAACATTTTCTTGTTCAAGTCAAAGTATTTCGGCGGGACGTTTTCTTTAATCGCTTCTAGAAGAATCTCCCTTTTTATCGGGAGTACGCCACGCACGCTTGCCAGGCCCAGTATGTAAATGTTCGATGTGACGCTTTTGCCGGTTTCTTTCTTCGCTATCTCGGTCGCGTTTACTTCTATTATCTCTTTGAAAAACCCCTTGAGTTCTTTTTTGATATCGCTAATCTTAGGATATTTCTTTCCAAGACTGGTCACAGAAACAGGAGGTATTTGGTGAGTGTCCATAATCAAAACAGTTTTTTTGGGCGAAGCGTATTTTGCCGACCGCAAAGCCTCTATCGGTTCCATCGCTATTATTAAGTCGGCCCCTCCGGTTCTAACAAGAGACGAATAAATTTTATCTCCAAACCTTACCTGACATGGTATGCTGCCACCGCGCTGTGCCAGACCATGAAGTTCGGACATCTTGACATCGTAACCCTGTTTCAATGCGGCCTCTGCTACTATACCAGCCAACGTCAGTATACCCTGCCCGCCTACGCCGATTGCCACAAGGTTGAATTCTTTCACGTTTTCTACAAACTTTTTTGTTTTGGACATAGTTTCACTCCTTTTTCTTTGGTTTAATCGTGCCGGGTTCGCACAGCTGCGCGCATGATCCACAACTCATGCAAATCGTCTCATCTATTTGGAGTTTGCCCTTTTCATCTTGATAAACAGCCGGGCAGCTATATTTTTTGAGACAGTCTTTACATTCTTCTGTCAAAGGCTTTGTAATTTCAAATTGGGGCATTTCTATACCTTTCCTTCTACGCTCCCTAGATTCGAGCAAATAGCATTTACGCTTCGCAACTATAACCGATACATCGTCTTTCGCCAAGAACTCCTTTACAGTACTTTCCATCTCTTTAATGTTGAACGGGTCGACGACCTTCACATACTTCACTCCACAGGCCTTTGCGATGTCCTCTATTTTTATCTCTTCTGCTGGTTCACCCATTCCAGTTATGCCTGTGTCCGGGTTTGGTTGATGGCCTGTCATCGCTGTTATTCTGTTGTCTAAAACGATTACCAAAACGTTAGATTTGTTGTATACCATGTTTATCAAAGGAGGGATGCCTGCATGGAAGAACGTACCGTCCCCTACAAACGCAATCACCTTCTGCTTTGTCCCGGTCTCCATGCCCGCCTTCTTTATACCATGAGTTACTCCCATGCCTGCGCCCATGGATAAAACAAAGTCTTGTATCTCAAATGGCGGGAATATTCCTAGTATGTAACATCCGATGTCACCGCCAAATACCGTGTCCTCACCAGCAGCCTTCTTCACAGCGTAGAAAGTCGCACGGTGCGGGCATCCTGGACAAAATACAGGGAAACGCTTAATAATATTCAACTTATCGAACCTTTTCAGATGGGCCTCGTAATCGAACTTGAGTTTTTTATTCGTTGCTTTTGCTAAAGATTTCAACACTGTGTCAGTTGTGTACTCTCCTCCGGTCGGAAAATATTTTTCCACGCCCCCAGTGCCTTTACCTAACAACTTCAGTTTTGGGTTCGTATCCTTTGCGAGGGCCTGGACCTCTTTTTCTAAAAACGGCTCAAGCTCCTCGACTATCATCAAAGTCTTAAACCTTTTTATGAAATTTTTGACCTTCTTTTCAGGGAGAGGGTAAGTTATGCCGAGCTTCAGCACAGGCAACTTTACACCAAGTTCAGCCATCGAATCGATAACATAGTTGAAAGAGACACCAGAAGTTATTATACCTAAATCGCTCTTCACATCTCCGTTAACTATAAAGTTGAGTTCACTGTTTTCTGAGACCTTTCTAATATCCTCAACCTTCTTTACAATATCCTCGTGACTCTGGATTATCTTCGGCGGGAGGTTGTTGTATTTTTCCAAATCTTTTACAAACTTTCCCTTCCTCTCACCTTTGTTAATTTTACCCAAAGTTACTAAAGTGCGCGTATGGCTTACCCTTGTAGTGAGCCTGATAAAAACGGGTATCTTAAATTTCTCAGATAGGTCGAATGCGAACTTGACAAACTCTATGCATTCTTGTGAATTGGTAGGTTCTAGCATCGGCATGTGCGCAATCTTCGCATACAACCGGCTGTCCTGCTCGCTTTGTGCACTGCTCCAACCGCTCGGGTCGTCCGCGATCACGACAAGCATACCACCTTCTACGCCTACGTACGCCACAGGGAAAACAGAGTCTGAGGCCACGTTCAGGCCGAAATGTTTGAACGACACAACTGAACGTAGCCCAGAGAAAGCAGCGCCCGCAGCGGCTTCGAACGCAACCTTTTCATTGACACTGTATTCGAAATAGATGCCAGCGTCTTTTGCAATCGCTGAAAAAGTATCTCCTATCTCGCTAGCGGGTGTACCAGGAAATGTGCTGGCAAACTGTACGCCTGACTCCAATGCACCTCTGACTATGGCCATATTACCCAAGAGGAGTATTTTTTTGCCCGGCTCGTCTACAAGAACATTCATACTCATTGCAACCGCTCCATATATACTCTAGATGTAAAAATGACCTTGATGTTATACTATATAATATTGAGATACTATATAAATTTTCTTCAAGCCCAAAAAGGATAAAACAGTGTTAAAATAAAAAATAGAAAAAATGAAAAATAGAGAGTTAAAAATAAAAATTAAAAAATCAAAGAAATATCAATCACTTCTTTTTCTTCTTAGCTTTCT
>Ga0209636_10005104_pt1 | contig 13422 bp, 13 predicted proteins | sample DeeMarSWOR152_54_FD_187464 | JGI IMG/M metagenome (GOLD analysis project Ga0209636, IMG submission 187464) | Marine sediment microbial communities from White Oak River estuary, North Carolina - WOR-1-52-54 (SPAdes) (version 2) | ecosystem: Environmental > Aquatic > Marine > Intertidal zone >...
GATACGGAATGGAGAGAAGCCTCAGGTGCCCACTACAGACACCATTCTCGAAGTTAACGACCGGATTATTGCTTTGACGCCCACTGACGGTGAGCAAGCCCTGCGCGACGAACTGGCTGGCAATTAGTTGTGGTGGAGGGAATGACTAGGGTTGCTTTTCAGGGGGAGAGGGGCGCTTTCAGCGAGGATGCGGTTGTCACCTTTTTCGGTGATGTTGAACTTTTGCCCCGTCATTACCTCGGCGATGTTTTCGAAGCTGTGTTAACAGACAAAGTCGATTTTGGTGTGGTTCCAGTGGAGAATTCTCAAGCCGGCAGCATTAACGAGACCTATGACCTGTTGCTAGACTACCCTTTGGACATTTTCGGCGAAATCAATCTTAGAATAAGTCATTGCTTGATGGCCTTACCCAGGGAGAGCTTGGACGAAATAAGGACGGTTTATTCTCATCCTCAAGCTATAGCACAATGCGAGGAGTTCTTGAGGAAGCTCAAGGCTGAAGTCGTGCCTACCTACGATACTGCCGGTAGCGCCAAAAAAATAAAAGAAGAAGGCCTAATGGGGTATGCGGCTGTAGCGAGTCGGCGAGCGGCTCAAATCTACGGGTTGGAAATCCTGGTGGAGAAAATCGAGACCAACATCAACAATTACACTAAGTTTTTCGTTATTGCCAAGGAGAAGCCTGAGCCCGCTCCGCGAAGCAAGACGTCTCTGGTCTTTGGCACTGAGAATGTCCCTGGAGCTCTGTATGCAAGCTTGGGAGCTTTCGCGACCAGGGACATAAACCTGACAAAGCTTGAATCAAGGCCGAGCAAAAGGAAACCTTGGGAGTATATATTCTACGTTGATTTTGAAGGACACATAAGTGACAAATCCTGCCAGGAAGCTGTCATGGACCTTGAGCAAAAAGCCAGTTTTGTTAAAATACTCGGCTCTTATCCTCGCGCCAAAGACTAACCGCAACTAGAGCATCTTGCGCATGCCATCCTTCAGCTTGTTATAGGTCGCCGCTAATGCTTGAGGCAAGACTCTGGTGTTGGATACCACTGGCATGAAGTTGGTGTCGCCTTGCCACCGAGGCACTACGTGGGTGTGAAGGTGGTCGTCTATTCCAGCTCCAGCTACCTTGCCTAGATTCATGCCAATATTGAACCCTGCTGGCTTTATTACCTCAGTCAGCAGTTGGACGCTTAGCTTAATTATGTCAAAGTGCTCTTTCGATTCTGCGTCAGTCAGGTCTTCAAGGCACCCGACATGGCGATAAGGTGCTACCATGAGATGCCCCGGGTTGTACGGGAAGGCGTTGAGAATTATGAAGTTGCTTTCACCCCGGTAGACGACGAAATTTGACTCGTCCTTGTCTTCTCTTGGTTTTTCACACAGAATGCAACCACCTTTTTCGGCTTCGAGTATATATTGTATTCGCCATGGCGCCCAGATTTGCTCCATTTCTGCCTTCGGCCTCATCTTACCCATCTTTGGTGTTAATTGCAACGGTGATTGGAAAATGTCAAGATGGGACTCTTCGGCCAATCTTCTCTTCCCTCTCAATTATTCCATCCTTAATCCAAACGACTCTGTCAGCGTATTCCCTTTCTTCCATCTCGTGAGTAACCATGACGATTGTCTGATTCAACTCGTTGCATAGTCTGCGCAGTAGGCTCATGACTATCCCCTTGTTCTCGGTATCGTGATTGGAACAAGGTTCATCTGCAAATAGGACCTTGGGTTTGTTGACCAGGGATCTGGCTACGGCGACTCTCTGCTGCTCACCTCCCGAGAGTTCATGGACAAGATGATGAAGCCTCTGACCAAGTCCCACCGTTTGGAGAAGGCCGGTGGCCGTCTTCACGTATTCCTTTCTCGCAGTTCCCAGTAACATCAATGGTAGGTAAACGTTTTCTAGAGCATTGAGCTCTGGTAGAAGAGCATATTCCTGAAATACGTAACCAAGTTCTTTCAGTCTGAAAGCAGTCTTCTGATGGGAAGATAGCGTTGAGATGTCTGACCCATCGATTTCTATCTTCCCGGACGTGGGGGTATCTAGAAGAGCCAACAGGTGAAGCAAAGTAGATTTTCCAGCGCCGCTGGGCCCCACAATGGCGACAAACTCTCCCCGCTCTACTTCAAAGCTTACCCCCTTAAGCGCTTGGACTGGCACCCGAACTTCATAGGTTTTCTTTAGGTCTATTACCTTTATCAAGATGACTAACCCCAGATTGCCTTAATTATGTTTTCTCTGGCCACCCGCCAGGAAGGAACCAATCCACCGACCAGACTCACCAGGAGCAAGCCTACAATGCTGGCAGTTAGCTCGTTCCTGGTTATGAGCAGGCTGACCATACCCATGGGGAAAGGCAATGGATGACTGATGAAATGGGGTACCAGAACAAAGTATGTCACGCCTAGCCCTACCCCTATCCCCACAACAGCATACAGCAGAGCCTGAAATACGTATGAGGCAATAATGATCTTCTCGTCCATTCCAATTGCTTTCTGGATCCCGATCTGTCTGCGTCTGTTGACCGTATTGATGAAAATAACGATGAAAATTGTCACTCCGGCCACAACCAGTCCAATGAAGGCAACTATTCTCTTGATGATCTCGAAGCTTTGAGTTATGCCCGAGATTAGCCCTATATAACGTATCCAGGGGCTGATCTCCTCATCGACAATGCCGATCTGCCTCAACCGCTGGATATATAGTTCTTCCTGGCCGCGCTGACCAGTTCTTACCAGGATCTCCGACGCTCGGTCGCGTAGGCCCAGAACAGACTCCATCTCTTTTTCAGTAACAAAGACAGCCATGTCCGCCAGTGGTAATTGTGTCACGAAGATTCCCTTTATCTCGTAGTCGCGTGTGATACCGTTGCTATAGTGTATTGTTATTTCATCGCCGACTTCTGCTCCCTTAAGTGATTGAATCTCCAGACCAGCGCCATAGCCACCTGATACCTCTCTGCCCATGATAACCTGGTCACGGTCTGACTTATCTAGATAACGACCGGCCACCATGAAGTTATGAATATTGGTTACAGTGGTTTCCTCTTCGGGGTCTATTGACTTTACGGTCCAGGAGATTTCCCTCACATCGTCACCGTCTTTGTCCACATCATAGGTGATAGTTGAACCCAGTGAGTAATGAGACGAACAGCTTATCACGCCTGGGATCATGTTTATTCTTGTCTTGAGAGAAGCTACCTTCTTGATGTAGTCCTCGTCTTGGCCAGGCTCAATGACTATGTTAGAAACATAATTGTCTACTGCCTGCCGGTAAGCAAGGTCCACGGCGCCACTCAGTATCGATGAAATGAAGGTGATGTTGACGAAGGCGAGTGTGATAACCATAATTGTCAGGGCAAGGGTGCCTTTGTTGCCTCGGCTTATAGCTTTGTATACCAAGAAAAGGGAAGCCCTTAGATTCTTAAACATGGGTTGTGTTTTCTCGCTGAGCCGCTTCATACGCTGCTTGATCCCTTGAACTGGGTGACACTCGACGGCTCGATGTCCTTGGTAGAATCACGAGCAAGCTCCGTTGCTTGATGGAGGTCTACAACAGCCAAATCATGTTGCTGTAATTATACATCTAGGCTAGGCAGGACGAAATGCCAACACGGTCATTCAAGTCCCTTGCCAGGGGGTCATGCTGACTTCTGAAGCCTGCTCTCAGAGACCTGGCGAATCGCGGCAAGGCTTGATTCTTCGTGTGCCATCCCTTTGGTAAGATCTCAGGATCAATCTGGTTTCTCCATAGAACCTCCTTCATTTCACGGGCATTCTTTGCACTCGCCTCATATAGGTGTAGAAATGATTGACTTTGCTGGCTAACATTGCTATCTTTGTTGCTATCGGGCATGGTGAACGTGGAGCTGAATCTCATCACCAGGGGGCGCATTCCTTGGGGCGCAAAGAGGGAAGTAGCTGGCGTACTCCGCGATTGCTATCGGCGCTTTGGCTCCCGAGTTCCATACAAGGTTGAAGTTCATATAGTGGACACGGAAATTACGATGCGAGATTTCCTCAAGGAAGAGAAGTTCAAGCTGGGCATAACTACCAGCGGGGATGAGGAGTATATTTGCTCGCACGATGCTTGGCGTGGCTACCCCCGAATAATGTTCTGCTTTGAAAAACTGGCTAAGCTTAACAGATTGGCCAGGCTTGGGGCAGTGAGGCACGAAGCAGCTCACAGTGTCCTCCATGGTTCCTTGGAATATTATATTTTCAGAATTCCCGAGGACTGCCGTCATACAGCTATGATTAAGGCGATTGATTCGGCCGTGCTAGACCAGGCTCTTTATTACCTGTCGGTGGCTGTTAAGGATTTTGAAGCCACCAGATTCTTGGTTCAGCATGACTACATCAGTTGCCAGTTTGCTTTTGCCTTGGAGTGGTTGCAAGCTTCAGAGGAAGACAGATTGGCCTGGAATGCGGCCAAGGCAAATCGTCAGGCTAAGTTCGTCTATCAGACAGCTCTGCTTAAACCAACGCTCTTTGCTCATCCTCTGCTGGCACTGCCGCGGTCAAAGAGAATTTCTTTGGAACAGCAAGTCCTGTTGGGGAGGCGCGTGGAAGAACTCGTAGAACATTTGGGAGATGCTGAGCAGAATAGATTGCTCCAAGTAACAAATGTGATAGTCGAAGGTTTGACCGAAGACACCCATAAGAATGTTGATTCCGCCTTGCGTCAGGCTATGAGCTTGGCATAAGTTGCTGACTACAGACTTGTTCAGGGATAGTCCATTTTTTCGATTCTGCTTCTTATCTTTGGTGCCTTTACTTTTTTCATTTTGCTAGACTCTATGACCCTGGTGGGGGGCACCCGGATAGTCAAATGATAGAGCTAGATGGTTCAATCAAGTCAGGCAGTGGGACGTTGCTTCGTCACGGAGTCAGCTTGGCTACCTTGTTGGCTGAGGAGCTGCACATGTGGAGTATCCGAGCAGGCAGGGAGAAGCCGGGATTACGCCATCAACATCGGCAAGCAGTTTTGGCTTGTCGGGATATGTCCCGGGGTATGGTGGAGAGGGCAGAGGTCGGCTCCATGGAGATAAAATACAGACCAGGGAAAGGGATAAGAGGTGGCTACTATGAGTGGGATATAGGTACCGGCGGTTCGACTACCATGCTGGCTATGACTGTGTTGCCCTTGGCCTGTTTTGCTGGAGAGCCGACTACCTTTCGTCTCTCAGGCGGCCTCTTTCAGGATTTTGCTCCTTCGGCTTATCATATGAAATACGTTCTTTTTCCTGCCTTGCGAAAGATGGGAATAAATGCTGACCTGGAAATGGAGCGCCCTGGGTATGCTGAACAAGGTGGCGGCGTCATCAAGGTAACTGTCAAACCGGTTGCAGGCAAGACTGCGGCCGTCAAGCTTCTTGGCCGTGGCAAGATCAGAGAAGTGAAAGGAGTTGCCCTTTCTTCGCACCTAAGGCAGATCAGGGTAAGTGACCGGATGCGAAATGAATGCGACCGGGTCTTGAAGCAGGGAGGCTATCATGCCAGACTAGAGCCGATTTACGATACTACGGCTGGCCATGAGGGTGCTGCTTTAGCTATTTGGGCAGATGCTGGCGACCGTTTGTTTGGTTCGGATAGAGCGGGGAGGAAGGGAAGACGCGCTGAAGGTATCGGCAGCTATGTGGCAAATAATCTTATTGAGGACATTAATTCCGGAGCCACTGTTGATAGGTTCTTGGCAGATCAGTTGATAATCTATGCAGCCTTGGCTGAGGGTGTAACCGAATACGTCATACCACGGGTGACTGACCATGTCGACGCCAACTTGTGGCTTGTCGAGCATGTTCTACGTAGATATGGTGCTAAAGTAGAGATAATCGGCAATAGTCTCAGAATACGGGGCATGGGCTATAGTCGGTGAAAAACGGCTCTAGACACGTGCACTACCCAGAAGTTCCTGCTTGAGCGTGTCTAGTCTCTCTTGGAAAGGTTGAGCCAATTGGCTTATCTTTTTCTGCCATTCCTCTCTGGCTCGAATGTTGACCTGGCTGATAGCTGTGCCTGAGATTCTTAGCTGGTGGAGTATCTCCCTCCCAGCTCTTTCTACCTCTTGCCTTTCCATCACTTCGGCCTCCCGGTACTCGTGGAAAAGCTCCTTTGTTTTGCCTAGGGTTTCTGCTACTGCTCTGGTGTTGGCTAAGCTGAGAATGCCTTGGCCTATCTTGTCTAGTATTGGACTGTAGCCCAGGTCGATTCTTTCAACAAGCCGTTGAAGGGCGGCTCGGCTAATCAATTCTCTATCTTCACTGTCATATTTGTTCAGCTCAGCTTCCAAATCTTGACTGTCATACTGACCGAGGTACTTCTCAGCAAGTGATTGACCGATTGGGCGGCATCTGTCTTGTCTTTGCTTCTGCCGTTCTTCTGGTGATAGCTCACCTAGCTCATCGGCTTTTTCCTGGGCGATCTCCCAGGCGCTCTTGATTTCTCCCACAGGTCTCGAATCTCCTTGGAATCTAGTGTTTGGTCATTGCGGGCATTTTACCTTATAATTTTGTTGGGTTCAAAGTAATGGTTTATCAGTCGCCTAGTTACTATCGGTCTGTACAACTCGCTGAAGACTTCTATTGCTACATCTGGCAGGGAAGTGGCAATAATTGCAACAGTTGCCTCTTTGCCAATGTTCTACGTGGAGAGCGACCTCATGTTGTTATCGACCCGGGGCACATAACCAATGAGCTAAGGGAGGCCTGTTTTGATTACTTGGTCAAGGCTATGGATGGAGATGGCTTCAAGGTTGACGACATAGGCCTAATAATCAATACTCACAGCCATCCCGACCATTGCCAGGCGAATGAAGCGATAGTCGAGAAGAGTCAAGCTTGGGTTACGCTGTCTGAAGAAGAGGATGAATTTCGCAACACGTTAGGGGAGAAGCTGTACTCTATGCTGGGGGTGAAAGTACCCCAATTTGAGCCGCTCTTTTACCTCAAGGAGGGCAACCTGGACTTGGGTACCAAGAATAAGGTCGCGCTTCAGGTTTTCCACACTCCAGGCCATTCCCCGGGCTCAGTTTGCCTCTACTGGCCGGATAGCAAGATTCTGATAACTGGTGACGTAGTCTTCTATGGTAGCATTGGCAGGACGGATTTCCCTAGTGGCAGTATTTCCTTGCTCAAGAGAAGCATCGATAGACTGTCACAGCTTGACGTGGAGTGTTTGGTTCCCGGGCATAGCACTGAATTTGGTAGTATCGTGAAAGGTAAGCCGAACGTAGAGCGCAATTTTCAGGCAGTTAAGTTATACCTTTAGCCGTAGGTCGGTCTTTTCATGGAACCAGATGAAAAAATTCAATACGCTATAGAGCACACCGAGGTAATAAGGCCACCGGAACAGAGTCTGGCTACCTTTGGGACCACCAATATATACTATTACTTGGTTACCGAGCTGATGGAAAGCGCGAGTGTGGTCAGGGAAGGCAGGGTGATTGCTGCCAGACCGAAGATTGTTACCCCGTCTTATCTCATTAATCTGCAAGGATTTAGCACGCAGGCCAGAAGGTTCATAGAGATGATGGCGGAAAAATATCCGTACGAACCTGGCATTTTCTATAGCTACAAGAATGAGCCCAAGGAGATGAATATTGCTTCCGAGCCTATGGAGGAGGTAGTGGACAAAATCAGCCAACGGATAGATAGCCAGCATGAGCCGCTAAGTGCCATTATCAAGGGAGTTGAGGAGCTATGGGATGTGTCGCTGCTCAAGTTTACCTATGAGTTAACCAGAGGCTCGGTATACAGTAATGTGGCTGAGATGGAAAGAAGCGGGCTTTTGCGTGTGGACGCGGCGGGTGTGCCCAGAGATGCCAGGGATCATATAGAGGAGCTTTTTGAAAAAACGAGACGAGACCCATCGCGGGCACCTGAGCTGGTAACTGAATTAAGAAGATGGGGCCTGTTCTATGAATATCAAGACAGGTTCCTCAGTCTGTTCAAGAAAACGTGAGGCCTCCTAGAGCCTCTTACAAATAGCTTTTGCCCTGCCGGAGTAGAGCGTTTCAGTTCTGGCAATCCAAAGATTTTTCACAAACGAAAGGCCAAAGCCTATTGACAAGGCCCTTATAATGATAATATAGTACTGTAGTCCTGGGTAAAAAGTCCTGGGGGATGGCTAAGGGGGTGGTGTTATGAACCACAGAAGGTCTAATATTGAAATAATAGGTGACATGCTCAGGGTAGGCGAGAATGGGGCTGGCAAGACTGAAATAATGTATAGTGCCAATATGAGCTATAGTCAGTTACAGAAATACCTAGGTTTCCTTATCAGCCATGGTTTCATTGATAGATTGGAGGTAGGAAATCCGATTGTGACCTACCAGGTGACGGAGAAAGGCCTGAGTTTGTTGGGAAGCATTGACACCTTGCTAGAAGTGCTTGAGTTGAAGGGTGCTGCGGACTTCTAGTTTGGGTTCTGGCCTAGTTTTTTGGGTTATCTCTACGGCGTGTCCTTAGGTCAATTCACCAAGTTTGAGTACAAGGAGGAGTTGCCTATGAGTGAAAAGAGAATGCTAATTGTAGATGCTGATGTGGTAAGGAAGATAGATGAAAACCGCGGTGACATGAGCGTGGCGGATTTCATTAGCTTTCTCATCGAAAGTCAGTTGAAACAGGATGTCAATGGGCATAGTAATGACCACGTAACTAAAGAAGAGTTTCGGCAGTTCGAGCAGGGGATAAGGGAACTGTTGCGAAACTTCTTGGAGTTCTTTCTCAGCTACGGGCTAGAGCTGGGTAAAGAGCCAACAGATAAAGAGCTTGAGGCACTGACCAAGAAACTGCAAGTTCTGGGTGCTTCAGTTAAAGCCAAGGGTTCCTAAGAGGCTCCACACGTTTCCTCGTTGATTCCTCGTCTTACCCCCTCTTTCCAATCTGATAGAACTATCTTCTAGAACACAATCACTTCCCAATTGAAGCAAAGCGTGCCATAGTATTGCTAGGTTTGGTTATATTGGGAGGTGTATTGTGTCAGAGATCCAGGAACTTATGCGTCAGGGCAGGGAAGAGGAACTGTGGCAGATGTGCTGTGGCTACATCGACTTGAGTTCGGAGCAGTTTATGGCTATCCAGCGGCGACTGCTGCTGGAGCAAATCGAGCTGCTGAAGGACTGTGAGCTGGGGAGAAAGGTGATGCACGGCGCCATGCCCGAAACCGTGGAGGAATTCAGGGAGCAGGTGCCATTGACCACCTATGCCGACTACTGCCCCGAGCTTCTGGAGCAAAGAGAGGATGTGCTGCCGGCGAAGCCGTTTGCCTGGCAACATAGCTCGGGCAAGTCTGGAGAGTACCCTTTTAAGTGGGTGCCCGTCAGCCAGAGACTTGCCCGTGAGCTGGGCATGGTAATGTTTGGCACAGGAGTCTTCTCCAGCTGCAAGGAGAAGGGTGATCTTTCCAAATCTACCAAGGAACATCCAAGAATCGTCTATGCCGTAGCTCCCAAGCCCTATACTTCTGGTGTGCTTACCCATATCATGCAGCAACAGGTTGACTCGCGTTATCTACCTCCTCTGGAGGAAGCCGAGAATATGCCCTTTTACGAGAGGATACAGGAGGGCTTTCGGCTGGCTTTATCCCAGGGATTTGACTACTTTTTCGGTTTGTCGCTTGTCTTGGTTGCCATTGGGGAGCAGTTCAGGCAGCAGTCACGCGAGGTAAAGATTCTTCCTCTGTTGTCCCAGCCGAGGGCGCTATTTCGGCTAGCCAAGGGATTGATCAAGAGCAAGTTGGCTCACCGCCCTATGATGCCTAAAGACCTGTGGTCGGTTAGCGGAATTATGAGCGGAGGGACCGACTGCTCTGTGTTGAGGCAAAGAATCAAGGAGCTGTGGGGGAGATATCCCCTGGAGACCTATACTTGCACCGAAGGTGGCGTCATAGCTACGCAGACCTGGGATCATGATGGCATGACATTTGTGCCCAACCTCAACTTCTTCGAGTTCATCCCGGAGGCGGAGCATTCCAAATGGCAGCTTGACCATTCGTATCAGCCGAGAACTGTCTTGCTTGATGAGGTGAAAGCCGGCGAGAACTACGAGATAGTCATCACCAACTTTCACGGTGGTGCCATGGTGAGATACAGGGTGGGCGATATGGTCAGGATAACGGCGCTGAGAAACGGGAAGCTGGGCATTGACATACCGCAGATGATGTTTGAGAGGCGAGCTGATGACCTTATTGATCTTGGGCCGATTCGCCTCACAGAAAGGGTAATCTGGCAGGCGATTGAAAGCACTACCATCCCCTACGCAGATTGGGCAGCGCGCAAAGAAATCATTGGCGAGAGAGCGGTGCTGCGTCTGTTCCTTGAGCTCAAGAACAACTACGTTGCCAGCGAGACAGGCGTAGCCACAGCGGTTTACGAACAGATTAAGAAAAGGGACAATGGCCTTATCATTCACCAGGACTTGGCGACTATAGAAAGGCTGGTTGACTTCAAACCGATTGAGGTTACACTACTTCCCGAGGGCGCCTTCGCCAATTACATGGCCCAGCGGATGGCAGAAGGCGCCGATTTGGCTCATATCAAGCCCCCTCATATCAATCCCTCGGAGAAGGAGCTTTCGCTGCTCGGGGCCAAGGTGGAAGCCGTGCCCGCGGCAAAAGTTGCGGCTGAAGTTGAGACTGAGGCTGTGGCTGGTCAACAGACTAGCTAGCTTGGGAGTGTATTTGTGTCTAAGATTACTGAGCTTTTGCGCCAGGGCAGGAAAGAGGAGCTGTGGCAGATGTGTTGTGGCTTCATCGACCTGAGCCTGGAGCAATTCATGGCTATCCAGCAGCGGTTATTGCTGGAGCAAATCGAGCTGCTAAGAGACTGTGAGCTGGGCAGGAGAGTCATGCGGGGCGCGATGCCAATGACAGTAGAAGAGTTCAGGGCGCAGGTGCCGCTGACTACCTACCACGACTATTGCCCTGAGCTTCTTGAACAGCGCGCTGATGTATTGCCGGCGAAAGCTGTGCGATGGGCGCATACCTCGGGGAGGTCTGGTGACTATCGTTTTAAGTGGGTGCCCATTAGCAGTAGGGTGTGGGAGGAACTGGGGTGGCTCATGTACGCTGGGAACATTCTTGCTACCTGCCGGGCAAGGGGGGACATCCGTGTTCACCCAAATCCGAAACTCCTGTATGCTACTGCTCCAGCCCCCTATACAACGGGTGTTTGTGCTTACAAATGCGAGGAGGAATTTGGCTTCAAGTACTTCCCTTCACCTCGTGAGTCGGAGCGGATGTCCTTTGTGGAAAGACTGGATAAGGGCCTTTGGCTGGCGTTGTCCGAGGGCATGGATGGCTTTTATGGGCTATCCGCGGTGCTGGTAGGTATTGGTGAGCGATTCCAAAAGGGCGCTGGCAGTATAAGGCTTTCCTCGCTGATATCACAGCCAAAGGTGCTGCTTCGGCTACTGAGAGGCATGGTCAAGAGCAAATTGGCCCGGCGCTCCATGTTGCCCAAGGATCTGTGGTCGATAAGAGGCATGGCGTGTGGTGGGACGGACAGCGTCGTCTATAGAGAGAAAATCAAGAATATGTGGGGAGTGCGTCCCCTGGATGTATATGCCAGCACCGAGGCCCTCATCGTAGCTATGCAGACCTGGGATTATGAAGGCATGACCTTCATTCCCAATCTTAACTTCTTGGAGTTCATTCCAGAGACGGAGCATTTCAAATGGCGGCTTGACCATTCGTACCAGCCAGAGACTGTCCTGCTAGATGAGGTGAAGGCTGGCGAGAATTACGAGATCGTTATTACCAACTTCCATGGTGGGGCCATGGTCAGATATAGAATGGGGGACATGATCAGGATAACGTCGCTCAGAAATGAGAAGCTGGGCATTGACATTCCGCAAATGCTGTTTGAGAGGCGGGCTGATGACCTAATCGACCTTGGTTTTGTCCGGCTGACGGAAAGGGTAATCTGGCAGGCAATTGAAAGCACCAACATGTCGTACGCAGACTGGACAGCGCGGAAGGAAATAATGGGTCAGAGGCCGGTGATGCATTTGTACCTTGAGCTCAAAGATGGCTATGTGGCCACTGAAGAAGGTGTAGCCGCGGCGGTCTATGAGCAAATCAAGCTATTGGACGATGGATTCGTTCATTATGACCTGCCAAGCATGGAAAGGCTGATTGATTTCAAGCCGATAAAGGCTACCCTGCTGCCTGAAGGTGCCTTTATGAACTACATGGCTCAGCGACAGGCTGAAGGTGCCGATTTGGCTCAGTTGAAGCCACCGCACATTAACCCTTCGGATAAGGTTCTCGCTCTGCTCGGAGGTGTGGTGGAGCCGGTTCCCAAAGTGGAGGTGGCTGCTGAAGCTGAGACCAAGGCTGTGGCCAGCCAGTAGAATTGCCCGCATTCTGGCTTTGATTCGTTGGCCCCTGCAAGACAATTCTGCGAGGACAGATCTTCGTCTCTGTCTACTCTCTTACTCTTCGGACAGGTGTGATGACCTGTGCCTTCCTCTGTTGGTTCTGGTCTGCCGGCTGCGTTAGTACTTTAGTCACTCTTGACAACCTTCCAAGCTACGTACATAATTAGGCAGAGTAGTACGGCATAAGGGTTGTAGATGGCTATTCAGAGTTGGATTCCTCTAATTGCTGGGATTGCCTATGTCCCGTTGTTTGCTATTCTCATTGGCAATCGCCCGTGGCAGAAACAGCACAGATTGCTTGCCTGGTTCTTGGCTGCTGCCATGCTGTGGAGCGTTGATGCTGCCCTTGTCCGCAGCGATTTCTTCATGCAGCACAAGCTTCTTCTGTTCCAACTTGATATCTGTGCTTTTATGTGGGCGACAGTGCAGTTCTACTATTTCGTGAGGTTTTACATTAATCAGTCGGGAGGCATTGGGACATACTTTGGCTACGTGTCTCTTGCAGCAATTATCGGTGCCGCTGCTCTCGGCTATATGCCGCAGAGCCTTGCTTTTGACGCCAATATGGTTAGCCCTAGTTGGGGTTGGTCGTTTCTCCTAGTTGCCATTCCACCGGTTTGCCTTACCGTGGCGCTCGTGTGGTCCCTGGTGCGCAGGTACAGAGTCTCTATCGACCCCTTGGAGCGCGACCGAATTGTCTACTTGCTGGCTGGGGTTGGTATCGTGGTCATCTTCGCTGTTGGTAATCTGTCACCCTTTGGGGAGAAGTTTCCTGTCACTCACTTGGGTCATCTGGCTAACGCCATGATTCTGACGTACGTCAGTTTGAGACATTGGCTAGTGGATGTCCGCTTCATCGTGCGACGAGCGGTGGTCTACACTTGTATGGCTGGTGGGTTTCTGATTGTCTATTCGCTATGGCTCTTGTTGGTTCATCGAGCTATGGGTTTTGAGTTGGGTTTTGGCTCTGCTCTTGCAGTGGCATTGCTTACAGCCGCCTCAGTCGCCGGGTTCTGGGTTCGGGCACGTGTCTTCGCTTACA
>Ga0209636_10005105_pt1 | contig 13421 bp, 15 predicted proteins | sample DeeMarSWOR152_54_FD_187464 | JGI IMG/M metagenome (GOLD analysis project Ga0209636, IMG submission 187464) | Marine sediment microbial communities from White Oak River estuary, North Carolina - WOR-1-52-54 (SPAdes) (version 2) | ecosystem: Environmental > Aquatic > Marine > Intertidal zone >...
GCAAGATTTTTAGAAAAGGGAATTTAAATGCAGGTTATAGGAACTGTCATTACGGGAATCGGGACAATATTCCTCTTTTTAGGAAGTCTGGGTGTATTCAGGTTCCCTGACGTCTATAACCGCCTTCAAGCAGGTACAAAGTGTACAACCCTAGGAGCTTTTTTGACCATCATTGGCGTTGGGATAACCCAGCCCGGCTGGTTTTCAAAGACGTTAGTTATTGCCTTTTTTATCATTATCACCAATCCTATCTCTAATCACGCTCTGGGGCGGGCGTCCCGCAAAAGTGGTGTCTCTTTGTGTGATAGAAGCGTTGTGGATAAGGCCAGTGAGTTTGAAGAATATAAGGAAAAGGAATGATTTTTGGTATTTCATTGTTAGTGGTTTTAATGCTTGTCGGAGCCATTGCAGCCTCTATTTTTAGAGACTTAATTAGCGCGGTAATTGCAGCAGCACTGGTAAGTCTAATTGCTTCGATACTTTTCTATTTCCTTCAGGCACCTGATGTAGCGATGGCTGAGGCGGCCATCGGTGCTGCATTGACTGCGGCCATCTTTATTATTGCCATCAGGCGAGCAAAGAGGTACGAAGAATGAGAAGGACAGTCGCCATCCTTTTACTAATAATAGTGGCCGTGGGCATTAGCCTATCACTGGCAAAGATTCCCTTCGGCACGCCTAAGACAAAGGTAGGCAGGCATTATATTGACGAAGGCATAAAAGAAACCGGGGCTGTCAATATAGTCACCTCAGTTGTGGTAAATTACCGTGGCTTTGATACTTTAGGTGAGGTTACGGTATTATTCATTGCCGCAATGGGCTTAGGCGCGGTGCTAAGGGCCCATGCAGAAGGAGAAACGAGAAAAACACAGCCGGCCAGCCTCGTGCTCTATACTGGATGCAGGCTTTTGTTTCCCCTTATTCTCGTCTTCGGCACCTATATCTTTATCCACGGACATCTCACTCCTGGAGGGGGCTTTCAAGGAGGAGCGATTATCGCCTCCGGCTTTCTTTTAATTTATCTGGGGTGCCGGGAAAGAAGGATTAATCAGGCGGCATCTAATCTTGTAGAATCTTTAGGAGGTCTGGTGTTTGTAATAATAGGCCTGCTTGGTTTAGTTTCTGGTAGCTATTTCCTTTCAAACTTTTTACCCAAAGGTACAGCAAATATGCTCCTTAGCGCGGGTGTTATTCCTATTATTTATATTGCCATTGGATTTAAGGTCGGTTCGGAATTAGCTGGTATTATTGACAACCTAATTGAGGAAAGTTAATGGCGCGATGAGTTTCTTGGGTAATTACATTTATTATATAGGAGCCTTTGGGCTTATATTGATCGGGCTTTATATCATTTTGGTTAAACATAATCTTATTAAAGTCATCATTGGTCTTGGCATTTTGGATACAGGGGTAAATTTGTTTCTTATCTCCGTTGGTTACATCACAAAAGGAACTGCGCCCATTTTTTCGAGTCCTGGTATAGACTCTGAGTATATGGTCGACCCGGTGCCACAGGCATTGGTTCTGACAGCTATCGTAATCAGCGTAGCAGTTTTGGCATTGGCCCTTTCATTAGCTATCAGATTATATCAGCATTATGGAACACTTAACCTTCGTAAAATAAGGGAGCAAAGGTGGTAAACCCTGTACTTCTTATTGCTATACCTTTAGGTCTGGCTTTTGCCATCCCTTTGTTTGCTCTTTTTTGGAAAGGTGCGGCTAAATATATCCCGCCGGTAGCACTTGTTTTCAACCTTGTTGTTTCTCTATCGCTGCTTGCCAAAGTATTGGAAAATCCTGTAATCATTTCTATTGGCGGCTGGCAACCTCCATTTTGCATTAATCTTGTAGCTGGGACAGTAGGAGTGCTTTTTTCAGCTATAATTGCTTTAGTAGGTCTTTTGGTTTCTGTCTATGCGCTGGATTACATCAAAGAAGGAGCCACCGAGAAGTACCATATGCTTTATCTGCTGTTGCTTACCGGAGCCACAGGTGTTGTTCTCACGGGGGATATATTCAACCTCTTTGTCTTTTTCGAGATACTCTGCATTTCATCCTATGCCCTGGTAGCTTACCTAAGAGACAAGGCTGGAATCGAGTCAGCGGTGAAGTACCTAATTCAAGGCGCTGTTGGCTCAAGTCTTTTGCTTATTGGTATAGGCTTGCTTTACGGCCTTTTCGGGGCACTCAATATGGCTGATATTGCCCAGAACATAAAATCAGTTAGTCCCATATCAGTTTTTGTTCCTATGGTCTTAATTGTTACTGGATTGGGAGTGGAGGCAGCTATATTTCCTTTGAACGCTTGGCTGCCCGATGCTCATTCATCAGCACCGTCGTCTATAAGCGCGATTTTATCCGGCATAGCCATCGAAGTTGGCCTTTATGCCGTGGCCAGAGTTATATTCACCATATTTGGTACCTCAAGTATTCTACTATTTCTGGCACTATTGGGAATTCTGACCCTTTTAATTGGCGAGATGTGCGCTTTTAGTCAAAATAACATCAAGAGGATGCTGGCCTATTCCAGCGTAGGCCAAATAGGCTTAATCCTGTTTGCTTTGGCTATAGCTACTTCTTACGGAGTAACCGGCGGTTTATTCCAGCTGGTAAGTCACACTCTAAGTAAAGCCCTGTTGTTTTTGGCAGCAGGGTATATGATTTATCGTGCTGGCTCGATGGAAATTTCGGCTCTGGAAGGGATGGGCAAGAAGATGCCACTTACCTGCTTGGCCTTTACAATCGGGGCATTTTCACTCGTTGGGCTACCGCCCTTTATGGGTTTTCCCAGCAAATTTTTAATTGTTCGAGCTGCTTTGGCTACTAAAGAAACTCTCTTTGTCGTGCTTATTAGCCTTGCCCTGTTAGGTACGGTAATTGAAGGGGCGTATTTCTTCCGTGTTGTCCAAGTTCTATATTTTCAACCCGTTAGATACGAAAAATCATCTAAGGGGATTAAGGGAGAAAAACCCAATCCGGGAAGCAAAGACGCTCCTATCACTGCCTTGATCCCTATGTTTATCTTCGTAGTATTGATCATAGTTGTCGGCATATATCCCAAACTGGTAACCGATGTTCTAAACTCGGCTGCTTCAGAGCTTTTGAGTAGAACTGAATACATTAAGGCTGTGCTGGACAGCATTTTGTAGAAACGATGGAAAAGTGAAAGAAAAGAGGTGCAACAAATGCTTCAAACTAATTTAGAGCATATCGAAAGTGAAGAGCAACTTAAGGAGCTAATTGAGAACAACGAGAAAGTTGCTGTCTGTTGTGGAAGAATGGGACCTATGTGTATCCCGGTATATGACATATTTGAAATTTTGCAGGAAAATTATCCTGATATTCAATTTCGGGATATGGATTTCGATATCCCCGCCGCTGCGATGATCAAAGGTTTACCGGAATGCCAAAAATTTTGGGGGCTGCCGTACACTATTTATTACCGTAACGGCAAGGTAGTAAAAGCCACCTCCAGTATTCAATCAGCAAAAGAAGTAAAGAGCATCATCGATGAGGTTTTTGCGTAATTTTCGTTTGATTTAAAGTAACGATTGCAATGAGCAAAAACATGAAGAGATACGATGTGATTATCATCGGGGCCGGACCAGCAGGTCTGGCAGCAGCTATTTATACATCAAGAGCAGCTCTTGCGACTCTCGTGATGGATGAGTCGTCTGCCGGCGGTCAAGTGAAGACCACTCACCAGGTAGCCAATTATCCTGGCTTCGTCGAACCCATTGCTGGGCACGAGCTGGCAGGCAATATGCGAAAACAAGCGGAAAAGTATAACACCAAGTTCAAGCTGGCAGCAGATATCACTGCCCTTCACCTCAGCGACCAGGAAAAATGTGTAGAGATAGGCAATGAAGACAAGTACACTGCGAAATTTGTAATCATTGCTACCGGCTCATCTCCCCGACTGCTGAACATTCCAGGTGAAAAAGATTATAAGGGCAGTGGCGTATCTTATTGTGCCACTTGTGACGGCGAATTCTATAAGGACAAGGATATCTTCGTGATAGGAGGTGGTAACAGCGCCATGGAAGAATCCCTGCTGCTCTTACAGTTTGTAAAATCTATCACAGTCATTCATCAATTTGACGAGTTGCAGGCTGAAAAAATCACGGCGGATAAGGTTACCATGAATCCGAAGGTAAATATTCTGTGGTCTCATGAACCCCGAGCATTCTACAAAGAAGAAAACAAAATGGTCGTAGAAGCAGAGAATCTTAAAACAAATAAACGTATTAGATTAGAGCGTGATGGTATCTTTATATTTGTTGGGCTTGTTCCTAATAGCGCTTTCTTAAAAAATACTCCAATACAATTAACGAAATATGGTTATGTTATTACAGGCCCACAAATGGAAACTAATATCAGAGGCGTATATGCAGCCGGAGATGTTCGAGATAAAAGACACAGACAAATTACTACAGCTGTTGGTGACGGAACCGTAGCCGCCTTAGAAGTCATCCGTAAAGTGTAAGTTAAATGAGTTAAGCTGGTTTTAGGGAAACGTTTTAGGATGAGTTTAGAGCTTTTACTTATAATTGCCTTTGGCGGTGCATTACTAATTTATCTTTTAGGCAAGATTTCTCACAAGGCTAGAGACTCCTTTGCAGTTTTTATTTCTTTAGTCTTGGTGGTTATGGTTGCTTATTTTTATGGCAAAACCATAGAGAAGACTTTTTACTTTGGATTCTTTGGACTGCCACTTGTCTTAAGGTTAAACATGCTTTCCTGGTTTTTTGCCATTGCTATATCGAGTTTAGGAGCACTTTGCACTATCTTCTCTTTAAGCTATATGAAAGGCAGAGAAGGGCCTGACTTTTATTATTTAATGATGCTCCTTGTTAATGCAGCAATGCTCGGGATTGTATTGGCAGGTGATTTGGTCTCTTTTTATATCTTTTGGGAAATAATGAGCTGGTCTACATTCCTGCTTATAAGTTATAACCGAGGACCTGCCTTAGCTGCTGGGATGAAATATATAATTATGTCAATTGTCGGTTCCTTAGCTATGCTTATTGGCATACTATCACTCTACACGACATATGGTACTTTGAGTATTTCAGCGATTTCTGCCGCTATAGCGCCAGCTTCTTCTGGATATATCTTATTTATCTTAATTGTTTTCAGTATCGCCTTTGGGATTAAAAATGCTATTATGCCTCTACATACCTGGCTGCCTGATTCTTACGCAGAGGCCCCATCTCCATTTACTGCTGTGCTTTCTGGAATGCTGACCCGAATGGGAATATATGGTTTTCTCCTTATTATGTATGTTATAGTGGGGGCGGTCAGCGCTCTTAATTTAGGTACAGGGATACTCAAGTTCAATTATATCCTTGTGTGGTTAGGGGCCATTACCATAGTCATCCCCACTTTTATTGCTATGCTGCAGAACGATGCCAAACAGCTTTTAGCTTGGCACGGGATTGGTCAGGGTGGATATATGATTTTAGGAATTGCCTTTGGAACAAGTTTGGGCGTGGTTGGAGGAATTTTCCATACACTCAATCACGCAATATATATAGTCCTTCTTTTTATGAGTGTGGGTGCAGTCCAATATAGAACCGGCGGCGAGAGAGATTTAAATTCACTGGGCGGCTTAATCAAGAAGATGCCCATTGCTTTTATCGGCGGTCTTTTGGGAATCTCCGGATTAATCGGCATGCCTTTAACTAACGGGTTTGTCTCCAAATGGTTGATCTATAAGACGTTAATCGTTGAGGGTTATCCTTTTTTGGCCTTTGCTGCGCTGATAGGTACCTGGGGCACTATCCTTTCAGTTTACAAATTCCTACACAATATGTTTCTTGGCCAGCTTCCTGAAAAATACAAAGACATACAGAAATCACCCTTCAGTATGCAATTACCCATGATAGTTTTATCGCTTGCGATTCTTCTATTCGGCATTCTTCCCGGTATCCCTCTCAAAGTTATCAACGCAATTGTCACTTCTTTTGGTTTTGAATCGTTAAATGTAAGCTTATGGGGGATTGCTTCAGAGACCGGAACATTAAACACAATAAACATTTTTTCTGCCTTGTTAATAGCTGCGATTTTCGTCTGGTTACTCTTCCGTTCGACGGCAAAATCTATACCCATTGCTCAAGACGATAACTACGCAGCGGGAGCATATATCCCTAAGGATAAATATCACTATACTGTCGAGTTTTATAACCCGTTGTATAGAATGATAAAGCCCTTCTTAAGGGACCTGATAGATGAATTTTATTATCGAATTGCCTCCTACATACAAACGCTATCTGATAGTATCAGGTGTGTGTACACCGGAGACGTAGGTTACTATGTTATGTATGTCATTCTATTCTTAGCTTTTTTAATTTTCGTTCAGCTTAAGTGGAAGCCATGGTAACAAAAGTAATGCAGATAATTCTTTCTCCGATTCTGGCACTGGTAGTAGGAGTGTTCTTTTTAGGTTTAGCCAGAAAGATTACGGCAAGAATACACTGGCGCTATGGTCCCCCTGTTATTCAGCCGGTTATTGATATGATTAGATTGTTTTATCAGAAAAGTGTATCACATGGCTTTATGTTTGACTTAGGGATAATTCTTTCTTTAGCTGGTTCTATAGTTGTGGTCTTATTTCTCCCCTTTGGCCAAATATGCCCTTTAAGTAGCTCAGGCGGATTATTAGTAATTCTCTATACTATGTTGATTGCACCTTTAGGTCTTGCGCTATCAGGAGGCCAGGCAGCTAACCCAAATATCAGTATCGGCATCTCACGCAAGCTCATCCTAAGCCTAGGATATGAGGTGCCTTTGCTTTTTGTGCTGCTGACGGTAATGACCCATTATAAAACAATTTCTATAGTGCAAGTGGTAAACGCTCAGCAAAGTACAGGTTGGTCTCTTATTTCCTGTCCATTATGTTTGTCGGGCCTTTCTTATTTTCTTATCTTGCCTGCGATACTTGGAGTCAGACCGTTTGATGTAAGTTCAGCGCCTCAGGAGATTTCTTCCGGCCCGATGGTAGAATACGGCGGTAAATATTTGGCATTAGCCACTATTGAACACGCTTTTGCTCTGTTCATTGGTATTGCCCTTTTCGTAAATTTATTTCTGGGAGGAGCAGCTAATATAGTTTCGTTCTTTGTGAAAATGCTGGTGGTATTTGTGCTTGGCCTGTTTATAAATGCTGTCTTCCCAAGGTTTAGGATCGAACAGGCAGTTAAGTACTTATGGAAGTGGCCTACACTGCTGGCTTTTTTAGGTCTGATTATAACCCTGGCTATAAGGAATTAACAGTTGGACAGAAACCAGATTACAAAATGGTTTAAAGCACCTGCCAAGATGGCAAATAAATATTCCCTGCATGCAATATATTTTTGCACGGGCTGTGGAATAATTGAAGTCCCTCCGGTTATAACCTCACGTTGGGACGCAGAGCGATTCGGGGTTATTCCGGTAGCCACACCAAGGCAGGCAAATTTGTTTCTAATCACAGGATACGTCTCAGTAAAGACCCTAAGGGCTATTATAAGGACATACGAGCAAATGTATGAACCTAAGTACACGGTAGGCTTTGGCTCTTGTCCTGTAAATGGTGGGATGTACTGGGACTCCTACAATACCATAAAGCACCTGGATAAATATATTCCTATAGATGGCTGGATTGCTGGTTGTATGCCCAGGCCGGAGGCGATATTTATTGCCGTAACCCACCTTTGGACGCTGATTGATAAAGGGATGGCAAACGGCTATATAAGGTATAGAGAAAATTACAAATCTTACAGAAGAAATCAGGAGATGGCTTTGGGAAAACTTGAGTGGCCGCCGCTATATCCGATAGATAGTAACTTTGAGGAGGCTAGGCGTGAATGAACGATTAAAAAAAGAACTTGAATCGACATTCAAGGATATTCTGGTAGCCGATTCTGGAGACAACTGCGCGACCGTAACCATCAAATACTCGCAGGCCTTGGCCGTTTTAAGATTCCTTAAGGATAAGGGATTTGACCATCTGGCCCTGTTGTCTGCGGTTGACTGGATAGAGGAAAAAGAACACGAACTGGTTTATATTCTTACCCGATATATTCAAAATATTGATGAATATAGGGACGAAAGCAAATTACATTTAATTGTAAAAACCAGGATTCCAAGAGATGAGCCACAATTCCAGACCATAACTGGTATTTTCCCCATTGCAGAACCATATGAGCGCGAGATACACGAGCTTTTCGGGATAAAATTTGAGGGACACAAACGGCTGACCCCACTTTTTCTGGAAAGGGGGTATAAAATTCCTCCATTTCGCAAGGACTTTGACACCAGAAAGTATGTGGAAGAAGTTTTTGATAAAATCCCCTTTGCAGAGAATAAGGATAAGTGAGCGAGGACTATGGATAAATTCTCACAACGTGATGTCGACCAAGCATTGTCTAAGGTAATGCATCCCGAGATCAGCTATAGTTTGGCTGAACTTGGAATGATTAAGGATGTGGTATGTGAGGAAAGGAGAGTAAACCTTACATTGAAGCTTCCATTTCTACAGGTTCCTGTTAAAGACCTACTCATTAAGAATATAAAAAATACGTTGGCTGGTCTGGATAGCTCTATTCAATTAGAGATAAATATTGTGCAGATGAGTCAAAAAGAACGCGATAATTTTATGAGAATGGCCAAAGACGGATGGAAATTTTGAGCATGAATTTGAATAGCAAGGAAGGTATATCTCCCAGGGAGCTCGAACTTTACTTCGGCCCTCAGCATCTGGGAATGGTTGGTAATTTCAGCATTACCCTTAAGGTCGAGGGAGACCGTATCTTAGAGGCACGGGCCAATCCCGGCTATCTTCATCGAGGCTTTGAAAAACTGATGGAATACAGAACCTGGATACAGAACTTCCCGATGGTTTGTAGAATAAATGTAGTAGAGCCAGATTCCATGGAAATGGTATATGCGATGGCGGTCGAAAAGATAGCGCAGATAGAAGTTCCGGAAAGGGCCCATTTCATAAGAAGTATACATCTTGAGCTTGCCCGGGTCGCTTCGCATCTATTTGGTTTGTGGGCCTATGCTAACATGCTTGGCTTTGACACAGTGGCTCAGTGGGCAATGTATCACCGCGACCTTATTCTGGATTTGTTTGAGGAGCTTACCGGTGGCAGAGTCTATCATATCTACATTTGGCCTGGCGGTGTCAGACGTGATTTCCCGCCGGGATTCAAGGATAAAATTGTAAACACCCTGCATTCCATAGGTGGCTGTGTGCCGGATTATGATTCGACGTTTTTCAATAACCGCCTATTCTATGAAAGAGCCAAAGGGATTGGCAAATTAGCTCAACAGCAGGCAAAGCAATGGGGGGCAACCGGGCAAACTTTGAGGGCAACAGGGATGCCATACGATATCAGAAAGGTTGAACCCTATGCTGCTTATGACAAGGTGGACTGGGATGTCCCCACGAGATATGACGGTGATGCTTATTCAAGGGTCTGGGTTATAAGAGATGAGATGATCGAAAGCGTTCATATGATATTCAAGCTGCTTGATGTTATGCCCGAAGGCCCGGTTTATAATCGCGTACCAAACCCATTTAAATGGAAAGTACCTAAAGGCGATGCTTATGTCAGAGTTGAGTCTTCTCGCGGAGAATTAGGTCTTTATATGGTCAGCAACGGTGACAATAAGCCCTACAGGGTACACTTTAGAACCCCCTCCTATCCCAACGGCTTGATTATCCTGGAAAAGTTGTTGAAAGATGCCAGTATCGCTGATGTCGGAAATATAATGATAAGTTTATACATAGTTGCTCCAGAGATAGACAGATGAGAGAAAAAACAGCAACAGACAAAAAGGGTAGTTTCTTAAGCCCATTCAAGTCAATTAACTATCTGTTCAAAAAGCCGCGCACCTTGAGGTATCCTTTTGAACCAAAAGAGCCAGCGATGCGATACCGAGGTTTTCATCTAAACGACTGGGAAAAATGCACCGGCTGCGGCAACTGCGCTGATATATGTCCAAATGATGCAATCGAGATGGTAGAGATTCCTGAATTAGAGTGCAAGCCTGAGCAAGGCATAAAAAATGAGCGTCCCAAACTTGACTACGGCAGATGTTGTTTTTGTGGCTTGTGTGTAGACATCTGCCCTGCTGGTTCCCTGAGACTATCGAGAGACTATTTCCATATCCACTTTGATATAAAAACATTTGTTTTTTTACCGAAAGATGAACAAACAGATAAAGAACATTTCCTCAACTCAGAACAGTATTCTATTCTCAAAGCAAGCCTAACTCATCGCAAAGAAAACTACGAAGGATTTACCTCTGACCTTGAATATTCTTTGTTTGAACCGCAGCGCGTGCCTATGCCTGAGGTTCAACCTGAGGAAAGAAAACTATCCTTTATCGAACAGGTTATAGGTTACAGCAAAGAAGAGGCCAAAGCTGAAGCCTCACGTTGCTTAGAATGTAAGTTATGCGAACAAGCCTGCCCAGCGCATCTGAAGATCTCCGATTATATAAAAGCCATCTACGAGAACAAACCCTGCGAATCTTTGAAGAAAATATTTGAGGACAACCCGATCCCTTCCATCTGCGGAAGGATATGTATGAAACATTGTGAAACAGCTTGCTCTTTGAGTATACGAGGAGAAGCCCTAGCTGTAAGGTGGCTGAAAAGATTCGTTGTAGATTCTATTAAAGATTACAAAACTGCTTTAGAACTCCGGGCCGACGAACCTACCGGCTATAAAGTTGCTGTTATAGGTGCAGGCCCGAGCGGTTTATCTATAGCTTATTTTCTTACCTTGAAAGGTTATAAAGTAGTAGTATTTGATTCTTTGCCCGGCGGCGGCGGAATGATGCGTATAGGCCCACCACTTCACAGGTTGCCCATCGAAGCGATAGACAAGGATGTCAAGCATATTGCTTCTTTAGGAGTCGAGTTTAGATTTAATACCATGGTGGGTAAAGATATCCTGTTTGAAGATATTCTAAAAGAATATGATGCCGTTTATCTTGGCATAGGAACAACTGTGAGCCGCTCCACAAAGGTCAAAAACATTGATAAAGCTCATTTAGCACTTCCTTTCCTGCAACAGAATAAGATCGGTTCAGGAACTAAAGTATGTAAAAAGATAATCGTTATTGGTGGTGGAAATGTGGCTATGGACGTGGCCAGAGAGGCCCTGCGTCTGCAACATATGCAATATCCAGGCGAAAAGGTAGTAACTAAGACAGTTTCTCTGGAAGATTGGGATATAATGCCAGCAACAGAAGAGGAAATAAAGGATGCAAAGGCAGAAGGTATTGAATTCAATCCCGGCTGGGGACCAAAAGAACTAGAAGTTGAAGATGATAAAATAAAAGGGCTTGTATGCGTGAAAGTGAAGTCTGTATTCGACAAGCAGGGCCGATTCAGCCCCACTTTTTATGAAGAAAAGCAGAGGTTCTTGGATGGGGATATGATAATTGAAGCCATTGGCCAATCCCCTGATTTTTCATTCCTACCTAAGGAGCTCTTCGAAAAACTGGAGTTTACACCCCAAAGGAAAGTAAAAGTCGACGAAAATGGTATGACCTCAATTCCCAAAGTATTTGCTGGCGGGGACATAGTAAATCTGAATTTAGATGCAGTTACTGCCATTGCTGATGCTAAGTTGGCAGCAGAGGGAATTCATAAAATGATCATTGGAAGATAGAGAATTCTGGTTTGCATGCCGTCTACCATTCGATAAAACCTTATAACAAATTCAAGCTTTTCCCTAAATTACATACTTTCTACTATTTTCAATTACTCTGTCAGTTTGTTCTGAAACATCCTGTACGTATCTTGTTGCCATTTGTAAATCTGCATGACCAAGCAATCGTTGAACTGCAAACGGGTCCCCCGACCTGGCGGCGATAGTAGCAGCAGTCCTTCGCAGCGTGTAAAAACCCGTTCCTTTGGGAACATCAAGGGCCGTTCCCATTACCATCAGACTTAACAAGCATCTGCATATATGGGTTACCTCTGGAAGTATAAAAGACAAATTTGCCTGTCTTAGGAATCCTCTCAATTGCCTCAACGGTCTCCGGCCATAACGGTAAATCCCTTGAAATTCCTGTCTTTCTTCTCGGCAGTTTTACCCTTGCATTGACGAGATCCAAATCAGTCCACTTCAGTTCGGCACAATCTGTACAGCCGAAACCACAGTTTAATCCAAGCCATATCATAGCTCTCATTTTTACATCTGCCACAGATAGCAATTTGGCTATCTGTTCCGAGTTAAAGGTGAACCTTTCCTGATGGATTATTTTGCCTCTTGAGATTGCATCAATATTTGGGGTATTCTCAAGAACATCATTTTTTCTTGCCCAATGAAACATTGCCTTCATGATACTTATATGCAAATTCAATCTGCAGACTGATCTATAACTTTTCTGGAGCCTTCTTTTGTAGTTTTGTAAATCTAGAGTTGATATGCTCTTGATTTTTCTACCCGCACCCAGAAAAGCCATTAATTTATTCAAACTGCTTATCTGATCATTATGGTGTCTTGCAGTAAGGTCATTTGCCAGGACTTTTGAGTGTTGATACTGTAAATATAAATCACAAAGTTCTTTCAAGGGCATATTACCGTTGGACGCCTTCTGTATAAGGTTTCGACCTCCGTGTATATATGTTGCTTGATCCAAGTATCTTTCGAGTGCTTGTTTCTTGTCAGATCCAAAGTAATAAATCTTGCCCTTGATCTTTTTACAGTATTGTCCTGTGGGATGAAGCGTCAGTGGAAATTTGTCTGACCGTGTCTTTCTTTTTAAAGTTTTCATAATCCAGCCTCCTCAAAAAAATAGTTTAATTTTTTTTAGATAATCTCGAATCAGTTGTAGTTATGGTTGTTATTTTCCAGTAAGACAACTGAAGCCGATCATCATAACTATCCACAATATATCAACTTGTGATTATTATATGAGAGAGAAGTGAAGAGGTCATTTAATCCAGTTGGCGGCGGCGTTGTAGATGAAGAACAGGCCGAAGATGAAAAGTGCCGCCGAGCAAATCATTAAAACAATTCGCTGACTTTTTTGCCCGAGCAGTTTTGTTCCTTTGAAGCTTGCAAAGGAAAGTGCCTGCAGCCAGATGCAATCGCACAGCCAATGGACGATGGCAAATAGTGCAAAGGCCCATATTCCTAATTTGCTGGCAGTTGTTGCCAGAGTCAGTCCAACAGTGGCCCACCAGAGCAGAAAATAGGGGTTACCTGCCGATAGAATCAGGCCTGTCAGAACAGGTTTAGTTTTGGCGTGTTTGGCTTCCAGCTCGTTGGCTTTTCTTAAATTGACAAGCATTTGTATTGCCATAATAAGCAGGAAGGTTCCACCTGCCAGGCCGATTACAATCTGGGTTTTGGCCGATTCGAATATCCTGCTTAGTCCGATGATAATCAGAATCATTAAGGGAAATTCGAT
>Ga0209636_10005106_pt1 | contig 13420 bp, 9 predicted proteins | sample DeeMarSWOR152_54_FD_187464 | JGI IMG/M metagenome (GOLD analysis project Ga0209636, IMG submission 187464) | Marine sediment microbial communities from White Oak River estuary, North Carolina - WOR-1-52-54 (SPAdes) (version 2) | ecosystem: Environmental > Aquatic > Marine > Intertidal zone >...
CCCTTTCTCTGTCATTGCGATATATGAAGTTAAACCACCACTGCCGGTCCTCCTCGAAGTTCATAGACGGACAACTCAAAAACAACTGACAACTGCCCGGTATATCATGGCGAACCAACAAACCATCACCGAGCCACTTCGAACATAATGGAGCATAAGATTTTTGCAGCGTGTGGAAGTCTCTTAAGCCAACAAATGGCCGCAAAACGAACCCCGCCGGTTCTTGCACGCTGGTAAAATCATAGACCAGTGCGACCGTATCTGTATCGCGGAGAAGATATACGGATTTCGTCAGTTTAAGTTTCTCCAGTTCATAGCCAAAATGCGCCCCGGTATCCAGGCGAAATTGCTTTAGAAAGGTAAAACCTGCTGGTGCAAATTTATCGCTGAATTCAAACGTTGAAAAATTAAATACCCCTTCCTTAAATATTACCATCTCCAGGCAGTTTGCCAGCGCCATTACTCTGTTGACCGGCGGCCTTAACGAGCCGATGAGCAGGCCGTGATAGCCTCTGGTATTGCAGCCGATAATCGTTGATGATGCGTAGCTGCCGCGTTCATTGGTCAATAGCCATTCCTTTGTCAATAAATTCTCAATCGACTCATCCCCGGTCGATATAGACACGACTGCCGTATCATCGGCTTTTTGCAGTGTTAACACAATCCTACCTCAAAAACAGAGTGAAAATCAGAATTGTTTCAAGCAGTAAAAAATCATTGGCTTTAATTTGCTGGTTGCAAATCGGGCGGGTTTTTATCCCGCACCAAAACGGCGTGAGCCGAAGCTCTTTTGATGCGGGATACACCTCCTGCCTTCCCCGTTAGACAGTTTTTGTCCATTAGAGCTTTATCTACAACATTATTCGCATCTAACGGGGCATGTCGGGAACAACGGCTGTGGAGATTATCCAGCACATTCATAAAATTTATATAGGAGTCGTAAGGCGAGTCATACGGATTAAAGTATTTATGTACATCGCCATCGGCAAACCACTTTGTACACATATAATAAAAATGGTCAGATGCCTGCAATTTTCGCCAGTCCGTAATGATTTTTTCGTCGGCAGTTTGCTTGATATTCTTTTCAAGCCGATAAAGCTCATGAATAGCATTGGATTGCATTGCGTTTCCCAGCCAGGCCGACAGGTCTCTTTCGGTGTCGGCCCAGCTTATAATATGCGGCACATCAACCGTGTCAACCGGCTGGTAACATTGGACTATTTCGCTGGGAGTTTTGAAGTCGTTATCTGGGTGCTTTAAAACTTCTTGTGGCAGATGCCGCATAAAATCGAATATTCCTGTATCTTCCCACTGGTGTTCGCCTAATGTCTCATAATCCAGAAACAGATTGACTACATTGCCGTTGCCATTAACATCGCTTATCCATCGGGCGAATTTATCCGCTGTCAAAGGCCACTCCCGCCAATCACGCCTGGAAAATCTAAAGGCAATATCATCGCTGAGCGAATAGTTTTTCAGCAAAAGTTTCAGCTTGTTGCAGCCTTTTGGCTGATAGACAAAATTGGGACTTCTAAAGCCTAAAATATGGTCTGCTCCCTCGGTTATTATCCCGTTGAAGGTACCCATTGACTCGACAAGGGCAGCTAAATCATTATTATATATCAATTCCGTATTTCTAAATATCCGTGGCTTTTGACCAAAAAGATAGTTAATAGTTTCGATGTGTTTATTCACCTGCTCTATGAATTCATCGTGTGAGTATAAAAAACTTAAACTGTGATAATAGGTCTCAGCTAAAAACTCTACGCAGCCGGTTTCCGCCAGAGCATCAAAAGTGCTCATAACTTCCGGTGAATAACGCTGGAGCTGCTCCAGTAATACGCCGGTTATGCTGTATGCTATCTTGAATCTACCCTTAAATCTCCGTACTATATCCAGCAGCAATCGGTTAGCAGGCAAATAGCATTTATTTGCCACCTTCCTGCATATCGCACTATTCTTATAATCGTCGAAATACCGGTCGTCTTTGTCGAATACCGTATAGTGTCTTAATCGCAGCGGCTGATGCACTTGAAAATAGAAGCATACTGAAGGCATATCTTGTATCTCGTATTGCATGATGCGTATTATATTGTATCGCGGTAGTTTTTACGCAATACGCATCACACACAACGCACAACGAAATCAGACCGCAACCAGCGTCTCTTCATAAATCTTCACACACTTGGCTGCCGAGTCCTTCCATCGTAGTTTTCTCACCTCGAAACTGCCGTGATTTCGCAGCGTCGTCTCCAGCGGTGGATATTTCAGTACCGCTATAATCTTGTTAGCAATCTCGTTTACATCCCAGAAATCAACTTTCAGAGCATGCATCAAAACTTCTGATACACCACTTTGTTTGCTTATTATGACAGGCACATCGTGGTTCAACGCCTCCAGAGGTGCGATCCCAAACGGTTCTGATACCGAAGGCATGACATATAAATCAGCCATTTTATATATCTTCTGGACGTCTTCACCGCGTAAAAAGCCTGTGAACAGCACCTTGTGCCCGATTCCGAGTTCCGCCGCCATTTCAATTGCCCGGTGCATCAAATCACCCGCTCCGACCATGACGAACTTAACGTTATCCATCACACCTAAGACCTTCTGGGCTGCCTGGAGAAAATACTCCGGTCCTTTTTGCATTGTAATTCGGCCTAAAAACAGGACAATTTTCTCATCTTTATCAATTCGGGTTTCTGCCAAAGGCCAATCGCTGTTGCCGTTGCGCTCGACGCCGTTATAGACCACCTCTACTTTTTCCCCGCTAATGCCGTATCGGCTGATTATAGTATTTCGGGTAAAATGGCTAACAGCAATTACTTTATCTGCCCTCTCCATGCCCTGTCGCTCGATGTCGTAAATCATCTGGTTGACATGTTCGCCGCTGCGGTCGAATTCTGTCGAATGCACGTGTACAATCAGCGGCCTTTCACTTATTGCCGCCACGGCAATTGCCGCAGGGTATGTCATCCAGTCATGGGCATGAATAATATCGAACTGTTCATGTTTGGCTAATTCAGCGGCAACCGCAGCATAACGATGGACCTCAGCGTACATATTGGTGCTGTAGTCTATTGGCGCGATAAGTTGGCTGGCTAAACTAACATTGTCGCCCTGGATTTTTTGTTTTTGTCTTAAAGTTTCTTCGATTTGCTGCCGGTAAACCTCCGGTGTTGAATACGGATGCAGTGGTGAGCTGATTGCGCGGAATTTTACGTTTTTTAGCTCACTAAACCTGAAGGATGCTACTGACCCCTGGGAGCCAGGGCCCAGCAGCTTAACATGAGTAGTATATTCGCTTTCGGCCATTTTTGGCAGAACAAAGGTAATTTCCATGCCGAGCTGGTCCATTGCCTTGGTAAGTCCGTAGCAAGCTGTACCCAGACCACCACTGATAAATGGTGGAAACTCCCAGCCTAACATGAAAACTTTCATAAAGCCACCCACAGGCTCAGTCTGATAATCATTTATTTAATAAACTTTACAATGGACTTTCTTCTTAAACTCGAGACAATAAGCAATCCACTCCGAAATTGTCCGGTTGCTCAGCCAAGCCGCAAACTATCGGTAAGTATCCTATCGGCAAGAAATTACAAAACCTTCATCTGAAGCCAATAAAAATTACGCCAATTGCGGCAAATCCCTTTTATATAAATCGGGTTTTTATCGGAAGAAGTTTAACTAATTTTCTAAAAAATGCGAATTTTAAGGCTGATAATCTGTATTTTATAGGCTAACAGCCAAATTAAAAAGGTAAGGCACCAAAATTGCGTATTTGACTGTGCCCGGGAGAATTTCCTCTACACAGGACAGCCAAAGTCCGATAACAACAAGAAATGCATAAAATACGCAGTTATTAGTCAGTCAAACAGTAATGTGTAGTAATGCTCAATTAAAATAAGCCATTCCGCCGCTGAAAAAGCAGAACGGCTTACTTTAAACAAACACGCTGCCACAAACACAAGATATGTAACCAAAAGATGTTAGCCCATAACCCACCTGCTCCGTTTGAAGCAAAACGACCAGGAGGGGCTTCTAACGGCCTCTACAGGTCCTGTGGCTTGACCGTGGTGCGACGGTTGGCCTTGGTTCGGGCTATGGCGTCATCAAGCATACAATAGACCTTCTCACTGATTGCTCCGAGCGCATCAGATGAGGTCATCATCTTTTTGCTCTTGACGTAAGCCTTAACTTTGCTGGCTACAATCAAAGATTCTCTCTTCTTTGCCATTCTAAAATCCTCCCTGTTAAAGTTAAATTATAATTGTCCGGTACCACATCCCTAAGTCCGGTACTCTGTCACGCGTCGTTATTACATACAACCAACAGAATTTGCAACAAAAAAATATGCTCAAACGCTAAATTTTTGCAATGATAGTGCCGATAGTCAAAAAAGTGGTAACGGGAACCAAATCCGCAAGTCGGATTTTTTCTTGCGAGAGCTGGATTTTTGGTAATTTATGAGCTTTAGGTTGACGAAAATATTTGAACAAAAGATCTAAAGATCTTTTAGAGCTTATCCCGGCGAATCGGGAAAGAGGAAGCCGGACCCCAAATGCAGAAAAGAGCATTTGGCAGGGTTCGAATCCGAACCCAGTTTCTTTCGGAGGAATAAAATGGCGAAGCGTTCCAAAAAGGGTCAAAAATCGCAGGCCAAACTACAAGGGTTTGTTGTTGTTGCTTTTGCTGAGGATTTGGAGCAGGCCAGAGACTATAAAACTCTGCTGGAAGTTAATGATATCCCTGCTATGATAAATGAGCAGGACGAACAGTCAGAAGCTTCTAAAGAAGTTGCTGTAATGGTTCCCGAAGATTTTCTTGATGAAGCACACGTAATAATCGAGTCGCAGCACGCCTATGATGATTTCTACGACCTTGCATTGGAAGATGAAGGCGAGGGCGATTTCGACAACGACCTTTTAGAAGATGACTTTTGATCTTCGGTGAGTACCAACGCTATACAGAATAGCATAATTCTGTCGGTCTGCTTATTAACTGTTTGCACATCCGCAAATCAAGAAAGCCAAAAACGCAGGTTTATTATAAATGGGTAAAGAACATCTTCCAGAGCGTCGTAGCGGCAGGGAACGCAGGCAAAGTGTTGTCGACAGACGTCTGGGGCTGGACCGCCGGCGAGGCCCCGGCAGACGACTAACGGATGAGCGAAAAGCCGCTGAGGAAGGGCAGATGTCCGACGAGCAGTTTGAGTTTCTTATGGCCATAGATGAGTATAAGAGGAAAAACGCAAGGCCATTTCCCACCTGGACCGAGGTCCTTGAGGTCATAAAGGCCCTGGGCTACCGCAGAGTAGCTGAGCCGCAATCACTTAAGCCGTTTGTCAAAGACCCCGAACCTGATAAAGCACCTTTGGAAACACCTGAAGAACAAAAGCAGTCTCAAGAAGTAGAATAATCCTTCCTTACCCGGTGTTAAATCTCTTGCTTTACCTCGTCATTGCAATCGAGATGGAGCCGTGCGCGGCAATCTAAACTTCTCACTTCGATATTCCCTGTTCGATATTCGAAATTCTTCTCACCGTTCTCGTCTGTCTTCAGCCAATAGTGCTCAGTTTGCAGGGCTTTTGCTCGCCTCAGTGGTGCCACCGTAGGCACCCATATTGATAATGCCACCATTGGGAAATGGCTCTAAACCAATTGGAGTGCTTGGATTTGCTGCATCAATACATGGACTTGTAACATCATCCTGAACCCAGGTTTGGCTGTTTGGGTCCCATCTGCCTGCCTGAGACTTCAAATGGTAATCTCCATTGTCAGAATCGGCAAATAACGGCTCTGTGTCGATGTTGCCATCGCCGGGAAAGCTGCCCTGGATATCGCTATAAGTAACCGAGATAGTGCCCCGGCTGCCTGTAATTTGTAGAGGTGAATTGGCCCAGATTATAGAGTTTGTGATTGTTGGTATGCCACCTGAAATACCGTGCTGCAGATTCCCTGCAATAGTGCAGTTCGCGATTGTGGGGTAGTTGTATATGAGAACTCGCCCGCTCTTTTCCGCCCACATCTCAATACCGGCACCGGCGTTAGCGGCAACGCAGCAGTTTATGAGTGTTGGATTACTATTCAGGCGCAACTCGATTCCAGCACCACTGTTTCTTGCAATGCGTGAGCTGGCAATTGTGGGCGATGCGCCAGAGCAATAGATGCCGTTATTTGCATCTGTAATGGTAAAGCCGGCAAGGACGCAGTTTGCATCTTCACCGCCGGAAAAAGTTACCGCTGAGCCCTGATTGCCGCCGTTGATAACAGTAGCTGCAACGATCGCTGAATCACTGGGGTCTGTTGATCTAACCGTCAGGCTCTTGCCTTTGAAATCGATGTTTTCTTGATAAATTCCCTCGCTGGCTACTATCTCATCGCCATTCACCGCATCATCGATGGCACGCTGAATATAAAGGTATCTTTTGCCTGTAGTCAGATTTTCAGCAACTGGTCGTACAACTATGTCGCCCAGAATTGTACAGTTGGTCATTATTGGGTCACTGCCGTGCCAAAGCTCAATTGAGACAGTCCCACTCTCGCCAATTGTACAGTTGCTAATCGCCGGGGACGCGACACAGCAGCAGATACCCGCGCTTCCGCCGGTAATGGTAAAACCGGCAAGCACGCAACTTGAATCTTCGCCGCCGGAAAAAGTCACTACGCTTTTATTATCATAGCCGTCAATAACAGTAGCCGCTACGATGGCCTGGTCGTTGGGGTCTGCTGACCTGAGCGTTAAGTTTTTGCCTTTGAAAGAGACGTTTTCTTGATAAACTCCCGGGCCGACTACTATCTCATCGCCGGAGTCGGCGTCACTGATGGCAAGCTGAATATAGCCGTATCTCTTGCTGGTACTCAGATTTTCAATTAGTAATGGGGGCAAGTTCTCAAGGTTGACACGGATTGGGTCGGCATAAATAGTAGAGCCATATTGGTCGCGAACCTTTACAGTCCACCATGTCTCTTCGAAAGGAAAGGTCGTTATAATGTCAGTTGGCGGGGTGGGAGTATCAGAGATGACATCATAATCCATAACACGATACGGGTCAGGCCCGAAGAGAAGCTGATAGCCCACGGCGTTTTCACTCTCCTTACAGGTCAAAAGGGCACCGGTAGGCTCATCATCGGTATCCAAGGCATTGCTATAGGCCAAAAGCGTAACGGGCTCTGGCAGCCTGCCGGGATAAGTTGATTCATCGTCAAAATCCATATAACCGGAAGAAGCCGAGCCGTACCATTTGAATTTATAGGTTTGCGCATCTGGTGTTGATGCAAGCTGGAGGTTCTTGCCGGGGCCAATAACAGACCAGTATGCGCCGGCAATGACACCATTGTTGAACTTATTCATGTCGCTGCCTGTGAGAGAGGCTCTGTACCAATTTGGAGCAAGCGAATGGTCAGATACTTCAGATCCGACGTTCAATACGTTAGGGTGAAAACCCGGCTGGTCGGTTACGGTGGTTATGTAATTATCAACCCAGCACTGTTCACCACCAACGGAACTGGTGAGGAAAGTGCTGATACTTTCAGAGTAGTAACTTCGACAATACGGAGTCGCATCGTAGAAAGTAACACGGTTGACTGCATATCTGGGGTCTGCGTAAGTCAGGTTCAGATGCAAGCCCACGTCTATAGCGGGCTGTCCGCCGGTGCTCCAACCCGAAGTTTGAATGGGTTGTTTGTAATCCGGTGCTACACTTGACAGATATACGATAATCATATCACCGTATCGATAATAGGTACGCAAATCTCCACTACTGGGGTCAGGCCCGTAATTAGGAAAGCTTATTATATTTGCTTTCTCAGCCCAGGCAGCACTACCCCAACCCCCTCCCCCAGTTATGCAATTTCCTCCGCTGAAGAAAATTACTGTCGGTTTGTTGTTGTCAAATGGGGGATTCTCTTGCAACAATGTGTCGGCACCGTAATCTGGTACGATGATGACTTTAACGGTATCAGGCAGACTTATCAGCTCGCCATCGCTGACCACCAGTTCAAATTTGCATTCTTGAATCTCGCTTGTTTGCGTAAAACCGCTAATCGTAGGCAGGTCACCTCTTCCTGTGCTTGGCTGGATAGACCCTCCGATGGTAGGTGTGGCGGTGTTCGCATCTATAATCACGACCGAGGGCCCTGCTATTTGCCGCCACGTGTAACTCAATGGCCCCGAGTCATCCTGGTCATAGGAACCAGTTCCATCGAGACCAATCGGATTCAGGGCCGCATATCGAGATAATCCAGCATCTGCTACGGGGGTTTGGTTCTGACTCGCTGCTGGTGCAAAAGCCACTATAACCAACAGGATGGCAATAAGTACAAGGAACGTCTTTTTCATTTTACCTCCACTTCAAAAAATTGTTAATATTTATAGCGTACCCGATGTGCGAGGATACTACAGAAACTCAAACAAAGACAATTTCGTATCAACTCCTCCTTTCAGTCCATTGGAAGCTGTGAGAGGCAGTATAATTATGATACGGTTCCATACCTAATTGTCAAGGATATTCACGAGAAATCCTGAAACAGTTGGTAAGAAAAAATGGAAATACTTGACAAGTTCCGGCCATTGTGTCATCATATTTAGCATTAAATTGCAATTGTTACAGTTTGGAGTTGGCTGTTTGATAGATTCCGGTTCAGTACGAATTCTTCAGACAGGACCTACAGAATAAAACAACAGGTAAACGAGATAAAATAAATGTCAAAACCAGCTCGAATTGAAAAAGGAGAGAACTTATGAAGAATGACGAACTTACACGAAGAGATTTTATGCGTAACACTTCTCTGGCCGCTGCGGGGACAATTGCCGGTGCACTGGCGGGTAGGGCGCACGCTGCCGGGCCGGTCCATACATCAAGGATTCTTAATTTCCACCCCAAGATGACCTACCGCCGGCTGGGCAAGACGAACCTGATGATTTCCGAGGTCAGCCTGGGCGGTCATTGGAAGAACCGTAATGCCGGCCGGTACTGGGACCATTTCGCCAGGGAGGAGGTGCCCGATGACGTCGCCAAGAACCGCACCGAGGTCATCAGCACCTGCATCGACGTCGGCATTAACTACCTGGACATCACCACCGCGGCTGAGTGCCTGTGCTACGGGGTAGCCCTTAAGGGCCGCCGGGACAAGATGTACGTGGGCGCTGATATACATAACCTGGGGCCGCGGAATTCAAATTTCTGCAACGTCAAGTCCCAAACGCACAATGTCGAAACATGCCTGCGTATGCTTCAGACCGATTATCTTGACATTTGGCGCCCCCAGGCCAAAATGGCAGGACGGCTCAATACTAATGAGCTAAATACCGATCCTGAGGTTGAAGCCTTGATCGAGACCTTCCAGAGGCTGCACAAGGCCGGCAAGGTGCGGCACCTCGGTATGTCCTCTCATTCCCGTCCATGGTTCGAACACGTTATAAACAAGTACCCTGAATTCGAGATGATAATCTTCCCCTGCAGCGCAAAGACTAAGTTAAGAGGCCAGCCTCCGACAACCGGCAACGTCGAAGAGGTCAATCCGGGCCACGGCTCCGACCAGACGCAGAGCATCTTCAAAACTGTCATCGAGCGGGATGTGGGCGTTGTGACAATTAAGCCCTACTTCGGCGGCAGTCTCTTTGAGGACAGTGACGGCAAAGTCAGGTTCCCTGTAATGGGCGTAGGCAGCAAGAAAGAGAACGACCTGGCTCGGCTGACGATTCAGTGCATTCTGGCAAACGAAGCCATCACAGCCACGGTACCGGGATTGTCCACCATCTATGAGGTTGAGAACGCCGCCCGCGCTTCCTATACGCGTCCACTTGGTATGACGGCGGCGGAGAAAGATTGGCTTATGCGCATTACGGACGAGCGCTGGGCTGCCCTGCCGCAGGAATACGCCTGGCTGCGCGACTGGGAAGTCGTTTAGCCCTCCGCCTGTCCAATCAGCACTCGAACGATACGGATAATGGCGATTGCATTTGCGTTTGGCAGATACTATAAGCTTTAAATTAGCGGCGGGTGCTATTTTGCACCTGCCGCTTTGATTTGGTTAAGGAGAGAACAAGTGAGCTCGAGGAACCGGACTTGCCTGTGTCTTGTCGGGGGGATATTTGTCTTTGTAGCTTTTGCCTTCGTGTTCGCCGTCTGCTTCGCGGATGAATCGGCGACGGAAAAAGTCGGTGGCGAAAAACCAGATGGGAACGGCAAATGTTACGTCTGCCATCCCGGCCTGAAGACAGAGGAGATGACCACAGTCCACCTTGATATGGATATTACCTGCGATGAATGCCATGGGCCATCGGTTGAGCACATGCACGACGAGATGTTGATGACCGAGCCCGACCTTCTCTTTGGCCGGGCAGAGGTCAATAAAATGTGTTCGAACCCGACGTGTCACAAGCCGGGTGGAGAACGCGATGTTTATGGCCTCAAAGACCACAAGGACCCGGTGACGGCGGAAGCCTTTATGAAGAAATGGCTGGGCCGCACTCGCCCAAACGGCCGAACCGTCACAACTGATTCCGTTTGCACGGATTGTCACGGAAAGCACAACCTTGACAAACCGATAGGAACACAATCTGAGGATGAGCAGCCTGCCGAGTGGATTACTGCCTTCAATGGCAGGGACCTTACCGGCTGGCAGCCGTCAGGTGCAGCCTCCTGGGCCGTTAAAGGCGGTAGACTCATTGCAAAGCCTGGCGCGAACGGCGAAGGCGGTGCTCTTTGGACAGAGATAGTATATGAGGACTACCTGCTGGCGGTGACGTTTAAGGCCACGTGGCCCATCCACGCCGGAATCTGGCTGCGTGCGGCAGACTCTGAGCGCGGCCCACGAATTGAGATATTCGACAGCCACAAGCCCACAGCCTATACCGGCAGTGTCTGGGTGCCTGGGAAGGGACTGGTCCTGGTAAACCTCCGCGAAGACCTTGTAGACCGCGAAAGCTGGAATACAATCTCGGTCAAGGTCGAGGCCGATAGAATCCAGGTCTGGCTGAATGGAGAGGAAATCGGGGCGGTGCGCACGAGGGGACCTGTGAAAGGAAAAATCGGACTGTGTATCGAGAAGCACCCTGCGTCCAAACCTGCGGAACTATGTGTCCGCGAGGTGCTCGTCCAACACCTGGGTGAGCCGGAGGAAAAGGCATCCACACCTTCGCAAAATTAGGAGCTGAAATCATCCTGATTTTGGGGGAAATTTACTCCGCCAGCTACGTGGGCAATACCTCGATGCTCGATGCTGGAGCAAAGCGGAAATCCACTTATGGCGGGCTGGATACTCGATGCCCGATATTGGGCGTTGGTATTTCGAGCTGAGAGCTGGGGATAAGGTGACGGATGACAGAAGGTAGATAGAGGGTAAAAGATAAGCACGAAATACAAACAAATTCACCTGCACTTGCGTTACCACAGGTGCGAGCAAATGACCAAAATACAAAATTCGAAACGAGATTACTTCGTACCGCATGTGGCGGATTCGCCTTTTGTGAATCTCCGCTGGCGCTTCGACTTTCAGCACTGTGCTCCTCGCAATTATGGAGGGCAGACGGCAAAACCCTGAAGGCAGAGGACGGATGATAAGTAGTGAGTGAATAGTAAGTAGTGAGCATAAGAACACAAATAAAACAAGCCCCGCGTTGTTGCACAGTATTGTCAAAAATGTATGCATAATCTCGTCCAGAAATTTTTCTTGACGGTCAAGAGGCTAATTTGGTATAAATAGAAATGGTTAAGCTTGTGTAGGCATCTGTGGATTTTGGTTTTCTGACGTGTGGAATCTTTGCCGTTTCTCAATGCAGGAGGAGTTATTATGCAAGGTACAAATCAGACCTGAGAATTCAAATGTCAGATTTTTCTGTCTTCTGGCTTCTGTATTCGATGCCTGTTGAAAAACATAGGTGTTTTGGTGCGTAGCCAAAACGTGGTTATTTTAACTTTTTTTGAAGGAGGAATATTATGTGTAGGAAATTGATCTGTTTGACTTCTTTTGTTTTGATGCTCAGCATAGCAGGCAATGCTTCGGCTGAACTCGTGGCTTACTGGACGTTTGATGAGGGCTCCGGGACCATTGCCTACGATTCAAGCGGCAACGGCAATGACGGCACCATCATTGGCGCCGAGTGGGGCGATGGCAAGTATGGAAAAGCTCTTCACTTCAACGGGCAAGACAACTATGTAGAAGTGCCCACCTCAGATAGTCTTGAAATAGATACCACCGTGACAATTGCTGCTTGGATAAATTGGATTAATGCCGGTGATACGTGGCTGGGCATCATGGCAAATGGGCAGCAAAACGGTCCATGGGAAAATTATGGGCTATTTGTCAACCGAGATGGTGGTTTCCTCTACTTCACGCTTTCCTTAGATGGTGGACATGTTACACAGCAGACACCAAATAATGCTATACAACCAGATGAATGGGTGCATGTCTGCGCGACTTGGGACGGTTCTACCGCAAGAATCTATGTAGACGGACAGATGCGGCTGGAACAAGCCCAGTCTGGAACGCTCGTTCCTCCAGGACTTCCTCTGCGAATTGGTCATCGCAACGGCAGCCCCCATTACTATAACGGGATTATCGACGAGGTCCGCATCTATAACCATGCGCTGACTGAGGTCGAGATTCTGGCTGCTATGGAAGGTGGTAAAGGATATCCGTATGCCCTGGGCCCGGTCCCAGAAGATGGTGCCCTGCACTCGGATACGTGGGTAAGCCTTGGCTGGAGGGCGGGAGATTTTGCAGTCTCGCACGATGTGTATTTCGGCGAGAATTTTGACGACGTGAATGAAGGCACCGGCGATACTTTCCGGGGCAACCAGAGCGATACCTATTTTGTTGTTGGCTTTCCCGGATTTCCTTACCCGGATGGTCTTGTTCCGGGGACAACTTACTATTGGCGCATCGATGAGGTCAATGATTTAGACCCGAACAGTCCGTGGAAAGGCAATGTCTGGAGCTTTATGGTTCCTCCCAGGAAGGCCTATTATCCCAACCCGGCTGATGGTGCCAAATTTATAGACCCGAATGCAGCCCTTAGCTGGACCGCAGGCTTCGGGGCGAAACTGCACACCGTGTACTTCGGCGACAATTTTGACGATGTGAACAATGCTGCCGGCGGTGTCCCGCAGGGAGCTAAAACATATAATCCCGGCCCGCTCGAATTAGAGAAGGTTTATTACTGGCGGGTCGATGAGTTCGATGCCATCACCACACATAAAGGCGATGTCTGGAGCTTTACGACCGCAGGTGCGGGTGGAGGCTTGAAGGCAGAGTACTACCACCACTCCGGTGTCACCCCTCCGAATCCTCCATCGATGGCCTTCAGGACTCTCGTGCTTACCCGTACAGACCCTCAAATCAACTTTAACTGGGGCGACCCCGGCTCACCGGACCCTTCGGTCAACGTTGATGACTTCTCGGCCAGATGGACCGGC
>Ga0209636_10005107_pt1 | contig 13419 bp, 11 predicted proteins | sample DeeMarSWOR152_54_FD_187464 | JGI IMG/M metagenome (GOLD analysis project Ga0209636, IMG submission 187464) | Marine sediment microbial communities from White Oak River estuary, North Carolina - WOR-1-52-54 (SPAdes) (version 2) | ecosystem: Environmental > Aquatic > Marine > Intertidal zone >...
AGGACCTTGAGTTGAGTGTTGAGGGTGGTAGGGTTCATGTTCGGATTGAGGGGTCGGTTTACAAGGATTTGTGTGATGAGGTTAGGGGGCTTTCAAGGGTTTGTGGGAGTTTTGGATGTCCTTTGTGTAGTTCGATAGCCTGCGCCTTGGCTCGGGCTTCTGGCAGGCCGGTTGTTATGGATGGGAATGAGTTTTCGCGGGATGGGAAGGTTATGGATGTTTATTATCGTCTTTTGGAGGAATAGATTTGCAGTTTCCTCTCTCCTTCTGGGACATCAGTCTTGTCTTGGCAGTTATAGCAATCGTCCTTATAGCCACGTCTGAGTTAGTGTCGACGTATCGGGGGCGGAATTTAGCCATCGAAAAGAAGGTTTTAAGGAGAGCTGTTCTTTTGTTTGGCTTTGCTTTCTTGTTCACAGTCCTTGTTAGAGTTTATCAGATAATTTCCGCAGCTTAAGATTGATGAGCACGAAAATGCGCGCGCCATGCTTTTTTGTTAAAAGAGGAAAGGGTGTATGAGGAGTAATCGATTTAAGACGGTTGCCATTATCCCTGCGTGCAATGAAGAGAGTAGTCTAGCCAAGGTGATTTTGCGAACTAGGCGATATGTGGATAGAGTCATTGTGTGTGATGATGGGTCAACGGATATGACGTTTATGATAGCAAAGGCTGTTGGGGCTAGGGTGGTAAGACACGCTGAGAGGCGAGGTAAGGGAGAGGCATTTAAGACGTTATTTAAAGAGATCACAGAACTGAGCCCGGACATTATCGTGGCTCTTGATGCAGATGGACAGCACGATCCTGACGAGATACCTATGCTTGTGAAGCCGATAGAAACAGGAAAAAGTGATGTGGTTGTTGGGTCGAGGTATGTTGATGGTGCTAAAATGGACGCTCCACTTTATAGGAGATTTGGATTGCGGGTTATAAACTTCTTGTATAAAAAAGCTGCTGGGGTGCGCACAGAAGATACTCAGAGCGGGTTCCGTGCTTATTCGAAAAAAGCTTTTGAATTTTTGGTTCAGTGTGATGCGAAAGGCTATGGAATTGAGGGTGAACAACTGGCGTTGGCGGCTAAAAACGGGTTAAGAGTGATGGAAATCCCAATATCTGTAAAGTATACGGATTTGGCAGGACGTTCAAAGAAGTCTGCCTTGTTGCATGGAGCAGATTTGTTGTCGACATTATTTAGGTTAATTGCAGAGGAAAGACCTTTGACGTATTTGGGTCTACCTGGGATAGGACTGACTTGTATAGGAGCGATGCTGGGGATGTATTTGCTATGGATGTTTAACATAACACGGTATTTCAACATACCCGTGGCCATGTTAACGGTGGGCACTTCAATAGCAGGAGTATTATTGACTATTGCCGCCATCACCTTACATGGATTGAAGAGAATAAATGAAAGATCGACTAAATTTCATGCGGTGAACCGATAGATACATCTGATTTTGCGCGTGTGCATGCGCCCTTTTAATGCAAGGGGTTTGCGAAAAATGGATAAAGCGTTGAGAACAGTTCGATCGCTCGACCGATCGGTTTCAGTTATTATTTCGACATATACTCCAGCTAGATTCGATTATGTCTTAGATTGTGTCGAATCTTTGAAAAGGCAAACATTACCTCCTAAGGAAATCATTTTGGTTTTAGATCCTAACGAGACCTTACTGGAATTCTATGCATCGCGCCTGCCATGCGACGTTAAGATTGTCATTTCTGATGGAGTAGGGCTTTCTAACGCTCGAAATGCCGGCGTCAAGAATTCTGAAGGAGAAATTATTGCTTTTGTTGATGATGATGCAATTGCAAATGAGAATTGGCTTGAAAATTTGGCTAGAAATTATGACGATCCGTATGTTGCAGGTGTAGGAGGGCTTGTTGAGCCGATATGGGAAAGCAGTCGTCCTGGGCGGTTTCCGGAGGAGTTGAATTGGATAGTTGGTTGCTCCTATAAAGGGGCTCCGAAATGTAAGACTTATGTCAGAAATCCGATTGGTTGCAATATGTCGTTTAGAACGGATATTTTTGATAAGATCGGATACTTTAAAACTGATATTGGTAGAACCGCTAAGAAGTTGATTTCTGGCGAAGAGACGGAATTTTCTATAAGAATCTTGGAAAAATGCTCTATGTCAAGGATTGTGTATGATCCATCAGCCATAGTATATCATAGGGTTCCGAGAGCTAGAGTGAATCTAAAATATCTTATGCAAAGATCGTTTTATGGAGGATTTTCAATTGCTCTAATACTGAATTCTATGAGATCTAACAAAATGAACGTTTTATCGGTTGAAGACCGGTATCTAAAATACCTGCTTAAAGTTTCTATTCCTTCAAGGCTAAAGCGAATTCACAATATAGAAAATATACTACAATTATCGGCGTTACTCACATCGTTGTTCCTAGTGCTGGTGGGATATTTACTTGGCAGACTAAGCAAATGAGACTTGACCCAAGTGATATAACAACAAGGGATTTTCAAAATAATGCCTTGAATCAGCAATTTTAATATGACCCTTAGCGAAAATCGCGTGAGCCTGCTACTTTTCATTTATCCACAAGCTTCAGAAGAATCCATAAGAGTTGAAGATTTTAGGTCATGGAAAACAGAGCAAAGTATGTTTGCACGTTAAAGATTTTATTCAAGTGGTCTTCGTTGTTTTACGTGGCGACTGTTTCAGGACTTTAGCAACCTACATACATAGAGTAGGCGATTATCATTTTTTGGAATTACTGATTTTGTTGGAGAATGAAGTGTTTTTGATGAAAATTCTTCAGGTATGCCCAAGATACTATCCATATTTTGGCGGGGTTGAAGAACATGTTCGAAACATTAGCCAGAGACTAGCTGAGAAGCATGAAGTAACGGTTGCAACGATGGATCCTTCCGTAAAATTGCCGAAAGAAGAAGTTATTGATGGTGTTAAGATTAAGCGATTTAGAGAGATGTATTATTTCTCTAAAGATCTTAGGAATTATTTAATTAAGAATTCTGATAGTTTTGATGTCGTGCATGCTCATAGTTACCATGCTTTTCCAGTGCTTTATGCTGCACAAGCTAAGGGTAGGAATAAGCTGGTTTTCACGCCGCACTATCATGGAGTGGGACACACATTCTTCATGAACCTACTTCACATACCGTATGAATTGCTGGGAAGAAGAATATTTGAAAAAGCTGACAAGATCATTTGCGTTTCAAATTATGAAAGAAGTTTGGTTATGAAGCGTTTTAAAGTTGATGAGAAAAAGGTTGTGGTTATTCCTAACGGCATCAACTTAGAAGAGTTTAAGTGTTTGAAAAAGCGAAGCAAGGGTTGTAAAGTTATATTGTACGTTGGTAGACTGGAAAAATACAAGAGAGTTAATTACTTGATCAAAGCTTTGTCAAAATTAGATGATGACATTTATTTGGAGATTGTTGGGAAAGGTCTTTATAAAAAGAAACTGGTGAAGTTGATTAACAAGCTAGGCGTGAGGAGCAGAATCAAGTTCTATCAAGATTTACCAAGGAAAGATCTTTTACAAAAATATGCCGATGCGGATTTGGTTGTTTCATTATCGAAATTTGAAGCCTATTCATTGACCATTGCGGAAGCTTTGACTGCTGGGACTCCGTGTATCGTGGCGGATACGTCCGCTTTGACCGAGTGGGTTGATAATGATAATTGCTTTGGTATAAGTTATCCGATTAATGTTGACGAGTTGTCGAAACTGGTCAATCATGTAATTAGAAGCAATAATAGGGGTTATTTGAGAAAACCTACAAGAGAAAAAATCCAAGATTGGAATGAAGTCGTTGAACGCTTAGAGACTATATATAACTTCGGTTGAGATGACCTCGGTTTGCGCGAAGCGGACAAGGAAGGAGTGGGAGTTTGAAATGAGACATTTCTTACACGGAGATAAGTATTACATCGCAATGTTGCTCATTTTGCTTGCGGTATACCCAATCTTTTTCAGGTTAGATTTTTCTAAGTCAAGCTACGAACTTTTTGATATTATTTACATGATCCCGACATATTCTTGGTTTTATTTGGTTGCTGTATGTCTATTCCTCTCTCTATATGTTTTAATGAGGGAAAAAATAGGGTTCATACACGTACTAGCTACCATATTTCTAATTTGGGGATTATATGTTATATCTCAATTTCCCTCAATAGTGAACGGTGACATTTTTGTTCATGAAGGTTTCACAAAAAGGTTAATTTTTCACGGATCAACACAAGCCGTAGAGTGGTATCCGAAGTGGTGGCCAGGCGCCTTCTTATTGGAGGCTATTGTAACCAATGTAACCGGACTCGACGTTATCGATCAGAACATCCTTTTGACATACACAAATTTAGTAACTTTAGCAACCGCACTATATCTTCTGGCCAAATTCATATTAGGTGAAAAATGGGCTGGCTTATCAACTATTTTATACTTCGTGACCAACGCACATGATTTTCATTGGATGGGAAGAGAGCATTTCGTTCCCCAATCACTTGCCTTTACTTGCTATCTCTTCGCACTTTATCTTTTACTAAAAATGCAGCGAGCTCAGATGTCAAAAAAACTTTACATCGTATTGATCTTAACTACAATCTCTTCTATCATTATATCTCACGGCTTTACTTCATACATGCTTTTGTTTACACTTGCAGGAATCATGGTAATTCAAAAAATGAGAAATCGGCCTCTAGGTGTCAACTTAAATTTGTTTTTGGGGGGCCTCGTTTTATGGCTCGGTTGGTGGATTTTCAATTCTTTTTCCACATTTGAAAGGGCAGTTAATTATTTGCGCTATTCTTTAGGGTCCTTAGTGGGGTCCCAAGTTGTGAAGTTGGCTGCCCCACTCGTGGAGATGCCTATGCCTCTTTTGGGGCAGATCTTAAGAGACTACTATTTTAAACCAATGTTGTTAATTGTTGGCTTCGTTTCATTGATAGCGCTGTTCAAAGAGCGAAATTCAAGAAAAGTTTCTTCTTACAGTGGCATACTAATTGGAACCATTGCGGCTTCCTTTATTGCTCTACTTACCTCTACTGAAGCAATTGAGATCCAACTTAGTGAAATGTTGGTGTTTCTATCATTCCCATCAAGTTATTTGGCTTCGCGACTTTTCTTTAGATACTCCCGGCATGTCAAAGTATTGGCATGTATAATTATATGTTTATTACCTCTTACGGTTGGGACCATGTTTACGCCAGCCTGCGAGTACTTACAATGTACTCACTCGTGGGAAGTTTACGCTGTTAAGTTCTTAGTAAACAGGTTTCCAAAGAATCTAACTAAGGCTACGGATATTTATACTTCACACTTATATGCATTTTTTGACTTAAATTATACACCCGGCGGTATCTTATTAACTGACTATAAACTTAATTACACTTACATCCTAGAGGAAAACCCCACATTTTTCGAAGGAGATGTCATAGTTAGGTCATTCAGGCAGGAGATCGTTTACAATCATTATTTAAAAAGCCTCGAAGAACGTCGGACCTTTTGGAATAAGGTAGACTCTAATCTTGTATACGTCAAAAATAAAGTATGTGACAACGGACTAACCCAGGTTTATGTAAACTCTTCGCGCGACGGCATATGGTGAGCATGCCGATCAATTGGTCCATAAGAAAGTTAAGATCAAGAAGGAAACGCGCACAATAAGCGGTGTATCTAAAACCGTTTTGCTCGGCGTCCCATACCGACCCTTAGCAAACGTTAGACAACCCCGTTGTCAACACTGTTGACGCCGATATGATGGAGCATGCTGCTAAGTTTGACCCTGAACAGAAGAAGGCGTTAGCCGAGGCACTGAAGCAGGAGACAGAGTGACGCGTCGTCTCCTATGTAGAAACTATAGAGTTCTCCGTGCAGTTTCTACAGGCTCCCAACGCTTTTGGATTTGTAAGGTTATTGGACGCTATCATAGTGTAGTAGATGTTTGCCTGTTCGCGCGCGCCGACCTTCTACACGTCAAACAGGGTTGGAGAAGAGACAGCCTTCAATCCCTATGGAGAATGTGAGGCTGTCGACCTAAAGAATGGATTGGATGTCGTAGAAGCAGAACGTCGCGAGTTCAAGTCCTTTGCACACTAAGAACAGTTTCTAACCGTCGACCCTCGAATTTTATCCCTTTTAAAGAGGGAAATAGCTCGATGCTTATAAAAGAAGAAGCGGTGGGGACTGCTTGGACGGGTGACGAATATGGTGTGCAAAGGAGTTTTCAAATGATAAAGAAGATAACGGGTTTGAACGGAAAAATTGTGTTTGATATCGGATGCGGTGCTGGTGGATACTCGCTTGCAACCGCTAAATCGAGGGCAAAATATGTGGTGAGTGTGGATATAGCTGCTGAGCGTATTAGGATGGCAAAGGCTCTCAGAAAATTACTCTAACGCTGATTTTATACTTGCCAGCACTGAAGCCTTGCCAATTAGAGATAGATCCGGAGGCATCGTGTTATTGATAATGGTAATCGAGCATGTTAATAGCGAGGATGGATGTCTTTCTGAATGCTATCGGATATTGAGACCACAAGGCACGATCCTTATTACCGCTCCAAACAGATTCTATTTCTTCGAAACCCACGGGATGAAAGTTCTAAGAACGCCTATTGAAAACGTATTCGGTGTGGGAATACCTTTTCTATCATGGGTTCCAACAGTTTTTCGCCGAAAACTTGAATGCGCAAGAATATATTCGCAAAAGGAACTTGTTTTCCTCTTAAGAAGACAGGGGTTTAGTATTTTGCTTATAGATCACATGATGCCCCCGTTGGATCTACTTAAGGGCTCAAAAACGATGAAAGACTCGATAAGAAGGCTTCTTAAGATAATGGAGAAAGTACCTTTTTTAAACCACATGGGCGCTTCTGTGATGCTGGTTGCGAAAAGAACTTAGTGTTTTGTTCTTTTTCAAAAGCGCTCAAATATGTGCTCCATAAAGTAATGTGTTTTTGTTTCTATTAAATACGCGCGCTAATCCGATTGAAAATGTTCAGACAAGAACCTACATGGGCGATGAATTGATGAAAATACTGATGATGTCAGATTTATATCCTCCAGTAATAGGTGGTGGAGAGATACACGTGCAGGCGCTCAGTAGGGCATTAAGAAAAAGAGGACACGAAGTTGCCGTCTGCACAATTGGCAACAGCAGACCAACAGTTAGCCATTGCACAACTGAAGAGGGAATCCGAGTGTATAGGATGGAGGGGGTCTTCCAGAAAATGCCATTTTTGTTTAAAGATCCAACAAGGAGATGGCACCCCCCTATTCCAGATCCACTGTTAACAAGGGAGATTAATAAGATAATCAGAAAGGAAAAACCTAACGTACTGCATGCTCACGGCTGGATCTTATGCTCCTACTTGCCGTTGGAGAGAAAGTTTGCAATCCCCTTAATTCTGACTCTGCATAGCTACGGATTCATTTGCCCGAAGAAGAACCTGATGAGGGGCAACACAATCTGCAAAGAACCCTTCACTGAAGGATGTGTAGCCTGTGGAAGTCAGTCCTATGGATTTATCAAATCTTTCTTTGCGTATCGTGGTGTCAAATCAACTAGAGATAAACTTGCCCTTGTCAACAAGTTCATCGCAGTTAGTTCATTTGTGAAAGAAGTTTATTCAAAACACTTGGACATTGACGATAAGCGTATAATCGTGATCCCGAATTTCTACGACAGTGGTCAAAAGGACATTGATGATGTCGACTTGGTTGAATCTGCGAATCTTCCTGAAGACTTCATATTATTTGTTGGAGCCTTAACACCATTCAAAGGAGTAGATACCCTGATCAAAGCTTACGACAAAATGGGCGACAAGACAAAATTAGTTTTAATTGGAACACAACATCCAGGCTACAACTACACCAAAAGAAGGGGGGTCACGGTGATCGAGAACGCATCTCGCAGGACAGTGCTTAGGGCATACTCGAAATGTAGGTTGGTGGTGATCCCCTCAATCTGGCCTGAACCATTTGGTCTAGTAGCACTCGAAGCCATGTCATATAGCAAGCCTATAGTTGCTTCACGTGTGGGTGGGCTCCAAGAAGTTGTAGTGGATGGAGTCACTGGCATTTTGGTTCCACCAAGCAACCCGAGAAAGCTAGCGGAAGCCATTACTAAAATATTACAAGACACAGATATGTGCCAGAAAATGGGGGGTTTGGGTTACAAGCGTTTGATCACTTTATTCTCCGTGGATCAAGTTGTGTCTAAGGTGGAGAACATTTACGAAAGTGCTATTGCATAAGTTTTTCGCTTTGTTTCAGAACAAGCTAGGAGTAAGTCCAAGTATTTGAACATATGATCTTTCGATTCGATTTGGTGGATCCGAAATGAAAATTCCCTTAAAGGTACTTATGATTGCGAAATTTATTAACTATACTATTCACGGAGGACTTAGCCGTCACACATTTGAACTCTGCAAAGCTTTGAAGAAACAAGGATGCCAAGTATTTATGGCTTGTATGAGTAAACCAGAAAATACTGTGATGAACATTGAAAATAAAATTCTTGTTCCATGTTTTCCATTGTCTTTCGTAGACCTTATTAGTTTTAACTTAAATATGCTGAAAAAAATTAGAGGTTATGACATTGATATTCTTCATAGCCAATTAACCGATGGGTTCATATTTAGTATAGTGAAAAAGACGCCGTTTGTCGTCACGGTTCATGCATCAGGGGTTAAAGCAATACAGAACATACCGAAACTTAGATATCACATTGTACCTTACGCTACGGTTCTTCTAGAAAAGTGTATTTATAAAAAAGCGGATAAAATTATTGTTGTATCTATGTATGATGCCGAAAGCATACAATCCGATTATGGCATTGAAGAGAAAAAAGTCGTATATATACCTAACGGGGTTGACACACAGAAATTTAATCCTCACATTAACGGGGAGGCTATCAGGAAAGAATATGGCGTTAATGGCCCTTTATTGTTATGCGTGACACGACTTGCACTTGGTAGGTTTGTTGACAATCTTATTCCGATGGTTAAGGCTGTTGCGAAGGAGATACCGCACATTAAGACCATCGTTGTCGGTGATGGTCCATTAAGACATTCTCTAGAAAAACTACGAGACGAGCAGGGATTAAATAAAAACATAATATTTGTTGGAGCAAAAGGCGATGATGAATTGCCACATTTTTACAACGCTACAGATCTGTACATTCTTCCAGGGGCACATTCACCGCCCACAAAGGAATTCACCGTGCTCGAAGCGTTGGCATGCGGAAAGCCAGTCATATATACTAATAGGATAAAGGTAGAAATCGAAACCGAGTATATATATGATAAAAATCAGGCGCTTAATACCCCAATTATTGCTGTGAATAACAATGAAGATTTTTCAAGTTGCGTAGTACACCTATTGCAGAACGAAAAGAAGAGAAAATCACTAAGTTCAGTTGCAAGAAAAACCATCGAAGAACACCACTCATGGGAGAGCGTTGCAGAAAAGACAATTGATGTCTATCGATCTTTGCTCCGCTAGATATCGGAAGAACGTCAGTAGATAAATGAATTGATTTGAATGGTCACACTGTTGAAATAATTATGAATTATGCAGCATCGGCAAATGTTTGCTTTCTCATCATAAGTTTGTGATGAAATTTTGGTAAGCGTAATAGACCGGTCTAGGATTTGATAAGTCTGGGTCTGGATAGCCAGGCTCAACCATGTCTCTTGCCTCGTCGGGATTGCTTCCCCAGAAACAATAGTATATATTTACTTTACAACCTTTATCCTTCAAGATTTGCGCTGCCCATATAGTCCAATCCGCTTGCTCCTCTTCGGAGTGCAACTTGAGCGAGTATCCAAATTCGGTGGCATAAAGTGGAAGGTCACCTTTCCCCTTTGGTGCTAAATAATCCTTTAAATAATCAATTTCTCCGGGAATCTTGTCTTCAGGTAGTGTAGACCAAGTATATGGGTGTATCACTAGGCCATCAATGTAGTTTAAAAATCCCTTGTTGACGAGAGAATCTAGGTTATATGGATCATTATAGATTTGCATGATTTCGCCACCCGCATAGCCAGCGATAACAATGCAGTTATGATCGGCTTCTTTTGCTCCATCGTACCCTGCGTGTATAAAGTCAACGTACTGCTGGTCAGTTCCGCTGAACCCGTACTGTGGTTCATTCGAAAGCTCTATAATATCTAAACTGTAGCGATTTACCAAGGTCTTAACAAAATCCTTATAATAAGTCATGTCTGTGGGTGGAGCTTTCTCACCTTTTCCTCCGTTCGCCCAGTCGGGAACGTTTTCAGCAGTCAACAGCGGCTTTATTCCATAAGACCTTGCGAGGTTTACCATCGTATCCATCATATCGAAGTTGTACTGCCCTTGTTCAGGCTCTAGTCCTGGCCACCAAGCATCAATCCTAATCCATCCAACCCCAAGCTCCGCGACCTTCTCCATCTGATACGCCAAGTTGCTATACCACCAGACCTGAACTCCGAAAGGATTTGATGTTGCGTTAGAATAGCTAACTGATCCAAAAGATGAGATATTTACGTTAATGCTAACAAGCATCTGTTGTAAACCTAATGATAACAAAGCATCACCAAGAGAAATGAAAAACAATAGAGTAACTAGATGAAGAACGAAAGCCTTTCTATTCATTTCTCATCAACATATATATTAAATATTACGATTAGATAAACCTTCGTCTAGAGCTGTTCGGCATAAATACACAAGCGACGCTGATTATCTTTGCCCCTCGGATGCACGCGCTTTTAATCGAACCTGGTAGAGAAAGATGAATAATGAATTAAATGTTTTTTTCCAAGAACACACTCTATCAAGTTATTCTGTTGCTTTAACAAAGGCTCTTTCGGCTAAAGGAGTAAATATTAATTTATTTACTATAAAACGAAAACTGAAAAAACAGGGTGTGAATGTAAAATATTTTCCCCTTTCCAAGCTTATGTGGGGGTTAGGAAGAAAAATTATTAATGGATGCATGTATTCTTGGCTTCTTAAAAATATTGAAAATAGCAACGTTAGAGTTTTTCACATAAATGTTGCGTCAAATTCCGAGATATTTCTAGAAGCAGGGGAAAGATATAGAATTCCAATGGTATATACGAATCATTATGTACTAGAAAGTGAGCCTCTGGAAAGCTTGGATGCTGAATCTTCAATTTATAAAAAAGAAAAGTTGTTGACTCCGTTTATTTGTGAAAATTCCTTTAAGGTTGTTACTGTATCTCAATATGCAAAAAGACGTCTAAAGGAAGAATTTGAAATCAACTCGGACGTCATATATCACGGAGTAGATCTGAGCGTGTTCAACCCCTCTGTCTCCAGAGTTTACAGAAAACTCCTAGACGTGCAAAATGACGAAGGAATTGTTCTGTGGGTTGCACGTTTTGGTCATCATCCATATAAAGATCCATTTGCATTCATAAGAGCTATTCCTCTAGTGTTGCGAGACTATCCTAAGACGAAGTTTGTAATGATTGGAAAAGGTTTTCTTAAACGTTACGCCATAAATTTAGCCAAAAAATTATCTTTGAGTAGGTCTTTAGTTTTTTTTGATTACGTTGAAAATCTAAATTATTTTTATGCATCATCAGATGTTTTTGTTTTAAGTTCATTCAACGATAATTTTGGTTTGGTAGTGGCAGAGGCGATGGCGTGTGGAAAACCTGTTATCGTATCCAACAGAGGGGCGCCAAAAGAGGTGGTTGGAGACGCTGGTCTCACGTTTGAATATGGTTGTCCCAGCGATTTAGCTGACAAAATTATTATGCTGCTCGAGAATGAAGATTTAAGGGAAAAACTTGCCGTAAAAGCTCATAAAAGGATCGTTGAAAACTTCACTTGGGAGAAGGCAGCAGAAAAATACTTAGAAATATATAACAAAACAATCTATCACTAGTCGGTCTTATTTTTGGTGCTAAGATTGGAATCCACCTAACGTTTTGGAACTTGAATACGGAGACAAATAACTTTGAAAGCTGTCGTTCTTTCGGGTCCTAGAAGGGTTAAAGTAATCAATACGAACAAGCCAAAAATGGGTTCAAATGAGGTACTCGTTCAGACAAAAGCTGCTGGAATATGTGGAAGTGATCTACTATATTACTTAGGCACACAAAGTGGTCTACCCAAGCGTCTCGATGGCGTATTAAAATATATAAAGCGTCTCGGTGCACGATTTGTTCGAAGCAAACAAGTAATGGGCCACGAATTCTCAGGAGTAGTCGAAGAAATAGGAAGGGCTGTCACCAACATAGAGTTAGGTGAGAAGGTATCTGCATGGCCGATCATGCCCTGTCACAAGTGTAAAGCATGCAGAAGTGGACTTGAGCACCTATGTGAACATGAAAGAACATGGCCGGGCGCATTTTGTGAATTTGTAAAGGTGCCGTCATACAATGTCATAAAGATTCCACCTGAGTTGTCCTTTTATGAAGCTGCGATGCTTGAACCCCTAGCTTGTTCTCTGCATGCAGCCAAAATTGCCAAAATCGAGAGCCAACATTCCGTCGCAATTCTCGGATGTGGAACTATTGGTTTATTACTCTTACAGATTGTGAACACCTTGGGTGTCCACAAAACAGTAATCACTGACGTTCATGAGTTTCCCCTCGCAGTAGCAAAGACACTTGGAGCTAATCGTACGATAAATGTTACTGGAGTCGATTGCAACAAAATAGAAGACTTAACAGGATCTGTTGACATTACGTTCGAATGCGTAGGGGGTTCTGCACAAACTATCAAACAGGCCTTGAATATTACCCGACGTCGAGGCAAGATTATTGTGCTTGGTACTTTCACTTCAATACAGTCAGTTAATATGTTAAATTTCCGTCGAAAAGAGTTAACATTATTAGGTTCTAACGGATCCACTAAGAAGGATTTTTCGGAAGCATTGAATTTATTGCTTGATCGAAAAGTACAAGTTAAGCCATTGATTACGCATGTCTTCCCATTCTCAAAGGCGAGTAAAGCATTTGAAACGGCGTTGAAAAGCAAACAGACAAAATCCATAAAAGTTGAAATCATTCCATAGAAAAAGATTCAAGACGATTTATTTAAACCCATTGAGCGGTGAGAATTTATGGTACGCCACGCACGCCACCATTTTGTCTTTCCTCTATACAAAATCTCTGAAAAGTCAGGTATACCTTCAATCGGCGTATACATGCGCGCGCTATGACTAGCAAGATAACTTAATAACTCATGACCAAGAATACTGACGACTAAATAATTGGAGATCTGTATTGATGCAAAAACCCAAAAAAATAGAAAACCTATACTGGATGCTTGCTGTTGACATAGCAGAACTTCTAAATGAATTCAAACTCAACCTTGCAAATAAGGTTCCCAAAAAACTTTTAGAACGAATGTTTCTTTTTAAAATAATACAATATTTACATGAATGTGGTAATGAACTTATACATCTCAGAGGAGA
>Ga0209636_10005109_pt1 | contig 13417 bp, 12 predicted proteins | sample DeeMarSWOR152_54_FD_187464 | JGI IMG/M metagenome (GOLD analysis project Ga0209636, IMG submission 187464) | Marine sediment microbial communities from White Oak River estuary, North Carolina - WOR-1-52-54 (SPAdes) (version 2) | ecosystem: Environmental > Aquatic > Marine > Intertidal zone >...
AATAAAATAAACAAGAAGATATCTAATAAGATCTATTTTCTTCTCTAGTGAAGTGCCGAGTAAAAATAAAGATAGCATGTTGAACCCGAGGTGAGCAATGTCGTAATGTAAGAACAATGATGTAACAATGAGGTGATATTCTCCCCCCACGAAAGCGACAGGTCTGAATCCGTATTTGTTGATGATATGAACCCGAACAGGAAAGGTCAACACGAAAATTATCACATTAATGATAACCAGAGTACTAGTCAACTTCATAATAACAAATTAATGTTATCTTTAATAAAATAAACTTGATGAAGGTTTCCAAGAAAACTGAGAGGAAGGGATACTGGCTTTACAAGCAGGGTAAAGTTAAGAAGGATTTAGAAACAGATAAGAGGATACATTTTATCGTTCAAAGTAACAAAAAGGAGCACTTTGTGATTTTTGACAAATTAAAAGAAAAATTCTCGTGTGATTGTGATTTTTTTTCACTCCATTTCAAAACTTGTTCACATATAATTGCTTCAAAATTTTATTTGGAGAATCAATAAGAATAAATAACTTTCTCGAGAAAAGATTCTCATGAAATTAAAGCTTCAATTACATCTACACACTACAGAATCAAAAGGAACAAGAATTCCCAGAGAATCGGTAATAACCCCAAAAAGAGCTATTGATATCATAAAGAAGAATAACATTAACGTGGTTGCTATAACAGATCATAATAGTACTACAGCCTATCCTAAGATTAAAGAATATGCCAAAAAGAAAGGGATCCTGGTTTTAAATGGGATAGAAGTGAATACATCTGATGGTCACTTAATTGGTTTGGGGGTCGACGAAGGAATAGAAAAAAAATTGAATAGGGATATGAGTGCTTTAGAAGTAAGTGATGTCATAAGAAGTTGTGGTGGGACGGTTTACATTCCTCATCCGTTCGATGTGAGAAAAGAAGGTTTAGGTGTTAAGATAAGAGAAGTGAGGGGAATAGTAGAAGTTTTTAATTCCATGAACATCTTTGGGTTTGAGGATAAATTCGCAGATATAGTAGCTTCTAAATTGAATTTACCCAAGGCAGTTGGTGCAGACGCACACACACATGGGATGATCAATTCAGGCATAACTGTCATAGACTCTGAATTAGATGAGACTTCAGTATTAAAAACTCTTAGAAAAGGTAAAACAAGATTTGAGAACTGTAGGTACATGACCACTAAGGAAATGAAAGAATGGGTGTTAGAAAGGACAACCTCCTCTTACGATTTTATAATGAGTAACATAAAAAACGGTTGGATAATTGATAAATGGTATATGAACGTTGCAAATTTTAAACCAATCAAATTCTTAGAAAAAGAGGTTTTAGATTTTGGAGTCAGGAACAGAAAAAGTAAATTCTGGGATGTCATAACTAATCTTTCTTACGTAATCGCCAGTTTCTATGGACAACTATCTAAAAGAGAATTTTATGGATTCATTGCTACTCTATGAAAAATTTTTATGCAATTCTATATACTTTCCCTAGTTTCTATCCGTTCATAATCTCTGAAGTAATGCACTAAACATTATTGGTAAGATAACTGTTGCATCTCCATCGATCGTGACATATTTCGCACTTCCTTTTAACTTACCCCAAGATACGGCTTCTCGCATTCTGGCGCCAGATAAACTCCCATCAAATTCTTGAGCAGTAGTTACGTAAACAGCATAATTTAATCCCCCCTTCATCATATTCCACCATATCACATGATGTTTAGATATCCCCCCACCTATGATTAACGCACCAGATTTTTTCGCGTTCCAGATAAGGTCACTTAACAATTGCTCATCCTGCAAAATATCTATCTTTAAATCATGATCTTGAGAGAACTGCCATATCTGATACCCAACAGCACCATCAGTTATTCCTGGTATTATTACCGGTATCTTATTTCTGCAACACCAGTATAGGATTGAATCTTTGTTGTCAATTCTCTTTCCAATTTCCCAGACGAGTTCATGAGTTGAAAGTTCTCTCTTGCTCTCAGCATAAATTTCTTTAAGGAATTCGGTCACTTTCTTTTCAACTGTTATACCATAACTCTTATCCGTTATAAAAATATTTCCGAGCCTGCCAATATGTTTTTTATATAATTCCTTGTCATCAACGTTAAAACTCCCATGGTAGTAATCTTTCCAAACTCTTGCCAGGTCGTGATCCAAAGTTCCACAAGTCGTTATGAAAACATCGAATAATTTTCTCTTGACTAGTTCTTTTATTACCCCCCTTGTACCTGTTGCTATTATACAGGCAGGAAAAGAAAGAAACTTTAGGCAATCTTTATCCTTTACCATCCTCTCTAAAATATCAACACCAATGCCGAGTTTCTTGGCAGTAAAACCACCAGAATCATACATCTGATTAACTATATTGTTTACCGAAATCTTTCTATCAATTTTCATATCCTTTATGGGTCGTAGATTTTGGAATTTTTTCATGAAACAACCTCCTTTAATTACGATAAAGACTGATAGAATTAGAGAATTAAGGTGTATTCCTGTTCAACATTGATTATAGTTAGAGTTCAACTTTTAAATTTATTAGCCTATCACACCTGACAATATCTCGTATGCTCCCAGGCTGTCTTTTCTATCCACTACGATTATTGTTTCGGTCCAAACTGAAATGAATTCAATTACGTTGACATTCTGTTCAGACAATAAGGATGTTAGAAAAGCAACAACTCCAGGTGTAGTTTCTACTTCTTTTGGAGATTTTACTATTATCGTGGTACAATTTTCATTTTTTCTTAAAATATTCTTACTTGATTTTGGTAATTCATTCCTCTCTACCAAATAAACAAAAATTTTTTCAAGATTGACTTTTACTTTTTCTTTTATGTTTATTGGTTCTTCTGTGATGACTACAGAATTTCCATCGTAGACAGTAATTGAACTTTTCTTTAATAGTTTCAATACTCTCTCTTCTCTTTTGTGTTTATGTTTCTGTACGTCCTCAGAAAATCTTCTTAAAGCGGCTTTAATCGCACTCAAGTTTTTTATCTTAAATTCTGATTGAATTTGTCTGGCAAGTTCACTCAAGTTAACGATGTTTTTCTCAAGCGCTTCAAGTATGTAAGGCTTATTCTTCAAGTAGTTTCTAACGTCTCTTGCAATACTCATACTATCAATGTACCATTTGGTATATTTAAGTTTCATTTTGTCATATATTTATCACAAAATTTAAATACTTTTTTGTCGAATTAATTTCCTAACAATGGTGAAAAAATTGTCGAATAAAAACACTTGTAACGAAAATGTTGTTTTAGGTTTGTTTAGTTCTATTTCTATCAGGTCTAGACGTAGGTAAACCTACTCACTCGTTTTCTGCTCCAGTGGCCTAATCGGATAGGGCACAGATCTGAGGTGTTAGCCTTCGGTGTAAGCCTTCTATGGAGTGTTTGCCTCCTAAGGTGTAAGCCTGCGAACTATTGAAGAAAGCCTGATGTTGTGGGTTCGAGTCCCGCCTGGAGCATCAATGGTGAAAAAAATGTTGGGTGAATGTCAAAGGAAAAAAAGCTGATGTGAACATTGAGTTTAGCCATATTTATACAAGTCAGACCTTAGGACCAGATCAAGTTGTAGGCGGTAAAATAGCAAAACAAATATATCATCTATTGTATGATCAAGGATTGACACCAACGACAAACGTTTGGATTGATGATTACAATCCAAGAAATAAAGAGCCCCGAATTTCATTTGCAACAAAATATCTAGAAGATTTGTGGAAACACATTAAGTTTAATCCTAATTATTATGCCTTTGAAGCAGACGCCTTTGGAGCTGGACAAGTATTATTAGAAAGTATACCACCGTCTCTTAAAAAATTGAAAATTAAAGGCAAATATAATGAAGAGAAACTTTATGTTTACCCCCCATACTCCAAGAAAATTAGCGTAGATGACTGCTCTCTTTTATCTGCTGCATATGCAGCAGCTAAATGTGGAGCTCCATTGAATGTCCATCCTAAAAAAAATAATTACGGAGATCCAAAACTACCTTTCGCTGGCGAAAAATCGATTACAATTTTACCAGCGCATCCATACTTCATTAGATCAGAATTTAAAGCAAAAAAAATAATTTCAGTTAGCCCCCTTTCTCAACTCTTGGATTCAATGCACAATCTTTTCTTCGATCCAAACTTGCTGCCACCTCAAAAAAATGTTGAATCCTGGCTAGAAGAAAGCGGAATTTTGAAAAAACTGGAGGGATGATTCTATGACGATTAAATTAGATGTGAAAGTTGACTATGCAACTCTAAAATCTTTAGTCATAGGACTTCCTGACAACTTCCATCAGTCTGGCGAGGTTGAAGTAATAAACAAGAAAATGGAAAAATATTATTCTTCAGATGAAAAACCAACTCCACAAAATCTAAAACCAGAATTTGATCTACTTCAAAAAACATTAGAGGGAGTTGGAGTTACAGTATATCATCAAAAATCAGTTCTAGGCGTTCCAGATCAACTCACTTCAAGAGACATAGGTTTTGTTGTAGGGAACACATTTGTTGTTGCAGGCATGGCAAAGAAAAGTAGAAAACAGGAATACAAAGGAATAGAGCATCTTTTTCATGACTTCGAAGGAGAACTTATATACGTACCAAGCGGAGTCATTCTAGAAGGCGGAGATGTTATTGTCGATAATCCGTATATTTTCTTAGGTCTGAGTCAGCGTTCAACAATGCAAGGCGTCGAGTTTCTAAAACAAAATTTTAAAGATTGGTACACTGTTCCAGTTTATTTGAAACCTCTTAGCGAAGGCGAGGATGTACTACATCTTGATTGCGCTTTCATGCCTACGGCAGAAGACGAAGCTTTGATTTATAAACCAGGTTTTAAAGAAATACCTAAAGAAATTTCTGAAAAATATGGGAGCGGTTTTATTAATGTAACAAAACAAGAACAACTGGAGCTTGGGACAAATGTATTACAGTTAGGACCAAAAAAGATTATCTCCAGAGATAAAGCCCATGGTTTGAACGCAAAATTAAAAAGTTTAGGGTATGATGTTACTCCACTGAAATTTGATGAAGCTCCAAAAACTGGCGGTTCATTCCACTGCTGTACACTCCCGCTTTACAGAGGATAAGATGGTGATTAAATGAAAAAAGAAAAACCAAAATGTGTTTTATTGTATTCAGGTGGTTTGGATACTTCAGCAATTCTGAAAATATTACAAGAAAAATATGGCTACGATGTGGTTGCGGTTGCATTTGATGTTGGTCAGTCAGATCTGAATTCAAAGAAAGTAAAACAAAAAGCAAAAAAACTGGGAGCGAAAGAGGTTTACGTCATTGATGCCAAGAAGATTTTTGCAGATGAATTTATAGCAAAATCAATTAAAGCTAATGGTCTCTACGGGGAAAACCCACTGTGCACCGCTTTGAGTAGATATTTGATGTCAAAAATTGCAGTGGAAATAGCAAATAAAACTAAAGCAACCGCGATTGTGCATGGATGCACTGGAAAAGGTAATGATCAAGTTAGATTTGATGTTTCAATTCAAGCGCTAAACCCTAAACTAAAAATTATAGCGCCAGTAAGAGAACTTAATCTAACAAGAGAAGAAGAAATCAAATACGCTTTACAACATAAAATTTCAATATCCAAATTCCATAAAAAATATTCGGCAGATGAGAATTTATGGGGCAAGTATTCTGGAGGTTCTGAACTAGAAAAACCTGAACAGGAACCGGCCGAAGATGTTTTCCAATTAGTGTCTACACCAGAAAAAACACCGAACAACCCAGAATATATTAACCTTCATTTCGAGAAAGGCATTCCGACAAAACTGAATGGAAAAAAAATGGAACTCTGGAAATTGATTGTTAAACTGAATAAAATAGGAGCAAAACATGGTGTAGGTATAAAAGATCACATAGAAGACAAGATCATCGGATTTAAATCAAGAGAAATATGCGAATGTCCAGCAGCCACAATAATCCTTAAAGCACACAAAGAGTTAGAGAAATTTGTATCAACTATTCATATGAATCAGTTCAAGAATATACTCGACCAAAAATGGGCTGAATTGACCTATTCAGGATTATTTTTTGACCCATTGATGACTTCTCTAAATGCTTTCATGGATGAGGCAAACAAGAAGGTAACAGGTTTTGTAAAATTAAAACTCTATAAAGGAAATGCTATGATTGTCGGTAGAAATTCTCCTTATGCTTTGTACGGTAAAGATATGAAGTATTCTGTTGAAAAAAGCGATAGTTTTGATCAAAAAGATTCAATAGGTTTCATAAAATTGTTTGGGTTACAAACGAAGGCCGCAAAACAGGTGAGATCATGAAATTTAATTTTAAGCTAGTGAAGTGTGATTTTTGTAATAGAAAAATAGATCCGTTAAAGTGGGAACTCCACAAACATAAAGATAGAATGATCAACGGAGTTTCTCAAGGAATATTTAGTACATCGTATGACTACAAAAAGAACAAATTGAAACCTAATATGAAGTTTAATAGTATGTGGGACTTTTGTGAACTGTTGCCTTTCGATAAAAAATTTGCAATTACCCTTGGAGAAGGTGGCACACCCTTATATAAAGCAAAAAAATTTGGAAAGTTATTGGGACTAAAAAATGTTTATATTAAAGACGAGGGTAAAAATCCCATAAAATCTTTCAAAGATCGTGGTATTTCAGTTGTGGTTACTGTCGCGAAACTTTTAGGATTTAAGAAAATAGGAATACCATCTTGTGGAAATGCCGGAATTTCTTTATCATTTTACGCTTCAAAGGCTGGGATGGAGTCTATTATATTTCTCTCTAGAAATATTTCTAAAAATAAACTTAAACTCCTCAATAATGAAGGAACTAAAATTATATCAAGTGATGTGAATTATCCTAAGTTCATTTATCAAAAATTTTTTAATTTCTTAAAAAGTAAAAAAGATATTTATAACGCCTTTGCTCAAGTCAACCCATTCTATCATCAGGGTATCAAAACAATTGCCTATGAAATCTTTTATCAGTTAAATAAAGCGCCAGAATGGATACTAGCTCCTTGTGCGGATGGAGCAATCCTTTCAGCGATATGGACAGGTTTTAAAGAATTAGAAAAATTAGGTTTATCAAAAAATATTCCGCACATGATTTGCGTTCAGATAACAGATGGTGATCCAATAAATCAAGGATTCAATAAAAAATTATTTCAATTAAAATCTTATGAGACACCAAATCCTCCAGATTCGATTGCTGAGGGGATCATTGCAACTTGTTCATTTAATTATTCAAAAGTTATAAAAGCGTTAAAGGAATCTAAGGGGAAAGGAATATCTGTTTCAGATGTAGAAGTAAAAGAAGCTTATATTGAGTATCTTTCTACAGAAAAAAAACTTGTTTCAGAACAAAATGCAGAATTTGAGCCAACGACTGCTACTATTTTTGCTGCTTTAAAAAAATTATCAAAAATGAATGGTGTAGACAAAAACTCAGATATTGTAGTGATTGGAACTGGGGGCTGGCCTAAAATAAAAAATGGAAGAAATTGGTGTAGTTTATGAAAACTTGGGATAATGGAAAATTAGAAAACAAGAACACTAAAGAGATTGAATCATTCTTATCAGGAAAGGATATTTTGATAGACCAAAAACTAGTCAAGTGGGATATCTTATCGAAAATTGCTCATGAAATTATGTTAAAAGAAATAGGTTTACTAACTTCCAAAGAATTAAAAAAAATCTTAACTAAACTCTTAGAACTTTACGATAATAGTATTCAATTAAAACCAGAACTAGAAGATGTTCATTCTAATATTGAATCAAAGTTAATCGAAGATTTGGGTGAAGTTGGTAAAAAAGTCCATACAGTGATATCAAGAAACGAACAGGTTATCGTGGATTTACAACTCTTCATGAAGAATGAAATAATCGACATCTCTAAGAAAGTTCTAAAATTAGGAAAAACAATCTCAAAACTCGCAATCAAATACCAAGAATTAGTGATGCCCGGTTATACTCATCACCAACAAGCAATGCCATATACGTTTGGTTCTTTTTTGATGTCTCATTTTTACTCTTTAATAGACGATTTGGAAATTCTTCAGTTTGCATACTCTTTGATAGACAAGAACCCTTTAGGCTCAGGAGCTGGTTATGGATTACCCATTGAAATCAATAAAGAATTAACCACAAAATTGCTTGGCTTTGATAAAGTTAGTAATAATTCTCTATACATGATCAACAATAGAGGCAAGTATGAATCTATAGTTATTTTCGCTCTCTCTCAATTGATGTTCGACTTGAATAAGTTATCTCAAGATCTAATAATGTTTTCGATGAAGGAGTTTGGTTACATAGATTTACCCGAAGAGTATTGTACTGGCAGCTCTATCATGCCACAGAAGAAGAACCCCGATATACTCGAATTAATAAAAGGTAAAACTTCTAGTGTTATCGCAAATCTATTCCAGAATTTTCTCTGTATGAAAAATCTACCATCCGGCTACAATAGGGACCTTCAAGAAACTAAAAAATCGTTGATGGAATCAATAGATACAACAAAAGAATGTTTGACGATGATGAATGGTTTACTTCCTAAAATTGAAGTGAATGAAACTGTTATGAAAGAATCTTTATCGAATGAAATCTTCGCTACGCATCATGCCATCTCATTGACCAAAAAAGGAACTCCATACAAAGAAGCTTACAAAATCATCGGAGAAAAATTAAAAAAAGGTGAAAAGATACCAACTTATAATATTGGACCTGAAATGGGAAATTATCGCAAAATTCTAAAAGAAAAACAATTAAAAATTCATGACATGGAAAAAGCGTTTATATCTAAAATTGAATTCTTAATTAATACAGCGAGACAAATATCAAATATGTGATGGGATGCTTCGGGACGAAATCTTAAAAATTCTAAAGAGTATAGTGAAGGAAAAATATTTAGATAAAACTTTAGAGATACCACCCGATCCAAAATTCGGAGATTTAGCCTCTAATGTTTGTTTTTCATTATCCAAAAAACTGAAGAAATCACCTAAAGATATTGCAGAAGAAATCGTCAAGAAAATTAAAATTCCAAAAGGATCATTGATAACTAAAGTAGAAGCTAAAGCAGGTTATATTAATTTCTTTTTTAACTATTCCAAGATTGCGAAACTATATTTAAAAACAATCTTGAAAGAAAAAAATTCTTATGGCTCTTCTGATTTCGGTAAGAAGAAAAGAATTATGATCGAATTTGCACATCCAAATACTCACAAAGGTTTCCATATAGGTCATCTAAGGAACATATGCGTAGGGGAATCTGTCTCGAGATTACTAGAATTCACTGGTCCTAAGGTTGTTAGAACAAATTATCAGGGAGACATTGGCCCCCATGTCGCTAAATGCCTGTGGGGATTCATAAATCTACACAAAGGTAAAGTACCCAAGGAAAATAAGGGTGAATGGTTAGGTAAACTCTATTCTAAAGTCAATAGATATTTTTCAGAGGATGATAAAGTTAAGCAGGAAGTTACGGAGATTAACAAGCAACTTTACAATCGAGATAAGAAAATTCTAAAAACATGGAAAATGACGAGAAAATGGAGTTTAGATTATTTTGATGAAATTTACAGAGAATTGGATACAAGATTTGATAAACTCTATTTTGAGAGTGGAGTTGAAAAGAGAGCAGTAGAGATTTCTAAAAAACTCCTAAAGAAGGGCATCGCAAAGTTGAGTGAAGGCGCAATAATTATAGACCTGTCAAAGTATAACCTAGGAATTTTCGTCCTATTGACAAAAGAAGGTAACCCCCTTTACGAATCTAAAGATTTGGCACTAGCAGAAGAACAGTTTAGTGATTTCAAGATTGACAAGTGTATCCATGTCGTTGGTTCAGAACAAAAATTCTACTTTCAGCAATTGTTCAAAGTTTTTGAGTTAATAGATTCTCTCGCTGCAGGAAAGAGTTATCACTTGGTTTACGAATTGGTTACTCTGAAAAGAGGTAAGATGTCGTCAAGACTTGGGACCATAGTTTTGTACAATGAACTCAGAGATGAAATCTTTAAAAAAACGATGAAAGAAATCGAGAAGAGAAACCCGAAAATGAGTAAAAAAGAAAAGGCCGAACTAACCAAACAAATAGGTATTGGTGCATTAAAATATGGTATGTTGAGGATTAGTTGTGATAAGCTTCTAGTTTTCGATTGGGAAGAGGCTTTGCAATTAGAAGGTAATACTGGACCATACATCCAATATGCTCACACTAGATGTAATGGAATATTGAATAAGGTTAAGAAATGGAAAGAAAATTATGAGAAGGAGAACCTTGCTGAAGGAGAGAAGAAACTCATAAAGAAACTGATTGAATTCCCTGACGTAGTCAAACAATCAGTTAGGGATTTAAGACCTCATTATATTTGTAATTATGCGTATGATTTGGCCACAATCTTCTCAGAGTTCTATCATACATGTCCAGTCTTGAAAGCGGAAACAAAACAATTTAGAAATTTTAGATTAACTTTGGTTAAGGCAACGAAAATTGCCCTGAAGAATTGTTTGGAATTGTTGGTTATAGAAACACCCAAAAAAATGTGATCAATCCTCTTCTATGAAAGCGCGATTACATTTTTTACATTGGTAAGTCTTAGGAAAATTTACAACAATGATTTTTACTTCATCCGATCCGCAGTATGGACATTCCATTTAGATTCCTGGAGCGAGGGAGACGTTAAACTTAGGAATACCTCCTTGAGGTTTATCTCCCCTTCCCTTTGCTCCAACAGTTATTATACACTCGGAAATATAAGAAACAAGCCTAAAAAAGGCATTTTAGACTTGAGGAAGGCGTTTTTCAAACAAGAGAGAAAATAGCTAAACTATTACAATAAACTTTTTAATATTATCATTTCATTTAAAATACATGAGGTTTTTAGTCGAAGATACAGAGAAGGGACAGGTAGCCTACCCATCCTTACTCATAGATAATCCTAGATTGTTTTCCATTCTGAGTAACGATCTCGCCTTGGAAATCATACGAGAATTGGGTGAACGACCTTCCTGTGCTATGGACGTTGCAAGACAATTGAAGGTTCATGAACAGAAGGTTTATTATCATATAAGGAAACTGGAGAAATTGGGTTTGATTAAAGTCGATAGGATAGAAGAAAGAGTTGGAGCCATGGCAAAGATTTACTCTCCCGTTTCTTCTGTTGTTTCGTTCAAGCTATTCGATGGAGAACACATCAATGATGTTAAGACAAAAGCAGGGGAATTAAAATTTCTCAAACCATTCGTGGAAGATGGAAAGTTCAATTCCATAATCGTCGTGGGTAGCCCTGATCCACACGGAAAATATAAAGCACCCGCTTCTGATGGATACTGTGCGATAGACCTGGGAATGTTTCTCGGAAGATTCACCAACGATGCTGGAATTCCTTATTATAAGTTAGACACGCAAGTAAGACAAGAAGATTTAAAGAAAAACATAATCTTGATTGGTGGACCAAAGACAAACATAATCGCAGATAAGATCAACAAAGAACTCCCGATATACTTTGACTATTCCAAAGAATTTTTGGAATGGAATATTGTTTCTAGTTTATCAAAGACTGTTTACAGGGAGGCACAGATAGGTTTCATCGCTAGAATATCCAATCCATTTTCAGAAGGTAAGGAGATATTGGTATTTTCTGGTAAGGGGTTCAGAGGAACAAGAGCAGCTGTTTTAGGTTTCATAAAACACTTGAAGAAAGTCATGAAAGGAAATTCTGTTAATCCAGATAAGATAGCGAAAGTTGTTCAAGGCATAGACATGGATTCTGATGGAATTATAGATGAAGTTGAGTTTTTGGAGTAATGATTAAACCAGTGGAAATTTTTATATTTTTAAAGTTTTTGGTGAAAATCAATGTGGCAGATTATTCTTAATGAATCCGTGAACTAATGGAAATCTTTCTTCAATTAAAGCTTCAACTTTTGATATGTATTTTTCATCTGGTTCAAGATTTGTACTGATTAGTTCATGATATCTTTCCTTTTTACCTTTACATGGGTTTTCCAAACCAGGGGATAGTTTATAACCAATCACAACCATCGTCTTAGCAATCAAACGCATAAATTCAGAATAAATTCCTTTTAATGTTTCTCTATCAGATTGAGGTACAGGATCTGCAATTTCTTGTAATTTTTGTATTTGTAGACTTGTTGTATCGAAGGCATGTTCAATAAACCTTTTTTCATTGAATTCATCATAAAAACCAAATTTTCTTGCGACATTTCTAGAACCAATATTTTCAATACCAGATAATTGTGTTCTAATACCAAAAGCCTTAATGAACTTTTTATAATCTCTATCTGCTAAACCCAAATCATTTGCTCGTTCAAAGTTATCTGGATTCAAACCATAAGCTACGCCTATCGTGTATTGTCCTCCTAAATATGATTGAAGAAATTCTATCGGGTCTAATTTCCAACCCACTTTTTCATAAACTTGATAAAGTTGATTTAAATGAATTAAGCCGATATTTATCTTTCCTGTTCCTTGATCGTATCCCACAATATAATCATATTCTTGACACGGAGGTAAGATTTCGAACTGTGGAGTTGAAATATTTTTAGCTCCCCAAAAATTTTTTAGATAGTTGAATACCTTTGTACTATTACAATGACCTACGTCACATAGAGTTATGTTGATTTTATTCTTTGTCATTTTAATCACTTATTTGTAGTAATTATATAGTTAATAAAACTTTCCATCAAAAATTAACCGATTTATGTCGATTTTTAAATTTTTCAACAAATACTGGTAAAATTATAAAAAATATTAAAATCTTATTTTGTTTTGGGTACTCAATTTTAATCTATAAACTATAGAGACGCGCTTTCTGTCGTTCTAACCACCCACTACCAACCTTAGTCTTTAGAAGTCGATTTAGTTCTTCCGTAAACTTTTCTTTGGATTCTTTAGGTGCTTCCCCAATTTTAGTTGTGATAGTTTTTGCTTCCCATGCCCCACTCTCCTCTTTAGACTCCACGACGAATTCTCTTTTGTATTTATGGCTCCAAGTCAAAGGGTTAAAAGTACCTGGCTCTATCTCCTCAAATCTTATGTATATAGTTCCCTCACTATAACATATTCTCCAATATCCTGCATCCAGTACCCTACCATAATCCTTGACATCCTTACCAAAAAATGTTGGGGTTTCTTCCACAATGCCTTGAAGTTGATCTTTGTTTGTTATATCATATTTACCTGTTAGTTTAACCACCTCTTTGCATCAACTACATAGAATAACTAAAACAAAAAACTTTCCATTAAAAATTGACCGATTTATAGAAATCTTTAAATATTTAATCAAATAACGGTAAATCATGAAAAAAATTAAACTAGACTTGACAGACAGAAAAATACTTGCAGAACTGGACAAGAATTGTAGGATATCGAATTC
>Ga0209636_10005110_pt1 | contig 13416 bp, 6 predicted proteins | sample DeeMarSWOR152_54_FD_187464 | JGI IMG/M metagenome (GOLD analysis project Ga0209636, IMG submission 187464) | Marine sediment microbial communities from White Oak River estuary, North Carolina - WOR-1-52-54 (SPAdes) (version 2) | ecosystem: Environmental > Aquatic > Marine > Intertidal zone >...
AGGCTTTCCTCCTCATCAGGACCAAAATAGCAGTAGTTTTCACGGCAGAGAGCGATAACCTTGTTTATGTAAGTCCACTTTAATTCTTTCACAGTGCACGGCTTTGTAATATATACCTGATCCATCCTGTAGGACTGCAACAGCATGTCGCGCAGCACCTCGTTGGCCAGTTTATTTGTCACTTCACGCAACATCCTCGCCGAGCCTACTCTGCCGACAAACACAGGGATAGCGCCTATCCTTTTATAGTGAAACTCCATGTCGTCATCAACCGCCCGCGCAACCCTTATCAGGTGTGTATTGACAAAATCAAGCCCAATGGTGAAGTTCTTCTCATCATTCGGTGTGCAAATCGCGACCCCATCGAATTTTTCAATATTGAAGTCTCCGCTGAGGGCATCGCCGATATCATATTCGATACCGTCTTTTCCGAATTGCTTTTTCAGAGATCTGATTTTCTCGGCAGAGGGCTCAACTACCATTACTTCTCTTTTCGTGGCCATTAATTCTGAAATGACCGTGGTTCCGATAATTCCTCCACCCAGTACGAGAAACCTATCGGTTCGTATGGGCAGCTCGGGGACCTCCAGGTGGCCTAGTTTCCTGATACTCGAAGAAGAATCCCTAAAGCCGAGAACGAAACAAATATCTCCCTTATCTTTGGATGGATGAAAATTCATCTTATCATCCTTATATGTGGCGAGTGGGACATAATGCCATTCCTCTTTCGCTTCCTTAAACGGTAATGCCATAAACTGGAGTGGAGCATTTTCTGGAAATACATAGCGGTCAAGAAACGCGGCCACCTGGGGCCGGATCATGGCGGAGACTATTTTCAATCCTCCGCTGAAATGGGGCGAAATCGGCTCTACCCCCAGACGTCTGAAACGGGTGATCGAAGTGAAATTGCCGGAAAAACTGCTGATAATACGCACCCTTTTTTCGAGCATTGCAGCCAGAAGGATATTCTTTTCATCATCCCGGTAAAGAAGATAAGCTCCGTCGGCCTCCTCGGGCCGCAACTGGTCCACAGTCTCCGCCCTGGAGGCTTTGGCTATGATATACTTCAGATCCGGGTACTCCTGCTTGAATTCCCGAACCATTTCGTCGTCCTCGCTTACCAGGAAGACCTCCTGCCGCTTGATCAAACCCTGGATTATCTTATTGATCAACTCCCAGTCGTCACCGAAAATCAGGAAATGCCCCTCGGCCTTCTCCAGCGCCTTTCTCATCTCGTCAACCACTTTCAAATCATAGACTCGTTCGACAACCACCCTGGCATAGACATGGGCAGTCAGCACGATGAATCGCACAATCAGGAAAGCTCCCACGAGAATGGTTATTACGCGGATAATCGCTCCCCCGGTAAACCCCTCATCCGTATAGCCGATAGTGGCGAAAGTGATCCAGATAAAATAAAAGCATTCCACCAGGGTACGCGGTATGCCCTGTAACCGCCCCAGAAAGTAGTAACCCAGCCCGAATATGGTGATCATGATACCTATGCTGAGAAGAAATACGATAAAGACCCTGGTGGTCTCCTTAAGCTGCGCTCTCTCATGCCAGATCAAGTCGCGCATGTAATGACGGACATTTTTCGCTTTAGTAGCCGTTTTGAGGCTCCTTTGGTAAGAAATAAGATGTTTTAAAAGATATATTCAAAAAAGGAAGTTTATACTTTTGATTTAAATGGGTAAAGGTTTTTCTATTTCAGGGTATCGAAAAAGGCCTGTAAATTCACATTGCCGCCACTCAAAATCACCCCGACACGAAGGTCTTTGCTTGAGGGAAGCCTGCCCTCGAGTACCGGCACCAGAGAGACCGCTCCAGAGGGTTCCACCACGATCTTCATCCGTTCCCAGAGAAAACGCATAGCACGAATGATCTCATCTTCTTCTGCCAGAATAATATTATCGACACGCTCTGTAATAATCTCGAACGTTTTATCACCTAGAGAGGTTCGCAGGCCATCGGCGATTGTCTGCGGGTCTGTCTGCGGTATCAGCTTGCCGCTATAAAAAGAGCGATAGGCGTCATCCGCCCCGGCCGGCTCGACTCCCCAGACCTTTGTTCCCGGATAAAGGCCCTTTGCTGCTGTGGCGGTTCCGCTCAGCAGTCCCCCGCCTCCCACCGGGGCCAGCAACAAATCCAGCGGGCCGGTTTTTTCAAGAAGTTCCATTGCGGCTGTTCCTGCACCCGCTATTATCCGCTCGTCATTGTACGGGTGAATCAGGGTAAGGCCCTCAGAGGCGATCAGCGATGCTGCTGTCTTTTCGCGGGAGGCGAGATTATTCTCGCAGAGGATGACATCCGCCCCATAGCCTTTGACCGCTTCGATCTTGACCGGGGAACTTGCCCGCGGCATGACTATCTTTGCCCGCACTCCGGAAACAGCCGCTGCCAGAGCCAGAGCCTGGGCATGGTTCCCGCTGCTGTGGGTCACTACACCGGCAGACCGCTCAGGATCGTTTAGTGTACTTAAAGCATTGAAAGCTCCGCGGAACTTGAAAGATCCGGTACGCTGGAAATTTTCACATTTAAGAAAAATTCTTGCCCTGCACTGCCTGTCCAGAGTCCGGGAGGCCATCACCGGGGTTCTGTTGGCCACCTCCTCGATAACGCGTTTCGCCTTTTGAACATCTTCCAGCTGGATCAATAGCTGTCTCCATCCGATTCTGTGGGCAAGTTATCCCTTTTTTAATACACCATTTTATAACAACAGGGGAGAATTGTAAACTGTTTGCAAGGAATAAAGCCTTTTTGCTTGCCTCAGGGGGCCGCCTTGCTTAATTTCAGATCATTTGGCAATAAATGATCAGGCACTGTCGGGTTGAAAGTCAGGGCAGAGCCGCCCCTGGCGTTTTTTTTCACAATCTGCTAGCAGGAGGTAGGAGTGGCCGAGAATATGTCTGCACAGGGTCAGGGAGATACCCTTGAAGCATACGGGTACAAGCAGGAGTTCAGACGGGTCCTGAAGCTGCGCCACCTGGTCGCCTACGGGCTTGCTTACGTAACACCCACAGCTCCCTTTCCGATGCTCGGTATAATTGCTATCGTTTCCATGGGGCATCTGGCGGCTGTTTATGTCGTGGCCTTCGTGGCACTGTTTTTCACCGCAACCAGCTACGCCAAGATGGCGGCCAGGCATCCGATAGCAGGAACCGCCTACTCCTACACCCAGCAGGCGATACACCCGCACGTCGGGTTTGTCATCGGCTGGGCCCTGTTCATGAGCTACGTTCTGGTTCCCCTGCTTAGTGTAATAGCGGCCAGGGATCTCTGCGTGCAGATAGCCCCTTCAGTGCCGTCCTGGGTCTGGATCGTCGCTTTCGTGGTGTTCATGACCGCGATAAACTTTTTCGGGATCAAGGTCACTGCAGGCGCCAATGCAATTATGACCGTAGCGATGATACTGGCGGCTGTATTGTTTGTTATTTTAGCAATCATTGCGCTGACCAACGGTGTGGGTGAAGGTGTCATTTTATCCAGCAAGCCTTTCTATTACCCGGCCACTTTCGACACCTCGCTGATTCTGGCTGGCGCCTCGATCGGAGTATTTTCCTATATCGGGTTCGACGGGGTTTCGACTCTGGCCGAGGAGGTGGAGAATCCGCGGGTCAATATCGGCAGGGCCACCGTGCTCGTGGCCCTGTTCTGCGCGATAATTTTCGTGATCGTGGCCTACCTCTCTCAGATGGTCTGGCCGGAGTATAACGGCCTGCCGAGAGACGTGAGCGCGGTGCTGCTGATCTCGGAAAGAATCGGCGGGAATTTTTTCCGCTACTTCGTCTTTCTGATAATGATCGTGGCCGCTGTCTCCTGCGCCCTGGCCGCCCAGGTCTCGGCAGCGCGCCTGATGTACGGCATGGGCCGGGATGGAGTGCTACCGAAAAAGTTCTTCTCCTATGTCAGCCCCAAGCATAAGATCCCGACATACAATCTGCTGCTGATCGCTGCCATTTCCCTGGCATTTCCAAGCATAATGAATTTCGAGACCGCCGCAATGGTGCTCAATTACGGGGCTTTTCTGGGATTTTTCGCTGTTAACCTGAGTGTGATTTTCGAATACGTGATCCGTCACAGGCAGGACGAGCTGGGCCCAATGGAAATCTGGCGCTTTATCATTATGCCGGTTCTGGGCATGATCGTTATCGGGGAAATATTCCTAAGCCTTGACCCTGATGTTCTTATCTGGGTTACCTTATGGATGGTTTTCGGGCTGACGTACTACGGTATTATCACCAGAGGCTTCCGCAAGGTGATCAAGATCAAGATCGAGGAATAGCCTCGTGTTTGGTGAATGCCTCCCGGACAGAGTCCGGGAGGCATTTTTATTTAAAAACAGCTTTGAAAAAATCACAGAATAAGGGGTGAATTTTTCAACCGTCTTGTGCATGACACACCCTGTCTGCTTTGCAGGCACCCCTCTCAAGAGGGAAATTTCTACTTCCACCCAACCCCCTGTCTGAAGCAAATCTATCAGTGGGGCTGCCTGGAAAATTCCCCTCTATCAAGAGGGGATACAGGGGTGTGTTAGACTTTCAATATTGAATAATCTCAGGGAGATTCACCAAACGTCCCAAAGGAGAACAATCACCACTTTATTAGAATTTTTTCAAAGGTCTCTTATACTGAAAGATCACCTGTCAAGATGCATCCGGTATATATATTTCTGATCGCAGTCAGCCTGGCAATGGATGCCCTGTCTGTGGCCGTTGCGCTAAGCCTCAAATTCAGATGGGTCTCCTTCCGTCAATTTTTCAGGCTCTCTTTCCATTTCGGCTTCTTCCAGTTTCTCATGCCGATCCTTGGCTGGTCAGCGGGTGTCCGCATAGGCACCTTTATCAGTGACTATGACCACTGGGCGGCCTTTTTACTGCTCACTTTTCTCGGAATCAAGTTGATTAAAGAACCAGGCGGAGAAACAGGGTATGTAAAAGCCAAGGATCCAACCAGAGGCAGGTGGCTGATATTGCTTTCGCTGGCAACCAGTATTGACGCCCTGGTGGTTGGGGTCAGCCTTTCTTTTATCGGTGTCTCGATCTGGATACCGAGTCTGATTATCGGTGCGGTTGCAGCTCTTTTCACCCTTTTCGGCATGTATTTCGGCAGCAAATTGAGAGGAAAAACTACGGAGTATCTCGGAATGGTGGGCGGAGTTACTCTTATCGGGATCGGGATAAAAATTCTGGTGGAAGATTTGTTTTTCTAATCCGGCAGAGCCGATGCCGGTCTTATCTGCCAGCCAGTAAGCGAAGGAGTTCCAGAAGGTCGAAAATATCGGTGCCTCCATTCCGGTCGATGTCGGAACAGATACTTTGGGCCGCCCTGCCGCTGAGGATTCTCAGCATCTGGATCAGGTCGAAAACATTCAGCTCTCCGCTTCTGTCTACATCCCCAGGCACTTCGCAAGCCGGCAGTGGTCTCAAAGCCACCTGGCTGGCCTGACTGATTTCAACACTTCCAGACAGCTCGAAAGGCTCCAGATCGCCTTGCAGGCTTTTAAGCCCGAATATTACCGTTACACTATCCAGGGAAGCTGACGAAAGCGGGGTAAAGGCGATATCTACCAGATTAGTTCCGGCTGGCAGTCCGCTGTCAGCAAAGCCTGTTATTCCAAGCAGTCCGCTATTAAGTGCTGTCATGTCGAAATCAAGATTTAGAGCACCCTCTTCGCCAGTACCAGTCAGAGGGAGCAAGACTCTCAAGCTTTCTGGCGGCCAGTGGATATCCATGCTGAACGAGATCAGCTCCTGCGAGGAGCTGGAAAAATCTATCGAGACAGTGTAAGCGAGGCTGTCAGTCCAGAGAGTGTCTGGCGGGTTCAGCGCAGCGGAAATGTAAAGTGTATCGTTTTCGAATCCCAGCACTCTTCGCGTTGCACTAATCGCGTTGACCCTGCCGTGTCCCCAGTAATTGTCCGGTGTGCTGGTAGTCATACTGTCAGTGGCCGCGGTTGCTGTGAGGATGCTTTTTATCTGAGAGTTTGTCAGTGAAGGGTCGGCTTCCAGAAGAAGCGCGCAGACACCGGCCACATGTGGCGCAGCAAAGCTCGTGCCCTGGCTCACCCCGTGAATACTGTCAGTTGCAACGAACATCAGGGGTCTGCTGCCTATATTGAAAATCGAGAGTTTCTCGCCGACAGGCCAGGCCCAGCAGCTCAGCGAGGCCATCACCCAACGCCCTGGAGCGGTGATCTCCGGCTTCAGCACCCCCTTACGGTTTGGCCCCAGGCCGCTGAAATAGGTCAGCGCACCCGGATCTGAGTGGCCGAAAAAGATCCCGGAAGAGCCCCTACGCCTACCCAGAGAAAACCAATCCGCCCTGACTGCATATGCCCCCACAGTAATGAGTTCCGGGCTGGTTCCTGGTGTGGTGACAGTGCCCAGTTCAGTGACATGGGAGCCGAAACACGCGCCCAGGCCGCTGCTGCTGTAAAGGTAGGCGTCAAAGAAACCGGTACTGGCTTTCATGACCAGGTGCCAGGTTCCGGTGGTAATCTCGATATTGTTGTCCTTGCGCAGTGTGTCCCAGACAGCCAGATCGTAAAGCTCCACTGCAATCAGCCGGTCCCCGCTGTGCTGATTCGGCCCCCCGAAAGCATTATCCACAAACAGCACACCGTCCTTTGTGATAATTGTATCCGGGCTTGCGAAGCCATCGGGATAGGGCCCGTAAACCTGGCTGTCCGGAGCCACGAGGGACAGTTCCAGCCCCGGATGACCGCTCGAAAGCCAGATCTCGACACACAACTCGTCCCCGTGCGCTCCCTGTCCGCTTATGTTTAGTTTAAGAGCGATACTGTCACCAGGAGCACCTGTGAAATCCCCAATGGCGTGCTTACCACTGCCACGTGAGTTGCCGGACGCCACCACCAGTGCTCGTCCCGGCAAGTTCGGTTCGGCGAAGGAGGCGAGAAACTTTTCGAACGGGTCGCTGCCGTCATGAGCACCGAGCGTGCTGCCGAAACTCATGTTGCATACATACGGTTTACCCAGGGCCAGGGCGAGTGAATCTATAAAGGAGAGGCCGTTCATGATGTTTACATCACCGAACACCGAATCTCGCGGAACCGGGGTCACCTTGACAGCGACCAGATCCGCTCCATTTGCCACCCCACCGTAAACACCCAGAGTATCAGGCGCCAGGGCGGGTGATGCAGCGGCAGTGCCAGCCACGTGCGTACCATGGCCCATGAAATCTTTCTGCCGGATATTTCCCTCACCCCTCAAGGCACGTTCAATTTCCTGCCCGGTGACCAGAATCCCGCCGTAAGGGCTTTGCGTTCCGAGATCGCCGCTTTGAAGAGAGTCGGCAGGTTCGCTCAAGTCGAGCACTGCAACAATCCGCGTGGTGCCGTGCTCACGAACAAAATCCGGGTGGCTCCAGTCGATTCCGGAATCGAGCACGCCGATTATCACGCCTTTGCCAGTAAGCCCGAGCCTCTGCGAGGTGCGCACAGCGCGAACCGATAAGACTCCCGGATCATCGTTTGGGAAATAGTACCGCTCCGAGCGGATATACTCCACTGCCCAGTTAGCGGCAACCAGGGGCAAAGCTTCAAGATCCACAACTCCTGCAGCAACCCTCCCCCGCCGGGCGGTCAGGCGAAGGCCGGATAAAGAAAAAGCGTCCGTGCCTTGCGCCATTGTCACCACTACCTTGCGCCAGAGTTTTTTTCCTCGCGTTCTCCGGGCGCTCAAGCGCGCACCTTTCTCCCCATATCTGGTAAGCCATTCAGTGCGAAGGCGATTGCCGACTTTACCGAACCATTGCCTGTCTGGCTCCTGTGCCGAGAGTTGCCCCTGAAAAACGACAGATAAAAGAAAAGCGGCCAGAAAAGCGCTTTTAGGTATCACTATCATGATCCTCCGTCCAGTGGTTCGTTTTAACCAAGCGTGGAAATGAACTACCCCGCGGCAGAGCCGCGAGGTATCACAAGGATGAATTTGTTTTAGCTTTGACCTGCTCACCCGCGGGCGAACACATGGGTTCGCCCCTACGACAAACCCCGGGGACGTTACACCGAAGTAGAGCCTCGAGGAATTCTTTTCAATTAAAATTTTGCTTTTCCAAAAATTCATTTTTGAATACCTCTGTTTCTTTATTATTTCAATGGCACAATTGCTGTTTGCCCTAGCTCGAACAGGCGGCCCAGGGTGCGGCCTGGCGGCCGCTGGGGGTAAAAATCCCCTCTATCAAGAGGGGTGCCTGCCGCAGGCAGGCGGGGTGTGTTATATCAATTATCCAGCGCACTGTCGATCTCTTTAATACATGAGATCATATTCTTATGCATCTCGATATTGAATATCTCGTTCGAATCCAGGTAGTCCGGGTCCCAGCGCGGGAGAGCCTCGGCGCATTGCTGCATCCTGTCCCTGCAGATTTCCAGCCGCCCTCTGGCTTTTGCCCCCAGGCTGCCGGCATGCCGCAGCCAGCCGTAGGCCTCCATCTGGTAGCGGCAGAAAACTGCCAGGTTCAGCATTCGCTCGAAAAACATCTCCAGGGCTTTGTAATCATTCTCAGGGATCAGATTCCTGGTCAGCCTGACCTCGCCAAGTGCACGGGTGATCTCTCCGACAGCCTCGTCCTTTTCCGGGAGAAACTCGTCAAAAAAGCGGTCATCCGGCTTTTCCAGAAGTCTCAGGCGGAACTGCACAGGGTGGCTCTTGTCGAAGTCGCTCAGGTTGTTGCCCCAGTGCATCACCTCCCACCACTTCTCGTAATCCATCACGTAGCGCAGGTTCAGAAACTGCCCCCAGCCGTACATCATCTGCACGAATGCGCGGCGCATGGGACGGAAAGCAGCCACAACGTGCGGCGCGGCCTTTTTACCGTAATACTTCTCGGCCCAGTCAAGGTAAATCTCGCCTGCATCGGCCTCAGGATTCCAGACCAGCTGGCTGAATGCGTAAAGATTGGCGATATTCGGGTTGAAACTTCCGCCGTACATCCTGTCGTGGATGGACGCACTGGTTACCTGGCCGGTGCTTTCCACCCCACGCCTGTTGATCCTTGCCGTGGCCCCGAGAATTCCGGTAGGCAGGGCGTTGCGCAATCTGTACTTGAAATAATCCCCGGCCCAGACCGGGAAACGCCCGGTTCCCCGCTGCTCTGCTCCCATCTCGGTTTCCAGCATTGCAGGATGGCTTTTAACACGCACCAGGTTCGGGTTATGGGGAAAGGATTCCATCCAGTCCATCGGTACGTGCTTGTGCATCACCCAGACCTCGGGATCCAGGCGATTGGCCACGTTTGCGAGCTTGCCCTCCTGTTCCTCGTCCCAGCCGAAGGTGCGGAAAATGAGTTTTTTCCCGTACTTTGCGCACATGCGGTGGGCCATGTCGAGTACCCGGAAGATGAGATCCTCGCCGTAATCCACCAGGTGCACGTTTCCCTCCACTGTGGTAAGCACCAGCCCGTCGATTTCTGCCCCCGGTCCCTCGAAAAACTCCTCGTACTTGCTCTCCAGGAACTCGAAAAACACCTCCGAACCGTAAAGCACACTGTCATCTTTGCACATTTCAGGGTAAGCCTGGCAGAGTTCATCCAGGACCACATACTCGTGGTGCCACATCACGATCTCGATATCGTAATCGTGGCATTTGCGGATATAGTCCTTCAGCCAGTCACGCTGGTCTTGAATTTTCTGTTCATCCGACAGGGAAGCATGCCCCCAGGCAGGTTCAGCAAAATCGCCTTTGCGCCTGAGGTGATCGAGCCTGTCGAATTTTCTGTAGAAAATAAAATCGTCCAGGTCGGTATCTTTAAGCTCTATCCGGTTCAGGCGGTTCTCCAGAATCCAAACCAGACAACTGTCCATGTATTCGGCGTTCCAGTTGTTGTACATGGTGATCCCGCGAAGGCGCAGGGCAGGCCGTTGGATTCGATTCTCAATCTTGAGTTTGCCGGTTTCTTCTTTTTCGCGGGCCAGTTCGTCCAGAGCGTAGTAAAGCCCAAGGAAAGTATGAGCTGCAGCCAGGGAGGTTCCCGGACTGGGTACATTGGTCCCGAATACGTACCCGTCCCCGTTCAGATCGAAATCTCCCAGTGCGATCCTGTTTTTTTCGGCAATTTGCGCCAGGAACCGGCTGTTTCCGTACCCGGCTACAAGCACCTTGCTGTCGGCTCTGATACTGGATGGGTTGACTCTCACCTGATCGAGGCCTGTGGCCGCCTGAAGGCGCTCGGTGAGAATCTCCACCTTTTTCTTCGAGACTTCCTCAGGTACCAGCAGCACGGCTTTGGCAAATTGACCAAAAAGGGAAGAAACAAGAAAAAAGCTTGAAAGAAAGCAAGTAAGTATTATCCTGCCCATCAGACTATTCCCCTTGTTGACAGTTTTTCCAGCGCTTATCCGGACAAACAGTTTCTTTATATTTTCACAGGCCAGTTTTGTTTTTACCTCTTCTTGTTTCGGCTGATATAATATGTTAAATTGGCCCGGAAGGCAAAGTTAAATATATAATTCACTTGGGGAAACGAGAGGAGAGCGAGTGAAAAATTCCACCTGCCTTTTGCTCCTTTTTCTTGCCGCTATCTCCTTTTCCACTTCCTGCGAACGTGATGGTGGCCCTGGCAAGCTTAATCTGCAAACCTACCGGAATTTGAAAAAAGTCCACGGCCGCCACCCCCGACTTCTGCTTACCGGGAAAGAGGAAGAAAGGCTGCGCCAGGATATTTCAACCAGCCATCAATGGCTATGGGAGCGTTATCTTGATGATCTGCCGGAAAAGATCGCCCGGGCCGGGCAGAATATCGACCAGCTCAACCGCGGACATGGCAACCTCGCTTCCGACCTGGCCTTTGCCTGGCGGATTACCGGCAGCGACAGCCTGTTCGAACAGACAAAGAAATATCTGTTCAATCTTTGCGATAAAGAGATCTGGGACCCGGACTACGACCTTCTTCACGGGCATCTTCTTCTGGGCGCAGCACTGGCCTATGACTGGCTTTATCCACGCCTGAACCGGGCTCAAAGGTTCCTGGTGGCGTCCAAGCTGGGCGATGAAGCGCAGATGCAGTACGAAATGGTCGCTCACCGAAGGGCCTGGTACCGCAACCAGTACCTTCAGAACCACGGCCACGTGAATTTCGGCGGTCTGGCTTACGCGGGTGTCGCGCTATACGGGGAGGACGCCCGGGCACAGGATTGGCTTGCTGCCTGCGAAAATTTTTTCTCCCGTGTATTCGAACTCAGCCCGCCGGACGGCACCTCGATCGAGGGCCTGAGCTACGGCAATTACGCGCTTGAATTCTGCCTCTATTACGCTGAAATCGCCCGCAGCATCCTTGGCCGGGACTATTTCGGCAGCCCCTGGCTTGCCAACTACCACCAGTATCTCCTTCACAGCCTCCTTCCCGCGCCGGCAGAGAACGAATGGGCCATGACTTTCGGCGACAGCCCCCGTCATGGTAACTCCCACGGCCCTGAACCCCAGCTTTTCCTTCTCGCTTCCAGGTTCAACTACCCGGAGGCGCAGTGGCTTGGCAGGAGACTGATTGAACTCAGAGATCAGGGACTGGGAAGCGCCTCCTGGTGGAGCCTGCTGTGGTATGATCCCGATATCAGGCAGACGACACCGGCAAGTTCCCGGACCCTGAAAGAGTTTTCAGATATCGGCCAGGTGATGATACGTTCCTCCTGGCAGGATAAAGCCTCCACGATGATCGGTATCAAGTGCGGGCCTTTTATGGGCAAAGCACAGACCATTATATCCGCCTACGATCTCGGCGCAGCCCACGGGCACCCCGATGCAGGTTCGTTCCAGCTCTACTCCCACGGACGGTTCCTGGCTATCGACCCGGGATACACCTATTTCAAGAAGACTGTGAACCACAACACGCTAATTGTTAAGGGAATGGGTCAGCTAGGGGATGAGGAGCCCTTGTTCGCTGCAGCAGAGGCGATCCGCTTCCGCCACCTGCCCCGGATAGTAGAATCCCGCTCCACCGGGGATTATGATTATGTCCTGGCCGACCTCGCCCCGGCCTATCACCCGGCACTGGGATTGAGAAAGGCGCTGCGGCACTTCCTCTTCCTGAAACCCGATCTTCTGCTGATCGCCGATCAAATTACCCTCGACAACCAGGGCGTGGTTTTCAGCTACCCTGCCGACAGCCTTGAATTAACCGGAGCGCTCCGGCACGACGGAGGTTATGTTGTCGGCATTCGCGGGCAGGCATCTTTTAATTTCGAAGGCCCTCGGGGAGAGTACTCGATAGCGGCCAGCTACATTGACAACTCACCGCTGAGCGGCTCTTACAACATCTTTGTCGGCAGCGATACAGTCCACTCCTGGCAGGACACCGTGGAGATCACGGACACTCACCTGGAAATCACTCCTGAGGTTGAACTCTCAAGCGGCAGCAGGATCTCTTTCAACGCCGAGCCGATGGGCAAGGGCGCCAGGCTGGTCAAGCTGTCTCTCTATGGTCCCGAGATACCGGCAGAGCGTGACGTCCGATGGCTTCTTCATTTCGAGCCGGAAGCAGTAATCCAGCGCCACGTTACCCGTATCGAGGGCTCTGTTGGCGATGTATCTCTGGACATTTACCCGCTTGCTCCACCCCACCGCAACCACGACTGGGGGAAACACCGGGTGATCGAGGGGCTTCATTTCAAGGAAACGGTACGCCTGGAGATCAGGCCCGTTTTCACTGACAGTTCCACCACCATGCTGACTCTTCTGCACGCCAGACAAAAAAGCGTGCCCGCAATCAATTGGCTGAGCGGCAATATTTACGGCAACAAGGCGCGCCTGCGCTGGTACAGAAACAACAAATTTTCCGTGCTGGATTTCGACCTGGAAAAAAGGGTGGTAATTCTTGAGAGTAAATAAGAGCAGTCGATAAGCACGGTCTTCCCGAGGACGAATACCTGACTATTTTAGGGCTTTACATTATCAGCCACTCTATCTTTGAGATTCTCAAAGACCACATCAGCCGGAACCTGCGCCGCAAGGGCGAGTTCGGCCTCGCGGCCTCAATTTGCTATGTTATCATCTGAAGCAATTTTTAATTTCTTGACGGAGGTTTTCTATGAAAAAGATCTTAACTCTGGCCGCCCTCGCTTTCCTGGCGTTTGGATCCAGATCTGAAATTTTCGCCCACTGCGAGATTCCCTGCGGAATCTATGACGACCACATGCGCGTGCACATGATCGAGGAGCACTGCACTACGATCGAGAAAGGCATGGACGAAGTTATCAAACTCACCTATTCAACCCAGGAGGGCGGCCATACCAGCCTGGATGTTAACCAGATCGTTCGCTGGACCATGAACAAGGAGCACCACGCCGACCAGATTCAGGAAATAGTTAGCCAGTATTTCTTGACCCAGCGTATCAAGCCGGATGCGGAGAACTACCCCAAGAAACTGGAGCTTCTCCATGGGATCATTCTCTCTGCGATGAAA